>OBLU010001246.1_pt1 | contig 23737 bp, 16 predicted proteins | sample 1518681 | NCBI WGS metagenome assembly OBLU01 (sample SAMEA3539304, study PRJEB22396) | soil metagenome | biome: tundra; feature: field; material: soil | place: USA | collected 2010-05 | depth 0.15 m
TCTTGCGATACCAACCGATTCCGGTCGGTGCAAACGCCCCCGCGCCCCGCGAAGGAGCATCTTCCTTGAACGGCCCAGCGATGGACCAGTCATGCGGCAGCGTTACGCCAACCCACGACGAGTCGTCAAAGCCGGGCTTCTCGGCGCCTGGAGCATCGGCCTCAAGAAAACGCCAATCCGTCGTGAACTGTTGAATCACGCGGAGCTTCGGCGGCGGTGCTACGGCCGCAGGCGCCGCATGCAGAAGCGAGGGAAGGGCAAGGAGGGCTGCGAGTAAAACAAATCGGCGATGCATGGTGCTCCTGGTATTCGATGATCAACTTGCTGCCGCGCGTAACTGGCGCCGCCCGCTTACTTCTCGGTCGTGGTCGGCTGAGATGCAACCGGGTTGAACTTCTTCGCCAACTCCGGCGTGGACAGAACGGCCTTCCTATCCGCGCTCGTCGCCACCTCTGCCGCGAACGCGTAACTTCTCCACTGAGTTATACATGGGAGACGATGCGACAGTGAAATAGTTTCGTCTCCGGAAACTCTCGTGCAATCATGCCTGCTAGCGCCGCCGGCACCTTCCACGCGTACAGGGCGACTCGTCGTCCCGCCACCATAGGGCCGGAAACAGCACCAGCGGATAAGACTTCATCATCACCGCAATCCCGAGAAATACGCCGAGAGCCACGGGCCGACTCATTGTCCCGTTTTACCCTCAACCAGTTAGAATCTATCCCGCAACTCAGGAACTGCCGACCATCGCTCCTTCGGATTCTATGGCCCAAACGCTCCACTGCGGGAGACCATGGCAACCGATCGCCCACATTGGAACCCAGCAGCGTTCTTCACCCAGACTTCACCCAAACTTAAGGCTCGGCAAGTATCTTCGCAGAGTTCAACATCCCAAATCGATCTCAGGAGTCTCCCCGCAATGCGCGCCAAGTTTCTATCCACAGCCTCTCTGCTCGCACTCTTCCCGCTGCTCGCCGCCGTCCTGATCTCTGTCCCGCCCGCCCTTGCCGCGGACGGCGCTTACGCCATCGTCGACCGCTGGAAGATCGGCGGCGAAGGCGGCTGGGACTATCTGCTTGCCGATCCATCCGCGCACGTCCTCTACATCACGCACGGCACCCAGGTTGAGGTCGTCGACACCACCACGGGCAAGAAGATCAACGCGATTACCGGCTTCAAAGGCACTCACGGCATCGCTCTCGACACGGATGGCAAGGTCGGGTTCATCTCCGGCGGTGCCGGCAATGAGGTCGTCGCGTTTGATCGGACCACCTACGCGCGCATCACTTCCATCCCCGCCGGCCAGAACCCCGACGGCATCGTCTTCGAGCCCTCGACCAAGACGGTCTGGGCCTTCAATGGCCGCTCCTCCGACGCGACCGTCATCGACGCTGCCTCGATGAAGGTGGTCGCCACCATCAAGCTCTCCGGCAAGCCCGAGTTTCCCGTCACCGACGGCGCCGGCCACGTCTTCGTCAACATCGAGAACAAGAACACGGTCGTCAGCCTCGACGCCAGGAAACTGGCTGTCACGGCCGAATGGCCGCTCCCCGGTTGTGAATCCCCCTCCGGCCACGCCATCGACACCGCTCACCATCGCGCCTTCGAAGTCTGCGACGGCGGCGTGATGACCATCACCGACTACGAAACCGGCACGCAGATCGCGAAGGCCAAAATCGGCGACGGCCCCGACGCCGCCGGGTACGATGCCAAGAACGAGGTGGCCTTCAGTTCCAATGGCGACAGCGGCAATCTCTCGGTCGTCAGCACCAAGGCCGGGGACAACTACAAGACGATCCAGACGCTCCCCACGCAGAAGGGCGCGCGCACGATGGCCTTCGATTCGGGCACAGGCCGCGTGTACATTGCTGCCGCCGAATACGGCCTCGCCCCGGCCCCGACAGCGCAGGTTCCCCATCCGCGCCCCGTAGCCATTCCCGGCAGCTTTAGCGTGATCGTGGTAGCTCGCAAGTAGATTTCCAGTCTGCAACGGACCGGACGCCCCATGTCAGACCGATTCTCGTCTGGCGTGGGGTTTTTCTTTGCCCCCTCGAGGTGCATTCCTCATCAGGTCGCGGCTCCAGCATCTTGCGGTCCCCGCCGACCCCTGTGCCTGCTGCTCCCATGTACCACAAAAGTGGCAGAGAAATGACCTAAACTATGCAAATCATTGCACATTTGGCAATTTTATTTTTAGTAACTAATTGATTCCATTGATTCATCTTTGGTACCCGACATGCACTATACAGGGCAACGGAAGCAATCCATGACGAGAAGGCGACACTCTCTGACTGCCATGTTTCCCATGCTATCCGAAGCAATATTGCAAGGTACGTGCAGCTCATGTTTCACCCGCTGCCCTCAGCGGCCATTTCAGGAGGCTCTCATGAAGAATATCGGTAAACTTGCTGTCCTCGGGGCGGTACTCGCCGCATCCTCGTCCTTTGCTTTTGGTGACACGATCGTCGCGACAAGTTGGGGCACCTTAGGGTACGCCCAATCAGGTGTCGTTACGACAGACAATACCGCGATGCACTTTGTCGGCGATATCACCTACGGTTCGTCTGCTGCCATGTTGGCGGCTGAATCGACGATCAATCTCAGTTCCTCCTTCACAGGTGGTACTCCGGGGACGGCGTTCCAACTGAATCCCACGACGGTGTGGGGTCCGGCTCTGACTGGTTCGGCTTGGGTTGGCTATTCCGCAACTGCAGGCCCCGGTGGGACTGACCCGGCCTATGGCTACTATGAGTTCACAACCACTCTGCCGGCGATTACTGGTGGAATGCTCAATATTCTGGCCGACGACACTACCGAAGTCTATCTGGGCACCACTATGGTCCAGGGTTTCGGACCGCTGGGGGGCGACGCCCACTGCGGCGCTAACCCGCCATCGTGCATCGCGCCTCTTCCTATCTCAATCGGCAATGTCGCGGCCGGAAGCACGCTCACGTTCATCGTGCAGCAGGCGGGTCTCACTGGACAGACGCCGAATATGGATCCGTCCGGTTTCGACTTCAACATCGCGACCACCCCTGAACCCAGCAGCCTCATGCTTCTCGGAACGGGTCTTCTTGGTGCAGCGGGCCTGCTTTTCCGTCGTCGCGTAACCGTCTAAATCTTCATCCTCCTGAAATAACCCAGGCGGAACGCCGTTCAACCGGCGTTCCGCCTCTTTTTATGCTCAACACTGCCCGTTTTCGGTGCAGTGCTGCGTTTGTTACGCGTGGGGATTTCAAGCGAGTTCCACTAGGCGACGCGCTCGCCTCCTGTTACACTCGTAGAGGTCGTTTCGACCGCATACCTCCATGGCCAGGTTGCTCCCCGGGAGCCCACGCCTGGCAGGGGTCATGCGTGTCGGGTGGGGGGCTGTAGCTCAGCTGGGAGAGCGCCTCGTTCGCAACGAGGAGGTCAGCGGTTCGATCCCGCTCAGCTCCACCAAAGATTCAACGACTCGCGGCAATCATTCCAGATAGACTGGCTTGGCAGCACCTTGTGCAGCACCGAGCCGGCCAGTCCTCCGAGTGATCTCCATCAGCCCATTCCGGCCGTCCCAGCGTCGCTGGCGCATTGCGTGGCTGCTGTCGCTTGGTGTGCTGGTCAACTACTTCGACCGCGTCAATCTGTCTGTTTCGCACGCGGCGCTGTATGCGACCTTCGGCATCTCCAATATCACCTTCGGATACCTCTCCAGCGCGTACAACTACACGTACGCTCTCTGCCAGCTTCCGGTGGGAGTTCTGCTGGACCGCTTCGGCATCCGCCGGATCGGCCGCATCAGCACCTTCCTGTGGAGTCTTGCTTCGTTTGGCGCTGCGATTACGCCGGGGCTCAGCGGCTTCTTCGCTGCGCGCTTCCTGCTCGGAGTCGGCGAGGCGCCTACCTTTCCTGCGAATGCCAAGGCGATCGGTCACTGGTTCCCGTCGCGGGAGCGAAGCTTTGCGACGGCCATCTTCGATTCGGCCGCCAAGTTCTCCTCGGCGATTGGCGTGCCTATCATCGGCATTCTCCTGATCAAAGTTGGCTGGCGCTGGAGTTTTGCGGCTACGGGTTTCATCAGCTTTGGCTACTTCCTGCTCTTCTCGCGGGTCTACCGCGATCCGGACGAGGATCCAGGCCTTAGCGAAGAGGAGCGGCACCACATTGCGGAGCAGGTGGCGCCGGACCCGCCGGGAACGCCGCGGCCGCCAGCGGCCCCGCTCGGCTATCTGCTGCGGCAGCGCAAGGTGATTGGGCTTGCCATTGGCTTCGGCTCGTATAACTACGTCTTCTATCTGTTGCTGACGTGGCTGCCCAGCTACTTCGCTGCAGCGCTGCATATCGATCTGCTGCACTCGTTCCTCTATACTGGGGTGCCGTGGCTCTTCGCCACGTTCACTGATTTTGGCGGCGGATTGCTTGCCGACTTCCTGATTCACCACGGCTACGACGCCAGCCGCGTACGTAAGACGGTGATTGTAGTTGGCACTGCGTTCGGCCTGGGTATCCTGGGAGCAGGGCATGCCCATACAGCCACGCGCGCGATGTTCTGGATCAGCATGTCGATCGGGGGTCTCTCGGCGGCGTCGCCGGTTGGCTGGTCGATCCCCTCGATGATTGCGCCGCGCGGCAGTGTGGGAACGGTCGGCGGCATCGTGAACTTCTCGAACCAGCTTTCGGGGATCGCTGCCCCGATCGTGACTGGTTACGTGGTCACGGTGACACACTCCTATGCGTGGGCGTTCGGCATTTCGGCGATTTACCTGTTGATCGGGATCGCCAGTTATATCTTCCTGCTGGGCCGGATCGAGCGAGTGCCCGAACCTGCGCGCTGATCTTTGGCTCTTTTTCTGTTTTTTTTTATTTTGATGCTTTGGGTAAAATCCCTGCTTTGTGTGACATGCAGGGTGGCTGTGTCGCCAAAATATTCTAAACAAATGACTTGCCTGTAAAATATTGGAAACAGATGGGTTATGGGTTATTCTTCGGACGATTGGTTGCAAAATATTCAAGAATATAGGCTTAGTGGTAAAATATTCAAACTAAACGAGTTAGGCCCGTCTCGGTGGACGGGCTTGCTGGGTGCTGGCTTTTCTGTTTACTTACTATTTAAAGAATAGCAGATTGACCATAACTCCTCGGCCACTTTTCTTTTCGGGCTAAGTTGTTGGTGAGATGGGCGATAATAAATATTTTCTGGGCGCCGCCTCTTGACACAATTCGGAGTGTGGAGGGAATTAGCCGCCAGGAGTGCGATGGTGGGGTATGGCATCGCTCAGGACAGGCTCTGAAGCCGTTGCCCTTAAGGAAGGCGGGCTTTTGAGCAGCGCGTCAAAAGGATGCTGAAGGAGCCGGATTCGGGCGGAAACCGCAGATCGCAATGTCCCGGGGGCTAAAGCCCATGTTGATTCTGTAGTCCCTATGCCGGGACTAAAGTCCCGGCCTATCTCAGAGGCGACTTTTTCAGTCTCTTGAGCCTGTTTTAAGCCGAAAGACGAATGCGGAGATTCTGACTCTGCGAGTCAGAATGACGCTTCTTGGGGGGCGCGGGGCTAAGCCGAAAGGCAACTACGGAGATTCTGACTCCGCGAGTCAGAATGACGCTCGTTTGGGAGCGTGCAGGAGTTGGGTGTGGGCGTCCCGTCAGAATGACGCTCCTTGTGGGGCGCGATGCTAGTCCGAAAAGCAACTACGGAGATTCTGATTCTGCGAGTCAGAATGCTGCTTGGGGAGGGGCCTCCGTCAGAACTTTCAGGCTCGGGGGGGATCGATGGTGGCGCGGGTTGAGCCGGTTGAGATTCCGCCGTCGATCAGGATGGTCTGGCCGGTTATGTAGCGGCTGGCCTCCGACGCGAGGAAGACTACTGGTCCTTCCAGGTCGAGCGGCTCGCCTGGGCGCTTGAGGGGAATGCGCTCAACGAGGTAATCGACCCAGGCCTGATCGCGGTAGAGCACATCGTTTTGCGCGGTGCGGAACCAGCCCGGCGCCAGGCAGTTTACGGTGATGCCGTGTTTGCCCCAGTCGGCGGCGAGGCTCATGGTCAATTGGCGAATGCCGCCCCGGCTCGCGCCGTAGGGAGCCAGTCCGGGATAGCCGAACACGCTGGTGACCGACCCGATGTTAATGATGCGGCCATAGCCGTGCGGAATCATCTGCCGGGCGATGTGCTGTGCGACAAAAAAACTGCCGCGAAGGTTGGTGTCGAGGATGAGGTTCCAGTCGTCCCAGGTGACGTCGAGGGCAGGCTTGCGGACGTTGCAGCCAGCGTTGTTGACGAGAATGTGGATGCGTCCGCACGCCGCCGCGGCTTCGGCAGCCATGCGTTCGATGCTCGACTGGTCGCGCACGTCGAGCGCGAGCGGAGTCGCGTTGCGCCCCATCGCCTGAATCTCGGCGACGAAGGGCGAGAGGTCTTCGCGCCGGCGGCTGGTGAGGACCAGGTTGGCTCCAGCCTGCGCCAGCGCCCGCGCAAAGATCTGCCCCAGGCCGCGGCTCGCGCCGGTGACCAGTGCCGTCTGGCCTCTGAGGTCGAACAGTCCGGTGGTCATTTGCCAGCACTCGGTTTGCCGGGGTCTGGTTTTCCAGGGCCTGGCTTTCTGGGGTCAAGAATCACCTTCATCAGGTTCGGCTCGCGCGCGTACAGACGTTCGAACCATGCCGGCCCATCGCGCAGCGGCGCGACTGCCGAGATCATGGGCGTGACGCGGATGGTCCCGTTCGCAACCAGCTCGATCGCCTCCGTGTACTCGCCCGCCGAGGCGCAGGAACCCTGCAGCCGGATCTGCCGTGTGACCACCTTTTGCAAGGGGAGCGTGACCTGCGGCTCGATGTTGCCGATCAGCGTGACCGTGCCGCCCTTGCGCGTGCAGTCGATTGCCGAGGCTACGGTCTCGTTCCGCCCCACCGCTTCGAGTGCGAGATCGACCCCGCGCCCATGGGTGAGACGGAGGACTTCGTTGAGGAGGTTTGCGCCGGAGACGTGCAGAGTTGCGTCGGCACCGAGCGTTTCTGCCATCTGCAGCCGCGTTGCGTCGACATCCGCGATGAAGACCCGGGAGCAACCTGCCGCGCGCGCGGCCTGAAGAGTGAGCAGCCCGATCATGCCGGCGCCGATGACGAGCGCTGTCTCGCCGCCCTCGATCTGGGAGACTTTGACCGCGTGCAGCGCAACCGAGACCGCCTCCAGCATTGCCGCCTCCGCAAAGGGCAGGGACGCCGGCAGATGATACACGATGTACTCCGGCACGGTGATGTACTCTGCGAACGCCCCGGCCCTGCGGTATTCGCCGCAGGAGACGCCGACGACCTGTCGGTTCTCGCACAGGTTCACCTCGCCGCGGATGCAGAAGTCGCACTTGGCGCAGTAGACCGTCGAGTCGAAGGTGACGCGATCGCCGGGCGCAACCGCGCGCACGTCGGCACCGACCGCGGCCACAACGCCGGCGGCTTCGTGGCCCATCACGATGGGAGGAATGCGACGTCCGGAGCTGCCGTCGTATCCATGGACGTCGCTGCCGCAGATGCCGCAGGCCGCTACCTGGATGAGCACGTCCGTAGGGCCGCAGATGGGGACGGGCACATTTTCCAGATGGAGCTGCCTGTATTGGGTCAAGATCAGAGCATTCATCATCCCGGTTGCAAACCTCGAATCATCCGGATTTCCGAAGCTTCCAATCTACACGGATTCGGGGGCGAAGAGGCAAGCGCCGGGTGGGGAAGGCTAGTGAGGGAAGGGAGGAAGGCCTGCCGAGGCCAGCAACCGGCGGTAGCGCGGATCCTGGTGGAGGGCCTCGAGATTCGGATCGATCTTGAGCCCGATCAAAGTCCCTTCGTGGCGACGGGCGACCTCGGCCAAGTCGGCCAGGGCGTCGTCGTTGTGGCCGAGGGCGGCATCTGCATCGGCCATCAGGTAGGTTCGGTTTGCGGTTCCGGGGTGCAATCGTTCTTCGGTGGTGAGGATGGCCTGCCACATGGCATCTTCGCCGCCGGACTGGTAGGCGGCCTCGGCGGCAGTCACGATCTGCAACAGCTCAGCGCTGCGCCGTATCTCCGCAGCCTGGCGGGTTTCGTTGAGGAAGCGAACCGGGTCGCGCGGCTGGATCTGACTGAGGATGGCGAGAATACTGTGGGGCGAAGTGGCGGCGGGTGTTTCGTTGAGCACATCCTGAAGCATGTCGATCGCCTCGCTGCGGTGACCGCTGAGGCCGAGTGCGAGTGCGCGGGTGCTGAGAATTGCGGCTGAGGTTGGCTGCAGACGCTGCGCCATATCCAACTGGTCGATGGCTTCGCTGTATCTGGCTTCGTGAATCAGCATCGATCCGTACCAATGGTGTGCGATCACCGAGGAGGGATCCAGGGTCAGCGCCGTCTTGAACTCGCGTTCGGCGCCGGCGGAGTCCCACGACCAGAAGAAGTCGATGAAGCCGAGGGACGCGTGGGCCTGCGGCAGTTTGGGATCGAGGGCGATTGCCTGTTCGGCGGCTGCCTTGGCCTTGGGGTAGGCTTCGGCATCGGGCATCACGGAATACTCGCGCAGCAGGTTGTAGGTGTTGGACAGCCCGGCGTAAGCGGGAGCGTAGGTTGGGTCCTTGGCAATCGCGGCGGAAAAATCGTCTCGGGAGCGCTCCAGCGATTCCGAGGTGCGCTGCTCGCCGAAATAGATGCCGCGGAGATAGAGATCATCCACGCCCGGGACCTTCGAACGATAGGGAACTCCGGCGATGTTTCCGGCTAGGTCGAGGCGGTTGGGTGAGGGCGCGGCGGAGGGCTTTGCATGGCTCCGCAGCAGGGGCGATGCAAGCAGGAACAGCAGGCCGGCCGCGACGGCAAGCGTCACTCCGGCGATCCACCTGCGGCGCGATGCGGTTGGTTTGGCGTGGGCGTTGGCTGCGGGCGCGGGAAGTGATTTCAGCGCTGCTGCCGCGCCATTTTCCTCGATCAGGGTCTGGACTTCGGTGGCGGAGATCGCAGGGAAGTACTCCACTCTGGAGGAAGTGGCGGAGGGTGTTTCTGTCCAGCGCGGTCGAGAAGGCGGATAAAACGGCTGGCTGACGGCGGATCCGGAGACGAGTTCGGCTGAGGCGTCGGCGCTCTCCGGCTTGCTGTTTTCGAGCCACTCGTCGAGTTCGGAGATCAGCGCGTAAACGGTTGCGCGGCCGGCGCCGGGCACTCGCCTGACGGGGAGGCCACGCTGTTTTTCCCAGCGCTCCACGGTGCGTATGTCGCGGCAGACATACCCGCCGATCTCCTTCCAGCCGTTAAGGATATCCTTCCTTACCTGACCCACGGCGACCTCGCGCGATGCGACTGCGTTGATCGATTCTACGAGAAAAAACCCGGTGGTTGTGTCAATTCTGCCGGTGCATTTTGCTCGAGTAAGCCGCTCGGCGCGAAAGCGCTTCAGGGGTACGGGATGGACTTCGGGACAGGGGGATATCTATCCGCTCGCTGCCCCTTTGCAGATGCCGCTACTTCAGCTGTTCCAACTCCGCGTTGGCGTCCTTGCCGGCCCTATCCGTGGGTGCGAGCGCTACTGCCTTCTTGAGATGCAGCACTGCGTTCGGCTTGTCGTTCAGCTTGCTGTAGGTCATGCCGAGGTGGTATTGCATGGAGGCGTTGTTCGGGCTGGATCTGAGACCGGACTCCAGAAGGTCCCTGGCCGCCGAGTAGTCCTCTTTGTAGTAGTAGACCCAGGCCAGTGTGTCGGCCGTCTGGGGCGAGTCAGGCAGTTTGCGGCGAGCAGTCTGAGCCAGGGTGAGGGCGACGTCCACGTTTTGATTGGTGTCCACCATCAAGTAGGCCAGGTTGTTGGACGCGACCGCGTTATCGGTGTCGACTTGCAGCGTCTTCTTGTAATAGTCCATTGCTTTCGAGAGGTCGCCTTTGGCCTCATAGAGCGAGGCCAGAGAGTTGGTCGCCTTCACATCGTTCGGGTGAGCGCCCAACCAGGTTTGCCAGGCTGAGATTGCCGGGTCGATATCCCCGTTGGCGACTTCGGCCTGAGTATAGGTTTCGAGCGCGCTGGTGCTGGTGGGATTGAGCTGGAGCGCCTTGCGCGAATTGTCCAGCGCATTTTTGAAGTCCTTGGTCTGCAACTGAAGGAAGGCAAGCTGGTCATAGAAGCCGCCGTTGTTGGGTTCCTTGGCGATCTGTGCCTGGACGCGGGCGAGCGCCTTTGCCGTATCTTTCGCCTGGAGGTCGTAAGCCAGCAGCATTCCCATGGCACGAGTGGAGTTCGGATCCTTCTCGAGCGACTTCTCGATCAGAGCCTTACCTTCCGGGGCGTGCCCTTCGGCGATTTTGACCTGGCCGAGTTCGAGCAAGGCAGCAGCGTTGTTCGGGTTGCTCTTCAGCACCGTCTGGTAGTCGGCCTCTGCGCGGTCGAACTTTCCACGGTTGGCCCAGGCCGTGCCGCGCCAGAGATAGGCCGGTGCGTAGTCCGGGTGCGCCAGGATGGTTTTGTCCGCTACTTCGGACAACATGCCGGCGTCCTGACGTCCAACCGCGATGTCTGCCAGGCCGTTTGCGGCCTCAATGCTTCCGGGGTTCAGTTTGGCGGCCTGGCGAAAGCTTGCCTCAGCGGTGTTGACGTCTCCCTTGAGGATCGCCACGCGGGCCAGGAGAAGCTGCGTCTGGGCGTCGTTCGGATTATCTTTGACCGACTTTTTCAGCAGAGTCCAGGCATCGTCAATCTTGCCGGTGTTGAGCAGCAGGAGCGCATTCAGCGTCTGCACCTCGGCATTGCCTGCGTCGGTCTTGGCCAACTGGTTCGCAATCGCGGTCGACTTGTCATATTCCTTCCGGTCAAAGAGGATGCGCGCGTAGGTCAGCTTGATGGCAAAGCTCTTTGGGTATTTCGAATTGAGATCGGCGAAGACCGTCTCTGCGCGATCGATCTGCCCCGTTCGGCCGTAGTAGGCGGCGAGCACGGAGGAGGCGTTCTCATCGTCCGACAGGTCTTCGACTGCCTGGTGGAGGGTTTGCTCCGCCTTCGCATTATCTTTGGATCGCATGTAGAGCGCCGCGAGCGATTCGCGGGGCTGCAGAGCCGTTGGCGCCGCGCTGATCGCGGTGCGGTATTCCTGCTCGGCTCCCTGGATGTCCCCTTTTTTCTCGAGCAGCGCGGCCAGCAGGACGTGTGGCGTTGGACTCTTCGTGTCCAGCGCTGCGGCTGTGTGCAGCTCCTGCTCCGCATCGGGCTCCTGTGCCGGATTCTGCACTTCGAGCAGCGCCAGCTCGCTGTGGAAGACGGCCCGCTTGGGATCAATCGAAAGGGCGTGTTGAATGTCCTGAAGCGCATCGGCTTTATCGCCTCTCCTCTCGGCTATCGCGCCCAGCAAAGCGTAGGCATCCGCATAGTTCGGATTGATGGCGAGGACTGCCCTGGCCTGGGCCTCGGCGCGGTCGTTGGCCCTGCCGGCGAGCAGCATATTGCCAAGGCTGATGCGAGCCTCCAGGTTGGACGGGTCCGTGTCGACCGTTTTCAGCAGCTCTCCGTAGGCGGGCGCGAGCGTGTTCATCTTGATGTAGGTTTTGGCCAGCTCGTAGTGGGCGGGCGAAAAAGCCTTGTCGATTTTGAGCGCGTTCGAGAACTGGATGGCGGCTTCCTTGTACTTGCCACTGGCCTCGTACCGTTTTCCGCTTTCCAGGTACTTCTGCTTGCGGACGTTGGGATCACGGTTGCAGCCGATTGTGAAAGCGAGCGTGAGCGACGCAACCAGCATCACGGAGATCCGGGCGATCTTCACTTGTGGCTCGAACATGGACAATTTCCTCTTCTTCTGTCGTTCTTATCTTGCAGGCGTTCCGTTCGATCAGCGGGCAGCGAGCGTGCAGTTTCGCCGGCCCGGAATGGTTCCAATGGGCCCTCAGTTGGGGACATAGGCCGGCAGCAGGGAAGTGATCTGCTCCGCGAAGTTGATGGCACGGCTGCGCGCGATCGCCCTGTCCTCGCCTGGATTGACGGGGGTGATGATGCGGACCAGGGCTGCATCGGAGCGACCGTAGCGAATGGAGTCGGCCAGGGTGTAGAACTTCGCCTCGTAGTCGCTCGCGATCGTGCGTCCATGCAACTGGTACCAGTAGAGAGCCTCTTCGGTTACGTTGCCGTCGGTAATGAGATAGTCGCCGACGCTGTACTTTGTGCCGGAGGCGCCGGTCAATTCTGTGACTCCCGAGGAGAGGAAGGTCCAACCCGCCCCGGGGAGGCAATTCTGCGGAGAGTGAATGGCTTGTCCGGTTCGCTGCGTGGCAAAGTACGCGATATATAGTCCGACCTGGGTGGGGTCGTTCATGCCGGCGGAACCCGGGGACCTGGTGTAGACCCGGTTAAGAAAATCGCCTTTGCCAAGAATTGCCAGGGTTTCGGCGTCGATGGGGATATCGACGGCGGTTCGTTGTCCCAGGTTGACGGGAAATCCGCTGAGGGGCTGGCTGGGCAGCACGCGGTCGACGTCGCCGCGGACGTGCAGCACCAGCGCGGTGAACGACATCAACAGAACGACACACCAAACGCGGAGCGACTTCATGCCGGGCTTCCCTCTTTCCCCGCGGCCATCTCCATCATCAGGTGCACCACATACAAGCATGAGAGGGAGACCAGGAACATGAGCCAACCGGAAAACTCGTGGAAGAATCCCATGGCCTTGACGGGATCCCAATACTGGACGCACAGGCCTGTGCCGAAGATGCGGGCCACGTTTGCCGTGACTGCAATCGGGATGCTGGAGAGTGCGAGCACCACGCGCCGCCAGGTTGCGCGCTCCAGAAAGTAGCCGTAGATGACGGCGACGGTGAACAGGCTCATCAAGGATCGAATACCGCTGCATGCCTCGGCGACTTCGAGTGGCATGGCCGGCAACTGGATGATGTTGCCGTCGCGCAGCACGGGAACTCCGGCCAGCGGGAGCAGGTCGCTGGCCAGGCGCGAGGCCAGCAACTGCAAGGGGAAGGTGATCTGGTTGAAAACGATGGTTGGCAGCGGGATCGCGAGTACGATCACGAAGAGCGCAAACTTGACCCGGCCAAGCATCGGCTTGCCCAACAGAGTCCAGACCAGGCCGGCGGCCAGAAAGACGAACGAAGTTCGCTGCAGGAACAAGTCTGCGCCGAACACGCCGACGAGCAGTTCAAACAGGCCCAGGGCCACCAGCCATATGCCCGCCCAGGTTGGCGAAAGGGGAGTCTGGCGCAGTTCTTTGCGGTGATCCCACAGCAGAAATGCGGCGAAGAAGGGAATCAGGAAACCGTGGGAAAAGTCGGGCAGATCGTACCAGTCTCGCACGAGCTTGACGGCAATTCCGTGATAGAGCGCGATCAGCAGGGCGGCCAGCAGAACTACGGGCCCCCAGGCAATCGCCCACTGGGCGCTGTTAGGCCCGCTCTGGGCGCGGTCCGAATCACCGCCAGGGAAAGGGCGTTCCCGCAAGTTGATTGCGGAATCTGCGTCGGAAGGAGTTACGGGGACGGCGGTAGTCTGTTGCATAGTCGCTACATTCCCGGTGCAATTTCAAGGCCTAACGGATTATCGCATGACGGTGGTGGCCTGGACTCTTGTCCGGTCGGACTTAAGTGGATCGACCTGGCACACTTAAGTGGAATAACCACCATGGAGTATATGAAATAAGGTTGCCTCAGATGGAAAAGAATTTCACTTGTGTTATGAAGTAGACGTATGAGGTACCGAGGGCTGCCGAATCCGAATTGTCGCCTGCCACAGGTGTAAAATCACAGCATTGCGTTAGTAGCGTCCCGGGGTCGAACCGTAACTATCGATGTTGGCTGAACAAACCCGCGATGGCGGCCAGGAATCCAACGTACGGTTAACCCCATCTCGGGCAGTTTGCCGGGAGGACTTTCCTCCAAGTGGCAGTCTTTTAGTCCGGTGTGCGTCTCACGTAGGGTCCGCATCCGGCCGACACAACGGATTGGTAGGTATATGAACCTTCTACGCTGTGCTGTTCTCTCAGTCACCCTTCTCCCTGCGGTTGCGAATGCCTGCGCTCAGCAGCCGGGGGGCAAGCCCGTATTGAGCGCCCAACCTGCGGCTGCGCCTGCTCCGCCGCCTGCTGTGGCTGCCGCTCCCTCGGCGGGCCCGCTGAGCGTGGATCCCAACTACGTGATCGGGGCCGACGACGCGCTGAAGATTGATGTGTGGCACGAGACCCAACTCTCGGGCACCATGACGGTTCGGCCGGATGGAAAGATATCGCTGCCGTTGGTCAACGACGTGGTTGCGGCCGGGTTTACGCCGATGCAACTCGCTGCGGATATCACCAGCCGGTTGACCAAGTTCGTGACCGATCCCGTGGTCAGCGTGAGCGTTGTGGCGGTCAACAGCAAGCGCGTGTTCATGATCGGCGAGGTCGGGAGAGTCGGTCCCTTGCAGATCACGCCCGGCATGAACGTTTTGCAGGCGATCGCTTCTGCCGGCGGACTCACCCCCTACGCCAATAAGAAGCACATCTACATTTTGCGGGGGGATCCGGGCAAGCAGCAGAAGATTTCCTTTGATTACACCAAAGCGGTAAAGAAGGGTGATATGCAGGGCGTGTCGCTGCTTCCCGGCGACACCATCGTGGTCCCATGATGAAACCATTCCAGTCCTCTTCGCAGTCCTGTGTTTTGAGAATCTCCCTCGTCCTGGTGATGATGTTGGTAGCCATGGACCGCGCTGCCGTGGGCCAAGCTCTTCCGGCCGCGGAGGCGTCGCCTATCTCGACGGGTTTTTCGCTGCCGACTACACTCGGCACGCTGCAATATGCCGTAAGCGCTTCGCAAAGTCTTACCTGGGGCTACTACGGCAGCCAGGGCGCAGAGGGCTATAGCAATGTGACGGGAGACCTCGCATATCTTTCGGTCAGCAAGCGGGACCCCTTCAGCGTGGTATTGTCGGCCGGGCACTCCTTTAGCGAGTCCGGCTATCCCGCGGCCAACTTCGTGAATCTTGGCCTGTCCCAGGTGCTCAACGTGGGGCGGTGGAACATGGTACTTGCCGATAGCGTGAGCTATCTTCCGGAGACGCCGACCACCGGTCTGTCCGGCATTCCCGGTCTCGGCGATCTGGGCGTCAACCCAGTGCAGATTGGCCCGGATACTCCCCAGGGGGCGCTGACTGCGTACTCCAATCGCGTGGATAATGCCTCTACCCTCAGCATTCAACGTCAACTAACGGGAAAAACGAGTGCCAATGTTTCGGGTTCGTACATTCTGACGAGGTTCGTCAATAACGGGAACTCGAGCAACACTGGTCTGGATGGCCTGGATAGCGACTTGATCGTTGGCGGAGGGGGCTTCAACCACCAGATGAGTGCGCGCACGGGTTTCGGGGGCAATTACTCCTATTCGCGCTACACCTTCTCGGGTTCGGCGCTGGGAGCTGTGGCCCCGAGCTTTACGAGCCAGACTGCAAGCGCCCAGTTTACGCATCAATTCACTCGCAAGTGGAGCATGAGCGCCGCTGCGGGGCCGCAATGGACCACCATCAACCTGGCCGGGCAAACGGAGCAGCTAGGGGCATACGCCGACGTTTCGACGGGCTACAGTGGGCACTTCTACCAAACTGCGGCCAGCTTTGTCCACAGCACGAACAGCGGCTATGGAGTGGCGGGCGGGGCGCTCTCCGACGGCGTAAGCGGGTCGGTGGGGCGAATATTCGCCGTGGTCTGGAATTTTTCCGCGAGTGCGGCATATACACACTCTTCCGCGTTGCCAGTGCCCGGCGTCATACCCTTTACGGTGAATACGACGGTTGCAAGTGCCCAGGTTTCGCGTGCGATTGTGCGCAATCTCTCAGGCTACGCCAGTTTTACGGTTGAGAAGCAGGCAAACACCGGGCTCGCGACGGCGGATCTATTCAGCGGCGCCGCGAAGGTGGTCGGATTTGGCCTGACCTACTCGCCCAGTTCAAAGCGCATTGGACGCCCCTAAGGAGAATCTATGCTTGGTCATCGCACGTTGAACGTAGACGACTATATCGCCATACTCAAGCGTCGCTGGTGGATCATTGCCATTCCGGCGGTTATTCTCCCGATCATTACGGCTGGCGCAACGTACTTCATCACGCCGCAGTACCAGTCGAAGACGCTGGTGCTGATCGACCAGCAGAAGGTGCCGACCGCCTTTGTGGGACCCGTGGTTACTGAAGCACTCGACAGCCGCCTCGCGTATATGACGGAGCAGATTCTCAGCCGGTCCAGCATCGAGCCGATTATCAATCAATACAATCTGTACGGCGACGAGCATTTGTCCATGGATGCGCGCGTCGACCTGACGCGCAAGGCGATCTTCATCGAGCCGGTGCAGTCTTCGATTGCCCGCTCCAACGGGCTGCCTGGCTTCAATATTCTGTTCACCGCGAAGGACCCGCACACGGCGCAACAGGTATGCGCGCAGATCACAGGGCTGTTTACGGGTGCGAACCTGAAGCAACGGCAGGCATCCGCCGAGGACACAACTGCGTACCTTCAGGAAGAGCTCGACGGTGCCAAGCGGAATCTGGACGATCTGGACGGCAAGATTTCGGCCTTTCAGCGGGAACATGCCGGCGGGCTGCCGGAAGATGAAAGCAACAATATGAGCATCATCAGCGCCCTGAACTCGCGGCTCGAGGCGACCACCGGACAACTGCAATCTTTGGAGCAGAACAAGTCGGTTGGGCAGACCTTGCTGGCGCAGCAGGTTGAATCCGGTCCGGCGCCGGTCTCTGTATCCCAGACGCCCCAGATTCTGCAGAGGCAGCTCGACGATCTGCTGGCGCAGCAGGCTGACCTGGAAGCGCATTACACGCCGGATTATCCGGACGTTAAAGCGATTCACCGTAAGGTCGATGACAAGCGCAAAGAAATTGCGGCGGCGGCGATCGCGCCGCCGGCGCCGGTTGTGGCTCCTTCTCCGAACCGTCCTGACTCCGCGAACGTGGTGAGCCTGCGGGCTCAGCTGCGCGGTCTGGATCAGGCGATCCAGACCAAGCACAAGGAGCAGGACGATCTACAGGCGCAGATTCGCTCCTACCAGGGCCGCGTGCAGGCCAGCCCGGAGATTGCGGCGCAGTTCAAGGAACTGACGCGCGACTACGATACGGCGCAGGCCTTCTATACCCAACTGCTGCAGAAGAAGAATGCGTCGCAGATGACGACGGATCTTGAGCATCGGATGGAAGGTGAGACGTTCACAGTTCTGGATCCGGCGAGTCTTCCGGCGGATCCTACGTATCCGAAGCAAAGCGTGTTTGCGATGGGTGGACTGGGCAGCGGTTTGGCTCTCGGACTGCTGATCGTCGGCCTGCTGGAGTACAAGGACACCGCACTGCTCACCGAGCGCGATGTGTGGGAGTTCACTCAGCTTCCAACCCTGGCGGTGATCGCCTGGTCCGAGGGAGCTGCTGAGGCGAAGCAACCGGGTCGCCTGAAACGGCTGTTCGGCCGCAAACCGCCTAAAGACCTGCTCGCGGACGCTTCGGGGTAACCATGTACAAGAGCTTCTTCAATCTGCAGTCCAACCCGTTCGCCGGCAGCCCGGATCCCCGGTTTTTGTACATGATGCCGCATACGCGCGAGGCTCTCGCGACGCTGGAGTACGGCATCTCGGCGCACAAAGGCTTCATCGTGCTGACGGGTGAGGTTGGGACGGGCAAGACGACGCTGCTGCGCCGCGCGCTGGCGTCGCTGGATCAAAGCCGTGTGTTCAGTTCGTTTGTTTTCAACCCTCGTCTGGATGTGCTCGACTTCCTCGAGTTCATTCTGTCGGACTTCGGGATTGTGCCCCAGAGCCGCACGAAATCCGGGATGCTGATTCAACTCAATCGCTGGCTGATCGAGCGTTTCCGTCGCGAAGAGACCTGCGTGATTATCGTGGACGAGGCACAGAATCTTGATTGGGAACTGCTGGAAGAGATTCGCCTGCTCACCAATCTGGAAACCACGACAGAGAAGCTGGTTCAGATTGTTCTTTCGGGACAGCCTGAACTGGAGGAGAGGTTGCGGGCTCCGGATGTGCGCCAACTGCGCCAGAGAATTGCATTATGGGCCCGCACTCACGCAATTACCGCCGAACAAACCGCCAATTACATTGCCCAGCGTCTGCTGATTGCAGGCACGTCGGAGAAGATATTCTCCGATGAGGCCATAGCCGGCGTCCACCGTGCCAGCCGCGGCATTCCACGCATCATTAACCTCATCTGTGAGCACGCACTCATCCTGGCCTATGTTGAACAACTCCACCAGGTACCTGAAGCCTTGATCCATGCGGTCGCGGGAGATCTTGACCTCGATCCGCAGCCCTTTATGGTCTCGACTGCTCACAGCGGATTTTCTACGAACTCCACGCTTCCATCGCAGAAGCACCCAGGAAGGGAAGAGAGATGAGCAAAATATACGAAGCGCTACGCCAGGCCGAGCAAGACCGCGCCAACAACGGTGCAGCTCAACCCGATAACACAATCAAACAATCTGCGATCGCCCACGCGCTGGGTGACCGTGAGCAGGATCTCGCGATCGCGGCCCCGCCCCGGTCCACCGCGACGGTGATGCCGATCGGCAACGGGCTGGTGGACAAGGCGCTGGCTACGCACACCACCGATGTGGCCGGCGACCTGGCGGTGGAAAGGGTCGACTCTTCCACCATCGACCTCTCGGCGATTCGCCACGTGACCTGGCACCCTTCGGTGGTTCAGCTTCCCTCGCTCGAAGACCGTGGCTCCGCGGTGGAGCAGTTTCGCAGCCTGCGGTCGCGCATGCAGGAGTTTCGCGACCTGAATACCCTCAAGTCGCTGCTCATCTCCAGCGGGCTTCCGCAGGAGGGCAAGAGCTTTGTCACGGTCAACCTTGCCATCTCTTTCGCCCGGCACAAGGCCGGCCGGGTGCTGCTCATCGATGGAGACATGCGTCGCGCCACATTGCACAAGGTACTTGGCACTCCGCAGGGGCCAGGGCTCACCGAGTATCTCTCGGGCGCGGCCTCGATCGCCGAGGTAATGCAGCGGCCGAATCCCGACGAACCGGGAAATCCGTTGCCCTCGGGTCTTGCGTCGCTTACGTTCATCCCCGCGGGCACGGAGCACGACAAGGCCGCGGATTTATCCGGCAACCGCCGCTTCGACAAGCTGATCGCCGCCGCCATTCCGTATTTCGACTGGATCGTGGTGGACTCCTCTCCCGTGAATCTTGTCTCCGATGGAGTCAATCTTGCGCGTGCGTGCGACGCCGTGCTGCTGGTCGCCCGCGGCGGCGTAACCAAGTATGAAGTGGCGCAGCGTGCCGTGGCTGAACTCAAAGCGTCGAAGGTGCTTGGGTTTGTGCTCAACGCGGTAAAGAACCCGCCGGTGGCCGGAGGCTACTATGGTTACGACGGATACGACAAGATTGAAGGGTAACCCGAGGCGACACAAGGAATGATCCGGTTTCTGAATGTTTACTACCCTACGCGAACGGTTGTTCTTCTGTTCTGCGAGGCGTGCATTGTGAGCGGATGCTTTCTGGCCGCGACCTGGATCATGCTCCAGGATCAGGCCATCTTTGAACTGCAGTTGCAGGACGGGTTCCTGAAGATAGGCGCCATCACTGCGGTGAGCCTGATTCTTTCCTACTACTTTGACCTGTACGAACCCTCCATCGTCTCGGGCCGGATGCAGATCTATTTCCGCATTCTGCTGGTGCTCGGCTTCGACTGCTTTATCCTCTCGGCGTTTCTTGTGTTCGCTCCCGAGGTGGCCATCGGGCCCTACGTCTACGTCGTCGGCTTTGCCTTGCTCGCGCCGGCGCTGATTCTGATGCGAAGGGGCTATGAATGGGTGATCGGCCACAAGGTCTTCCGGGAGCGAATCTACGTGCTCGGGTCGGGAGACTACGCTCGCTCCATCGTGGACACCATCCGCTCGAGATCGGATCTCGGGATGGAGGTGGTGGACTGGGAAGACCTGCAGTTGGAGCCGTCCGAGCGCAGGAAGGTGTGGATCGAGGCCCTGGAGAAGATTGGCAAGGCGGAGATGCCGGTGCACCGCATCATCGTAGCCATGGAAAGCCGCCGCGGTGAACTGCCGGTGCAGGAATTGCTGACACTGCGCTTCCAGGGCATCACGGTGGAAGAAGATGGCACCTTGCGTGAGCGCCTTTACGGCAAGATTCAGTTGGACGGGCTGCGGCCGTCGAGCTTCCTCTATAGCGAAGGTTTTCGTATCCGGGCCTCACAGCAGTTCACTCGACAGGTGGTGTCCATTTGTACGGCGGCGATTGGGTTGCTGATCTTTCTGCCGTTCTTTCCGTTCGTCGTTCTGGCGGTAAAGCTCTCCTCCAAAGGGCCGCTTTTTTTCCGCCAGACGCGGGTAGGAATGGGCGGGCGCAACTTCGATGTGATCAAATTCAGGACCATGTTCACGGATGCCGAGGCGGGCGGCGCCAAGTGGGCGACCAAGAACGATCCGCGCGTGACCAAGGTGGGCATGTTCCTGCGCAAGACCCGGATTGATGAGGTGCCGCAGCTGTGGAATGTGCTGCGCGGCGACATGGGGTTCGTCGGTCCCCGTCCCGAGCGGCCCGAGTTCGTGAAGTGGCTTAGCGAGGAGCTTCCGTTTTACTATCTGCGCACGCTGATTCGTCCCGGCCTGACGGGATGGGCGCAGGTCCGGTATGGATACGGGGCTACCCTGGCCGAAACCAAGGAAAAGCTCGAATACGACCTGTACTACATCAAGCACATGTCGCTGGGGCTGGACCTGCTGATTATGTTCGAGACGATCAAGACCATCGTGCGACGGCGCGGGGCGCAGTAGCGCGTCGCTGCCGGGCGCCGGCGGCAACCATCCACAAAATGGCACAGGCGGGAAATGGGCTCGCGCAGTGGGAGCGCGGGCAGGGTTGATCTCAAGTGAAACGGCAGTTACTGAATCAGGTTGGTATGCTCGTTCGCCGTCGAGAGGCCAGTCCTCGACTGCGCCTTCGGACGCGTGGTTCCGCCGCCCAACTCCGGCTGGGTTGCCGCTCCCACATCATTCAGCTTGTACAGCAACGAGCGGTAGCTGATCTTCAGCCACTTTGCCGTCTTCTGGCGGTTCCAATTCTGGGCTTTCAGAACCTTCAGAATGATCTGCCGCTCGAGCTCCTGGGTGGCCTTCTTGGTTACGGACTTCAACGAAATCGGCTGGCTTACATCCACCTCCGCCATTGTCTTGGAGGCGGGCCGTTCTTCCTCGACCAACTCGGCCACCAGCGCGTCTTCGCTGCCCATCAGGACGTAGCTGCGGAGGAGGTTATCCAGTTGCCGTATATTCCCGGGCCACTCGTGCCGCTGCATCAGGCGCAACACGTTGCGCGAGAGGGGAGGCGGATTCACGTGAAACAGGCGCGCATGGTGGCTCATCAAGTAGTCCACGAGCTGCGGTATGTCCTCCGGCCGCCGCCGGAGGGGAGGAATCTGGATGGTGACCGCGTTGATGCGGTAGAGGAAATCGAGGCGGAAGGTGCCTTCCGCAACCTGCTCGCGGAGGTCGCGGTTGGCCACCGATACGATTCGCGTCTGGATGGTCCTGGTTTCGTGGCCGCCCACGCGCATATACGAGCCGTCCTGCAACACCTGCAGGAGCTTCGACTGGACGCCAATGTCGAGGCTGCCCACCTCGTCCAGAAACAGGGTACCGCCGTGAGCCTGCTCCAGCCGGCCACGCTTGGTGGAATGCGCCCCGGTAAATGCGCCCTTTTCATACCCAAAGAGTTCGGTTTCAATCAGGCCTGCCGGAATCGCAGGACAGCTCACCTTGACCAACTCGCCGGCGAGCCGCTCCGAGGTTCCATGGATCAAGCGGGCACACAGTTCCTTGCCTGTCCCGCTCTCGCCCTGCACCAAGACCGGAACATTGGTTTTGGCGACCATCTCCAGCTTGCGGCGGATCACCTGCATCTCGGCGGTTCGGCCAAAGAAGACTTCGACGGGGGGGAGATCGAGCTGTGTCTCGTGCTCTGAGAAACGGACTGTGGTCATATTTTCCTGTCATCGATTGCTCGCGTCGTCTCCCGAAACCGGGGCAATCGATCCGCCGGGCAATGAGTCTACTGGACCCGGGGTAACCTTGGATTAAGCACGTTGGGTACCAAACGGACCCGTAACTGATGACATTTCAAGCCTTCCAACTGTACCCGAAAAAACTTATTCACGATTTCATGTACATTTTTTCCCAACCTCATGTAAACTTTCTGCACAATGGTAGGAAGTTTATTACCACTTTAGGAAAAGAGTCTGAGGTCCTGGTACTTCGGCGTAAACGACTGTTAGCCCGACAGACCGGTGGAAGAGCCGGGTAGGGGTCCAGCCAGCAGGATACGTACTGTGTCTCCCGCTTCGGTCTAACGTCTGCCACACATATATCAGGTACCGGCATGACCGGTACCGGCGTAATGGAGTCAAACCTATGGCGGCTCATACTTCCTCCCCCCCAGCAAAGTCGGTTCCGGCAGCCACCCGGCCGTGTATTTTCGTGTTCGAGTCGAATCTCAGGGTCCTTAATTACCTGAAGCGCACTTTCTCGGCTCTTTACGATCTTCGCCTTTTCTCCGAGGCCCAGGCGTTTCTGGACGATCTGGAAGCCATGCAGAGGCCCAGCCTGGTCCTGCTGGCCTGGGACGGCATTTCCCAGTCCATGCCGCTGTTTTCCCGCGTCCGCGCTATCCGTTCCGAGGTTCCCGTTCTGATTCTGGCGACCACGGCCGAGATGGCCGACTACGAGGTGTTTGCCCGCCTGGGAGCAAGCGGAGTGGTGTTGAAGCCCTTTGTCGACGATTCGCTGGAAGTGGCCATGGCCAAGCACCTGCTGGTGCAAAAGGAGGAGGCCGGCGAGCCGAAGGAGATTCGTCTCGAAGGAGGGCACTCCTTTGTGCGTTCCAGCAAGCGAATGCGCGAGGTGGAAGCCCAGGCGCAACTGGTCGCGAGGTCGGACATTCCCGTCCTCATTCTGGGGGAAAGCGGCACGGGCAAAGAAATCGTTGCGATGTATACGCATCAGATGTCGCGTCGCGCCAATCGCATGTTCCTGAAGGTGAATTGCGCGGCTATGCCGGCCGATTTGCTGGAGAGTGAACTGTTCGGCTACGAGCAGGGCGCTTTCACGGGAGCCACCAAGAGCAAGCCGGGCAAGTTCGAGACCTGCGACGGAGGCACGATCTTCCTCGATGAAATCGGGGAAATGCCGCCCGCGCTGCAGGCCAAGTTGCTGCATGTTCTACAGGACGGAACGTTCTCCCGCCTGGGAAGCCGCGGCCCGACGAAGACCGATGTTCGCGTCATCGCAGCGACGAATATCAACATGAAGGATGCGATGGCCCGCAAGACATTCCGTGAGGATCTTTACTATCGGCTCAACGGTCTCTCGCTGGTGCTGCCGCCTCTGCGCGAGCGGCTCGACGAGATCCCGGCAATGACTGCCTATTTCATGCGCAAAGGCGCAAAGAAGTACGACCTGCAACCTCTGCCCATCTCGCCCGCCTTGCTCGAGGCACTTAGCCAGTACAGCTGGCCGGGAAATCTTCGAGAGCTCGAAAATGTCGTCAATCGCTTCCTGATCCTGCAGGACGAGAAGACCGTGATCGCCGAGCTGGAACAGGCAAGGGCCACACCCTCCTCGCCCGACAAGGGGCAGGATCACGTGGAAGCTGGTGGGCTAAAAAAGCTGGTACGGGGTCTGAAGGGTGAAACTGAATCCTCGGTCATTGCCGGCGTGTTAGAGGAGACAGGATGGAATCGAAAGGCCGCCGCAAACGATCTGCAGATCAGTTA
>OBLU010001248.1_pt1 | contig 23726 bp, 11 predicted proteins | sample 1518681 | NCBI WGS metagenome assembly OBLU01 (sample SAMEA3539304, study PRJEB22396) | soil metagenome | biome: tundra; feature: field; material: soil | place: USA | collected 2010-05 | depth 0.15 m
GAGACAGTCTTTGCAACCAGTTGGTATTCAGCTGCTAACATCCGGACAGTAGTGACTGCTCATAAGATCTCGTTCGGTGTTTTGTTCTTTGTTGGAATCTGGCTGCCCCGCCTGGTTTTGCTCCAAGTCCTTCGGATTCAGAGTCCGACGCGCTCCTGATTACACCACGGGGCAAAAAAGTGGTCGTTCGGGACGGTTACGCTCCGTCGATTGCTGGGTGTAGGCCAGCCGTGATTCTATTTCATCACCGGACGAAATTGCTGGTGGGCACGACGCGACTTGCACGCGTAAGGCTCGCCGGCTCTCGACCGACGGGATCTTCTATTCTCGCTTAACCACGTGCCCATGGCGGATCCGTGTGGTCCTGCCCCACCATCCCCTTGCGAGGATCAGATGCTCTCCAGGCAGCCCCGGCGCGCTTGTCCGGTGACGGACCCAAAAGTGGTCGGCGTGGGGAGACTTGCACTCCCAAGGCTGTTCGGGTTTGAGCCGAACCGGTCTGATGTTCCCGGTAAACCACACGCCGAAAATTGGTGCCCGTGGCGGGATTTGCACTCGCAAAACCTGCGGGTTTAGGCCGCCGCGCTGTGCTGTTCGCGCTTAGGTCACACGGGCAGAAATGGTAGGGGCGGCCGGTAACGCTCCGACACACGGCACTCATCTAGTGCGACTTCCGTTCATAAGACGGACGATGCTCTTTACATCACGCCCCCGAAAAACTGGTGGGCACGACGCGAATTGCACGCGCAAGGCTGCCTGAGCCTAAGTCAGGTGGATCTGCTATTCTCCGTGAACCACGTGCCCGACAAATGGAGCCGACCCAGAGACGTGCGCTCTGCTTTCAGGTGTATAAGACCCGCGCATCGCTATCTATGCTTGGCCGGCAGAAAAATTGGCGGGCACGGCCGAATTTGCATCGGCTAGAATATCCTCCGTGACAGGGAGGCACCTCGACTGCTTTGGACTCGTGCCCGTAAATGGTGCCCTCGGCTGGGGTCTCACCAGCATCTCCGACGTTCGAAGCGTCGCGCTCTGTGTTTAAGCTACGAGGGCGTTAAAAATGGTGCGGACGGCTGGTGCTGCCCCAGCGGCCTGGTCTGTGTGAGAGACCCGATCTACTGTTGACCTACGTCCGCGAAATTGGTGCGCCGGGGGGATGTTCGCTCCAACTTCAGGCTTAAGAGGCCGCACCCTCGACGTTGAGTTACCGACGCGAAACCAGAGACCCCGCCCGGACTTGCACCGAGCTGTCCGCCTTAATGCCGTGAATCGCTGTCCGTTCCTCGGGGGCGACAAATGGTGTGGGAGACCGGATTCGCGCCGGCGATCTCCTGCATGTCACGCAAGTGCTTTAACTGGCTAAGCGACTCCCACAGAAAATGGCGTCCCCGGCGGGTCTCGCACCCAGCTTGGCACCTGGCTGAGAAGCAGGGCATTCGAGCTACTTCGTGCTCAGGGACGTGAAAGTGGAGTCCGGCCAGGGTAACGCTCCCTGCAACAAACGTTTTGCAGACGTGTCCGTTCACTTGCTCGGTCGCCGGACATTGAAATTGGATCCCCGTGCCGGCGTCGCACGGTCTTTGCGGTTTTGCGAACCGCCGCCTGAGCTGGTCGGCCAACAAGGCAATAATTGGAGCGGTAGACGGAAGTCACATCCGTACGTGCTGCTTGGGAAGCAGCCATGCTAACTGTTGAACATCACTACCGCAGAAAGTGGAGCCCCCAAGCGGACGTGCGCCGCTCTTTCCTGTTTACGAAACAGGCCCATCGCTCTCTATGGTTTAGGGGCGTGGCATCCGCGACCGGCTTCGCTCCGGCGATCTCCTGCGTGAAAGGCAGGCGTGTTGACTGGGCTACACCACGCGGACGACAATTGGAGCCCCAGCCGGGGCTGCGCAGGAGCCTTCAGTTTACGGAACTGTTGCTCTTCGGCCCATCGACAAGCTGGCGCTCCGAGCGTGAGTTACGCACGCGACCTCGGTCTTCGCAGGGTGGCGTTCTATCTAACTGAACCACCGATGACAAGACCAGCAAACAAATAAGAATAGTCAACGTCAGGCGAACACTGACAGTGCTGCCTCTGCTGGGGCTGCTGGCCCTGCTTACAAACCGGGCGACATTGGCCGTGGCGGCGACGAAGCCGGTGCCGGTGCAACTGCGCTGTGAGTATTTGAATGACCCGCTGGGCATCGAAACGACCAGTCCGCGCCTGAGCTGGATCATCACGTCGGACCAGCGCGGGCAGAAGCAGACGGCGTATCAGGTGTTGGTGGCCTCGAGCCAATCGCTGCTGAAACAAAACCGGGGCGACTTGTGGGACACCGGCAAGGTTCAGTCCGACCAATCGGTGCTGGTGGCTTACCAGGGAAAGCCGCTGTCTTCGGGCACGCAATGCTTTTGGAAGGTGCGCGTCTGGGGCATGGACCAGAAGCCCTCCGCCTGGAGCGAACCGGCACTCTGGACGATTGGGTTGCTCAAACCTGAGGAGTGGGAGGCGGCCAAGTGGATCGGCGAGGAGAAACGAGCGGCCGGTTACAACTCAGAAGGTTACCAATGGATCTGGTATCCCGAGGGCAGCCCGAACTTGGTTGCGCCTGCGGGAACCCGCTATTTTCGCCGCCAATTCAGCGTGCCTGCGGGAAAACAGATAACGGCAGCGACATTGAATGCGACCTGCGACAACGGCTTCACGCTGTTTGTGAACGGGGTCCAGGCAGGTCAGGGCATCAATTGGTCTCAACCTCCGAAGCTCAATCTCAAGGAATATCTCACCTCGCGCGAAAACACCCTGGCGATTGCCGCGACCAATGAGGGCAGTGCGGCCGGGCTGACCGGCAAGCTGACCGTGCAATTTAACGACAACACGTCTCTCGTGATCGGTTTGGACCAGTCGTGGAAGACTTCCAATCAAGAGATTGCCAACTGGAAGTCGGACCGTTTTGATGACAGCACTTGGCCTGCGGCAATGGTGCTAGGACCGATGGGTATGGCGCCGTGGGGCGGTGTTCGGTGGGACGAAGGTGGGCGAACGTGGGTCCTCCCCCCATCGCCTTACTTGCGGCGCGATTTCACGGCCACGAAACCCATCCGTCGCGCCACGATCTATGCCATTGCCTTGGGAGCCTATGAGCTGCACCTCAATGGCGCCAGGATGGGCCAGGACTATTTTAACCCGGGCTGGACGGAGTTTCGGAAACGGGTTTATTACCATACCTATGATGTGAGCCGGATGCTGCGGCAGGGCGACAACGCGCTCGGCGCGATTCTGTCGGACGGTTGGTATTCGGGATACATCTGGGCTGGCCGCGATACTTACGGTAGCGTGCCGAAATTGCGCGTGCAGCTAAAAATCGAGTATGCGGACGGCACCATGCAAACCGTGGCGACGGATGAGAGGTGGAAACTCTTGTATGGGCCGATTCGGGAGGGCGATGTGCAACAGGGAGAGACATACGATGCCCGATTGGAAATGCCCGGCTGGGACAGGGCGGCGTTCAATGATTCCACCTGGCAGCCGGTAACGGTCTCGACGGTAACCAATCTCCAGATTGGTGTTTCTCCCTGTGCGCCGGTGCGCAAACAGCAGGAAATCAAACTGGTGAACCTGACTGAACCCCGGCCCGGAGTGTATGTTTTTGATCTCGGACAGAACATCGCGGGCTGGGTCAGGCTGAAGGCCAAGGGAAATAGGGGAACAAAAATTGTGCTGCGTTACTCAGGCATGCTTAATCCGGACGGCACCATCTACACCGAATACTTGCGGGAAGCCCGGGGCATTGACGCATACTACCTTAAGGGTGGGGGAGGCGAAGTGTATGAGCCGAGCACTACTTATCATGGCTTTCAATATGTGGAGGTCACGGGGTATCCCGGCACGCCATCACTGAAAGACATCACTGGAGTGGTGTGTCATTCCACCCTGCCAACAACCGGCGCCTTCGAGTGTTCAGATGGCCGGGTGAACAAACTGTACAACAATGTCCTGTGGACGCTCCGGGACAATCTGGTGGACATTCCCGCCGGCTGCGCGGACCGGGCCGAGCGCCTGGGCTGGTGCGACCACAACCTGCTGTTCCGGACCGAGTGCTACACGATCGGCGTGGCGCCCATGATCGCCAAGTGGATGGCGGATGTGCAGGATTAGCAGTCGTTGAGCGCGAACGGGTCGTTTCTCCAGGTTGCTCCGATCTGGGGAGACCAGGAGTCGCCGGGTTGGTCGGACGTTGGCATCACCGGCGTGTATTACCTCTACAAGTTCTACGGCGACACCCGGATCATCGAGCAACATTATGAATCCATGGTGCGCTACATCGAACATATCCGCGGTGATTTAGTCAACTATTTGCGACCCTTTCCGTACAAATTTGCAGATGGCCGCACCTTCACCGGGTATGGCGACTGGCTGAGCATTGTCCAGGACATGAAGCACAATGAAGTGCTGAACAACCTGTTTAATGGACGGACCGTGAACATGCTGGCGGAGATGGCCGAGGCCGTGGGCAAGCCAGCGGACGCCGCGAAGTATCGCACCCTGTTCGAAAACATGAAAGCCGCGTTCAACCAGGCTTATGTCTCGGCGAATGGGGAGCTCAAGGACAAGATCCAGGCGGAATATGCCCTGGCGCTCGATTATGGTTTTCTGCCCGAAGCCAAAACTACCCTGACAGTGGATCATCTGGCAACTGATGTTATGGAAAACAGCCATCAGCAAACCTTCGGCGATGCGCTGGGCAAAAATCCCACCATACCGCTAGGACACTTGACCACGGGGTTCCATGGAACAAGGGCGCTGCTGCCGGCACTCAGCAAGTATGGGCGCAACGACGTCGCGTATTCCCTGTTGCTGCAGGATACCTATCCCTCATGGTTGTACCTGGTCAAGATTGGCGCGACCACCATCTGGGAGCGTTGGGACGGTTGGATGCCGGAAAAGGGTTTCCAAAACCCAGCCATGAACTCGTTCAATATGCCCAATATAGGCGCGTCCATTGGTGAATGGTTGTTCTCGTGCATCGGCGGGATTGATACAGATGGGGTCGGGTTTAGAAAGATCCTGATCAAACCGTATGTCGGAGCGGGACTGACCTGGGCCCGGACGTCATACGACAGTATTTACGGGACAATCGCCGTCAGGTGGGAAAAGAGCGGCGGGGTTTTAGTCATGGACGTGAGCATTCCTGCGAATACTTCTGCGACGGTGAGCATCCCCAGCAACGGAACGGGTCCGGTCACGATCCAGGAAAGTAGCAAGACCGTATGGTCCAAAAGCGCCTACCGGGGCGGGGTTCCCGGCTTCTCCGGAGCCAGGACAAATGCAGGCCGGATTGATTTTCAAGTTGCTTCGGGCAGGTACAGCTTTCGGGCCATGGGGAGCGGCTTGTGAGTCGAACCCTGACTTGCACCCTGGCGCTCGTGGCGAGTCTAATCGCTGGAGTTGTGGAAGCATCCGACGCTGTCTCTGACGCATGGCAAAAGACCATTCAGCAAGCGGCGTTTGTGAAAGAGGGATTGGAGCGCTTTCGCCATCCCCAGTATCAATATGAATGCCTGAGACTGGGGGGAACGGTCATGCGGGTCGGCCCCGACGGATTTACCATGCCGGGAGCGTGTGCGATAAACACAAACGGCGGGCTCAAGCACCTGCCTTACCTCTCGTATCAGTACTGGTGGGACGAGGAAGCTCATCGTCATCTCCCCTTTGACTTGACCGGTGGTTACGGCAAGAACATCGAACCCGGACAGGTGACGAGTTTCCGGCATAATCTGGATATCGCCAGTGGGCTCCTCACCATAGATTTGGGCCTCAGGGCCGACTTGGTTGGGGCGAACCATCGCCAAACTGGCACGAACGCATTTCAGAGCCATCGGGAGATCTTGGTTACGCCCGAAGGGATTCTGGCGATTCGGGTCACAGACACTCCCGATGCCCCATTGCCCTTTCAGATGCGCGTGGGCATCAACCAGAATGTTCGGGTCTATCTGAACCAAGGTTTCTACGCGAAACAGCATCCTCAATGGGACGGAATCGGCGTCCAAAAGCCCAATGGATTGGTGGTTGTGGCCAATCGTCCGAAATCCTGCACGGCCACGCTGGCGATAGTCTGCAAAGGAGCGGGCTCGTTCGCTGACCAGAACACATTCCTGTTGGGCTCCACAAGACCAGGGAAAACACTCACTTTCTACATTGCCCCTGGTTCGTCCTATGAGAGCGGTGACCCGGTCGCGGCGGCCTGGAAGAAGGCAGAAATGGCGCAGACCCGCGGGTATAATGCCCTGCGCCGGGAGACGGCCCAATGGTGGAAAAAATTTTACGTCCGGTCCGCAGTGCGCTTGCCGGACCATGAGCTTGCCACCTGGTACGCCCGGTCCACCTATTATCTTGGGGTATTCTTCGGCCGGACGGATGTCCCGCCGGGATGCAACGGCACCAGCGTCGAGCTTTTTGCCGGCGCGGTCTGCCCCGAGTACGATATGGTTTTGAATCAGATGGCGCTCCTGTACGGGAACCATTTCGATGAAGCCCGGTGGGTCGTGGACTGGTTGATCGGGTCGGGTGCCGGGGATTGCGCCCCGGCACCCTCCCACACCACCGTACGTGCGGTTTTCCGCATACGGCGATTGGATCGCTCGGAATTCTTCCTTCCCAAGCACGCGGACTTGATAACCCCGGACACTCCGATGGGTTGGGCGCCTTCGGCGTTGAGCCCGTCGTTGGCCAGTCCAGGGTGGTGACCGTAGTTGTCACACCCGGTCGGCTCGATGCAATACGCGGTACCGCTGGCGGGAAATTCGACCACCCCGACCGCCTTCCCCGCCTTGCCTGCGAGCGGCGGCGTCAGGAAGAAGAATTTGCCCTTCTCGGGCTGGGTCAGTTCGCCGGAGAGATAAACCAATTCCCCTTCACGGAACTGAGTTGTTTGAATCGTGCCCGAAGCCATCCGACCTTCCGTGAGCTCAAAATCAATCTTCTCCCCGCCAGAGACCTTTTGGCGCCGCTTGAGAAAATCAAGATCCCAGGCACGCTTCGACTTGCCAGGTTCGCGCAGGGCGGCGGCATAGGGGTTGAGGCCCGGGTCGGACTCGCGTGACTGCGGTTGTTGGACGGCACTTGGGGCGGAGTTGGTGCCGGCCAACCCAGAGCGCTCGGTCGGACTCAGCGCCACTGGACCTGTCCGGGCACCAGCAACCTCTGGAGCTGTCGCCGCGCTGCCAGACTTCAGGCGAGAATGGGAGAAGGTGAAATACAGTCCGGCAAGGATAATCGCCGCCACGCCGGCAAAACGGGCTACACGTTTGATCATGGCGAGGTGTTGGCTTTACATCGGGAATTCATGGGGTTCTTAAACTCATAGTATCATTGTCCGAAGATGCGATAGAACGCAGCGGTGTTAGTGGGCGAAACCAGCAGATTGGTGGTGCTGGTCACGGTGCCGACAGGTTGCCAATCCGGAGTGGCAAGATTCGTTGCCATCTGGACCTGATAAGGCGCGATGCCGCCGCTCCAGCTCAGGAGAAGGCTGGAGCTCTGGAAAACCATGGCGCAGGTGAGCGGCGGGGTCGGGGACACCGTGATGTTCATCGTCGCACCGGCCGACAAGCCGCCCGGGTCGGTGGCGCTCACCACAAAGGCACTCGTCCCGGCGTCACTGGAGACCGGAGTGCCAGAGAGCGTGCCGTCACTCGCTACGTTCAGCCATCCCGGGCCGCTGACTTTGGCGAACGTGAGGGGATCGCCGTTCGGGTCGGTAGCGTTAGTGGCAATCGTGCCGGCATAGAGCTGTCCGGCATTGACGCCCGGTGCGATGAACGGATCGTTGAGGAATGACGGCGCGCCATTCACGTAGAGGTAAATGGTAGCGCTGCCTGATAAGCCGCCGGGGTCCGTGGCGCGGACGACAAAGGTGTTAGTGCCGGCATCGGAGTTGGCCGGCGTGCCCGAGAGCGTGCCGTTGGCCACGACGGTCAGCCAGGCTGGGCCGCTGACTTTGGCGAAGGTGATGGTGTCGCCGTTCAGGTCGGTGGCGTTGGTCGCAATCGTGCCGGAGTAGCCCTGGCCGGCGTTGATGCCCGGCAGTGTAAAGGAATTAACGGTGAAGGAAGGCGGCCAATCGGGAATCAAACTGATGGCCAAGACAGCCACATTTCCGTTGTTCGGCAGCCTGATGCTTTGGACGATCTTGCTGCTGGTGAGGTTGAACGAATAGCCATACAAGTAGAAGGTTCGGTTATCCGTCGTACCGTTGCTGCTGTTGCGGTGCCCCATCGGCACCGCTTTAGCTTCGCCAGTGTAGTTCTGCGGGGTAAACCAATCGCTGAGGCTCTGAATGAAGGTGCTGGTCGTGCTGTTCGCGTAGGTCACGGTGAACGTTTGCGACGCCTGATTGCCTTGCAGGCCGGTCGCCAGCATCCGCAGGACAGAGTAGTTGCCCGGCGGCAGTGTGATGGTTTGATTCGCACCACTGATGACATTGGTGACATTCGCCGGCCCAAAATTGAACTGGACGCCGTTCCAGGTCAGGGCAGACCCGAGCAATGTCGCCGAATAGGCGGCTCCGCCACCGTCAATTCCGCCGGTGGCGGGATTGGTAAACGTCGTGCCGTCGGTGTACATCCCGGCGCGATTATAAAAGGACGCGAGCGAGACCGATGCCGGCTCGTTGGCCAAGGCCATGGCCAGGACCAGCACCTTCCCATTGTTGGGCAAGGTGATGCTCTTGACGGCTTTGGTCTGGTTGAGGGTAAGACTGTACCCGAACACGCTGACCGTGGTGTTCATGTCTTTTGTGCCACCGCCGTTGTTGCGGTATGTCATGGTGACAAAGGTGGACTCGCCAGCGTAGGACTGCGGGGAAGCCCAGTCGCTGATCCCCTGCGAGAAGGTGGTGGTCGAATTGTCCGTGTAAGTCACGATGAAGGTCTGGTTATTCTGGCTGCCGTTGACGGCGGTGGCCAACATCAGCAGGGTCGTAGCGTGGCCGGATGGCAACGGGATGGACTGGCCGGCACTGACAATCACATCCGCTGCGTTTATCGGTCCGAGGGCAAAGGCGACGCCCTTCCAGGCTGGCGCGGGGCCGAGCAGGTTGGCCGAATAGGCGTATCCGACGGTGTCCAAGCCGCCACTGAAGGTCCGCCCCTCCGAGTAAATGCCGACTCGGTTGTAGTACGAGGTCAGGCTAACCGAGGCCGCACCGGGTATCGGAGCAGCCAGGGTGAGGCTCAAGGTCATCGTATGCGTCAGGCCGCCTGAAACGGCCGTCACTGTAACGTTGTTGGATCCCGGGAGTGCCGTAGCGGCTGCCGTCAGCGTTAGGAGAGTCGTGCTGTTGTTAACCGTTGCTGGACTGAACAATGCCGTTACGCCGCCAGACAGACCCGAGATGGACAGATTGGCGCTGCCGCTGAATCCGTTCATGGGCACGACTCGAATGATTGTGGTGGCAACACTGCCCCGTACCGTGTACAGACTAACCTGCGAGGCGTTCAGCGTGAAATCGTTCGTCCCAACCCCGATGAGGGCCGTGATGGTGTTGCTCCCCCTCGGGCTGCCCCACCCGGTGCACAGGTCGTAACCGTTGGTGGCGTAATATAAGAGCGGATTGTGGTTGTTGAAAGTGTTGCCGGTGGTGATGTCGTGGAAGGCATTGGTGTAGGCGAAGTATGACCCTCTGCCCAGGGCGTAGATCGACGGATTGGCGAAGCCGATGGACGGCTTGCCCTGAGACGCTGCGGCCTGGTTGACCAACGCCATGAAGCCGGCCCATTGTGGCGAGGAAGCACTGGTGCCGCCGATTCCTTGCAGAGGCTGGCCATTCTTGAAATATATAAAAATCGCCGTGTCCGCCAGCAACGCCACATCCGGGTAATTCCGGTAGGTAGTCGAGCCTTGGTTGGTCTGCATGTTGATGCCTTCCTGCCAAGCAGGAATTCCGTAGCTGCTGACGCCGCCGCCGCTGCCGACCCAGGTCGTCTCCGACTGCCACGGCCCGCCGGCACCGCTGGTTGACAAGGCGGTCCCGCCAACAATCGTCGCGTAAGGCTCGCCTGTCAGGCCTCCGCCCCCGGACAGATCAGCGCCGCCGTCGCCGGAAGCCTGGAAAAAGGACTGCCCCTGGGCGACGAATTCCAGGAATATCTGCCGGATCGTCTCATCAATGCCGAATCCGTAAGACAACGTCATTTGCTTGGCCTTGTTATCCACGGCTATTTGGTTAAAAACGTCATGGGCTTCGCCTTCGTAATTCAGGATGGTGGCTCCCGGCGCCAGAGACATCGCCATATCAATGTCCAAAACCTCCTCACCGTCGTCGTCATTGGTGCCGGTCGGAATGCCTGTCCAACCGGAAAGCAATATGTTCGTGATGACAATGCTGGTCGAGAAGCCGGCATTAGTCTGGTACATGTAAATGTCGTTGGTATAGTAAGGACCACCGACATCAACGATGGCGATGAACTGTCCGCTCCCCGTGTTGGTGACGCCCGAAGCGTACGCGGCGCGAAAATCCTTTCCAGTGTAAGTACCGCCCGGCCCAGTACCGCTAAGACTATACGGCGTCACGGATGGATTGAAGCCGGGCGAAGAGGGCCTGACTTTGAGATTCATCGGACGCGGCAGGGCGTAGTTGTCCAAACCACTCACGTTCAATATCGACATCCCGGCCTCGACCGACGGCTCCGTGTCTGCCGCGAAGAAGTCCCGCGACTCGGTTGGGTGCCGATAGGTTCGCAGCGTCACGTCGAACGTTCGTTCGACGTCCGCTACTGACGCGGCCACGTCCACCAATAGGCGGTTTGGGTGCGTGGCGGTGACTTTCAAGTTGTGCGCTCCCGCATACGCAACGACCTTCTGATAATCCTCCTTGGTCGGGCCGAATCTCTCGGCGAACTGCTCGGAGGTCAGGTACTGATGAAAATTGGTGCTTGCGGGGTCATAGAGCTGCTGGAGCAAAGTCGCGAGGGCGTTCGTGTTGCGCAACGGCAGCCCGATGACGAGGTACAGGTTGGTATTGCCCGGGAGACGGTCCAGCGGCTGCAGACGGGCCAGCCCGGGCGGCAAGTGGTCCGGGAGCACTCTTCGCTCGGCTGCGCCGGCCCAAGCGGCTGCCAGGATACTGGCCAGAGCCAGGAGCAGAGTGGTGTGATTGGCGAAACGTGAAACGTGATGCGTGATGCGTGATGCGTTATCGATGCGTTGCCGGGCCATGGACGGCGCCGGTTGGAGGCGCGCGGGGTGTGGTTTCACAGTATGTGTGTTCCCTTATCAGGTTTACATCCGGAGGCGGTAAAACTTGCTGGCCGCGGAGGGAGTCGCGACGTAAGGGGAGGTGGCGCCCGGGATATCGAAGTAGGGGCCGGCGACGTCATTGGCCTGTTGCAGAGCGCCTCTCGGCCAAGCCAGTTGGAACTGGCTGCCCCCGACTTGAAATGTGATTGTGGGCGGCAGATAGACCGTCACCGCGAAGGTTTGGGTCGCGCTCAAACTCGGACTGCCGTTATCGGTCACGATGATGCTGAAGAAGTTGGTGCTCGGGGCCGTTGTGGGCGTCCAGCTAAACAGGCCGCTAGGGGAATTGATGGCGGCATTGCCCGAGGCACCCGCACCCAAGCTGAACGTAAGAGTCTGAGGAGGCTGGTCGGTGTCGGTGGCACTGACGCTGAAGATCAGCGTCTGGCCCAGGGTAACCTCCTGGCTGCCGATGGCGGCCAGCACCGGCGGGGTATTGGGAATGACATTGTTGGTGCGGGGGGTAGCCGTCGGCATGAAGAAGAGAGCGCTTGCACCGTCAGGGTAGCGGCCCTCACTGACGTCATCGGTCTGCGGGCCGTAGTTGAGATAATCCACCGGGGTGCCATCCGCCCCGTACAAGCCGATGCTTTCACCGCTTTTGCTTAACTTGAAGTTGGCATGGAGGTCACCGCTGCCGGTCGGAGTTTGTTTGTCGGCCCAGACCAGCAGGAAGCCCTGGGGCGGAATTGTGTAGCCGGAGGGGATCTGGAATTTGAATTGGTTGGTCAGTGAATCGGTCAGGTAGTAACCGGCCAGATCCACCGTATTCGAACCGTAGTTGTAGAGCTCGAACCAGTCGCTGAATTTGCCGCCGATCGGATTGGGGAGGGTATAGGTATTGCCGGCCATCCACTCGTTGATCACCACCGTCAGCGGCGCACTGGCACCGTTGTTGGTACCGCCTGGCGTGACGTAAAAGAACTCCGAGCGAGTGAAACTCTGGCCGTCGGGGAACGAGCCATACGAATGGTTGGGAGTCAGGTTGGCGTAGTCAATGTAATCCAACACCTGCGGCTGGCTGTTGTAGAGGCGGCTCAAGGCCAGCGAGCCATTGCCGACCGGCAGGGTAAAGCTGGTATGGAGCTCAGCAGGAATCGAAAGGTTCGTCTGGCCGTCGGCGAAGATCACCTTGAACTCGCCAGGGTTGATGACCGCGCCGGTCGGGAACGCCCAGGCCGTCAGGTTGGTATAGGTGTTGGCCAGGTACAGGCCGGTAAGCGACACGACATTGGTGCTTGGGTTGTAGAGTTCGAGCCAGGGGGTTCGCTGGCCAGCACGGTTGGTGATGCCGGTCAGGTTTTCGGCTTGCAATTCATTGAGCCACAACGGCGGGAAAGCGGGGAGGTTGGTTGATACGCTGTTGGTTCTGCCGGGGCTCAAAGCAGCGGGCGGGTAACTCCCGGCCCAGTTGCCCACGCGCCAATTATCCTCCTGCGGATCGAGCAACTGCAGCGAGCTGCCAGTTCCGTTAGGCCCCACAGGCCACGGGGCCGTGTTGGCATAACGCACTTTCGCCACGGTCAAGTCGGTCGTTGAATTGGTTCCGAGCACGACCAGGGAGAGTGTCTCGCCCGCCGGTTGGAGGGTGCCGCCAAAGGTGTCGAACACTACATTGGTTGCGCCGTACGCGGCGGCAAAGTCCTCACGGTTGGCGGCCAGGACCAGAAAACTATTGGGGGCAATCAACGAGCCGCCCGGGAAGGTGTAGGTCAAACCGCGGGACTGCCAGCCGGACAGATCAAAGGTAATGTTGGTTGAGTTGTTGTACAGCTCCACATATTGGGAATTGGGCACAGGCGGATCATACATGATTTCATTAATGACCACCTGGCCAACCGGGGAAGGCAGCGTTCCGCTATAAACCGCGGAAACCGAGTTGCTTGCGCCTGGCACAGATTGACCGTTCGGGTCCACACCGACGACGCTGAAGACGTTCGTGCCCGGATGCAACGGCACCGTCGCAGTCCACGCCGTCACGCTGGTCCAGGTGACAGGCCACTCGGCGCCGTTGAACCAGACGTTCTGGACCGTAATCGGAGCCGTGCCGGTGACGAAGGCCACGTTGTTGGTCACGACGACGCTGCCCGCGCTGAAGGCAGCAGCCACTGTGGCGAGTTGGGATTGGAGATAGGTGAGGCGCTGGCTGAACCAGGTTTTGACGGCGCTGGGGTCGGTCAGGGCCTGGCCATCGCACCACGCAACGTGGTTGGCCACCAGGGAGCGATACTTGGCGTCCAGGACCGGGTTGCAGTACGCAGCCTGCATGGGACCGTTGACAGCGTCCTGAACAGCACGCCAATAGGCGCGCGCAAAAGGAGGATGGCCGAACATACGAGTGATGGTGGGGTCTTCGGCATTGAAAAGGGGGGCGGAGCTGGCGGCGTAGGTGCTGTTGTGCAAGGGGGCAGCCAGCATGGCCCAATCCAGATCGAACATGTAGAGCTGCCATTTGCCGTTTTCGGGGAGGTAGGCATACATGTTCTTGCCGATCTCGTGACCGTAGGCATCAAAATTGACGATGATATGCTCGGTGGCAAAGATACGCATCCATTCTTCGACATCGACCAGGCCCATCACGGACGCGGTATAGGGCTGGGGCGCGGCGCTGTTGACGGCATCGACGAGGGCAAAAATGTTGGTGTAATTATCCCGAAGCCCGGTCGAGCGGAACATGAAATTCCAGCGATATTTCTCGCGCTTTTTCAAGCCACCGGTCGTGGTAAAGAGTTGCAGTTCCGGCTCCGGGTCGGCGGTCAGGCCGGCGGAATCGCTCATTTCGAAGGCGCGCTCGATCTTAAACAGCTCGCCATTGCTGTCGTTGGGCACCCATTCGCTAACGAAGCCGCCGGCCGGCTGAACCACGGCCTCGAAGGTCGCCTGGCGGGCGTCATCAGTAACGCCGTTGACATGAAGGCGGATGGTGTAGCGGTGGCTCCAGGGGAGGTTAAGCTTGTCCGCAATCCAATAACACATCTGCTCCTGAAGGGCGGTCGTTTCGCCGCCGTGGCCGCCGGGCCAGTCGAGGACCGTTTCGTTTTCCCCGAGGAAAAGGTCGTCGTCACCAAACCCGATGCTGTAACCGCAGCGGCCACACGTCGCGCCGCAATAGCCCGGGGAGATGTAGGGACTGCCCTTATAACGGGCGCCGGCGTTGTAGATGACGCGCTCGTTGCCGAGCACGAAGGTCACGTCGTTATCGCTGTTATCCAGCTTGAGATTGTTGTTCCACGTATTGAGCGTGGCCTGGGTCATCCAGAGGCGATAAATGGGAAAATTGCCAGTCGGTTGCGCCTCCCCGATGCGAACGAGGCACTCTCGCACCGGCGCGTTATTCGGGAACGTGCCGGTGGCGGCGGGGGTGCCCTTGTCTGTGGCCTGGACGTAAAAGGCAATCATGGTGGCGCTGGCCTGTCCCGGAATGGTGGCACTAAAAACGCCATCGCCGGCCACCGCGTCACTACCTGTGCCATTATCGATCATCGTCAAAGTCGAGTAAGTGGAACTGGGATCAAGGCGGTATTTCAAGAGGACTGAGGCGATGCCATCGGGATCGCCGACGCGGGCGGTAACAACGATGGGTTGATTGGCTGCAGGCAGGATTGGCGAATGAGAAACGGCGGTGATAGCGGGGGGCGCGTTGGATACGTAGCGGCTGTTGCGCGCGCCGGGAGTGCCGGGATTCGCGGGCGTGGGCAGCTCGGCGGCGCACTCCAGCCAGTTGCCGCGCAGCCGCAGCAGGATTTCCGGGCTGCCCTTGAGCCAACGCACGGCGGCGCGGATAGTCACGTTAGTAGCACCGGAGGCCAGGGCAGTCGTGAGCGGGCAACGTACGCGGTTGATCTGGTTGTCACCCTTGGCCACCGCGCGCAGGTGATAACATTTGGCGCTCAAATAACCCTCGCTGGTCTCGAGACTAGAGGTTTTCTCCGTGCCTTCGGCGGTCCAACCGGTGGCGTCGGTTTCGAAAGTGGAATTGGCGATGAGATTGCTGCCGCTGGAGTTGAGCACCTGGACATTGTCGATGAGACACTCGCCGGCGTCCTGGAGCAACACCTGCAACTCATCAGCGGCGACAGAGCCATTGTCAATCGTGCCGGTGGCAGAAATGATGGTCCAGGGACCTTTATGAGTCTCATCGCTGTCGCCCCAGTTCGGCGCCAGGCGATGGTCGGCGTGCGGGTCGATTAGCTCGAGGCTCGAGCCGCCGCCGGCAGACCACTGGGACCAACGGCCGCCAGTGCCGAATGTGACTTCATCCATCGTGATGTGGATCGTATTGGTCTGCGCGAGGCCGGATTGGTTGGTGGTGACGGTGGGGGCAGACATGGCCAGGGTGAGGAGCTCACCGTGGTGGGAGAGCTTGCCGCTGAAATTGCCGATCAGGTTACCGGAGTTCAGATTCGGATAATTGGTCAGCATCCGCGAAGTGTTTCGCGCAACCACGAGGTAGCCGTCCGGCTGGACGATGGTGTTGGAAGGGAAGGCGAAACTGATGCCCGAAACAAACTCCCACCCGCCGAGGTTCACGGCGTTGGTGCCGCGGTTGTAAAGCTCGACGTATTGGTCGTCATCATTGAGAGAAATCGGGTTGTACATGATTTCATTAATGACGATGTCGCTCACGCGAATTGGGGCATTGGTTGCGCCGGGCGTCTTGGCAGTCAACCGATAGAACTGGTCGCCGCCATCCGGGAAGCGACCGGTCGCGACTCCATTCTCTTGGCCGGCGAACCGGACGGCATCCAGGATTCGCGTCTGGGCAGCGTTCTTAAAGTAGATCGTTTCGCCGAGAGCGCTGAGCTTGAAGTTCATGTTGGTTTCGCTGTAAAACGCGAAGCCGCGCGGCGGCAGAACGGTGCCGGGGGGAATCACGAACTTGTTGGTGGTGGGGTCATCCGAGAGGATGCAGCCGGAGATGTCGGCGGGCTGAGAACTATGGTTGTACAGCTCGATGTAGTCGTAGTCCGGCGGATCGGTGTGGGCGAGGAATTCATTGATAACAACATTGCGCAGCGGGTCGGGGGTGACCGGGTCAAGGCGGCCGGGGGAGCCGCCGACGGAATCGCTGGCGGCCCAAGCGAGCGAGTTGTTTTGGCCGAAGGAAGGCCGGGCCAGGACCAGCGAATGGCCAGCGCCATCGGCGGCGACGGGCCAGGGGGACTGGTCGGCGTAATCGGTCTCGAGCAGCAGTCCGCCGGCTTGGTTGAACAATTGGACGACGCCGCTGCCGCCCGGCAGGCTATTGGAGTAAGGGCCGAAGACACCGGTTATACCATAAGCACTTTGGAGGGCGCCGGGAGACCTGGCGACGACAACGAAACCGCCGCCCGGGATGGCCGTTCCGGACGGGAAGGTGAAATTGATACTCCCTCCCAGTTGGTAGCCGCTGAGGTCCTGGGTTTCGCCACGCGAATTAAACAGCTCCACAAATTCGAGGATGTTGTTGGTCGGGTGGTACATAATTTCCGAGATAACCAGGCTGGTCGGGCGGGCAGCCTGGCCGAGAGTTTCAAAAGCGGGCGGCGTATTCGTTCCGACGGAGGTCACGGCGGAGAAATCGCGGAACGCGCCGGTGGCGGTCTGGTTGGTGTTGTAGCTTGAAACGACGAAGCCGAAATAGACCGTCGTTGGCAGCGCCATAGTTGCGGTTCCAAGCTGCGCCCAGTTGGTCCCGTCAAATCCTGCAAAGCCAGAAAAGGTGGTTCCAGCGCGTTTGAGACGGAGCCAAGTATTGGGGTAATTGACCGGGAAGGAACCTGAGAAGGCGGGCGAGCCGTTAGTGGCGGTGCGGGACTCGAAGAATGCGCCGCTGATACTTGGGGTCGCCAGCGTCGTGGCAAAGCGGCCTCCGGGAGTGAGGTCTTCGCGCACGATCAATCCCGCCTCGGACCAGGCGTCGGCCAGGCCGAGGGAATCGAGCCGGACCTTGTAATCGAAGTCGCCGGTCTGCGGGACGTACGCGAGCAGGCATTGATCGTTCGTGCTGCCCAAGCCGCTGCCGCCGCCGGTGATGTTCCAACCGTTCCCGAAGGGGACCAAGCCCCCGGCGGGCGTCGCGTTGCCGATGGAAACAGGGGCATAAACACTAGCGAGGAAGGTGGCGAGGGAATTGGAGGCGATCACATTAGCGGCGGCAGATTGGTCGGTCAGATGATTGACCGTCAGGGTATAAGCCGCCCGGTCGGTCATGGAAGCCACCGCGAGCACCACGTTGCTTTGCGAAGCGTCCAGGGTTGCGCTGGAAATCAGCAAACCGCCATTCGTGCCGAGGATCGAATAGTTCGCCAGGTTCGTTGCGCTCGCCAGCGTGATCCGCTCGGACAGCAACACCTGCACCCGGCTCAGCCCCAGAGACTGAGCGCCCAGTAGCACCGGCGGGTTGGTGTCCCTAATCACGGTGAGCGTGGCGACGCTGCTGGTAACACTGTAACTGACATTGGTGACCACATTGGATGCCACCAGGCGGAACAAGGCCCCGTTGTCGGCTATGGCGGCGGCGGCGATGGCGTAGGTCTGGGCCGTGGCGCCAGAAATCGCGCTGCCATTCTTGTACCACTGCAAGCTCGGAAAGGGATTGCCCGCCACTCCGGCGGTGAAACTCGCCGGGAGCGATTCATTGACCGTCGTGTCCGCTGGTTGGCTGGTGATGGTGGGCGGCAACGGCGTCGCGTCGCCGCTGACCGCGTAAATGCCCGTGGACTTCGCTCCCGAGGCCTGGGTAAACGTCAGGCTGGATAACACCTTGTTGGTCGCGCCCAGCAACGCGTTCAAATCGAGGGTTGTCTGGTAAAACCGCGGATTGGTCGTCGCTCCCGAGGTGGCGCCCGTGGTGAGGTTGATGCGCTCCACCCCTTGCAGCGCGTAGCCGGTGTTATTGAACCAATCCGGCGCGCTATAGCTGGTGACAAAAGTGGTGCCGTCGCTGAACTTCAGGATCAGAGCGCCCGCGCTGCTCGCGGTGGCGCTGGCCGAATTAGCGATGACGGCCAGGCGGCCATAGACTGCCGGCGCAACCAGCGTCAGCGTGCCGGTGCTCACACCGGTATCGGTGCTCAACACCAGCGCGTTTTTGTTCGTGTAAGGTTGAAACTGGAATACGGTGCCATCGCCCACAGCGCTTGTGAAACTGCCGGAGGCCGGCAAGCCGTAGGATTGTCCAGACAAACCGCTCTGATAAAAGCACAAGTTCTCGCCCGGATTCAATTCTGCCGCGTAACTGCTGTACGGAGGCCCGGAGGCGGTGTTCTCGATGACCACATCCCAATTGAAACCGGTGACGGCGACCGGGGTCATGTTGGCGGCCAAGGTGCGCAGCGCGGTCAGGGCCAAGAGGGCAAAGGTCGCGAACGAGGTGTTGCTGAGGTGGAGGGCTTTCATAGAGTGGCTCGGATACTGCATTAACGCCCTCCCAGACTACTCGGCACGGGCGATTTAAGCTAGCGGAAAAGCAGCAGCAATTCGGGTATTTTCATTAAGCTGGCGCCCCGCGCCCGAGTGAGGGTTTCTGGGGCGAAAGGCGGGCGCTATGCCACGCTGGTTCGCTGCGCCCCGGTGCGGCCCCGGCCACCACGAGAGCCTCACCCGAAAGGCTGGCCCAGATCGAGATAGGGGTAGGGACCGGCAAACAAGCCCAGGCTGAGCTTGTCGCCGCTCGCTGCATGGATGCTCGCGTGAATCCAGGAGAGATTGCATTCGCAAAACTCGTTCTGTGCCTTGATATCGGGAATCTGAGCGACTGGCCGGGCGGGCCTGCCACGCGCGCTTTCATAGGGTTCGACTTCCAACTTAGCGACGGTCTGCACTACGGTTATTTCGACATCCTGATGCGCGGCGACATACCGGACGCGGAGCTATACGGTTGGGGCTACAACCCAATTCCAGGGCAACCGGTCTTGGCCAGTGCGGTGCCCGAGCCGTCCACCTGGGCGTTGTTGAGCGCGGGCGGGGTTCTGTTCTGGTTGCTTGGGCGAGGGAAACGCATAGCCTGATGGAAGTCGAATGAAACGGCGGCGCATCAGCATTCGGTTAGCGCATTTTTGGCTGGTACTAGCCTGCGGGCTGGTGCCAGCCAGCTTGGCTCCGGGACAAGGAACCATCGTCTATCATCAACCAGCCGCGCCCCTGTTCGGCTTGGTCGGCCTCACGCTGGATCTCAACGGCGATGGGCAAGTGGACTCCCGGTTTTACAGCGCGTCGTATATTCCAGCGAGTTACTATGCAACGGGCGCCTCTGGCGTTGGCACCGCTCAACTTCTGGTTACCCCCAACGCAGGCTTAGATGGGGGAAGCCATCTGGTCGCTCTTGGACCGGATTTCCTGATTGGAGGAACCATAGACGAGTCGTTGCTGTGGGCCGGACAAGATGCCTCCAATTCATATGGAGACGCTACAGTGCTCGGCTCGTACATTGCGGAAGACGCAGCAGGCAGCCTGATTCCCGTCGGCTACTTTTACGGCACGACCGCCTTTATGGGGATTCACTTTCAAATTGATTCCGAATGGCATTATGGCTGGGTGCGAATTCGTGGAGGAACGGCTGGACTCTCCGATGATGGACAACAACTCTACTTGAACCCGCCGGGCTGGATACTGGATTGGGCTTACGATATGCGCCCTGACGCGCCGATTCTGGCGGGCGCGGTACCCGAGCCGAGCACGCTTTCGTTGCTGCTGGTCTCCGGCGCGGCGTTTTGGCTGGTGCGGAAGCGCCTATGACCAAGCGGACCGCACGGACGCCCGGCCTTCGCCTCGCGCTCACGCTCGCCGTGATGGGCGAAACCTCCTTTGCCCAAGGAGTCATTCACACTGTTCCACCCCAGCCGCTTTACTATAATTACCTCCTTACCAGTCGGGACATTGACATGAACAATGACGGCGTGCCTGACTTTGTTTTGTCCACTCCCGACGGTCTCGCAATTGACCTGACTCCACTTAACAACAATGCGATCCTTTCCGTTCTTGAACCGCCGCCGGACATTGGTGCCTTCATTTATGCGTTGCCTCCAGGGGCGGCAATCTCATCTTCTCTTAACCCCGCCTTTGTTTGGTTCGACCGGAATTCCTCTGGCGGTTCTGCGACCATAGTTGCGTCCTCAACCATTGGCTCCCTCGGTTTTTTTCAAGGCAACACGGATGCCTATGCCGGAGTTAGGCCGAAATACTCTACTCACTGTATTGGTCTCTTCAAAAGATACTCATGGGAACCATCGGGTTTAACGACGACATTGGCGACACTCCATCCTTGGGCTGCGCGTTCATTTACCCCTTTGATCGTGTGAACCGTTTGGTATTCCCACTTGGTGGTCTGATGTGTTGTGGAACAGCCAGCTATAAACAGCGCGCTGGTCGCCAGTATAAGTGCGATGGTTTTTTTCATGGTGTGATTTTGTTTGATGCGCGATTTCGGCCTAACGATTCAGCTCACCGATGGCGGCCCATCCGTAACTTCCGAATTACCACTTGGCGTTGCGGGGCCACCATTCGGTGCAGCGCCGGGTTCGGCAGGATTCCTGTTCTTGGGCTCCCTGGCAGTGAACTCAAAGATGCTCTCCCGTGCCAACCACGGAGCCGGTCCCGGTCCCAACATGCCGGCGATGACCATCCCGCATACACCGGTCGCCATCACAATGATGAGGTGAGTAATCTTCATAGCGCGTACGAGTTTCTTAACACTGCTGCTTCAATACACCATCCGTCATCCGGTGCCGGAAGTCTACCGCGACTACGCTCTCGACTCCAGCACCTGCCGAACGCTGCGCCTGAGCCGCGCGGCAAGTGGCGCGGGAATAAACAGGAGGCGCTAACCGCGTCGGCTCCAGGCGCTTGTTAAGCGGCAAACTCATTAACCTATTCCTGCCCGCCGTGCTGACGTAGCCAGTCCGCCACATCCTTGTGGCCATGGATGGCCGCAACGCGTGTGGGGGTATCGCCGCTGTTGGACCGGGCATTGACAACGGCCTGGTTGGCCACCAGCAATTCAACCGCTTCCTTGTTCCCAGCGTCCGCTGCCATGTGCAAGGGCGTCTCGCCCTGACTGTTCCTGGCATTGACATCGGCTTTCTGGGCTACCAGCAACTCGGCCACTTCCCGGCGGCCCCAAACGATTGTCGCCATGTGTAGCGGGGTATTGCCGTTTTCCGCCTTAGCGTTGACATCCGCTCTATTCTCCAGCAGCAACTCCACAATGTCCTTCCGGCCAGTAAACGCGGCCCAATATAAGGGCGTCTGGCCCCGATTGTTCGCCGCATTGACATTGGCACTGTTGGCCAGAAGCAATTCTGCCACATCCTTGTGATCATAATACACCGCCATGAATAAAGGCGTCCAGCCGCCGCTGTCTCTGGCATCGATGTCGGCCTTGGCAGCCAGCAACAACTCCGCTACCCGCTTGCTGTTGCTAAACGCGGCCAGGTGCAAAGCCGTGTCGCCGTGAGTGGTTGTGCTGGAGGCTAAACCAGGATTGTGTTTGAGCAGGGTTTTGATCCTTCCCGAATCACCTTTCCGGGCCGCATCACAAAATCTGTCTCCGACGGTTCGCATGCGAAACCCCGAACATCCCGAAACCACACATACGCCGCAAAGCAAAATGACTGACAAGCTCTTTCCCATAGTCTCAAAGCCGCTTAACGCCCTGGGTCAGGCGCGCCGGGCCACCGACTCCGGAATAACAAACAGGCGCAAACCGGCGTCGCCTGCACCCAGTTGTTAAGCTTCATGGTGCGTTGGTCACTGCGGTCAGCACGCTGCGCCACCGGAATCCCTTCATCCCTGAGCCGCCAAACGAGTAAACTCGGTACAAGGTCCAGGTATTGTCATTGGTGTGTTGACGCTGGACCTGGTACCCCCTCGACCACCAAATCCCCCACGGCCCATCCTCCCGCCGACTAGCGCGTGCCCAGAAGCGGCTCACCTCCAGGCCATTCACCCGCAGGGCCTTGAGGCTCGCAGGCCAGCGATCGCGAGAAAAGATTACGCCGTTCCCATTAGTCGTCCACTGGCCGTGCAATTCAAACAGCGCGGCTGCAAATGCTTGGGCCTGATCGGGCGAGCGCTTTCTGCCGCTCGTACGCATTAGGCGAGCAGTAACGACTACTGCCGCGATAAGCGCGATTGTGAGTAGAAGTTTGACGAGCCGCATAGGGTGGCGGAGAAGCTTAACGCTCCGGCTCAGGCACGCCGGGCCAATGGTGTCCGATTGTCAACTGAGACGCGATCCCGGCGTTGCCTGCAGCCAGCTTGTTGACCGCGGCGCCGGAGATCGCAAAGGCCTCTTCACAGTGAGCGGATTTGTATCTTAGGTACTCGGCGAGATCACCAAGGCTGTTTCTGGGTCGGATGACCGCGGCCTCAAGGGCCTCCCATGTTGGCTGCACGAACCTGTCGTGCATATCTGGAGGGAGAAGTGAAAGGACGAACGCTTTGGGATCCGTGTACTCCGTGCGAGATGCCCTCAAACCCGTTTGTCGCTTTGAGGTCAGATTTCCGAAGGCCCACTCGGTTCCGATTTCCGCCGCCATGTGCACCGCAAATACCAGGTTGCGGTAGAGCTGCGTGAAGAATGGTCCCTCCGCGACATCGCGGAGAAGGGTCGGCTGCGGAAGCAAGGTTGGTGAGTAGCGGTGCAGGATGCCAGCGCGCGTTTTTGGCTTCTCCCCATCAGCGTCGCCTGACTTGGCAGCGATTGTGTTTCCCGAAGTGAACTTGGCCTCAACGAGGACCAAGGCTCGGCCTGGCACGAGCAACATGATGTCTGGTTCCGTGTGAAAGCGCCTGATGCCCTTCTCAAACGCTTTTCGCGCGTGAATGAGTGGAACAAACTGACCATTCGGCGGCGGCTCCTCGGCTGACACCCGAAGACCCCACAGGTAGAGCTCAACATTCGTGGGGGGATCAGAGAACATGTTCGGGAGCATCCAGCGAAGGACGTGGCCGAGGCAGTTGGTCGACTCAAGCATGGAGAACACGTTCCACGTGAGAGCGTCCTCGCTGGTCTCATGACAGAATCGATGAGATTCAGCCTTGTGTGCATTCCCGAGTATGTGCTCGACGAAGTATCCTGCATTGAACCAAAGATTTCGGGTCGCTGCCCTCTTCTTGTCCTCTACGGACGTTCCGTTGAAGTACACGAAGGTTCGGGTGGCCGAATGAATGCGGAGAGCGTGTCTGGGGCAGAAGAGGACGGACATCGGTGATGTCGCGGCGTGCACGAGGCGCTCCCTGCAGCCCCGTACCGGGCATGTGGGGGGCCGCGCGCGCGAGGGCGTTTCAAGCAGGCGCATATCGAAGCGATCCATGATCGGAGACCCAACTAGCCCGCCAGCTTGTTCCGAAGTTGGGGTGATCTGAGATTCTTGATTGGTCACGTTGTCCATTCCCCGACGGTCTAACGTCCAGAGCTCAGGCACGCGGGACCAACCAGCGTGAACCGCGAAGCGGAACT
>OBLU010001249.1_pt1 | contig 23715 bp, 21 predicted proteins | sample 1518681 | NCBI WGS metagenome assembly OBLU01 (sample SAMEA3539304, study PRJEB22396) | soil metagenome | biome: tundra; feature: field; material: soil | place: USA | collected 2010-05 | depth 0.15 m
TGCCATGAAGACAAAATAGCATAATTAGTCTCATCTTGAAAGAGAAGTAGAATTAGGCCAGGTTCCATTCGCCGTTGCCGTCACTTCCCCTTGTAGTCCCGAAACAGCTCGGGGAACTGCTGCTTCAGAGCTTCGACCTTGGGCCGGTCGCAAACCAGGATGATGTAGGGGTTGTCAGGATTATGAAGCGCGTAATCCTGGTGATAGGATTCGGCGTCATAAAAGCCTTTCAATGGGACAACCTGGGTCACAATCGGTTTGGGGAATACGTGCGCCGCATCAAGTTGTGCAATGTACACGCTGCTGATTTTGTGCTGTTCTTCGTTGGCGTAGAAGATCGCTGAGCGATACGACGTTCCCACATCCGGTCCTTGGCGGTTCAACTGGGTCGGATCGTGGACGACGGAGAAAAAGACACGCAAGAGCTGGCCGTAGGTGATTTGCGCGGGATCGTAGACCACGCGAACTGACTCCGCATGGCCGGTGGTTTCCGTGGTTACCTGGTCATAAGTCGCGGTGCTGGCGGAGCCGCCGGAGTAGCCCGCGGTCGTTGCCAGCACGCCCTTGACACGCTCGAAGACCGACTGCGTTCCCCAAAAGCATCCACCCGCGAAAACCGCCATCTCCTTTCCCGGCTGATGGGCAAGAGAGTCGTCGCTGGTAGCTGCCGGGATGGGGGATCGAGTCGCAGCGCGGCATCCTCCGCAAACAACTGCAGCCATAGACAGGCAAAGAAGCGTGCTACGCAGTGAGACGGTTCCAAACATGGGGTTCTCCTTGGCGGGCGTTGCATCCAACCCGGTGATACTGAGATGCTCACCGGCCTCAAGAGTTACGCACGCTCTAAGTTCAGGTCAGGCGAAGCGCCCAATTCCAAATGCGAAGGTAGTTTCTAATGTGGGAACCGGCACGCAAAATCCTGCGTATACGCCAACATGCAGTGCGTTGGTACATTAAGCTGGAGCGTGGTGGGGCTGGCATCGCTGCCAAAGCCGGCGCGGCGCGGCATGGAACCCCGGGAAACCGGCGGCGCCCTGCCGCCAGCCGGGCTCGGCGGATCCGCACAAGGGGGCTCGGCCATTCACTCAGACGCCCGCCAGAACCGCGGGGAGGTAAGGCCGCTGGAGATCGACTGGTCCCAAACCGTGCGCCGCTGCATGGATGGCGATTCCGGTGCCTGGTCCGAGCTGGTCCGCACCCATCATCGCCGTGTCTACGGGCTCTGTTATCGCTTCACGGGAAATCCCGCGGATGCGGAAGACCTCACGCAGGATGTTTTTCTCAAGATCTATTCCAACCTGGCCAGCTTCGATACCGGCCGCGGAAGCCTGCAGGTGTGGATCACCACCATGACGCGCAACCTGCTGGTGGATAACTTCAGACGCACCCGCAACCAGCGCGCGACATCTTCACTCGACGATGGCTGGGAATCTGCCGAAGAGCTCAAACCGGTCGACAGGCTGGTGGCTCGCAGTGCCTCGCCTCACGAAATTGCAGCTCATAAGGAACTCGAAAAAATGGTTCAGGAAGCTCTCTCGCATGTCTCCGTGGAGTTGCGGGAGGCCGTCATACTAAGAGACTTACAAGATATGGATTACAAAGAGATCGCCCAGGTGCTGGGCATACCCGAAGGTACCGTGAAGTCGCGCATCAGCAGGGGACGTGCGGAACTTGCCCGTCTGCTTGAGCGTAATAAACGGGAGGTGATGTAAATGACAGACCGGGCAAACATTCCGACCTCCCCAGCCTGTGGGCAATGGGAAACGCTTTTGGCGGACGCGCTCGACGGTCTGCTGCGGCCCGAGGATGAAGCGACATTTACCGCACACATGGCCACCTGCGCAGCATGCACCCAGCTTTTCGACGAGGCCCGTCGCGGCCGTGAGTGGTTGGAGTTTCTTTCGCCCGAGCCTGAGGTGCCCGCCGGGCTCTTAGGCAAGATCCTCGCCCAGACAGGCCCGGGCCAGGTAGCGGGCTACGGACTGGTGACCGCAGGCAGCAATGTTGTTCCGATGGTGCCGGCGTGGCAGCGTCCGGGCTTCGTGGGTCGAGTTCGCCGATTTGCCGAACCCCGGCTCCTGATGACCGCGGCCATGGCATTCTTCTCGATCGCTCTCACTCTCAATCTGACGGGCATCCACGTTACAAGCCTGAGGCTTTCGGATCTTCGTCCTACCGCTATTCGGTCTTTCATGGAGCGCCGCCTGACCATGGCGTCTACGCCCATCATCCGTTACTACGACCACCTGCGCTTCGTTTATGAGGTTCAATCCAGGATGCGGGAGCTGCGCCGCACTACCGAAAACGAAGACGGCCAGTCAAAACCAAAACAACCATCGGGTCCCGGAGAGTCAAAACAGAATCCAACACACAAGGACGGAGGGTCCCGTGTCGATCCTCCGCAGCAGTCGGGAACCCCAGCTTTCAATGATTCATTGGACTATCTGGAGTCATCGCTTTCAGTTGACCGGCCCGCGCATTCCGGCGGCTCCGCGAAAGCAAGACGGGAAAGGAGCACAGTATGGACTGCGTAAATCATAGCGGTGTGACCGCTACCGCCTTTTGCCAGAACTGCGGCAAGGCAATCTGTGCCAACTGCACGCGCAATGGCGCAGGAGGACAAATTCTCTGCGAGCCGTGCTGGATGGCCTGGCAGAGCGTTCCGAATCCCTTCGTCGCGCCGCCCGCGGGTGCTCCCAATCCCGCAGCTGCCGCGGTCCTGGGACTCATCCCCGGCGTTGGGGCCATGTACAACGGGCAGTTTTTCAAGGGCCTGATTCACGTGGTCATCTTTGCAGTGCTGATCAGCATTACCGATCACTACCCCATCTTTGGATTGTTCATCGCTGCCTGGGTTCTCTATCAATCGTTCGAGGCCTACCACACCGCGCGAGCGCGACGGGACGGCCAGCCGCTACCTGATCCGCTGGGACTGAATGAAGTGGGCAACTGGCTCAACCTGGGAGGCAGAGGACAGTATCCTGGCCAGCCGGGTGCCGGCCCGGGCTATCCTGGTCCCGTCAATCCAGGCGCGCCTAATCCGGGCGCGGCCAATCCAAATGCCGCGGGTCCAGGCGCTGCGAATCCCGGTACAACGAGCGGAGCTTATCAGCCTCCATACGCCGGGCAATACCAGCCGCCCTACCAGGCTTCCTATCAACCTCCTTACACGCCGCCATACACACCGGTTGGCGGCTATGTGGATCCGGCTGTGCCCCCCATGCCGCCGGTGCCGCCTGAGTACTGGAAGCGCAAGGAGCCGATCGGTGCGGTGGTGCTCATCGCCTTAGGACTGCTCTTTCTACTCGGTCAATTGGACGTTCTTCGAGGGCGCGTCTTTGAGTTCACCTGGCCGTTTCTCCTCATCGGACTGGGAGTCTGGTTGATTATCCGCCGCGTGGGTCTGTCGCAAGGAGGTCCTAAGTGAGCCGTTACATGTTGATTCGCCGCCTGCGCGGTCCCGCATTTCTGCTTTTGGTTGGCATCATCGCCTTGCTCGCGCAGGCTCACATTCTGAGTTGGGGGCACAGTTGGCCACTCTACCTGATTCTCGCCGGTGTTCTGGCGCTGGCGGAGCGGGCCGCATTGGCTGCCGAAGGCTATCCGCCCCCGTATGGCAACCCTCCCTATCAAGGCGGCGCTCCCTATCCGGGCGCTCCCTATCCGGGTGCCCCATATCAGGGCGCTCCGGCCTCCGGCACATCCGAGACCACAACGCCTCAGCCCGGAACCTCCATCGCGACCACGCATTCGGACGAGTTTGATCGCGACCCGAACGGAGGACACTCATGAGTATCCCTCCTTATACGCCTCCTGGGGGCGGGGCGCCGCCTCCTTACGATCCGCGCACGCAGTGGCGGGTCTACCGCGAACAGCAAAAGGCCGCATGGCGAGCCCAGCGGGATGCCTGGAAGGCACAGCGTCATGCTTGGAAAGCCAACTACGCTGGAGCTTATGGTCCGCGCGTGCCTTCGATCGTCGGTCCCATTTTGCTGGTCGGCGCCGGCATCGTGGCCCTGCTTATCTATTCCGGCCACATCGCTGCCAGCGAATTCTGGACCTGGTATGGCCGTTGGTGGCCCCTGCTGTTGATTGGTGCCGGACTGGCCTTGCTGGGCGAGTGGGCGCTGGATCTGCGACGCGAAACCCCGGTGCGCCGCGGCGGTAGCTTCGTGGGTATCCTCATTGTTCTGGGTGTCGTGGGTCTGGTCGCCGCCTGGGGCGGCAATTTCTGGGACCCTATGCGCGCGGAATTCGGGGATCACGACGACTTCTTCAACATGTTCGGGCGTCCGCAACATGACATGGACCAGCAGGTGGTGAATACTCAGATTCCTGCTAACGCATCGATCGAAATTCAAAACCCGCGCGGTGACGTCAGCGTAACCGCGAGCGATAGCAGCACGATGCAGGTTCAGGGCCACGCGGTGGCGTATGCCGACTCCGAGCCGGATGCGAACAAGATTTTTGCATCGGAGGCAGCGCATGTCACTGTCAGCGGCAATGTGGTGCTGGTGAAGTCGGAAGGCAACAAGAGCGGCAGACTGAATCTGACCGTGGCTGTTCCCAAGGGCGCCCTGGTGACTGTGAATGCCGGGCGCGGCGATGTGACAGCTGCCGGCTTAAGTGGGGGAGCAAACATCACAGCAGGCCATGGCGACATTCATCTCAACACCATTCAGGGCTCAGTGCAGGTTCACTTCTCCACCGATAAAGGCGACTTCTCGGCTCACCAGATCACTGGCGACATCACCGCAGACGGCCGTTGCAACGATCTGACTCTTTCTGAAGTTAAAGGCAAGGTTGTTTTGAACGGTGACATCTTCGGGGAGGCCCACATGGAAAACCTCTCTGGCCCGGTCCATCTACACACATCGGTCACCGATCTTCAAATCGGCGAACTGCCCGGAGACATGACGCTCAACGACGATGATCTGCGGGTCACCGAAGCCAAGGGCGCCGTACGCGTGGCCACGCATTCGAAGAACGTCGACCTGGGGCAGATCTACGGCGACACCTACGTGGAAGATCGCGATGGCAACATCTCAATTGAGCCGGCGGGTGTCTACAGTGTGGAAGCCACAAATAAGAGCGGCAAGGGAGATCTGGAAGTGACCCTGCCGCCCAACGCGTCAGCCGCCGTCAACGCGCACACCCGCAATGGGGATATTTTCTCGGATTACCCGTCACCGTCCGCTGAAGGCGAGAGCAAGACGGTTGCGTTTCAAGTGGGATCGGGTGGCGCAAAGGTCAGCCTCAATACCGATGTCGGCGACGTGCGTATCAAGAAGGGATCGGGATTTCCGACCGCCCCTCCTGCCCTGACGTCTTCGGCACCGAAGCCTCCTGTAGTACCACCGAATGCTCCTCGTCTGAAAGCGCCTAAAGCCCCTGCGGAGCCGGTAACGCAATAGGCTGCACACGCAGAGCCTCCCGGCTCTAGGGCTCCGTCATTCCGTATCCACCTCGCGGGTTTTCGCCCGCCAGGGTGGATACGATGATCGGCATCAAGATCAGTTCGAATCACGTGGCCTTTGAAGCCAGTGCATGTCGAACTCCGCACAACAGAGTTGTCATCCTGAGCGCGCCGAAGGACCCGTGGTCGTTCTTCATAGACAACGAGGCGCAGGCGAAAGAAAACCGCCTATTCGATTCTGAGCGCCTGAATAGGGTCAACGCGCGACGCCCGCCAAGCGGGAAGCATGCAAGCCAGCATCGCCACGACTAAGAGAGTCGCTGCAACCCCTGCGAAGACCCACGGATCGAACGGCCGCGTTTCATACAACATGGAACGCAGCAGCCGCACGAGCCCCGCGCTTGCTGCGAGCCCCAGCAGCAAGCCTGCGAATGCGGGTCGCAACCCATCGAGCAGTACCCGTCGCAGGACATTTTCCCGCGGAGCTCCCAGAGCCATGCGGATACCGATTTCACTGGTCCGTTGCGCCACGATATACGACAGCACGCCAAATAATCCCACGGCCGCCAACAACAGCGACAGCGCGCCAAACGCCAACAGCAGCGTTGTGTCGAACTTCTGATCCACAGTGGATTTCCCGAGCAGTTGGTCCATCGTCAGCACGTCGGAGACGGGCAGGTCGTGATCCAGATCCTGGACAATGCGCTGTGTAGGTATCGAAAGATCCTGTGCATCGTTGCGGGAGCGGACGACGAGTGTTCCAGCGTTGGAGATGCCGGCAGCCAGTGGATAGTACTGCATGGGCAGCGCGGGTTCGCCTAAAGAGTAGCGCGTATCGCCCACAATTCCGACGATGACCGTATCCCGGTCGATATTGATCGAACGCAGATGTTTGCCCAGCGGATCTTCACCCGGGAAGAATCGCTTTGCGAACGAGTCGCTGATGACCACTTGATTGGCGCTGTCCAGGCGAAGGCCCGGGTCAAAAGTCTGCCCTCGAAGCAACGGAATGCCCAGAGCGGCGAAGTACCCGGGATCGGCCCAGCGATTGATGGCAAACGTACCCGAGCCGCGTGGCTGTGGAGGATGTTCCACAATCGTGAATCCCCAATCGCTGTAATAACCGGTGCCCGGCACCGCGGTTACGAATGCAGCCGACTCCGCTCCAGGCAGGGCGCGAACGCGCGCCAGCACGGCGTCAAAGAAATTGGCGCGCTGCGCGGGTGTGCTGTAACGGACTGCGGGTAAAACGAAGCGCATGGTCAGAACGTTTTGCGTGGTGCAGCCGAGGTCGGCCGAACGCAGCCGCTGGTAGCTCTTGAGCAGAAGACCGGCTCCGATCAGCAGCACCACGGTCAGACCTACTTCGAGAGACAGCAACACTCTGCGCAGTGCGGTGCGGGATTTGCCGCCGCTGTAACCGCGAGAGGACTCATGCAGTGTCTGAAGGACATTTTTGTCCTTGGTGCTCAATGCGGAGATCAGTCCTGAGAAGAGCGCACAAGCCGCGATGACACCCACGGTGAAGGCCGCAACTGCGCCGTCGATATGGACGCTCTCAATGCGGCTGATATCGTGGCGCGTTCGCGCCATCCATTCCAGTGCTGCCAAGGCCAGGATCAACCCTGCCGCACCCCCAGTGCATGTCAGCAGGAGGCTCTCCACCAGCCGCTCGCGCAGCAGGCGCAGCCATCCTCCGCCGAGTGCGGTGCGGATGGCAAGCTCCTTGCGCCGAGCAGCCGCACGCGCGATGAGCAAGTTGGCCACATTGAGGCAGGCGATGAGCAGCACGCAGCCTGTGGCTGCCAGCAACATGTAAAGCGGACGCTTGATTTCGCCCACCATGTGCTCAAGCAGGGGACGGCTGTTTGCGGCCTTACTGACAAAAGGATTCTCGAGATGCTGGTCGTGAAGGCGGCGAGAGATTACTGACAGATCGGCCACGCCCTGGTTCGCAGTCACTCCCGGCTTGAGCCTTCCCACCACGTTGAACTGGTGGAAGTCGAGAGCCTTCATTAATTTTTTGGGGCGGGCGCGATATACGGGCATCCACAATTGGCTGGTTGAATCAGGAAATGCAAACCACTCCGGCATCACGCCAATGACGGTCCGAGGCGATGCATTGACGTAGATGGTTTGATTGACAATGCGAGGGTCTCCTCCGAAGCGCCGCTTCCATAGGTTCCAGCTCAGCATCACGGTGCCATCGGATGAGAGACTGTCGTCGCCGGCATTAAAGTCGCGGCCCAGCGCGGGACGCACGCCCAGGATCGAAAACAGGTTCCAGGTGCAAACCGCGCCCGACACGTTTTCAGGCGACTGGCGTCCGGTGGCGGAGAGTCCGTCCTGCTCCTGGTCTTTCACAAGGGCAATGTCGGTGTAGCTGTGGTTCTGTTTTCTCCATTCGTCAAAGACCCCGCCGGCCACGCCGTTGTAAGCAAACTGCTGGCTGTCGTCGGGAATGCCGCGTTCATAGAGCATCACCAGCCGGTCAGGATCGACAAAGGGCAAAGGCTTGAGCAGCACGCCGCGCACGACGGTAAACATCGCTACATTCGCTCCGACGCCGAGCGCCATCACAAGGATCGCGATGGCTGCGAAGCCGGGTGTGCGCAGCAACGTGCGCACGCCATACTTTGCATCGCGCAGCAGCGACTCCAACCATAGCCAACTCCACGTGTCGTGCGCCTGGTCGCGCAACAGTGCGGGATTGCCAAAGGCGCGGAGAGCTGCGGCACGAGCCTCTTCCGCGTTCATTCCCGACGCAGCATTCTCGGCAATTTGCCGTTCAAGATGAAAGCGAAATTCATCGTCAAGCAGAACGCCCGCCTTGTTCCAGCCAAACAACATCTGAATCCGGATTCGCAACTGTGCCAACCATCGCATCGATGTTCCTCCTCGCTACTCGGTCCTCAACGCCTGCATGGGATCGAGTCTCGACGCCCGCCATGCGGGCACCACACACGCCGCTGCCGCCACTAAGAGCAACATGGCAGCAACTCCAGCAAAGACGGCGGAATCGAGCGGCTGCGTTTCATAAAGCATGGAGCGTATGAGCCGGGCAGCGACTGCGCTCCCTGCGATTCCCAGTGCAAGGCCAAAGAGCGCAGGCCGCAACCCATCGAGCAGCATGGTTCTCATCACCAGTGGGCGCGGCGCTCCCAGGGCAATGCGAATGCCGATTTCGCTCGTCCGCTGGGTCACAAGATAGGCCAGCACTCCGTAGAGTCCTGCAGCGGCCAGTATCAAGGCGATGACGGCGAAAGCCATCACCAGCAGCGAGTCAAATGCCGAATCGATTGTCGACTTGCCGATGGCTTCGCGCAGCGTCAAGACGTCTGAAACCGGCAGGTCGTGGTCGAGGGCGCCAATGATCTTCTGCACGGGAATGGCCAGCGCTTCAACATCTTGTGCCGCACGAACGACAACCGTCGCACTACTGTAATCGTTGCCGTAGAGCGGCCAGTACAGCGTGAACTTGAGAGGTTCGGTCACACTATATCGCGTGTCGCCAACGACACCGATGATCTGAAAGATGTCGCCCGTTGCCTCTACCTGCAGATGTCTGCCGACGGGATCTTCGCCAGGAAAGATCTTGTCGGCGGCACTCTTGCTGATGACCACGACGTGGTCTCGCGTGAGGCGCTCGTCCGACGTGAAGATGCGACCATGCAGAAGCGGAATGCCGATGGCTGAAAAATAGCCGGGCTCAGCGCCGCGCACCAGGAAGTCAGGCATTTGTCCCTTGGGAAGCGGCGGATGCTCCACCACCTTCATCATGTGATCTCCGCCCCATCCTTCCCCGGGGGCGGTACTCACCAGGCCAGCCGCCGAAACGCCAGGCACCGCGCGGACACGCTCGATGAGGTGCTCGAAGAATGAGATTCGTTGCGCGGGCTGCGCGTAGCGTGCATCGGGCAGGCTAACGCGCATGGTGAGCACGTTGTCTGCGGGCACGCCAAGATCAACCGAGCGAAGCTTTTGGAAGCTTTTGAGCAGCAGGCCCGCACCCACCAGCAGCACTACAGTGAAACTCACTTCAAGGACCAGCAGGCCCTTGCGCAGGTTGGCTCGCGAAGTGCCGCCGCTGTTCCCGCGCGAACCTTCCTGCAGGGCATTGAGAGTGTGTTTGCCGCCGGAACTCATCGCTGAAATGACGCCCGAGAAGAGCGCGCACAGCACAACGACGCCAACGGTGAATGCTGCCACCACACCGTCCATGTGAATGGCTTCGACGCGATGCATGTCAGGGCGCGCGTGCACCAGCCAGCGCAGCGCAACGTAAGCCAGACTAACGCCTACCGCTCCACCGCACATCGAGAGCAGGAGGCTTTCCAGGATGCGTTCGCGGAGCAGGCGTAATCGGCCTCCTCCGAGCGCCGAACGGATGGCGATCTCTTTGCTGCGCGCGGCATTTCGAGCTACGAGGAGGCTGGCCACGTTCATGCACGCGATCAGCAATACGCACCCCGTGGCGGCGAGGAGCGCATAGAGCGGGGTTTTGTAATCGTGGACAGCATCTTCCAGCATGTAGCGGCCCTCGGCCGCATCGTGCACAGCCGGCTCGCGATGGGACGCTTCTATCTGTCGCTGCACCGCGTCCAGTTGCTCGACCAGCCGGGGAAGCGTTGCGTTGCCGAGCAGACGCGCAACCACGATGAACTCGTGATCGTCGAAGGCCGTGAGCAGCGACGGGGGTGCTTCGTGGTTGACCGGCGTCCACACCTGCATGTTGGTGTTGCCGATGGAGTCGACATAGGCAAACGATGCGGGCAGAATGCCGATGACTGTGTAAGGCTTGGCGTTGAGCCAAACTGCCTTGCCCACCATTGAGGCGTCGCCGCCATAGCGGCGCTTCCAGAAGGAATAGCCGAGGATGACAGTGGCAGGTGCACCCGGCCGGTCATCCTCGGCCATGAAATTTCGACCCATCGAGGGTTCGACACCTAGAATGCGAAAGAAATTCCAAGAGCACCACGCGGCATCGATCGTCTCCGGCAGCTTTCCGCCCTCTGCCGAAACGTTGTAGCTCTGAAACGAAGAGACCATCGCCATCTCGGCTACGCCCGACGCTGCTCGCTGCCAGAGTGAAAAGCTTCCCGCGTCCACCGGCATGAAGTCAGAACCCTTGCGCTTTGATTCGCCTTCGAAGAGAGAAACAAGCCGGTTTGGCTGGACATAGGGTAGAGGCTTGAGCAGAACATTGCGGACCACCGTGAAGAGCGCAACATTCGCGCCGATGCCCAAAGCCATTACGAGAATGGCGATGAAAGAGAAGCCCGGTGTCCGACGCAAAGTGCGAAAGCCGTAACGCACGTCCCGCAACATTGAATCCAGACCGTTCCAACTCCACGTTGCGCGTGCCTGCTCACGCAACAGCGCCGGATTGCCGAAGGCGCGCAGCGCCGCACGACGAGCTTCTTCCGCACTCATGCCTGCGGCGACATTCTCCGCGAGCTGGCGTTCGAGGTGGAACAGTAGTTCCCGATTCAGCTCTTCGTCCGCTTGCTTGCGACCCAAAAGCATTCGTCCCCTCATAGCTAGTTGGTGGAACCAATGCATTGCTGCCTCCGCTGTTCCGGTGTTCGCTGCCCCTGCTCCGTGGTCGTCGCTGCGTCGGTCTGGCTGCCGAATTGCGGCCTCTATGCCTCACTCACGATCAGGTTGATGGCAGCGGAGAGCCGGCTCCAGTTGGCTGTCTCTTTCTCCAGCTGCGCGCGCCCTGCCGAAGTGAGGGAATAGAACTTGGCCTGCCGGCCAGTCTCGCTCTCTTTCCACTTGGCCGTGATCCAGCCTTGCTGTTCCAGGCGATGGAGCGCCGGATACAGCGAACCCTGCTGCACCTGCAGCACTTCATTGGAGATTTGTTGAATGCGCTTGGCAATTGCCCATCCATGCATGGCTTCGGGGGCCACGGTTTTCAAGATGAGCAGGTCGAGAGTTCCCTGGACGAGATCGTTAGGCTTCCCCATACCTAGATTATCTACACTATGTAGTGTAGACCGTCAAGGTATCGAGATAACTTTCAGGGTCAGCGGGGTCTTCACGCTCTCACCAAATGAATGGAATCAGGCGGAAGGGCGTGCTGCGACAATACTCGGAATAGCCTGCCAATTCGCGACGGAGCATCTTCTCCTCGTTGAGCAGGCGCAACACATAAAACGGAATCAGCAACGCAAACGCAGGCAGCGCTACCAAGGAACCCAGCGCCAGGGGAGTGGCTAGCCATAAGACCAGGCTGCCGGCGTAGAGCGGATGGCGGATCAGGCAATAAGGGCCGCGCTTGATCACTGTTTGTCCCGGCTCTACGTGAATGGTGCGGGCGGCGAAGTGGTTGTAGTCGATGACCCAACCGAGGAACAGAATGCTGGCCAAGATCAGGAAGTCGCCCCCGACTGTGAGCCACATCGGAAGGGCTGCCGCGATGACGGCCGACCAACCCATGCGGTGATCGAGGCCCGGCACGAGGAAAGCGGCGAAAAACAGTGGTCGCGCCCAGCGGACAAGGCCTTTCTGTTCGTCGCCAGGCTCGTCGCCCTCCATTCTTCGCTCGACTACGGCGGGATCGGCGACAAGAAACACCACATAAATGGCCGTCACCGGAACAAACACGAGGACGAGGAACAGCCACGCCTGCCAATAGTGCCACGTACCCGCGGTGAGAAACAGTATGGAAGCGGCGGCGGCGAAGAAGAGAGAGAGCCGGATAGCCAGTCGGGCTGCCAGGGTGGTTCTTGCCTGTGATGGCGCCGCAGCAGGTGCAGGCATATCCCTGGTTCCGGGTGGTGGTGACGACATTGGCTCGATCCTCCTTCCCGACCTCCGCAGTACAGGGGAAGACCGATGTCCCATCTAACAAAAGCTCTCGATAAGGCGGCGCCGCTTGTGTGTCAGCGCCTTTCAACGAACGGTAAGCATACGCCCCCGACTACGAAATGGTCAGCTATATTCGGCAAATTTTTTTTCACTGCGGCACACGATCCGCATTTCGTTGTATGCTCCGGTCACGAGGTACGTGATTGCCATGATGCATACACCAACCCGTGTCATTACCGTTGAACGAGAATACGGCTCTCGTGGTGGCGAGTTTGCTCACGATCTGGCAGCAAGGCTAGGCTGGCGGCTGTTGGACTCCGAATTACTCACGGCAGCGGCTCGTTCCGCCTGTGTGCCCGAGGAGACGGCAGCCAAATTCGATGACCAGCTCGATCCCTGGTACTACCGCTACGGAAAAGTGTTCTGGCAGGACCAGGTCTATTCGACGACGGCTTTGAAAGACGAACAAGTCTTCGATTGCGAACGCATGTATGCCTTGATTCGCGAGGAAATCCTGGCGGCAGCCAAGCAGGGAAACTGCGTTTTGGTTGGACGCGGGGCGGCTTGCGCGCTGGCCGGGAAGCCTGGTTGTTTTCATGTCTTTGTCTATGCCACGGCGGCGGCCAAGCGGGACTGGTTTGTCCACGCGTTTCCTGACCGTGCCCAGCATGCCGACCAGCAACTGGCGGCCGCCGACAAACGGCGTGCGGCGGTCATTCGCCGGTATTACCAGCAGGAGTGGTGCGCCCGAGGGCTTTACCAGATGCTGTTGAACTCTGCCATCGGCATTGACGCCATGATCGCCGCTACGCAGGGAGCCGCTCATCTGCAGCCTGCGAGCGCAGAGATGATGGCGAAATAGCTGTTGCGCGACACTGGCCAAAGGCTAAACAGCGATGCGCGGAACCCGCGCACCAATCCGGGTGAAGACTTCCCAAGGGATGGTGTCGGTAGCATCGGCATGGTCGAATGCGGAGACTGCCTCAGCTCCCTGAGAGCCTAGAAGCACGACCTCGTCGCCCGCTTCTACACCGGAGATTTCTGTCACATCGATAACCGTCTGGTCCATACTGATGCGGCCTACAATCGGTGCTCTCTCGGCGCGGACCAGCACGCTGAAACGGTTGCCAAGCCGACGATCCAGACCATCTGCGTAGCCCACCGCCAATAACGCGAGCTGCATCGGTTCAGTCGCGACGAACGTTCCGTTGTAACCTACGTGCGAGCCAGGCGGGACCGCTCGCACACTGATTACGCGCGTCTTCCACGTCAGCACCGATTTGAGGTTCTGCCGTGCAGCCGACAAAGACGCAGGTATCTTGTCCGCTTCGAACGCGGGATAGAAATGAGGTGCGAGCCCATACAGCAAAAGTCCCGGCCGCAACAAGGTTTTGAGTGCCCAGCGTTGAGCAATTGAAGCAATCTCCGCAGCTTCCAAACCCAGCAGCGCTGCCGACGCCCCCACGCTCAGCCACTGCGGCGAGGCATCCGCCTCGGCGAAGTGGAGAGAGACTTGCTCCAGTGCTAGATTGAGTCTTTCCAGCTGAGCACGAGAAGCTGCGCCATTGGCTTCATCCGATGCGTAAAGATGAGTCATCACCGCCTCGACACGGAGTGGCGATTCGGATGAGAAGCGAGCCAGAATCGGCGCAAGACTATCAGGATTGACTCCCTGCCGACTCATGCCGGTATCGATCTCAAGATGCACAGGCAATGTCGCCGGGGCGAGACCTGCCCCGCGTGCGGCGCCTTCCAACTCGTCAAGCTGGCGAGAATCCCACACCGCGGGAGTCAGCCGGTGCTCGACCACGGCCGATCCTTCGCCCGGAAATGTGCCTCCCATGACGACAATGCGCGCCGCAGGACACAACTCGCGTGCCGCGACGCCCTCTTCCACACTCGTCACACCCAGCCATTGGGCACCGGCGCGCACGGCGGCTGGAGCGCACAGGGCCAGCGAGTGTCCGTAGGCATCTGCCTTCACCACCGCCATCAGTTCCGCTCCCGGAACAGCGAGGCGCTTAAGCAGGCGATAGTTTTCTTCGAGAGCGTGGGTGTCGATCTCAACCCAGCATGGGCGTGTGGGCATCAGGGTTTCCAACTACCAGTTTATCGTGGTGCCCAGAAGGGCAAACGCGACCACAGTTTCACCGGTGTCTCCCGTCTCTTCAATAAGCCGCGCCTCCAGGTCATGCGGTACAGACATTTCGCACGCGGCGATGTCGGAGTCGCTGGCGCCCATAAAGCAGAGTTCGCAGCAACCCAGCGCGTCACCGGCGTCCATCCGCACGGGCGGTCCAAAAACGCGGCAGGTCATGGGGCGCCAGACATAAACATCGCAACGGCCGGTAGCAGGATCGAGGGCTGGGCAGGCTGCCTCGTTGGCGAAGTCTTCAAAGCGTTCTTGTTCTTCCTCCGACTGACCCAGCCGTCCCGTCTCTCGATTGCCGGGAAACCCGGCAGCGTTGGCCTCAATCCACACGCGGGCGCGGCGTTCCAGTTCGGCGGCCAAAGCCGGTTGCGTCTTCTGCAATTCAGACATTCCCTCCTGCAGGCGCAAGGCGTCGAGCGTATTGATGGCGAAGGCCCCGTGACAGCACTGCGTGCACCCCAGCCGACAAGCCAGCCATGCGCCGGATCGCTGCGCTGCATCGGCTAACGCCGCATCCATGATCTGCACGAGTTGTGCATCGCCGGGAGGCAAGCCCATGCAGCCAAGCATATCTGAGCCCAACGTACGAGACGGCAATGTGGGCGGCCAATCCAGGTTCGCGTCGAAGCCATGCATGAGGGGGAGTACCAGCAGTTTCCCGTAGGTTTTCGCTCGTGCTATAAGAGGCACGAGGTCTCCGTGATCTACCTCGAGCACATTCCAGCCCCGCCGCTCAACCGGTTCATCCGCTCGCTCTGGTATACGCAGGCTTGGGAGACAGCCCATCGCCGGGAACGAATCCTGCCCACGGGCTCGACGCAGGTGATCCTCAACCTGGCTCGCGACTACATCCTCGATTGCCCTGAAGGCACTCGTGACCGGCGCACGCCGCCCTCCCTGATCGTGGGGGCGCGTTCGATTTACGAGATTGTCGACACCTCCGACATGGCTGACCTGATCGGCATCGTCTTTCAACCCTGCGGTTTTCCTTTGTTCGCCGCCGACGCCGCAGACCGCTTCAGCAATTGCAGCGTGGCGCTCGAAGACGTTTGGGGACTCGATGCGCGCGCTTTGCGGGACCGGTTGCGAGAGGCTCCGACCCCCCAGTCGCGGTTATCTTGCCTGGAAAGGTTTCTGGCCGGCAAGTTTGCAACGCAGATCGCGAGTCCTTATCGTCATGCCCATGCGGTCATCGATTTTGCTCTCGGTCAATTCACGCGCGATGCTTCGATAGCCCGTGTGCGGGAGGTGGCGCGGAGCACTGGATGGAGCGAACGCCGCGTCTCGCAGGTGTTTCGCGAGCAGGTAGGTCTCTCGCCCAAAGTGTGGTGCCCGGTGCAGCGATTTCAGCGGGCTGTGCGCATGCTGTACGCGGGTGGAGATGTGCCGTGGACAAAGCTCGCACTCGACTGCGGCTTCTACGATCAATCCCACTTTGCCAATGAATTCCGAGCCTTCTCCGGCATCGACGCGACCACGTATTCCGCCACGCGGCACACCCAGTGGGCCAACCACATTCCAGCCGAGTAAACGAATTTGCGGCTTCCGATTTTTCCAAGACGCGCTCCGAATCGCCTGTCATAGTCGAGGAGTAGGTGACTGGAATCTCAGGAGGTCTCAATGTCGAATCCCGCTTCCGCAACCCCATCCACCATCATGCCCACTTTGCGCTATCGCAACGCGCCTGCGGCGATTGAATGGCTCTGCACCGTTCTCGGCTTTACGCGCCATGCGGTTTACGCAGGGCCCGACAACACCATCGGCCATGCTGAACTCACGCTCGGTGGCGGCATGATCATGCTCGGCTCGCACAAGGACGATGAGTACGGGCGCGGGTTCAAATCACCCGGCGAACTTGGCGGATTTGAGACACGCAGCAGCTATGTCGTCGTGCCCGATGCGGAAGAGGTTTATGCGCGCGCCCAGGCCGCAAACGTCAAAGTTGTGCGCCCCATCCAGAACACCGATTACGGCAGTCGCGAGTTCACCATCAAAGACTCCGAAGGCCACAGCTGGAGTGTCGGCACCTACAACCCATGGGCCGCGCAAGGGTGATGCAGTCTGGCCGGATCTGAACAGATTGGCGTCTCGCTCGCAGTTTTCCGCCACGCCAACCCTTTCGGCGATGCACTACCATAGGCAGGTGCCTGCTTCCTCCAAACACGTTCCGACTCTCCTTGTTCACGGCGGCGCATGGGCCATACCTCCCGGCGAAGCTGCCGCGCACGAGGTGGGTGTACGCAATGCACTTGAAGCCGGTTATGCCGTGTTGGCGCGCGGCGGTTCTTCGCTCGATGCGGTTGAAAGTGCCGTCGCCATCCTCGAAGAGGATCCTACCTTCGATGCCGGGCGTGGCAGCTTTCTCACTTCCGATGGCCGTGTCCAGCTCGATGCCCTGTTGATGGATGGCGGGCGCATGAAAGCCGGTGGGGTGGCCTGCGTTGAACGCATTCGTAATCCCATTCACGCCGCTCGCCTCGTGCTCGAAGAGAGCCCTCATGTCTACTTCGTTGGAGTCGGCGCGGAGGAATTCGCCCAGGCACACGGCATGTCTCTCATCGACAACGGCGAACTGGTTCTTGATCGCGAGCGCCAGCGCCTTTCAATCGCTCAGGCTCGCCACGCGTCCGGCCTTGCCGACGAAACTTTTTCTGGGTCTTGTACCGACGACGCGGTCGCATTCCACGATGACAAGAGCCCTGAAACCGCTTTCTCCGCCGCCACTGATCACGTTCCTCACACGGATTCGCACGATACCGTGGGAGCCGTTGCGCTCGACTCCCGTGGCAATCTCGCTGCAGCCACTTCCACCGGAGGCACCCTGAACAAAACGCCGGGCCGCGTGGGCGACTCGTCGCTGATCGGCTGCGGCTGCTACGCCGCCAACCTTTCCGCGGCTGTCTCTCTCACTGGTTGGGGAGAGCCCATCATGAAATTGGTTCTGGGCAAATGGGCTACTGACCGCGTCTCCTTCGGGACCGCTCCTGAACTCGCCGCGCGCGAAGCCATCTCGTATCTCTATAACCGGCTCGGAGGCCACGGCGGCATCATTCTGCTAGGTCCCGATGGACGCTTTGGCTTCGCCCACAATACGCCCGCGATGGCTTGGGGTTTGGCCACGCCGACCGGCCTTCACACCGGCCTCTCCATCTAGTGACCCGCATTCGCTGACGCATAATTTCTCTATGCTCGTTCTCGCTTCTGCATCGCCGCGGCGCCGTGAACTCCTCGCCCAGGCCGGCTACACGTTCACCGTTCAACCCGCCGATATTCTTGAGGATGTGCGACCAGGCGAAGAAGCGATCGCATACGTCACGCGTCTCGCCCGCGAAAAAGCGCAGGCAGTCTACGCGCAACTCGCAGATCCCGCCTCAATTGTTCTAGGAGCAGACACTACCGTCACCGTCGATCGAGAGATCCTCGCCAAGCCCACCGATCCACAAGACGCGGCCCGCATGCTGCGCCTTCTCTCCGGACGAACCCATCGTGTCATCACCGGAGTCGCACTGGTCAGCGCCGAATCAGCCGAAGTCGCTGCGGAGGTAACCGCGGTTCGCTTCCTCACGTTGTCTGATGAAGAGATCGCCGCCTACGTCGCCACCGGCGAGCCACTCGACAAGGCCGGAGCCTACGCGATTCAGGGCCGTGCCGCCCGCTGGATTCCCCGCATTGAAGGCTGCTACTTCAACGTGGTCGGTCTGCCCCTGGCCCTCGTCTCCGCACTTCTCGATTCGGCGCCCGTCCGGCCATAAAGAAGCATGTGACACTGCGCAATTTCGCACGGCGACCGGTCTAAACTCGACCAAATCAACGCCAGCGATTTCAGAAAATTCGTCTCAGACTAAGACAACTTTCAAATCAGGCCCTGGTTCAACCGCGAAGTTTTTTCAGCGACGCCAGCACCATCACAGGTGGCACGATGCATCCTTGTGGCGTCGCACTCATCCATATACAAGGCCATGCTTTTCCACGGCCACGGACACGAATCGATACATGAGCCATTCTCTTTTTTCGCCATTCCAACTTCGTTCGGTCACATTCCCTAACCGCATCGGCGTTTCGCCCATGTGCCAGTATTCGTGTACTGATGGCTTTTCCACTGATTGGCACCTTGTTCACCTCGGGAGCCGTGCGCAGGGAGGAGCTGGACTAGTTATCGTAGAGGCTTCTGGAGTCACTCCTGAAGGCCGCATCTCGTCGGGCGATCTCGGCATTTACAAAGACGAGCACATTCCCGGACTCGAGCGTATTGCGAGATTCATTCATTCGCAGGGAGCCCGCGCCGGCATTCAACTCGCGCACGCTGGCCGCAAAGGCAGCATGACTCCGCCCTTTGGGGGCGAACGCTTGCTCACTGCAGCCGAGGGTGCGTGGACTCCGTTCGCTCCCAGCGCCATCGCCTTCTCAGCCAATTACGCCGTGCCGCAGGCTCTCGATGAAGCAGGAATTCGGGCTACCGTCGCGGCCTTCGCTCAAGGGGCCAAGCGCGCTTTCGCCGCCGGCTTCGATCTAGTTGAGATTCACGGAGCCCACGGATACTTACTGAACGAGTTCCTTTCTCCGCTTACCAACGAGCGTACCGACAATTACGGTGGCAGCTTTGAAAACCGCACGCGCCTGATGATTGAAGTGGTCGATGCCGTGCGCGCAGAGTGGCCCGATCATCTGCCCCTGTTCGTTCGCATATCCGCTTCGGATTGGGTCGAAGGCGGATGGACCATTGAGGATTCCGTGCACCTGGCCAGGATTCTTCGCGAACATGAAGTCGACTTGATCGATGCCTCCTCCGGCGGCCTGGTTCCGCAGGCCAAGATCCCCGTTGCTCCGGGTTACCAGGTCCCGTTCGCTGCGCAGATTCGCAAAGATGCAGCCATCGCCACCGCCGCAGTCGGTATGATCACCGAGCCCACGCAGGCTAATGGGATCATTGAACGTGGCGAAGCGGACATCGTGCTCCTCGCCCGCGAAATGCTGCGCGATCCTTACTGGGCGGTCCACGCGGCGGCTGCGCTTTCTGAGCCGGCATCGTGGCCCGAGCAGTATCTGCGCGCTGCCCCACCCCACTCTGCACCCCGCGCACCCATTAACCGTCCGGAAGCCGGGTAGTCCAGGATGTATTGCAAGTGGTAGTTCGCAAGCCTGACCGGCAATCTCAAGACGCGCTCACTCCAAAAGAATGCGGCGAGATAGTCAGCGAATAAGTCATCGATTGCCGGCGAAACGTTCGCAGAGTGAGAAGTCGGGAATTCTTTCTGCATCTACCTTGAACGCGTAGAACATGATGAAATGGGCAGCGCGAACTCTTGAAGAACTCTCAGCGCTCGTCTCCACTTACTAAGACCGTTAAGTTCCAAAAATATAAGTGGCGACAAACATGTCCCAAGGGGCTGTTACTACGCGCTGGCAACGCGGGTGCATGAGCCAAGAATGCAGAAATCGCTCATGGCAGTGAGAATCTTGAGTCAGTCCCTGCCAAACGATCAGCTTTTTGCTTCACAATTGGTGCAACCGATGACCTATACTTCCTTTTGAATGGTGCTTGAAGCGAGAAAAAAGCGCCGCCCCGTGGTGATGAATGTCCTCGCAACTTTCCCGTAAACGCGGTCTTGAAACTCCGACAATCCCCGATCGCCTCTACTTCAAAATTGGCGACGTGGCCCAGATTTGCGGCGTGGAAACCTATGTTCTGCGCTTCTGGGAGTCGCAGTTCCCCCAGCTCAAGCCCAACAAGAGTGGAACCGGCCAGCGCCTCTACCGCCGTCGCGATGTCGAACTGGCGCTGGAGATCAAGCGCCTCGTCCACGGCGAAGGGTATACGCTCTCCGGCGCACGTCATGCTCTCGAGGTTGTTCATCGTCGCCGCGATCCCCAAGCTGCGGCCCCGGTTGCTGCCGATCCCAGCACGCCGAGCGCAGAAACTCAAAAGCAGGATGCGGTGGCCGCTACCATTGGTCGTGCTCGAGCCGAGCTCCGTGATATCGTGTCCCTGCTCTCCGCACCGCGCCCCCGGCTCTCTCGCCCGCGCGTACGTCTGTCGGCCTTCGTTTCCGACTCCGACAGCCTTTTCCCGCTCTAGCCGTATTTAGGACCCAATTCTTGGGGCAGTTTGGCTTTTCCCTCAAGACAGGAACCCGGCGTTCCAGCTCTCCACAAACGCCAAAACCGCCCGTCCGACACGATCCCCACCCCGCGACTGCCCTGAATTGACAGGCGTCGAGCTCGCTGACATGCCCGGAAATCATGATGTCCTTGATGAATGGAGAGCTACGAGCCCGGCTAGGAAAAAAGGGCGCGGAATTTCAACCTTTGGCTTGAAAAACGGGAGATTGAAAAGGAAAAGGGCATAAAGCTGCGGATCCGCTCGGGGCGGTGTCCATAGCGCTTCTCCAGTTGCCGGGTACGCGATCGCCACCGCTGAGGGGCTCTTGCCTTCCAGAAAAGGCCCTCAGCGGTGCAGCGGTCGGTGCAGCAACTGCAGACTCGCTATATATAGTCCCTCTAAGTACGCGGCCCGGCTGATGCCGTTCCGCGTACAGGTGTTGCCTCAGGACCCATCTAAGTTAGGTGTTTCAAGAAGAGTAGCCCAGGAATTGTTCGACTGATATGACACAAAAGGTGCATGTCGTCGAACAATTGGTGGCAAAGTAATGCGATTTATGCAGGGCTTTTACAATCCCGCTGCAAAACGCCATTCACTTGGGAGCCACGCCCTCCCGAACCTCAAATCTGAACCCTATTGCGGCTGCTTTGCACCCTCTTTGCCGCCGTCAACGGCGCCTTTGGTCGTGCTCTTTGTCTTGTTCCAGGCCTTTTTGGTTCCCTTCTTGGTCGCGTGGTAGCTCTTCTTAGTGCCCTGCTTTACGCCGTGGCCGGCATCCTTGGCCGCGTTCTTCGACTCGTGGCCCGCATCCTTCATGCTCTGCTTGGCCCCGCTGTCTGTGGTGGTCTGACTCCATCCGAGAGCCGGACTGCATGCCAGTGCGGCTCCAAGAACTAACGCTGAGAACTGCTTTCTCGTTTGCATATAGAGGAGGGATTCGAGTTCGGACCGCGGAGTTGGCTGTTTCCGGAAATTCTGCGTCACAATTTCACGGCGATGCCGGAACTGAGCGGGAGGACTTGTTGGAATGGAATGGACGGCATGGACGGAAAAAGTGGGGTATCGGCAATCCAATCCGCTAGTGCTGAGCAGCGTGAGCGAATCTAATTTCAATCAATGGTCGGAACCGGCAGATTTGAACTGCCGAATAAGCTCGGCATTGCCTCGCTCCTGAAGCTCGCCAATTGCGGGGGGCCCCAGACTGAACCGCCATCTCCACCGCCGTAACCGCCGCTCTCTGATTCCATCAGCACGGCCAAATGACCCGCTGGGTCGGCAGCTTGAATTGAGTATGGAACTTCATTCGAGGGGTAATAGAATAGGGCCGGCGAATACATCCAGGGCCCATTGACAGTTCCTTCCGGATTGGGCGTTGGGTAGGACGCAGTAAAGCTTTGGTTGATGTCCAGAATCCCACTTGCGGTGCGTACAAATGAAGAAAACGTAGCACCTGCCCATTCTTGAGTAAACACGCCGTACGCAAAATTATCGTTGCTGCTCATCGTAGGTACACTACTCGATCGAGCCCAGTTGTCGCTGTAAGAGTAGTACTCGATGTCACTCAGAAAATTCAGTTGGCCGTTTGAAGAAACTTGATAAGTCTGCCATGCGGCACAATCTGCAAAGAACCCAGCGAAAAGTTGAATGTAGAAATACTTTCCCGTGTGATCTAACGTGGCTCCATTCGCATTCCCGTCGGCGCTGGTTGTCCCACATTCGGCCCCACCGTAGTTTTGGGTGTTAGCGACAGAAACTTGTTTGCCAACCGCGCCGTTCGACTCAATGGCGTACGAGTGGATAATCGTGGTTCCCACGCTGATTAGATATTTCCCGTTGACGCCTTCCATTTGTCCTGCCACCGCAAAGGGAGATCCTTTCACCACCGTGAGCTTGCCTGTCGAGGCCGCCGTGTAGACGTTCACACCTTTAGCCACTTGCACGTAGACATAAGCCACTGTTGCGGGAGTAGATGTTGCTGAAATTGATTCTGAGGTTTGGGTGACGGCGGGTCGTGCCAAAGATAAAAGGGCAAGACAAAAGGTGAGCCCAACTTGCAATCTCACTTTTTCTCCTCGAAGTGCGTTCAAAACGCCGAGGCTGGGGATGCCGGGGTGGGCGGAGTATATAGCGCAAATCCTGGTTTTCGCAATGAGTATGTCTGCATTTTCGCAATCACTTATCGTAGTTTTTAGAGATACTTGTCATAGGCTCAGGAGCCCAAAGCACGTTTTCAGCCCACTCGCTCCGGTGTTGGCTTTGGTTGGCGGGCAATCCGTCAGTAAGGACTCGGTAAACAGCTACTTGGGTGATTCGTTTGTACCGCCAAACTTGCTCGTCGTCGCGCAGCCTTGCGACGGTGGCGGCATAACGTTGTACCGACTGGCGGCATTTCATTGTAACCAGCAGTATTTGAACGACTTACGCACTCTGACCATCTTTAAATCCAGCACATACTGTGCGCAAGATTACCGACGATCAGACGAAGGAACAATGCGATTCGGCTGCCCGCTGAAGCAGGCAGTCCCCTCGCACAAAGTCTTATGGCATGCCTATTCCTTGACGAGCGCCATCGGGACGACTATCCGGTGCCCGCTTTTCATTTAGCCGCGTTAATAAAGATGAAACGGAGTTGGCTCGCGCTCAGTTACCGGCGAGCCCCCGAGTGACCTGAGACGATAAGGATGCAAGCTCACGAAGAGCTCCCATCCTGACTTTATTTGAAGTGTCCGGGGCGGAGATGATTGCGCGTAGCCGCTGTGCTTCGCGCTCGATAAAGGCTGTAGCGACATCGATGGCCCGAAGGGCGCAGTAGAATGAGACTGACATGGCTACGACTTTCTTCTTTAAAATAGACTGACTTGTATCAGATTTCGCTTCAGTGTTCGCTATCACGAGTCGATGTTTGGGACTTTGGACCCGATAAGGCGCGTGAGTTATCTACGTCGCTTCCGCTGAGAGTCGTACAAGCAGCGGAATTCTACTTTTTCATAAAAATCGAGTTTTGTCACTGGCATGTGTCTCCCTCCGACACATAGATTTTACGTGCAAAGCGCAACGGGCCTGGTGCCAATGCTTGTTACAGCACTGCACCAAACCCTACCGGTGCACCCACACGTGCGTGTCAAGCCAACAGCATAGCGCCGAGCGCAAACAGGGAGGGGTTTGGGCCGATGCCACCTAATACTACAGTTGTAAATCGAAGATCCCGGAGGGAGCAGGGGGTTTCAACCC
>OBLU010001250.1_pt1 | contig 23709 bp, 19 predicted proteins | sample 1518681 | NCBI WGS metagenome assembly OBLU01 (sample SAMEA3539304, study PRJEB22396) | soil metagenome | biome: tundra; feature: field; material: soil | place: USA | collected 2010-05 | depth 0.15 m
ATAGCTCTACGTCAACGGTGACCGTTCCGTTCTGTACTGCGGGATCAATTCGCGTAACCCGGCCAGGAATTACGCCATTATGGGTGTCGATCGACGCCGGCTGGCCGATCTGTACGTCGCGCGCCTGCGTTTCAGCAATCTTCAGGGCAGCCTTGAGTTTGTCGCGCTGAATCACCTCGGCAACCGAGGTTCCGGTGGCCACGTGTTCGCCCACCTGCAGCGGAGTAGCCAGCGGCGCGAGCGTCCCGGAGATTCCTGCCCTCACTTCCAGCGCCTGGGATTGCTTCTGATAAAGGTTGAGCAAGGCCTTTGCCTGATCGACCTTGGTCTGGGAGGAGGCAAGCTGAACTTCAATGGCCTTCTGATTCACGTCGAGCTGTTCCTGGCTGAGCTGGTGTTGCGTGGTCAGCTGGTCAGCGGTGTTCTTTGACTTGGTATAGGCGAGGCCTGAAATCACGCCAAGGTCGAAGAGCGCCTTGTCGGTCTGGGCCTGCAACTGGTCTTGCGTGTAGTTCGAATTGACCTCGGCGGCCGCGGTCTTCTTGTCCATCAAAGTGCTTTGGAGCGTGGCCTGAAGGCTCTTGTAGTCGGCCTGCGCGGCTTTCAGTGCCAACTGCGCATTCAGCAATAGTTGGTCAAGTTGAGGATCGGCCAGATTCAGAAGGACGGTATCCGGAGTGACCTCCGTGCCCGGCAAAACGCGGATACGGACGACGGTCGCGTCGGTCTGCGCTGGAATCAGCTCAATACTGTCTTCTCGGGGAACGAGCGAACCCGTCGAGGCACGGACCTGGCGGATCATCGGGCCGCGTTTGACGGTGTCCGTCCAGATGGTGGAGCGATCCACGGTGGGCGCGGCCGGTTTGAGCCGGTACACGGCAACAGCAGCAACGGCAACGATCACTGCCGCCACGCCAGCCCAAATCACCAGGCGGCGCTGCTTCTTTTCCTTCAAGTCTGGGCGTGCGATATCCATCACACTCTAGATACTGCATTTGACCTGCCAGAAGTTCCCTGCACGCTCTTCGCTGAAAACAAAGGTGTTCAACGGGAAAGAAGGCGTGGAGGCGGAATGTGATGTGACCGGTTGCGGGGTAGGGTGTCCGATTTCGGACACTCAGGGAAGGACTTTACACCCTGAAAATTGGGGCGGAAAGGGTCTCCTTTCAGAGGCTCTCAACGGCCAGGGCAACCGCATTTCCGCCGCCCAGGCAGAGAGCGGCAATTCCCTTCGATTTGCCATAGCGCCGCATCGCGTAGAGTAGCGTAACCAAAACGCGTGCTCCACTGGCGCCAATGGGATGGCCGATCGCAACCGCTCCCCCGTGGACGTTCACTCGGGCTGGATCGAGGCCCAGCTCCCTGAGGACCACCAGGGCCTGCACGCTGAAAGCTTCATTCAGTTCGAAAAGCTCGACATCGCCCAGCGCCCAGCCTGCTTTCGCAGCGACTTTTCGCACGGCATCGATGGGCGCAAGACTGAACCACTCCGGCTCGCGGCCGCTCGTAGCCTGTGCGCGGATGAGAGCCATTGGCTTGAGATCCAATTCCCTTGCCCGTTCGGCGCTGGTAACGACGAGGGCCGCGGCTCCGTCGCTCACGCCGGGTGCATTGCCCGCAGTCACCGTGCCGCCCTCTTTGAAAGCCGGCTTCAATCGGGCGAGAACATCGACGTTGGTCTCAGGGCGGATTGCCTCGTCGGCATCGAAGATACGAGGGCTCTCGCCCTTGCGGGGATTCGGAATCTCGACCGGCAGAATCTCATCGCGAAATACGCCCTGTGTGGTCGCAGCAGCAGCCCGACTGTGCGATTCGGCGGCGAAGGCATCCTGTTCCTCGCGCGTGATGCCATACTTGGCGGCAACCATCTCCGCAGCCGTGCCCATGTGGAAGTTGTTATACACATCCCAGAGGCCGTCCTGGATCATTGAGTCGACCAGCGCGCCATTGCCAATGCGGTAGCCGCCCCTGGCCTGAGGCAGGAGATACGGCGCGTTGGTCATGGACTCCATGCCGCCGGCAACAACGATATCTACGTCGCCCGTCTGAATGCCTTGCGCGGCAAGGGAAACGGCCTTGAGCCCGGATCCGCAAACTTTGTTGATGGTAAGCGCGCCAACTTCCGGCGGCAGGCCGCCAAAGATCGCTGCCTGGCGGGCTGGATTCTGGCCAAGACCGGCCTGAATGACACAGCCCATGATGCACTCATCGACCTGGGCGGCGTCGAGGCCCCCCCGGCGCACCGCCTCGCGCACCACCAGCGCGCCCAGTTGGGGCGCGGAAAACGGCTGCAAAGAACCCTGAAATTTGCCCACCGGGGTTCGCACTGCCGAAACGATCACGGCCTCGTTCATGCTCGATGCTCCGATGGCTTGGATGAATGCACTTTTGGATTAGATGCGCCCGGCAGCGCGCAGTTCCGCGATCTCGGCATCATCGAAGACGCGCGAGCGGATGAGGAACCGGAGACCCTCCGGCCCATCGAGCGAAAACATGCCGCCGCGACCCGGGACCACGTCGAGAATCAGTTGCGTGTGCTTCCAATACTCAAACTGGCTGCGGCTCATGTAAAACGGCTCGCCATCCACCTCGCCCAATTGCACATCCGAATCGCCAATGAGGAACTCGCCGCGCGGATAGCACATCGGGGAGCTGCCATCGCAGCAGCCCCCCGACTGATGAAACATCAGCGAACCATGCTTTTCGCGCAGGACCCGGGTCAGATGGATTGCCAGATCGGTTGCCAACACCTGCTGCGGTAACTCCGGCATAACTCCATCCTTTGGTTAAAAGAAGCCAAGCTTCTTGGGGCTGTAACTCACCAACAAGTTCTTCGTTTGCTGATAGTGATCGAGCATCATGCTGTGCGTCTCGCGACCTATGCCCGATTGCTTGTATCCGCCGAACGCCGCATGCGCTGGGTAAGCGTGATAACAGTTGATCCACACGCGTCCAGCCTGGATGCCGCGCCCCAAACGATGGCAACGGTTGATATCACGGGTCCACAAACCGGCGCCCAAGCCATACAGTGTGTCGTTGGCGATTTCGAGCGCGTCCGATTCGTTCTTGAACGTAGTTACAGAGACGACCGGTCCGAAGATCTCTTCCTGAAAGATGCGCATGCGGTTATGGCCGCGAAATACGGTGGGCTGAATATAATAGCCACCGTCCAACTCGCCGCCCAGCTTGGCACGGCCGCCTCCGGCCAGTAACTCGGCGCCTTCCTTGTGGCCTATGTCGATGTAACTCAGAATCTTTTCAAGCTGCTCGCTGGAAACCTGCGCGCCGATCATGGTATCGCTTTCCAGTGGATTGGCCTGCTTGATGGCTGCCACCCGCTTCAGCGCTCTCTCCATGAACTTGTCGTAGATGCTCTCCTGGATGAGCGCGCGGCTGGGGCAGGTGCACACTTCGCCCTGGTTCAGCGCGAACATGACGAAGCCTTCAATTGCCTTGTCGAAGAAGTCATCGTCTTCCTGGCAGACATCGGAGAAGAAGATGTTGGGCGACTTGCCGCCTAACTCCAGAGTTACAGGGATCAGGTTCTGGCTGGCGTATTGCATGATGAGCCGGCCGGTGGTGGTTTCGCCGGTGAAGGCGATTTTTGCGACGCGCGAACTCGACGCCAGCGGTTTCCCCGCCTCAAGGCCAAAGCCATTCACGATATTCAAGATTCCCGGAGGCAGAAGATCGCCTACCAGCTCCGCCCATACCAGGATGCTGGCCGGCGTCTGTTCGGCCGGCTTGAGCACGACGCAGTTGCCCGCGGCGATAGCCGGGGCCAGCTTCCACGTAGCCATCAAGATCGGGAAATTCCACGGAATGATCTGCCCTACTACGCCGAGCGGCTCATGGTAATGGTAAGCCACGGTGTCACGGTCGATCTCGGAAATGGTGCCTTCCTGGGCGCGGATGCAGCCGGCAAAGTAGCGCCAGTGATCGACGGCAAGCGGCAGATCGGCGGCCTTCGTCTCGCGAATGGGCTTTCCATTATCGTAGGTCTCGGCCAACGCCAACATGTCGAGGTTGTCTTCCATGCGCTGCGCGATCTGGTTCATGATGCCCGCGCGGTGAGTTGGGCTCGTGTGCCCCCATGCCTCGCGTGCCGCGTGTGCCGCATCCAACGCGCGGTCGATATCCTGGGCATTGGAGCGCGGAATCTCGCAAAATGTTTTGCCGGTAATCGGCGTGACGTTCTCAAAGTACTGGCCGGAAGCGGGCTCAACCCACTTGCCGCCAATGTAGTTGCCATAGCGCGGGCGAAAGCTCACCGTATCGCTGAGCTTGCCCGGATGCAGTGCAGTCTCTGCCAATGTCGCCATTGAAATATCCTCCGGGAGAAATACCGCGTAGATGCAGGCATTGGGGACGCGGCGCAGGAATCATACACGCGCGGATGCACAGTTGTGCAGATGAAGATTGCAAAGGTTTTGAACAGCCTGTAAACCGCTGAAGCGAAGCAGGATTAGCCCAAGGGCGGGTTCCTCTGGGCGTACCGTGTCTGCTGCTCGGGATTGGGTTGAGATTCCGGTCGTTTTCTTATGGGACTCTCCATTCTTCGCAATCAAGTGGGGGCGTCGAGCCCCAGAACGGGACCAACTGATATGGTTGATCCTTCCAGTTCAGGTGAGGACAGTTATGCGCACCACTCAAGAATCTGAGGAGCACCGAAATGGATGACAAAGGCCCCTTAAAAGAGGGCGAACAATCAGGCAGCGTGGTTTCAAGCGAATTGCCTCGTCGCAAATTTCTCAAACAGGCGGCGGTAACCCTCGGGGCAGTTACTCCAGTGGGACACTGGCCAGGCCGGGCGGAAGCTGAGCAAGCGGCGAATCGTGAACACTCTCAACCAGGAGCCGCTGCTTCAAAAGCCGACGTGGACGTTTCCTATCCCCGCGTCTTTCACGGCTCAAAACTCAAGATGATCTCATTCCCGCTTGGAGGAGTCGGAGCGGGCTGCCTGGGTCTCGGTGGACGTGGCCAGTTGAGAGACTGGGAGATCTTCAATCGTCCCAATAAGGGTTTCTCGCCGAATTATGCTTTTCCGGCTATTTGGGTGCAATCCGGAAATGCGCCTCCCATAGCCCGTGTCCTCGAGGCGCGGGTGCAGACTCCATACGAAGGTCAGGACGGGCTGGGTTGGCAAAACGTCCCGGGGCTCAGCCGCCTTCAAGGCGCAACATTTACCGGCGAATATCCCCTTGCGCATATTGATTTCGAAGATTCGAAGCTCCCGTTGAAAGCGAGTCTGGACGCTTTCTCTCCATTCATTCCGCATGAGCCCGACGACTCGGGTCTGCCCGTTGCGGTCCTGCGCTACCGAATCCAGAACCCAAGCCATACCGCGCTCAAAGTGGGTCTCGCATTTTCGATTGATAACCCCGTTCTGAACGGCTTTGCCAGCCAGTCCGAATCGCGAGAAGCCGAGGCGAAACGCGTCAACGATTATCGATCGGACGACCGTCTGGCCGGTCTGCTCATGAGCAATCCGGGACTCGACGCGACGGATCCGGTCCATGGGACCTTTGTTTTGGCAGCCCTACCGCAAACGGGTACTCGTCTGACACATTGGCGGGGGTGGCCTAAGGCCTCGTGGTGGACCTCGCCACTGATGTTCTGGGATACCTTCGCTGCGAAAGGCGAGTTAGACGCTGAACCCGGCGAGATGAGTACAGTGGGCGTGCTTTGCCAGAGCCGCACGATTGAGCCGGGAGAGACCGGTGAGTTCACGTTCCTGCTGGCGTGGCATTTCCCGAATCGTACGCCGGATTGGTGCGGATGGACTTCCCCTCCTGACAAGGGAAAGACAGTCATTGGGAATTTCTACTCTGTGCGGTTTAAGGATGCATGGGATGCGGCGCGCTACACGGCCGAGAATCTGGACGCGTTGGAACAGCGGACTAGGCAATTTGCCAAAGTGTTTCGCGAAAGCAGCGTTCCCGATCCGGTAAAGGAAGCGGCCAGCGCCAATCTGTCGACCTTGGCTTCAACCACCTGCTTCCGCACGGCCGACGGCGATTTCCACGGATTCGAAGGAAGCGACGACACTCGGGGTTGTTGTTTCGGCAACTGCACTCACGTCTGGAATTATGAAACCGCCACGGCTTTCCTGTTTCCATCGTTTGCCCGGTCTCTACGCAAGGCATCATTTGGATTTTCGCAAGATGAGGCAGGAGGAATTCGCGCCCGTCAAGTCCTTCCCGATGGAGAAACCCGCGACTCGATCGTAGCCGCGGACGGGCATATGGGCCAGATCATGCACGCCTATTTCGATTGGAAGCTGTCTGCGGATAAGGCGTGGCTTCAATCGGTGTGGCCCAATGTGCGGCGAGCCCTGGCGTTCGCCTGGGTCCCGGGTGGGTGGGACCCGTCGAAGACCGGCGTAGCGGTGGGAGTGCAGAACAACACGTATGATGTTGCATTCTTCGGGCCGAACCCGTTGTGCGGAATTTATTACCTCGGCGCGTTGCGAGCCGGTGAGGAGATGGCACTTGCTGTCGGAGATCAAGCCTCAGCAGACGAATACAGGCGCATGTTTCAGCAGGGCAGCCAATGGATCGATGCAAACCTCTTCAAGGACGAGTTCTATATTCAGCAGATCAAAGGGTTCACGCTGGACCAGATCAATCCCACGCTGCGCATCGGAACGCAGGGATTTGATCCCACGGACCCGCAGTTGCAGTTGGGCAGCGGCTGCCTGATCGATCAATTGATGGGGCAATATCTGGCACACGTGATGGAGCTTGGATATCTGGTGGCGCCGGAGCATATTCGAAAAGCGCTTGAGTCCATCTATAAATACAACTACAAACGCTCTCTGGTGAAGCACGACAACGTCGAACGCACCTTCGCATTGAACGATGAGTCGGCCATGGTGATCTGCGACTACGGAAAGGCGGAACGACCGCGTATACCGTTCCCCTATTTCGCGGAGGTGATGACCGGATTCGAGCATTCAACAGCGGCCCTTATGGTGTATTCGGGAATGGTGCCTCAGGGCATCGAGTGCATCCGAAACATTCGCGCACGCTACGACGGCGAGAAACGAAACCCCTGGGATGAGGCAGAATGTGGCCATCACTATGCGCGGGCGATGGCATCCTGGTCCAGCTTCGTTGCGGTCAGCGGTTTTGCCTACGATGCCCCGGGAGCCGTTGTTGTGTCAGTGCCGCGCATCCCGCATGAATCCTTCCATTGTTTTTGGTCGACCGGCACTGGATGGGGATCATTCTCGTATAGCCCCATCGGGGGCGGTACGCGCTTCTCAATCGAAGTCATCGCAGGCACTCTGGGCTGCCGTTCCTGCGAGATCACAGGTTGGGGCAAAGCATCGAGTGCGGAGACAAACGGCGTCGCGCAGCCGCACACCGTAAAGCCAGCCAACGGGAGAACCGTCTTTCAATTCAACGATCCGGTCGCGATTAAGGAAGGGCAATCTCTGACTCTTGAGGTGCGATCCTGACCGGCAAGCCATGGATCGTTCTTGTCGGTGGCTTTCTAGGCGCGGGCAAAACCACTCTTTTGTTGGCGGCGGCGCGCGAGTTGGAGCGGCGCGGGCTGCGCAGCGCTCTCATCCTCAACGACCAGGGTGAATCACTGGTGGATACCGAATTAGCCTCCTTGCACGGAGTTCAGAGCGGTGAAGTGACCGGAGGATGTTTCTGCTGCAGGTTTTCTGATCTAGTGCAGGTCATCGAACGACTGCGCAAACACTCCCCCGACGTCATCTTTGCCGAACCGGTTGGAAGCTGCACAGATATTTCAGCCACAACTCTTCACCCGCTGCTCGAATTGAGCGATACCTGCCGCGTCGCCCCTTTTACCGTACTTGTGGATCCGGCTCGCGTTAGCGCGCTACATCGAGCCGACGCCGATCCGAATCTTCGCTTCATCTTCGAAAAGCAGTTGCAGGAGGCCGACTTGACGTGCTTTACAAAGTCGGATATCTATCCTGAGGCTCCGAAGATCGCCCAGGGCTCGGCGAGGCAGATCAGCGCGAAAACCGGCCGGGGCGTCGCGGCATGGCTCGACGAAGTCCTCTCGGGAAGTCCCCGTGTCGGAAGCGAGATTCTTGACATCGATTATGAGCAGTACGCGCAGGCTGAGGCCGCGCTGGCATGGCTGAATGCCGAGGTAAGCATCCGCTGCAGCATCCCGAAATCTCCCGCGATGATTTTGGGGCCTTTTCTCGATGGCTGCGATCGTGACTTCACCGCGCAAGGAATAGCGATCGTGCACATGAAGGCCGTTGTTCATGCGGAATCAGGGTTCCTGAAAGCGGCGATTTGTGCGAATGGGCAGGTGCCCACAGTGGAAGGCATGCTGGATGCGTCGCCCGCCATGAACCACCATCTGCTGCTTAACGCGAGAGTGGTGGGAGAGGCAGACAAGGTGCGGCGTATCGTTGAAACCAATCTTGCCGAGATTGAAGGCGACTTATCTGAACTCGAAATCAGGTGCTTTCATCCTGCTGCACCCAAACCCGAACGGCGGATAAACAGGTTTACCTCGACTCTCCATGCCCGGGTGAATGCAGTGACGTAAGCAACCAGTCAAGATTTGATTTTGAGTGGTAGGCGAGGCGGGGAATATCTTCATTGGTTGTTCGGAGGCGGTGTATGTCGGCGTTGTTGCCATCGCCTCTGAAGGGCGCTATCTCTTGATCCAGGCCAATGAAGCTAAGTGCGCTAACGGAAGGGCCGACCTTTCACGATACCCTGGCCTTCCCGGATGGCGACGAGTTGGCCGGCGGCAAGGCCTGCATACTTTTCTATCGCGCCTAGCGGCCAATGGATCTCGATGTCCGCGTTGATCGCGGCGCCTATTCCAAAGTGCAGGCGCGGATCGTGCGAGGAGAAAGCTGCACCCGATCTGTACTTCTTGAACCTGCACCTTCCCGCCGTACCGCACAAGGACGCGCGCACCGATTGCACTCCGGTTACTCTTGGTGCCCTCCAGACGAATCTTGATCCAGTGGTTGTTGGGCGGCACGTCGTTGCGTAGGAGGGTCGGCGGCTCATTCACATTCATGATGAGCACGTCCATGTCGCCGTCGTTGTCGAAGTCGCCAAAGGCGGCGCCACGGCTGCAGTGGCGCGCCTCGATGCCCGGGCCAGTCTCAGCGCCTAGCTGGACGAACGTGCCGTCGCCCCGATTGCGAAAGAGAATTCGCGGGCTGCGTGCAGGGAATCTGGGGTCGACTCGATCGAGTTCCGGATAGACGGTACCGGTCGTGATCAGGAGATCGGGAAAGCCATCGTTGTCGAAATCGGCGAGCCCTGCGCCAAAGCTGACGAATCGAGTTTCCTTGTTGAGACCGGCCTGGATCGTCACGTCGTCAAAGTTGCCCTTGCCGTCGGCTGAGCCCCAGAAAATACTGAAAAGAAGTCAATGACAACGATGTCAAGCCGCTTATAAATTCGCCCTGGCTCAACGCTGATTTTGTAGAAACGAGGATGAGCGTGGGCCCATCAATTACGATCGTAAGAAGGTGCTTTGTGGTTTCGAGACGTAGCTTTATGACGAGCGCCCTGGGGATAGCAGCTGGAGTGCTGACGCAGGGCGCTCAGGCTTTGACAAATTTGCGGTATCCGCTTCCGATTTTTCCCAACAAGGACGCGAAGTGGAAGCGAAGCTGGGACCAGGCGACGACAACGTTGGCTGGTAACACACGCACTTTGGCGACGTACTCCCATCCGGTCCTGATCGAGGGCCCGGGATACCCCGGCATCTGGATGGAATGCGGCCCGACCGAAGCGCTCGTCAATCTGCAGTGGAAGCAGTATCTTCCCGAGCCGCAAAGGGAGGTGGCTGACAAGGTTGCCATCGCGAATCATATGGCCTTCTTTGAACACCAGCGACCAGACGGTCAGATACCAGCTTACGTATGGGATAAAAAAGTGGGCTTTGGGCAGATCCAGATGGTGGTGCCCATCGCAGCAACTGCATGGGAGACATCCCGGATCACAAAGAACCAGCAGCTGCTTGAGGCGGCATACACAGCCTGTAGCCGTTGGGATGCGTGGCTTCGTCGATATCGCGATACGCGCAAGACGGGGCTGGTGGAAGGGTTCTGCACCTACGACACCGGGCAAGATGGCAGCCCTCGCTGGGCAGGCATGCCGAACGGATGCCCCGGCGGGGATGCGCGCGTCTTGCCGGATGCCAAGGGCCTGCCGCGCCTGTCTCCGGATCTCTCCGCCACGACCTACGGTGCACGCGTCGCGTTGGCATCCATGGCGAAGGCCCTGGGAAAGAAGAGTGAGGCAGACAGCTGGCTAGAGAGCGCGGAGGGCATCCGTAAGCTCATCATCGAGAAGCTCTACTCGCCGGAAGATGGGGCCTTCTACGATTTGGACTCAGATAACAGATTCGTCCGAGTTCGCTCTTGCGTTATTTGTCGTGTTCTTGGCGAACACGTGCTGAAGCTTGATAGCAGATCAGATCAAGCAATCTTTGAGAATGTATGGGAGAAACAACTCCACAATGAAAAGGCGTTCTGGTCGCCGTTCCCTTTTCCGTCAGTAGCGCTTGATGATCCTGCGTTTGTCAGACCGATCAAGCCCAATAGTTGGGGAGGACCTTCGCAGGCGCTAACGGCTCTGCGAGCACCCCGGTGGATGACCTACTACGGAAAGAGCGAAGAGATGGAGCATCTGATGCGACAGTGGACGGTTGCCATTGCGGACTCCGGCGTGGAGTATCAACAGATGGATCCGGTGACCGGCGAGTTTACGCTCAACCAATCCGCAGGCCAATACTCCCCCACTGCCTTGGTTTACATCGACTTCAGCTGCCGCCTAGGCGGTGGTAAGAATCTGGGCTAACCCATCCTCAGAGGCTTGCCAGGCCGATCAAAATCAGATGAAGCAGGTCGTCGTGGCAAATCCGCCGACAGTCGACAGTTTCATCGAGTGATTTGTAACTATAGTCGACAATAATCTCTGTGTCGTCTCGATGCGATTATGGCGACAGTCGTCAAAAATGCCGTCGTGGCCGGGGGTCTAAGCGCACAAGCAAGCCCGGCGCGCGAGGTTGGGCATGGTCGAAGGCGCAGAGTTTTCCGTAATGCATTTCCAATTGAAGCCGGACGACAAGCTGGTCCTGATGTCCGACCCATCGCCGAAGCCACCGACGCCGATGGCCATTTATTCGGCTTTGAGCGCATACACGAATTGCCGCGTGCCGCGACGAGTGCCGCCGAGGTTGCAAACGCCGCGCACTCCTTCGGACAGGACGACGACATTAGCGTCATTTCCGTCACCCGAATACCGGTGATTGAGCCTGCGCTCGCGTGACCTGGCTAGGACGCGGAAAGTGTAACGCCCAGATAACCGTCGACCCTTCCCTGATACCATTTTGGCTGCGGCGCAAGCGTGTGGTGAGCAACCGGCAACTCTTCGCGAGCGCGTCTCTTGCCCCTTCTAGGGGCTCGGTTGGCAGAGAAATATCCAGTCAACTGAATATAGACATTCCATCTTGCGCGCCGCGACTATATTGGCTGCAACCTTTCCCTAGATATTCTTCGAGTCGCGAAAATCAGCACGCTGCGGCTCAATCAAAGAGACCTCTATGCAGCATGAACTGAACCCACTATCAAAGACCAAGCCACTTGCCGACCCTGTGCGGGTGATCGCCATCCTGACGGTCGTGGGCGGCATTATTCTCGGTCTTGTTTACGTCATCTCGGCTATTTCGGCGCTCGGCATCTGGGCGGTGCTGCCGGGACTAGGCCGGGCTTTTGTCGCGTTCAGTGTCGCCATTCTCATTGCGCCCGGCGGCCGGCCGAACGCTATCTATCTTCGCGCCTTCAAGACAGACGGCGCGACCGCGAAGCTACGGGCACAGTTGTCGGCAATCCTTGGGCCGGATTACCGGCTCTCCGGCATCCGTCCTCCGGGGAAAAGATCATCGGTTTTTTGGCGCTTCCTGCTACCGGGCCTGACGGCATTCCGCTATGCGGGCAGCAAGTTCATGGACCTAGAGGCGGGCGACGACTGGATGGCGCGGCTTTGGAAAACCCACCAGACGACTCGGCTGGCCTTCATCGATGTTCGGGAGACGACGCAGCAGGTGAGCCACGAGATCCGCATGACGCTCGAGTCGATGGGCGTGGAGCGGTGTGTGTTTGTCGTGGGTCCGAACCAGACAACAGAGGCATGGAGACAAGAGATTTCGCAGACTGCCGGTCCAGACTTTAATGCCACGAATTTCTATCTACTGGATGCGAGCGACGTGCAGATGGAAAGGCATCTGGCCGAGATAGTGCAACGGCTACCGGCAGGCATTCCGGGCGACACGGAGCGCGGACGGCAGTTTGTGCTGGACCATGTAAACCCGCGGGATCTGGCGAAGGGTCGCCGTGTCTCGACGGGGGCAGCCGTGAGCGTGTTGACGGCCCTGGCTCTCTCAGTGGGTCTTGGATTGCTACCCAAGCCGATTGAACTCATCGTGTTGCTGCCGGTCATCGTCGTCACGCTGGTGCTGATGGTGAGAGCGTATGTGCTCGGGACGCGGCGGGTGCGGCTGCTCTCCCAGTTCCGACATCGCGGTGCCGCGGGACGGGCCTCGGCCATGCTGGCAATGGCTTTCTTGCTTTACTTCGGTGGCATTGCCCTGATAGCGACGCAAGCCATTCCGGCACTGACGAAACTGCGCACTGCGGCCAACGAGTTGTCGGCGATCAACTCGCTGCGGGTTATTGACATCGCGCAGTTGCAGTACCAAGCCACCTATCCGGATCGCGGTTTCGCGTGCCTGTTGTCTCAACTCGGCGGAGATCCAGCCGCGGGCGCTCCGACAGCCGATGCGGCGCAGATGATCTCGCCAGATCTGGCTGCGGGTATGAGGGCCGGTTATCGCTTTACACTTGCCTGCCCAAGAGCGATGGCGGGTGAGCGTGCCGCAGCGACGGCATTTTTGGCGACGGGCGTACCGTATGCTTCCGGGAAGGGACGAAATCGCGGCTTCTGCACCGACCAGAGTGGAGTAATAACCGTCGATCCGAATGGCGGGGCCGACTGCAAAGAGCCGTTGAAATAAGGGCCCGACTCCGAATTGAGGGCGCATGGAACTTATGACGAGACCAAGACTAATGAAATAGCTCGACTCCGGGGCGCTCAATACGACGCAATCACTGCGCAGAGGGGGCCAGTCCTGCCTCCCAACTATGGATGGTGACTACTACCCTCGCTCGGTCCTCCACTTCGGTCCGGATTTGCCACCATCCGCCCGGAACTCTCTTCAAGAAAGACTTTGCGAATTTGCGATCTCAAATTTCATGAATCGATATTCGGCCACTCATCTATCGTGTGAATTCATGGACCGTCGCTGTGCGGCAGCGAAGTGCAGCAGGTCATCTTGCCCGAACGATAGACTCCGTTCCCTCCTTTCACATCGAGAGCGCCTACCTGCCTGCCCGTGAGGTCGGTGGCGATTTCTTCCAAGTGATGCCGATCAGTTCCTGCGACGATTCCCAACGGCAACGCCGTCGGGAGGTCCATTTCTCGACCGTCGAGATAGGGAGGAAGACAACCCCGCTCACTTTCTGCAACGTTCCCGAATGGGAGCGTGCTGATGCAGCAGTAGCTCAGAAATGGCCGGATTCCGAATTGCTCCTGGATTACGCTCCAGTCACCTGGAATGTTGCTGAATTCACGCCAAATCGCCAATCCGCGCCTCCAGCTTTGCAGTTCTGGAAACGCGCCTTGGTCTGATCTCTGCAACTGAGGCCACACTTCGGATTTGCTGATGGATCCAAGAAATATATGTATACATATTTACGTGGTGCGCTCTGCGCTCCCGGAAGTGCTCTGCCGGGCATGAAGCAATTCGGGAGCCCTACTTTAATTCGCGAGGGGGATTGGCAGATGAACAGCTTTGTGTGGATCGAGAACCTGGGCCGTGATTTTCGCTTCGGCTTCCGCCAAATCGTGCGCAGCCCGGGTTTTGCCGCCGTCGCAATCTTCACGCTGGCGCTCGGTATCGGCGCCAACGCCGCCATTTTCAGCCTCGTGGATGCGATCATCCTTCGCCCGTTGCCCTACCCAAGCCCGGAGCAACTGGTGGGGCTCGGGCAATGGAGGAACCAGACGGGAGAGGGCTACGTGCAGACGGGCGTGTCCGCACCCAACATGGCCGACATCGCGAGGCAGACGAAGATTTTCCAGCGGGTGGGCTACTACCGGTGGTCGGGATTCAACATTACCGAAGGTAATCGGCCGGAGAGCGTCACTGGAATCAAGGCTTCCATCGATCTGTTGCCGATGTTCGGCATACAGCCGCTCATGGGCCGTTTTTTTGCGCCCGACGAGATGCAGACCGGCCATGACCAAGTCGCTATCATCGGTCATCGTCTGTGGCAAGAGCGATACGGCGCCGACCCGGGGATCCTCGGCAAAACGATCGATTTGGACCAACGGCGCTACACCATTGCGGGTGTAATGCCAGCCCGCTTCCGCTTCACTTGGGACCAGGAGATGGACGTGTTCGTGCCGCTGGCGCTGGCGCCCGACGAACGGAGCGAAGCAGCGCGCGCCACATCCCGCGACCTGCAGGCTCAGGGCCGGCTGCAGCCCGGTGTAAGCGTGAAGCAGGCCCAATCTGCTATGGACACGTTGGCCGCCAATCTTGCGGCGCAATATCCGGGCGCCAACAAGGGTTGGGGCATTAAAGTGGAACCGCTCCATGCCGCGTATCACCGGCAAATGGAAACGCCGCTGCTCATCATGTCGGGAGCGGTGCTGTTCGTCTTGCTGATCGCCTGCGCGAACGTGGCCAATCTGCTGCTGACGCGCGCCACGGGCCGCAGACGCGAGATCGCTGTTCGCATGGCGATTGGGGCGAACCGCCGGCGTCTGGTCGTTCAGATGTTGACCGAGAGTGTACTGCTGTCGGCGGCCGGAGGGGCATTGGGGCTGATACTCGCTTACGCGGGTGATCGCCTGCTGACCCTGGAGATGTCTCGCTATCACCGCTTCAGCGTGCCGAACGCGAGCGTGATAGGTATCGACTGGCGCGTTCTGATTTACGCCGCGGCCGTGACCTTGGGCACGGGAGTCATCTTCGGCCTGGCGCCGGCTTTGACCGCATCGAGAACCAATCTGAACGAATCGCTAAAAGCAGGTGGGGCGAGTTCGACGGCGGAGTCGGGCCGGCGCCGTCTGCGCAACGGCCTGGTGGTCTCCGAGATTGCGCTAGCTCTGGTGCTGCTTTCCGGCGCGGGGCTGCTGGTGCGGACATTTCTGCGCCTCATGCAGGTCGATTTGGGCATCGATCCCACCAATGTGGTGACTATGGAGATCGATCTGCCACAGTACAAGTACGACACCACAATCCAACAGACGGCTTTTTTCCGGCAACTCTTGCAGCGGGTAGGGAGCGCGCCAGGAGTGAAATCTGCTGGAATTGAGCAACCGGGTTCCACAGTTTTCTTCCAACCCGAGGGACATCCGCCGGCTGTGCCTGGGCAGGAGCCGACCGCCGGTTTGAATGTGGTTTCGCCGGGAGATTTCAGTGCCTTGGGCATCGGCATGGTGGCAGGACGAGAGTTTCTGGAGAGCGATGCCGCCGGCACGGTGCCAGCCGCCCTGATCAGCGAAACAGTGGCACACCGATACTGGCCGCATGCGAATCCCCTGGGAAAGCATCTCACCATCCTGGTGCACGTTTATTCGGGACAAAGCGCCGGCACCGCGCAGGCTCTCAGGATCGTGGGCGTCGTGAAGGATCGTCGCGGATATGACTTGTGGGAACCTCGCGCCGACATTTACGTGCCCTTCGAGCAGCACCCGGTCTCCTGGGCCTATCTGAACGTTCGAACCGCCGTCCCCCCAATGACGGTAGTGCCCTCGATTCGCGATGCTGTGCTGGCTCTCGACAAGGAGCAGCCGCTGAATGACATCAGGCTGCTCACTGAGATGGTGGCGCAGACCTATGGCACGCTTCGCTTTCCCATGATGCTGGTATGGATTTTCGCCGCTCTGGCGCTCGTACTCTCTGCGATAGGCATCTTCGGAGTGATGTCGTACGCAGTGAGCCGCCGCACGCAGGAACTTGCCATCCGCATGGCTCTTGGCGCGGACAGGCGGACGGTGCTGCGGCTGGTGTTGCGCGAGGGTCTGGGCGTGACGCTCATAGGCGTGTCGATCGGTCTTGCGGCGGCACTGGGTCTGAGTCGCGTCATGGCGGGTTACGTTTATGGCATCAAGTCCACCGACCCGCTAACCTATGCTGCAGCTGCACTGCTGCTCATGCTGGTGGCACTCGCGGCCTGTTACCTTCCGGCACGGCGAGCTATGCATGTAGAACCAATTCAGGCGTTGAGAATTGAGTGAACGCTCTCTCGAGGAGCATTCGACCAACTCGCTCGCGTATTGTCGGCATCCGGACAACTCTCGAAGAGCGCGTCATCGCCGATTCACTCGTTTCTACGGAGGGGTGCGGGGAAAGGGGCGGCAGCCCTTACACCTGAAATGTACCGATAGAGATTTTCTCAGCCAGCTGACGCCCACTTGGACTATTCCACGGAAGCTCGGCTGGTTGGGATTGAGGCTGATTTAGCGTGATTGGTCGATGGTGCTTCTCGCGAAGGAGTTTCCATTTGCTCGAGTTGGGACTGATCTTTCGCACTCCAATTGAGTTCGGTTTTCCAAAGATGTTGATACGCGCTCTGACTACAGTTGGCGTGGTCGGTTCGAGCTGCCAGATCCTATCGCGATGCATCCACAGTTGATTCCTGCACTCCGACCTGCCACCAAGGTGGCGATCAGTCGTGCAGGACAATGTTCACCAATGAACTATTGATAAGCATCCCATCGCAGTTGTAGTCGATATAGCCGAGATTGCGAAATCGATTGAGGAAGAAGCTGACACGCGATCTTGTGGTGCCGATCATGTCCGCCAGAGTCTCCTGACTGATTTTGGCAATGACTGGAATGGGTTTCGTCTCTTGCCCGAAGTTAGCCATCAGCATCAACAACCGGGCAAGGCGCTTTTCACTTGAATTGAACAGGTGATCGACAAGATCGGCCTGCATGCGGATGTTGCGGGTGAGCAGGTGCGCACGGAAATCCTGGGCGAACTCCGGCTCATGATCGAGCAGTTCCTGCATGACCCCCTTTTCAATGCGAACGATGGTACTGGTTTGAAGTGAGTATGCAGAGGAAACCCGCCGTTGCTCGCCTGCCAGGGCTGCTTCACCAAAGAAGCTACCTGCCGGAAGATGGGCGATCACGGCTTCTTTGCCGCCCATTGATACAACAGTGAGCTTTACCTTGCCACTCTGGACGTAGAACACCGCATTGGCGGGGTCGCCTTGCGAGAAGATAGGTTCACCGGCCAGGTATTCGCGCTTTGATTTTCCCGGCATGAATTTGTTCAGCGGGCTCTGCAGGTCGAATGAGGGCCCCTGCTTCTTTAAAGCGTTCGTCTCGTTCGAAGCGATCTTCAGGCGGTGATGCGTAGGCGTTGGCAAAGAAGAGGGGAGGTCCAGCCGAAACCTGGGAGCCGTAGTCGTCACAGTAGCGTAGCTAGTGGCCATGGTCGATACCCCTTCAAACTTGCAGATTGGGTGCAAAGTCTTAAACTCCATCAACCTTTGCTATCCCGATTTACCCAAGATACCGGTTCACTAAGTCGGTGCATATCGGCGAAAGCTATTAATCCTGTCGGTCTTTCCACGCAAGCTCTGTAGGGAATCCCCTACGCCAAGACGCGATTGAACTGGTCACTCCTATCCGTTATGGCGTTACCCATGGCTACATGTGTTCTTGTAGATCTATTCTCTTGTCATGTGAGTAGGCGAACACTTATCGCGTCGCCAAACGCATCGAAGCAAATCATGAATCAATGATGGATATGTCGAGCATGGTTATAGGCACATCTCTTGATTTAGATAGGCTATTCATGCAAGGGTAAGTTGCGTGGCTTATTGAATTCTTCGGCTAGTTCGCAGTCTGGTTCCGCATCAGCCTTGCACCGTTTTCCATAATCTTGTGGATCGCCGGCGCCAGATCATCTGAAGCACTGTCCTTGTTGATATAGGCTTCCGCACCGGCGAGCAGACAACGCGGCGCATACTGATCTTCGGGCTGGACACTGACCATGATCACGTGAAGCAGAGGGTAGATGTGCTTCACGTTCTTCAGCACTTCCAACCCGCTGCGCCCTGGCATATTGATGTCGAGCAACAGCACGTCATGCTGAGATTTGACCAACTGGGTCAGCACCTCGTCTCCGTTGGATGCTTCAGAGAAGTGGGCGCCCGAAAATGCGTCGACCAGTATCTCTCTCAGGCCGCGCCGCACGTTCGCGTGATCGTCTGCGATCAGGATATTCATCAGTAATTCCTTTTGCCGGGTGTTAACGCGACCTGGATCAACGATACCGCTACCAAGGCGGAAGCGGCATAAGCATAGTCCGTGATTTTTGTAGGGTTTTTCTTACGCCGGCGAGGCAGCCTAATCGATGAGGCCGTGGGTCATGGCGTAGCGGGTAAGTTCAGCATTGCTCTTCATTCGCATCTTTTCCATGATGCGTGCGCGATAGCTGCTGATCGTCTTCACGCTGACATGGAGTCTTTCGCCAATCTCCGTCAAGGGGACACCGGCGGCGATCATCCTCATCACTTCGTGCTCCCGGTCAGAGAGTGACTCATGCAAGGCCTTGTCGGTGGGCTCATCCAGGTTGGCGATCAGCTTCTCAGCCAGGCTCGGACTGATGTACCGGCCTCCGCCAAGGATCTTCTTAGTTGCAATCGCCAGCTCTTCTGAAGCGCTCTCTTTGCTGATATAAGCGGCTGCGCCGGCCCGCAGGCAGCGCACAGCATACTGCTCTTCCGGCTGGCAGCTCAGGATGATCACCGGCAGCCGCGGGCATGTGTGCTTTACATCCCGCAGAACGTCCATCCCGCTGCGCCCCGGCATATTGATATCCAGCACCAGCAGTGCAGCGGTGGATTTGCCTAACTGGCCCAGCACCTCATCGCCATTCCCGGCTTCGGAGAAACTCGCGTCGGGAAGAGCATCGGCAAGAATCTCTCGCAGGCCGCGGCGCACCACGGCATGATCATCTGCTATCAGGATGTGCATACTTCGCTCTTTTCGGTGCGTGGAGTGTCCACCGGAACCCGGACAGTTACTGTCGTTCCCTTGCCGGGGGAACTGGAAATATGTACGTCGCCTCCGCAGAACTGCGCTCGTTCTTTCATCCCCAGCAGTCCCAGAGACCCGAGAGAGTTCGATAAGTCGGGTCTACAGAAGCCTACTCCGTCGTCCTCCACAACCAGGACGATGTTCCCCTCTTCCTGGCGCAGCGCAACGCGAACTTGCTTTGCCTGCGCATGCCGAATCACGTTCGTCAGGCACTCCTGGAAGATTCTGAACGTCGCGGTAGCCCGATCGCCATCCAGGTGCAAATCGACCGGTGGCAGAGAAACCTCGCAGGTGACGCCATTGCGGGAGGCAAACTCGCCGGCCTGCCATTCAATTGCCGCCGCCAAGCCCAGGTCATCCAATACTCCAGGGCGCAGCCGGCTGCAAATTGTCCGCACTGTCTTCACACCATCATCGATCAACTGAATTGATTCCTTCAGCCGTGCCAGCACCGGGCCTGCCGGCTCCGGCAGGTGACGGCTGATCCATGACATATCCATTTTGATCGCAGTCAGAATCTGCCCGATCTGATCGTGCAGATCGCGAGCGACCCTCTTGCGATCTTCTTCGCGCACCTGCTGCAGACGGTCAGCCAGGGCCCGCAGTTGCTCTGTTTGCAAGACCAGCAACTCTTCTCCGCGCCGCCGTTCCGTAATGTCGCTGTTGACCACCAACGTCCGGGGTGGCTCACCGCGCTTGCCCCTTTGCAATGCCCAGCGGCCGGCCACCACAACGCGCCTACCGTCCTTTGCGGTCTTGATCATATCCCCCTCCCAGTGTCCAACGCGCGTCAGTGTAGCTATGATCTCGGTGAAGGGCTCCGGAAATTCAGTGCATAGCAGTTCGTGCGCGATCTTGCCGGCGGCTTCTGCTCTGGTGTACCCCAACATGGCCTCTGCCCCGCGGCTCCAGAACTGGACCCTTCCTTCCATATCGATCACAAAGACCGAGTCCTGCGTGAGTTCGAGCAGCGCAGCCTGCTCCGCAGTTGCAATCCGCTCCCGCCGCCTCTCCGCAACATCGCGAAACACCAGCACAACGCCAATCACTCTTCCTTCTCCGGTGAGGATTGGCGCGGCGCTGTGCTCAACCGCAATTTCTCGGCCATCCCTTGTCACCAGGTCCACATGGTTGGCCACTGCCAGAATCTGCTTCTCTTTGAGCACACGGTGCACTTCATTGTCCGCCGTCATCCCAGACTCCTCATTGATCAGCCTGAGCACGTTCCCAATCGGTTGCTTCTGAGCCTCCTCCGGTTCCCATCCGGTTAAAGCGGCGGCTACCGGGTTCAGAAACGTGATTCGTCCGTCGCTATCCGTGGCAATCACAGCCTCGCCTATACTGCCCAGCGTAGCTGTCCATCGCTCCTCGCTCTGCAGGAGCTGGCTGCCCAGTTTTCCCACGTAGTATCGCGTGAAAAAGGCAAGGAAGACCCCAGACCCCAGGACTAGAAACAGGCAGCTTGAAATCATCAGGAGCCATCGGCGATGCGCACCTCCTATTCGTTCGCGACGCAGAGCCGATTCCGCATTTTGAAAATCTGCAACCTGCTCGCGAAGGATATCGAGCTGGTGCTTTCTTATCCGATCTTCCATGAGAGTGGGGTCGGCCATTCCCGAACGGCGAAGAGCGATAATCCGGCTGTCGTACTCCTCAGACTCCTGATATCCCGCATAAATCTCCTTCAGCTTTTGCTGCTGCGGTGGGTTATCTGCCACTAAGTGATTCAAGGCCTGGAAATCGGAACTGAATTGCTTTGTGCCCTCAAAATAGGTAGGAAGAAAACTCTCGTCGCCGGTTGTGATGTAGCCCCGCTTCGCGGATTCCATATCGACGAGCAACTTGAGAAGATGCCCGGACTGGTCGAGAACTCGATCGGTGTGGTCAACCATCTGCATTGATCTGTTCAAATCGAATGTTTCCCACAATAGAAATCCCGCAAGGGATGTCGTCACCAACATCGGAACCATAATGACCCGGCGAAGCAGTGTTTTGAATTTCGAGGATCCCATGGGGATGAATCATCCTTGTCAGCGTGCAGGGTCGAGGATTTCGGGCGATGCAGTGTTGTCACCAGGCATGCGATCATGCAGAATTGCATCGAGCAGAGCCTTACGAACCCGAATTCGGCCGTCGTAATCAATGAGGCCGCGTTCGCGAAAGCGGTTCATGAAAAAGCTGACACTGGACTGCGGAGTGCCGATCATCTCTGCCAGACTTTCTTCCGTGATCTCTGGAATCAACTTCTCAAAGTCATCTGGTTCGCCAAATTTCGCCATCAACACAAGAAGCCGCGCCAAACGCTTTTCGCTGGAGGTGAAGAGTTGGTCCACAAGATCGGACCGGATGCGCATGCCGCGAGCGAGAAGAAACGTTATGAATTTCTCTGAGACGGATAGCTCCTCCTGCATTACGCGGAGCATTTCTTCTCTCGCTATCTTGAGCGCAATGCATTCGGTTTTGGCGCTGGCAGTGGCCGAATACAGTGCGCCTGCATTCGCGAGTGACTCTTCTCCTACGAAGTCCCCAGCGGCGAGAAGCGTGATGGTGGCTTCTTTGCCATTCCTGGAAATGACGGTTAGCTTTGCGCGGCCACTTTGGAGATAGAAGACAAAGTTCGCGGCTTTTCCCTGTGAAAAGAAGACCTGCGTTTCGCTGAGTTTGACGATGCTGCGCCCAAGCCCGGCGCTCGCCAAAAAGGCCTCTGGATCGAATGCGGGCTTCTCGGGTTCAAGCATCTAAGACTTTCCGCCAAGAATGGTCCTGCCGTTTGGCAAGAGCAAGGCACACAACTGTATCTGTCAGGGTCGATAGCAAGAGCACAACTGGGCCAGATGGAACATTTGAGCATTCGGCTGCGCACCAGCACGTCTAATCTTTCAGAGTTGCATGAACAGGCGCGAAGGACAGTTCAATATTGCTCACTTTTTGGGTAATACTCTTCAGCCTGATGCTGGGCAGAGCCAAGTCAAACGTTCCAATGGATGATTGAAACAGAGCCATTCTCGGCGGAATAGCGCCGCACCTTACCGCACTCGGGCGGCCATCTGCGCCATCGTGGCCATGATGCCGCATTTTGGAACGAGGTCGACAAGGTGATGCCAGACTACGCGGAACGCAAGGAGTGGCTGCGACGAAATGGCGCAAGTTGGATCTGTAGCAGTTCGCGCAGAGTGCGTCGGGGCCGTGCATCTCAAGGCCTTGGCCACTTGGCAACAGCCTAAGGATTCCGCTTCTTCACCCAACGCTCCACTTTCCCGTTCACCTTTTGCAGGGTGAAGCCTGAAGACGCGGACTCCGGGAGGTCGGGCCGAAAAGTCTGAATGTTACCGCATTGATCGCAGGCCATGATCAACCACCGCGCATTAGGTTGCGGAGCAGCCCATCCTAAGTTAGATTGCGCCTTGTTCCGTTCCGCCTGCGTATTTGCCTCAAGTGCATTGACTACGATCTTGTACGCTCCCTTCGCGCAAAAAATGCAGCGCTGAGGGACGTGAACCGAGATTGCATGCCCTCCGTTTCTGATCACTTCAATCAGCGCGTCGACTTCGTATAAAAGGGCCTGCGCGTTCGGGATTCTCTGTGCGGGAGACGCAGTAATCGTTCGATCCAGCTGTTCGTTTATCAGCTCAAACGCCGGGTTGCCTTCGTCTTGCTGGCCGATTCGATAGCTGGTCAATCTATGGTCTTCGCGATCAAACATCTTCTTTCCGCTAAGCATGTAATACAGAACCTTGCCGAGAGAGTAGACGTCGGCAGGCGCCTGCGATATCCCGGCTTCGACCCTGCCGTCACGAAGTTCCGGGGCGCAATACCACCGCGATCAGCATGGGAGGTGCGCCCGGCCCGGCAAGCCTGGCAGATACTCATCCGTGTCAAACTGCTCCCGGCGCACCTCCGGCAAGTCCAGCCACGCATAGGACACCACGCCTCCCAACGTATCGCTTGCCTTGAGCATTCCCCGCCAGTCCCGGCCTTCCACTGGGGGAGGATACAGAGAGTACAGCCGTTTCAAGTGAGCATTGACGGCCCTGCTTAACAGACGGCAGCCCGGTTTCAAGCGGATTGCCTTGTGTCCGCACCAGATGAGGCCGTGGCGGTTGCTGATGTGAACACAGCGGCAATCCTCTGGGTGCAACGTGAGAACCTGGACACGGATGTGCGGCGGCTCATGGGTGAGTTGCGCAAGCGGATTGGGAAGCAGTACGCATTCCGCAAGGTTGAGGGCAAGAGCGTCAGAGTGATTACAGGCGTTCGGCTCGTGGATGCGCTCCCTACCCGTTCCGGCTCCGGTGTGACCGTCTCCGCAGCATGAGCCGACACACAGGACACACGGTTTTTAACTTATCGGGTTGACCCTTTCAAGAAATAACTAAGGGATGCGACGGATAAGGCGAAAATCGTGCGTCTGGTGTGTCTGAAAACCCTTGCGCAATTAACCCCCGGCTTGTACTATTCCCCTATCGAGGCATTTCCCGTAAATGCTTGATTCTGAAAGTGGTAGGCGAGGCGGGGATCGAACCCACAACCCCCGGCTTAGAAGGCCGGTGCTCTATCC
>OBLU010001252.1_pt1 | contig 23701 bp, 13 predicted proteins | sample 1518681 | NCBI WGS metagenome assembly OBLU01 (sample SAMEA3539304, study PRJEB22396) | soil metagenome | biome: tundra; feature: field; material: soil | place: USA | collected 2010-05 | depth 0.15 m
CCACGTCAGGTCGTAGAGCAGCATGACGCCCGGCAAGACGGCGCCGCTCTCCTTCGAGAAAAGCCCGACCGTCTGCGCGGCGGCCAAACCCGCCAGCCATGCCATCCCACGCCGCCCCGTGGCGGAGGCGCCTCTCGCGTGGCACAACAAGCCCGCCAATACGCCGAGGGCTGCCAGCAAGTCGGCGCGCCCCACAATATTGGTGACCGATTCGGTGAGCAGCGGGTGCAATCCCCAAATCGCGGCCAGCGCCAACGCCGGCGCCGTTTCTCCAAAAACCAGCACGCCCAGCGCATACACCAATGCAACGTTCACTTCGTGCAGCGCGAAATTAATCCAGTGATAGCCAGCCGGGCCCGGGCCGTTGCCGAGCACTGCGTAATTCAGCAAGTAGGAGAAAGTGGTGAATGGCCGGTATAGGCCGGCGGTGGCACTGTCGTACCGATACCCTCCAGTCAGGATCGTCTCGATGTTTTCGAGGGTTGCCTGCCGAATACGGGGATCCCGCCCTATCACCGAAGCACTGTCGAACACCAGTGCCCCCTGGAAGGAATTGGAATAGGCGACCAAGGCGAGGCCCCAAATTGCCAGCAGCGGCCACCCGTGCCGGCGCCACGGCCGACCCGTTCCCCCAACCAGGGAGCCTGGTGTCGCGGCCGGGGGTAACGCCTGGTGCGACTTTCGGTCCTTCGCCATCTTCCCTGAGATAAGGTTCAGTATATCTCTTGCTGAAAGATGTGGTGCGCGACAGAGAAGTGGAGCGGCGTGGGCCGTAGGCATCGCGAATGTGCGATGGTCTACCGGCCTCCGGAGAAGTTCCCCGCGGAAGCCTTGCGAGCCGGTTCCGCGCCGCCCCGGACGCCGCCAGATCCTTCGCGACCCGTGGTAATCACGGAGTCACAATACCTGTGGCAGGAATCGCCGGGTACGGCGCACCAGTGGCTGACCTGGCGCCGCGACCTCAATGAGTTTTTGCCGGGCGGTTCCGCGACTGACCGGTCAGTACCGCTGCCGCAATGAGGAGGCACCGGACCCGCTGGAGCCCAAGGTTCCAGAAACGGTCCATGGCGCCAGTCGCTTGGGCGCGGTTGGGTGCCCGGCGGGTAGTGATTCCAAGGTTCTGTCAAAGGGGCAGGTCACATTCAAACCGCCGCTGAATCTCATCACGCCCGGGGCGATCTCCGGCTGGAATCTCTGCACCGGCCCGGTAGTGTAGCCGAGGAAGTACGTCTTCATGTTCCAGGTGTCGATCATGTCGACTCGGAACGTTCCTTCCCCGATGTGGAACTCCGGCACGCGACTGTCGGCCCATCGGACAGGTCCGTCCGGCTTCGGGAGGGGTTGCGATGGCGTGGCGGGCCCGAAGAAGCCTATATTCCAATCGGCCGGCTCCTTGGTCTGGCCAAAATGGAAAAGGTAGTACGACCCTCGTTTGGCCAGCGCGGTGATCAGGGGATTGCCATTCACGATCAGTTCCGGCGCCGGCTCCATTTCGGTATAGGGCGCCTCGGACAGGATCCGCTTTAGAAAGCCGAGCCGCGCCGGCGCTTCTCCCACGAGTTCTCCGCCGACCGACCACCAGAGCAGATTGCCCGGGTTGACGTAGGTTTCGCCGTGAGAGCCGTAGGCGCCCGCCATGGTGATTGCCCAGTGCTCCTCAACCGCTTCGCGAGGGCCCAGGTTGCCCCACGCCATGCCGTTGTTTCCTTCATACCCGTACTCGTCCACCAGCACGGGTTTTCCGATCTTCCTCGCATCGAGTGCGATGGAGGAGTCGTCGCGCGCGGCCGGGGTTCGCCGTTGCGGAGTAATGTCCTGCAGAATGACATGCGTGATCCACGATTGGGAATTGTCATAGAAGGCCACGCAGCAGTTGTGAATCCCGCGCAAATGGCCGTATGGGTCGATCCTGGCTATGAGTTCGCCCAGATGCCGCCAGTCCTTCTGTTGCGGGAATACGTCGAACTCGTTGGCGAGCGTCCACCAGATGTTCCGGAACGCGGCGAACCGCGCCACTACGTGACGCAGGTAGGCATCGTCGTGCCGCTGATCCATGCTGGCGAATCCCCACTTATCGTAAGGATGGAAGAGGATGATGTCCGCTTCAATTCCGAGAGCGGCTAGATCGCGGATTCGCGATTCGTAATGAGAGAAGAACTCGGGGTCAAACCGGTCCAGGTCGAACTTGCCGGGTTGCGGCTGCACGTACGGGAACAGTGGCGGGTCCACGCGATTGAACACCATCCACTTGGGGAAGACAAGGAACCGCACCTTGTTGAACGGGTTGCGCGAAAGCGTCGCGAGCGTGCGAATCTCGAGGTCGCGGTCGCGATTCAGCCAGTTATACAAAGTCGTGCCGAGGGGAAAGTAAGGGGCCCCATCGGTATAGGCGAAATGGCGTTGATTCTTAACCACCACGGGGCCGTGATTGCCCGGACCGGGATCGACAACGGCAAAAGATCCGGATTTTCCGTTCAGTTCCGGATCGGCCGATACCGTTGTGAAAGACCATGCTCCCGCGGTGTCCGGCATGAAGCGGACCCTCCAGGTGTGACCGCCGTCGTGGAAGCCATCGACCGTGACCTCTTTCCCCTGCGAGCCGAAGCGGCCCTGAACGGTTACGTCCGCGAAAGGATTGCCATAAGTCTGCCGCGATTGTAGGGTGATCTCCTGGACGCCCCACCGCTCAACCCCGTGGGGCGAAAAACGGAGTGTCATCGGAAGCTGCGAAGACGCATGCGGCGGAGAGGCCCGCAATCAGGAGACAGTGAGATTTGAAAACCATTCAGATGTACCTCCATACGGAAGAGGCGGCCGGCGCGTGAGCCGATAGTCACGCCTCATCCGCGCCCGGAACGGTTGCCGCGCGCCGGCGTTCCTATTGGAACACAAGCGTATATTCCCTGCGTGGCTCCAGGCGGACCTTCCAGACGCCGTCGGATTCCGCCGATCTGACTGTCTGGCCTCCGGACTGGATCCTCGCGATTCGCTGGCCATGCGGCGGCCGGATCGCGAACTCGCCTGCGACGCCCGGACGCAGCGAACCCGTAACCGCTTTGCCGCCCTTCCAGGACGAGTCCACTTCCACGTTGCCGCGGGCGCGCAGTCCGTGGAAGTGGCCATCCGGCCAGGCGGAAGGCAGCGCCGGCAGAATTGCGATCACGCCGGAATGACTCTGCAAAAGCATTTCGGCTATGCCGGAACACGCGCCGAAGTTGGCGTCTATCTGGAACTGCCGGCCGGCGTTCAGCAGGCTCTCAGCGGCTGTAGAGAGCAGATTGCGGACATGCTGGTACGCCCGGTCGCCGTCTTCGAGCCTGGCCCAAAGGTCCGAATACCAACCCGAGGACCAACCGCCTCTGCCCCCGCCGTTCTGCACCCGCCGCTCGAGCGAGACGCGCGCGGCTTTGGCCAGTTCGGGCGTGCCGCGCAAGGTAATTTCATCTGACGGATAGAGCGCAAATAAATGTGAGACGTGGCTCATCCCGGGGCTGTTCTCGTCGTAGTCCTCGCTCCATTCCTGCAACTGGCCAAGTTTCCCGATCTTGAGATCCGGGATGCGCTTGAGCGCGCCATCCAACTGTCCGCGGTAATCGGCGTCGATCCCCAGAATGCGCGCGGCGTCCATCGTGGCGTGGAACAGAGTGTAGATGATCTCGTAATCCATGGTGGCGCCGACCGTCTGCCGGCCTACGGTCCCGTCCGGCAGCCTGTAACCGTTTTCCGGCGAATGGGACGGGTTGGTGACCAGGTGGCCCTTGCCGTCATCAATGAGGAAATCCAGGAGAAACAGCGAAGCCTCTTTCATGACCGGGTAGGCCTCGCGGCTTAGGAAACTACGGTCAAGGCCGTACTGATAGTGTTCCCAGAAATGCAGCGCCATCCAGGCGCCGCCCATCGGCCAGATGCCGCAATAGGCGTAATCGACGGGCGCGGTATCGCCCCAGGCGTCGATATTGTGATGGAACACGAAACCACGCGCGCCGTACATCTCCTTCGCGGTGCGCCGCCCGCTTTCGAGCGACATCTTAACCAGGTCGAAGAAGGGTCCCGTGGTTTCCGGAAGGTTGCCGACCTCGGCCGGCCAGTAGTTCATCTCGACGTTGATGTTGGTGGTGTACTTGCTATCCCATGGCGGCGCCATGAGATCGTTCCAGATGCCCTGCAGGTTGGCCGCCATGGTTCCGGGACGGCTGCTGCCCATCAGCAGGTAACGGCCGAACTGGAAGTACAACGCGGCGAGGCCCGGGTCGTCCTGGTTCTTCTTGATTCGCGCCAGGCGCTCGTCCGTGGGGAGCGTCTCGACCGAGGGGTCGGGCCCCGGCAGTTCCACTTCGACCCTGCGGAAGAGTCTCTCGTGGTCCGCCACGTGTGCTGCCTTGAGCGTAGCGTAGGGCTTGGCCGCCCGAGCCAGGTATCGAGCGCACGCCGTGGCCGGATCGCCGCCGCGATAGTCCGTTGCCGCGACAACCAACAGGGTTACGGCGTTGGCATTGGAGACGACCAGATCGGTCCCGGACACCGCCACCTTGCCGCCTTCGTTGATGGCGCGCAACACCCCGCGAAACTTTACGCCGGTCGGCTCCAGTTGGTCGGTTTCCTTTTTGCGGGTCGCGGGGCTCTGGTTCGCGGAGATCCAGAAGTTGGTATGCGAGATCGCTTCGCCCGTCAGGATGACGCGGTCGGGCGCGGCGACGGTGACCTCGGCGTCCTGCGAACGCACGAGCGTGGCGCGGAACGAGACTTGGCCTGGCTTATCGCACGAAATTCGCACTACCACGGCCTGGTCCGGCGCGGAAGACAACACCTCGCGAGTGAAGGTCGCGTCGCCCACGCGATAAGTAACTCGCGCAACGCCGGTAGCGAGGTTCAGTTCCCGGCGGTAGCCGGTGGCGTTGTCGTGGCCTGTGAACTCGATGTTCAGGTCGCCCAAAGGCTGGTACGGCGGTTGGCGGTTGGGGATGCCCATCATCTTCTCGTCCTCCAGCGCCTCCACCGCGCGGACCTTGCCTTCGAACAGCAGGCGACGCACCTCCGGCAAGGCCTTGAGCGCCTCCGGATTTACGCGGTCGCGTTTCCTGCCGTTCCAGATGGTGTCTTCGTTCAGTTGGACGTGCTCCTTGGCGATGCCGCCAAAAACCATGCCGCCCAATCTTCCGTTGCCCACGGGTAGGGCGTCGCCCCAGCGTTGGGCTGGGTGCTGGTACCAGAGCACCGGGTCCGCGGCGAGCAGCGGCGCGCCAACCGCGATGCAAACGAGAAACGAACGGGTCCAGGTTCTTCCCATAAAGTCCTCTCTGATAATAACTGCATGGCTCGGGCACTGTTCCGACCGGCGGGTGGTGCGGGCTCTCTACCGCGCCGGAGTCAGGCGGATCGCGCAGCCGCCGCCGGGGGCGAGCTTCCGGGCCGTAAGAGGTGCGCGAACGCTGACAAAACCAGCTAGAATCGGGTAACTTGGTCCGTAATTGACCGCGATCGCGCCGCAACTGGATTGCACCGATGAGGAGGCATCTTTGAATCGCCGAGGCTTTATCAAGAAAAGCGCCATCGCCGCCGGGTTGGCTGGTTCTGTGGAGACGCCGCCGGCGTTGGCGCAAAGCGACGGTCGTTCCCAACAGACAACCGGCGCCCCGCCGGCCGACAACCGCTCCGCCGATTATCTTCGCCGCGTGCGGCGGGATGAGCTCCTGCCTAAGCCTCCGGCAATCCGGGATTCGAGCGGGACGGAAGTGAAAATCTCGCCCATGCCGCTGGCGGTTCGGGTCCAGCGCAAGATCGTGCCGCGGCGAGGCTTTTGCAGCATCTCGCCCGCGAGCGATGCGCTTCTCCTCTCAGGGAATGGGGCGATGAGTATCGATACCGCGTGCGACCCCTACTCGGAGCAGATCACCTTCCGCCACGAAAGCCTGTTCACGCCGCATAGGAGGCCCTTCGAGGCACCCAAGATCGCGAGTGTTTTCCCGCAAGTGCGGCAAATGCTGTTGGACGGAAAGTACCACGAAGCCGCGAGACTCGGTTACGACGAATGGCACAAGACCGCCATCAGCGGCGGCATGGGGATGGGTGGAGGCGCGGGATTCTCTATGCGCGTGGAGTACCCCAGGACTGCGTCGGTGAAGAACTATCTCCGAACGGTGGATTTCGAAAGCACCGAGTTGAAAGTTCACTGGACGGACGAGCGCGGCGAATGGGTTCGTCAGCTCTTCGCGTCGCGGCCCGACAACGTCGTGGGTCAATGGCTCACCTCGCCGAAAGGACAGCCGCTGAACGTCCGAATCACCATGGGAAGGTCGGCGGGGGGCGGCCGCGGCGGAGGAATGGGCATGGGAATGGCGGCCGCCGGAGGCCGAGGAGGAGCGCCCGGACTGAGCAATGTCCAGCAGGACTTCAACGAGCAGCGACTGATCTTCAAAGGCGTTTTCGATCCTTCGGTGAACAACAGCGGCTACGCCGGGGTGACCCGCGTAATTCCCAACGGCGGCACGGCCCGAATGGACGGCGACACGGTCGTAATCGAGAATGCGTCGTCCGTGATGCTGCTTACGCGCATCGAACAGCTTCCCGATTACAGCGAGGCCCAGGTGGAGGCCGTACGGAGGGCCGTGGATGCGGTCACGCCGGACTACGCTGCGCTGCTCGATCGGGCCCGCAAGGTCCAGTCGGAAATGCTCAACCGCGTGACGGTGGATTTCGGCGGGGCGGCGCAATATGGCATGTCCTCGGAGGAACTTCTGTCCGATCAGCGGTCGAGCCCGGGCTATTCGCCGGCCTTCCTCGAAAAGTTGTTCGAGATGTGCCGCTATTGGTTCATCCTGACCAGCGGCAAGTACTGCACCATGTCGGCCGAAACCAATGCCAATATCAACCTGCAGATTGCGCCCGGTCCGCAGGGCGATCACCGGGAAGGCATGGATGCCTACTTCAACTGGATGGAGAGCCTGTACCCGGACTACCGTACCAACGCGAAGAATATTTACGGCATGCGCGGCGCCCACTACTCCCTCACGCCGACCAAAGACGAGGGCGTCGATAAGATGTACGACTTTGCAGGTTCGACCGGGGAGACGTGGCCGCACCCCTACTGGCTTTCGGCTGGAGGCTGGTGCGTGCGCCTGTTCTGGGACCACTACCTTGTTACGGGCGATCTGGATTTCCTCCGCAAGCGCGTGGTTCCGGCTTATAAGGATCTGGCGCTGTTTTACGAGGACTTCCTGACGGTCACTGACAAGAATGGGAACTACATCTTCGTCCCATCCTTCTCTCCGGAGAACAATCCTGGCAACCTGGACCCTTCGTGCATGTTGGTGATTAACTCCAGCATGGACATCGCGGTGTGCCGGGAAGTGCTGGCCAACCTGGTGGAGGCCTGCGAACTGTTGGGCATTGAGGCCGACAGCGTGCCGAAATGGAAGGCGATGCTGGCCAAGTTGCCGCCCTATCTGATGGAGCCGGACGGCGCCATGAAGGAATGGGCCTGGCCCTCGCTGGCGGAGCGTTACAACCAGCGCCATATTTCGCATCTCTATGGCGCGTGGCCGGGCGACGAGATTGACCCGGACCGCACGCCGCAACTGGCAAAGTCTGTTGTAATCGCCAACCGGCATCGGGTTCCGGAGCGGCTGGCCGCTCATGGCCGCTGCCATCGCGCATTGGTTGGGGCGCGACTCAAAGACAGCTACATCGTGGATACCGAGTTCCGGCAACTGATTGAAGAAGGCAACGTCGGCCCGACGCTGCGGTGCTCTCACGACCCCTATGCCGTGCCCATGCCGGATGCGCAAGGCGGGCTGCAGATGATCATGATCGAAATGCTCGCCTACTCGCGGCCCGGCGTCATCGAGCCGCTTCCGGCGCTACCGCCCTCGCTGGTCAAGGGATCCATCAACGGGATGCTGCTTCGCACCTTTGCGAGGCTCGACAAAATGTCCTGGGACATGGACGCCCGGACGGTGGATATGACGATCACCTCGGTCAGGAAGCAGGACGTCACGCTGATTGTGCGGCATGGCATCGAAGCGGTTTCCGCCTCGCCCGGCGGGCTGGCGGCGCAGCCGCAGCCCGGCAAGGGTGCCTGCGATCTGCACCTTCCAGAACGAAAAGCGGTGGAAGTTCATTTGAAGCTGGGGCGCCGCAACCCCATGGATTGGGTCCATTGGGTCGCTTGACGCCTCGCGTAGAACTCCAGGAGGGCAATTGTGAAACGCAGAGATTTTCTTAGGACAAGCGGAACCGCCGCCGGCCTGCTGGGCTCCCTCGAAGCTTCGCCGGCGTTTGCCGCCCCTCAACAAACATCCCAACAGGCAACAACGCCGCCGGCGGACAATCGCCCGGCTGAGTATCTTCGCCGCGTGCGGAAGGACCCGTTCCTGCCGAACCCACCGGCGCCGGCGACCTCGTATGCCATCTCGCCGATGCCGCTGGCCGAACGTGTCCGCCGGAAGATCGTGCCGAAACGGGGCTTTTGCAGCACCGCGCCCGGCACCCTGGTCAGCGACGCTCTCACCTCCGGCAATGGAGCCATGAACATCGAGCTGATGGGAGATCCCTTCGCGGAGCGGATTCTCTTTCACCACCAGAGCCTGCTCATGCCGTGGAAGCGGCCCTTGGAGGCGCCGAACGTGGCGGACATTTTCCCGCAGGTGCGGCAATTGGCGCTGGAAGGGAAAACCCGCGACGCCGTGGCGCTCGCCCTCCAGCACATGAATAACAGCCCGATCAAGCAGGATACAGAGCCGCACCTGACCGTCCCCGCGTTCCAGATGCAACTCGATTCTTCGAAAACAGCGGCGGTCAAAGACTACGTCCGAACGCTTAATTTCGAGAACGGCGAGATACAGGTCGCCTGGACTGATGAGCACGGCGACTGGCTTCGCCGGACTTTCGCTTCCCGGCCTGACAACGTCATCGTTCAGTGGCTCACAGCGCCCGCGGGCCAGAAGGTGAACGTCCGAATCGCATTGCAGAAGTCCGCCGAATGGAGCATGCGTTCCGGAATGGACTGGGGTAGTCACGCGGGAATCGGCTCCACCGCGCCCGACCGGGCAGCGTTCACTCCGGGAGCCTCAGGCTCGCCGCCGAAAGCGACCCCTCCGAAGGGCGTCGAAGCCTGCGAGGTCCGGCAGGACTCGAACGAACAGCGGTTGATTTACAGGTGCCGATTGGATCCTTCCGTGGACAACAGCGGCTACGCCGGAGTGGTTCGCGTGTTACGCAACGGCGGCTCGGCCCGGGTGGATAGCGGCACGCTGGTTGTCGAGGGCGCATCATCGGTGATGCTTCTGACGCGCATCGAATGGTTCGCGGACTACAGCGAGCAGAAGGTGGATGCCTTGCGGCAGGCCGTGGAACAGCTCGCCGCGGATTATCCGGGCTTGCTTGACCGGCACCAGAAAGTTCAGGCGGAGGTCTTCAACCGCGTCACCGTGGATTTCGGCGGCGTGTCGCAATATGGCATGTCCACGGAAGAGCTTCTGGCCGATCAGCGGTCGAGGCCGGACTACTCGCCCGCGCTGCTGGAGAAGACCTTCCAAATGGGACGCCACTGGTTTATCCTCACGAGCGGCAAGCATCCCAGCATCGCGGCCGAAGTCAATTCGACCATCGACCTGCAGACGGCGGGCGCCGTGCAGGGCAACTTGCGGGAAGGCATGGAGGCCTGGTTCAGCTGGATGGAAAGCCTGGCCCCGGATCACCGCGCCAACGCGAAGAACATCTTCGGCATTCGCGGCGCCTGTTATCCCCTGTTTCCGGACAAGGGCATCGGCGTTAGTCACTATTACACAGGCAGCACCTCCATCGGAATCTGGCCCTATTGGATCTCCGCCGGAGGCTGGCGTCTGCGCCAGTTCTGGGACCACTATCTGGTCACCGGCGACACGGAATTCCTTCGCAATCGCGTGGTGCCGGCGTATAAGGAGCTGGCGCTGTTCTACGAAGATTTCCTCAGCGCCACCGACAAAAACGGTAACTATATCTTCGTGCCATCCATCTCGCCCGAAAACATCCCTGCCAGCACGGACCCATCGGGTCCCACGCTGATCAACGCCACCATGGATATTGCCGTGTGCCGGGAAGCGCTCACTCATTTGATCCAGGCCGCGGAGATACTGGGCACCGATGCCGACAGCGTGCCGAAATGGAAGGCGATGCTGGCCAAGATACCGCCTTACATGCTGGAACCGGACGGGACTCTGAAGGAATGGGCTTGGCCCACGCTGCAAGAGCGTCATATCCATCGGCATGTCTCTCATCTCTACGGAGTCTGGCCCGGCGACGATATCGATCCCGATCGCACGCCGCAACTGGCTCGAGCCGCCGGCATCGCCGCTCGAAGGCGCACATTCGATGCGTTAGCGACGGCGGTGGCAGGCGAGACCATGCCTGCCTATGATCGCTGCCATCGCGCTTTGGTTGGGGCGCGGCTCAAAGACAACGTCATCGTGGACGTCCAACTGCGGCAATTGATGGAGCAGGGCTATGTCAGCGAAGCGCTCCGGTGTGCGCGCGAGCCCTATGCCGTGCCTGTGCCGGATGCGCACGGGGGAATTCCCGCCATCATCATGGAAATGTTGGCTTACTCGCGCCCCGGCGTGATTGAAGTCCTTCCCGCCCTTCCACCCTCGCTGGTGAAAGGCTCAATCCACGGCATGCGGCTGCGCACGTTTGCGAAGCTCGACAAACTCGCCTGGGACATGGTAGCGCGAACCGTGGACCTGACGGTTACCTCGGCGAGAAAGCAGGACGTTACCCTGATCGCGCGGCATGGGATCGAAGCGATTACCGCTCCGGCGGGCGTCCTAGCGGCGCCGCTCCAGACGGGCAGGGCCGACGTCGATCTACATCTGCCGGAGAACAGACCGGTCACGTTCCGTCTGATACTGCGCCGCCGCAAGCCGCTCGATTGGGTCAAGCAGGCGGCCCACGCTTGACGTATGCCGTGGGGCCGCTTGTTCATCTGCAGCGGGCTGCGCGATTCGCGTCCGGTGGCCCCATCGGCTAATTCGCTTACTATGGGGATTCCGCGAGGAAGCAGGGAGCCTCGAATACAGATAGGAGATTGGAAGTTGAGATCCACTTTATCCGCAATTGCTTTCCTGGCTCTGTGCGCCGCGTCCTTCGGTCAACAGCCTGCCAACGCGCCGTACCTCGATCCCATCCTGTCGCCCGAAAAGCGGGCGGCGGATCTCGTTTCGCGCATGACGCTGGAGGAGAAGGTGCTGCAGATGCAGAACAGCGCTCCCGCCATTCCGCGTCTCGGCGTGCCGGTCTACAACTGGTGGAACGAGGCCCTGCACGGAGTGGCCCAGCATCGTGCTACCGTGTTCCCCGAGCCGATCGGATTGGGCGCGAGCTTCGATCCCGAGTTGGTGCACAAGATGGCCGACGTCATCTCCACCGAAGCACGCGCCAAGTTCCATGAGGCCATGCGCCGGCCGCCCGTCACCGAGGTGGGTCCGGGCGCCGCGCCGGGCCGCATCGCTTACTTGGATTACTGGTCGCCGAACGTCAATATCTTCCGCGACCCGCGTTGGGGCCGCGGGCAGGAGACCTACGGCGAAGATCCGTTTCTCACCAGCCGCATGGGCGTCGCATTCGTCAAGGGCATGCAGGGTGACGATCCACGGTACTTCAAAACCATCGCCACTCCTAAGCACTATGCCGTGCACAGCGGCCCGGAGCCGTTGCGCCACACCTTCGATGCCAAGGTGAGCGAGTACGACCTGGTGAATACGTATTTGTTTGCGTTCAAGGCCACGGTGATGGAAGGCAAGGCCGACTCCGTCATGTGCGTCTATAACTCGGTGGACGGAGTGCCCGGCTGCGCCAGCACGGATCTCCTTCAGAAGCGGCTGCGGGACCAGTGGGGATTCCAGGGTTACGTGGTGAGCGATTGCGGCGCGGTCGGCGACATCTTCCGCAGCCACAAATACGTCGCGACGCTGGGCGCGGCTTCGGTAGCGGCGGTGAAGGCTGGAACGGACCTGACGTGCGGCGGCGAATACCGCAGCCTGCTCGATGAGGTGAAGGCCGGTACCATCACGGAAGCTGAGATTAACCGTTCCGCTGAAAGGCTGTTCGTGGCGCGCATCCGCCTGGGCCAGTTCGACCCTCCTGAGCGCGTGCCATACACGAAGATCCCGTACTCCGAGAACGATTCCTCGGCGCATCGGCAACTCGCGCGCGATGCGGAGCGGGAGGCCATTGTTCTGCTGAAGAACGAGGGCGGCATCCTTCCGCTCAAATCGACCGTGGGCAGGATTGCGGTAATTGGCCCATCCGCCGACGATCCGGTCGGCCTGTTGGGCAACTACAATGGCATCTCCTCCAAGCAGGTCACGCCGCTCGAAGGGATCACGAAGCAGTTTGCCAAAGCCAACGTGCAATACGCGCTGGGTGCGAACTACACGTCCGCGACGCCGGCGCTGGTATCGTCGAATGTTCTGAATACACCGGATGGCAAAGGGCCGGGAATGCTGGTCGAGTACTGGGACAATCCCGATTTCCAGGGTCAGCCGACGCTGCGCCGGACTGAGCCGCGTGTGTATTTCGATTCCTTCATGGAAGAGCCCGCCGTGATGGCGGCCATCAATGGCGACAAGTATTCGATCCGCTGGACCGGCACGCTCATGCCGCCGGTGACCGGCGGCTACGTCGTTTCCGCGCGCACCGGACAGTGGAATCGCAATGGGAAGATCAAGCTGTTCCTCGACGACAAGGAAGTGAACCCCAGCGGACCCGCCGGCGCCAGACCGGCCGGCCTTGGGCCGGGGCAAGGCCAGGGGCCAGCGGGCCGGGGACCTGGCCGCGGCGCCCCTGCGCCGATGCAGTTGGAGGGCGGCCATAAGTACTCCGTGCGGGTGGAGTTTCAGCAGACCGGCCCCGAAGGCTCCGCCCAACTCAACTGGATTCCTCCCGCCCCGGGTTTGATCGCCGAGGCCGAGAAGATCGCGAGGGATTCGGATGTGGCGATCGTCTGCGTTGGCCTGAACGGGTCGCAGGAAGGCGAGGGCCACGACCGCTCGGCCATTGAGTTGCCCGAGACGGAGGAGAACCTCGTGAAGGCGATGATCGCCACCGGCAAGCCCGTGGTAGTTGTCTTGACCAGTGGCAGCGCCTTGGCCGCAAACTACGCCGCGGAGCATGCGGCCGCGATTCTCTCCGCCTGGTACGGCGGAGAAGAAGCCGGCACAGCCATCGCGGAGACTCTGGCGGGTACGAACAACCCGGCGGGCCGTCTCCCCGTAACTTTCTACAAGAGCACCAGCCAGCTTCCCGAGTTCACCGACTACAACATGAAGGGCCACACCTACCGCTATTTCAAAGGCGAGCCCCTTTACCCGTTCGGTTTCGGATTGAGCTACTCGACGTTCGAGTATTCGGGCCTGATCGCGAAGCGTACTTCGAAGGGCGCTGAGATCCGCGCGACGGTCAAGAACACTTCGAAGCTGGATGGCGATGAAGTAGTGCAGCTATACATCGGCGGCGGCCCTGGAGAAGAAGCTCCGATCCGCAATCTCCGCGGCTTCCAGCGCATCCATCTCCGCGCGGGCGAGAGACGGCAGGTGACTTTCACGGTGGCTTCCGACGACCTTCCGAAGGAGAAGGTGGGAATTGGCGTTGGCGGCGGTCAGCCGCTGCCAAACATTCCGCACTTAACAGGCGAGTTGTAAGTGCGGAGAGAGAGTGGATGTCAGGGCGGCATGACGGCCGCGAGGCAAAGGAGTAGTCCGCGATGAATCGTAAAGCTGAAGGCTTCGACCGCAGGAAGTTCATTGCTGGCGGCGCGGGTTTGCTGGCGGCCGCGAAGCTCGCGTCAGGGCAGCGGAACTCATACGCTGACAGCAATTTCGCGGGCGGCCCGATACCGGGGCCGTTCCGGCCCAATTGGGAATCCTTGAAGGCTTACCGGTACCCCGATTGGTTTCGCGACGCCAAGTTCGGGATCTGGGCTCATTGGAGTCCGCAGTGCGTCCCCGAGCAGGGAGATTGGTACGCCCGCGGCATGTACGTACAGGGCAGTGCCCAATACAACTACCACGTCAAGACATACGGGCACCCGTCGCAATTCGGCTATAAGGACATCTGCCATATCTGGCGTGCGGAGAACTGGGATCCGGAAGAGTTGATCCGGCTCTACGCCAAGACCGGCGCCAAATATTTCGTGGCGCTCGGGAATCACCATGACAACTTCGACTGCTGGAACTCGAAGCATCAGCCCTGGAACTGCGTAAAGGTCGGACCGAAGAAGGACATCGTGGGAACCTGGGCAAAGATCGCGCGCGCGCACGAGCTCAGGTTCGGGATCACCTATCACGGCACCCCAGGACGGACTTGGCGGGAGTTTATGCCGGTCCGCTACGGCAGCGACAAGGCCGGTCCGCTGAAGGACGTGCCCTACGATGGCGTTCTGACGAAATCCGACGGCAAGGGCAAGTGGTGGGACGGCATGGATCCTCAGGATCTGAATGGGCGCCCGCACGACAAGAGCGATCCCTGTCCGGAGTTCGTCGAGAGTTTCATGTTGCGGGTTCAGGACGTGATCGATCAGTACAACCCGGACCTCCTCTATTTTGACGACAACTCCGATTGGGACTTCGACCGGGGAGGCGGGGACGTCTGGCTCGGCATGCCGGAACTCACGCCGCATATCATGGCGTATTACTACAACGCCAATGTGCGGCGGAACTCCGGGAAGTTGGATGCGGTGTTCAATATTAAGAATGTTCCCGCCCCGGTTCTGAACACGCTGGTTCGCGACTTTGAAATGAGCCAGGCGGACGCGATCCAACCGGATCCATGGCAAACCGACGCCTGCATCGGAAGCTGGCATTACAATCGCCCGCTCCTGGAAAATCACAGGTATCGAACGCCCCAGTCCATGGTCCAGCTACTGGTAAATGTCGTCAGCAAGAACGGCAATCTGTTGCTGAACATTCCTCTGCCCGGCCATGGCAGGCCGGACGACGATGAATTCGCTTTCCTGGACAAGTTCGGCGCCTGGATGGCCATTAATAGCGAGGCGATCTACTCTACCCGGCCATGGAAGATTGCCGGCGAGGGACCGACCCGGAGTTCCGGCGCCACGCCGTATGGCCGACTCCCGCAATTCGCTCCGGGCGATATGCGATTTACCACCAGGGGCGACTCCCTCTACGCAATTGCATTGGCTTGGCCTGCAGACGGCAAGCTCCTCATTAACTCGCTGGCCACGGGCTCGCCTCATTACGGCGGCGAGATTGCCAGAGTAGGATTGCTGGGTTCGGAGTCCAACCTCGTCTGGTCGCGTCACGCGGACGGGGTCGCAATCAGCTTGCCGGAGAAGCCGCCGTGCGATTTCGCGTATGTATTTAAGATCAACCCGTTGGCTTAAGACCCTTCGCCCCTCAAGGCAAGGCGGGGCTGCCAATCATGGCCGTCGCTCGCTTGAAGCGGGCGCGCGTAAGCCCGCAGAAATCCGCACGCTAACTGGAAGCAGGATGGGCGACTCCGCCCTCTGCGGGAACACCGATTACCGTCGCAAGCCCCGAGAGTTGGGGACCGTGAAGCTCCTGAATCGAGCGGCAACGATCGAATATCAGGTTTGAACTGTTATATCGAGTCGGAGAACGCGAAGCGCGGCAGGGTAGAGCATGTTGCGTGGCGCCAGCGGCTGCCCCCGGCGTCCGATCAATGAGAATTTGCCGGCGGGCGGCCGCGCGTCGGGTCGTTTGACGGCAACTGGAATGGCTCGAGGATGGCGGTGTACTTCTCAATGGCCCCACGCAAAGCAGGCATGTTCGGCGCACCCTTTCGCAACAAATCCACCGTTCGGGTGGGCGGATCGTACATCGCGATGAGCTGGCCTGCTTCCAAGAGGTTCGCCGAAATCTCGGCCAGGTCAAGCCCTCTTTCCCATATTGCGCCGGCGTCCGCCAGCCACTTCTTGTTGTTGGCGACGGCGCGCGTCACGAAACCCTCGCGGTCCGGAACCGAGGGCATCACGTCCTCGTGCCGGTCCCGGAACATGCCGAGAAGCGCGGCCACTATCGTTGGATCGCGTATTGTGCCGTCCTGGTGAAACACGCCGTGGACGGTGCCCCACGAATGCGTGATCATCAACTCCCAGATGTACCAGCCCACGCCGGCCTTCATGTGCTCTTCGAGCGCCACGTCATAAGGATTGGCGCGCGCGATGCAGCCGATCTCGGTGTTGATCAGCGGTTTGTTGACCTTCGCCGCATAAGCTTTGGCCTTGGCGATGTCGGCGGCGATGGCTCCGCGGGTGGGCAGGTAGTTGTGGAAGGACAGCACGTCCTCGGTGTCGCCGTATTCGGGCAGATTGTCGGCGAAGGTGGCGCCGATGGTGACGGGAGTGACCGGGTCCAGTTCCTGCAGAGCCTTGACCATATAGAGCGCGTGCTCCATCCGTTGGCGGTTGGCGGGACTTGGGGGCAGCGCGCAGCAGTCGGGTTCGTTCGAAGCGTCCCAGAACGCCAGCCCCGGCTCCTTGCCCACGGCTGAAATCAGGTCGGCGGCGAATGCCCGGGTCTCCGGCCAGCGGCTCTTGTCGGCTGCCTGGCCGGGCGCGTACATGAGCGTCGGCATCACGCCGATTCCGCGCTGGTTGGCTGCGCGCACCAGGTGCTGTAGGTTCTTCTTGAGCGTCGCCTTATCCTGGGCCCACGCCTGGTAAGGAATGAGCACGCGCATCTGGTTCAACTGGAGGCGCTGGGCCCAATCAAGGTCGCGCTCGGTTTCGGCCGCGCTGTACTTCTGCCAGTGTGCCAGGTGTCCGCTGCCTCCCGCGGCCATATAGTTGAACCCTCGGACGCCCGATAGGTCCTTGGGGACACGGCGCTGCGCGGAAGCGGGAACACCCGCGAGAAGCAACAGCGCGATCAGCGTGGCGGCATGGAGTCTCGGAGAAGGCATGGCAGACGAAACCTCCGCAATTCGAATCGCTCGGCGCGTAACCGCCGGCGGCGAACCGAATATCGTAAGCCAACGCGCCGCCCTCTGCAATCGCTGGCATGCGCGCGCAAGCACTCCTTTAGACTTGCTGACCCATCCCTATATAATCCTCAGGGTAATCGCGTGATCGCAGGGCTTCTGTTCGGGCATCTGCACCGTGAGGCCCTTTTCGTCCTGGGTCCACTTCACCATGCCTTTGAATCCCAGGAGGTCCACGTTCTTGACTTTCACCTGCGCTCCGCTGCTGGTAGTCGCCAGCGGTTTAATCACGGCCTGCTTTTCCGGCCAACCCATTACGAACGCGTAGAGCGTGCTGCCCTTGGTCGTAAACCGTACTTCGTCCGCCGTGAAGTCTCTGCGGCCCGCTTCGTTGAACCGGGCCCCGCGGCCGGATGGCGGCGCGGAGGCTACCGGGCCGTCGCCGAAGGTCTTCCACGGCCGGGTCCCGTAGATGCCTTCGCTGTTGACGGCCATCCAGCGCGTAATCTCGTCTAGGATTTTCAATTCCTGGTCGTCCAGCATGCCGCTGTTGGGCAGAGGGAAATTCAGCATCAAATTGCCGTTGCGGCTGACAATATCCGCCAGCATGTCGATGACCCGCTTCGGCGTTTTGTACCTCGCCACCGCTTCCTTGTTGTAGTGCCAGTCCCCGATGCAGGTATCGGTCTGCCACGGGTTGGCCGGAATGCCGGCGGCCACGCCGCGCTCCCAGTCGAGCACGCACGTTCCGGTCTCGCAATCGCTTGCCAACTTGCTGGTGTACACGGCTTCCACGCGCCCGCCGTGGAGTTTGGCGCTCGTGTTGTAGAGATTCGCTACCAACGCCAGACCGTACTCCTGAAAGAAAATGTCGCCATCGGTATAGAGCAGGTCGGGCTGGTAGTTGTCGACGAGATCCTTGATGCGTTTGAAGTAGTGCAGCTTCCAGGGGTCCGGCGCCTGACGGTCGTTCACCTGTTGCCCATAGGGATAGTCCTTCGGCAGATCGTGATACAGGTCGGCGTAGGCGGGATCGGCGCCGTCGTACGGCACGCCCGCGAGCGGGCCAGTCTTATCGCTCCTGTGCGAAGTGGAGAACCAGTGATAGCTGGGTGCCAGGTGCTCGCTCACGGCGAACCGCAGCCCCGCCTTCTGCGCGGCTCTCTTCCAAAGCCCGACGATATCTCTCTTGGGACCGATCGCGACCGCATTCCAGTGTGGCTGGTGCGTGGACTTCCACAAGTCGAACCCATCATGATGTACGCCCATGCTGCAGAAGTATTTCGCTCCGGCCTTTTTATAAAGCCCGATGAGATGCTCGGGATCGAACCTGTCGGCTTTCCAGGTGGGAATGACGTCCTTAAATCCGAACTTGGTCGGATGGCCGTAGTTCTTAACGTGGTACTCGTACTGCCGATTGCCCTGGATGTACATGTTGCGTGCGTACCAGTCGCCGTACTCGGGGGCGGACTGCGGGCCCCAATGTGCCCAGATTCCGAATTTCGCGTCGCGGTACCAGGCGGGAACCTGCCACTCCTTGAGCGACTCGCGAGCGCCTTTGAACGGCCCTGGGGTGATATCCAGTTGTAGGCCTTCGGCCCTGACGCGAGTGAGAACCGCGGGCGCTGCGATGGCAGCCAGCGCTTGGCGCCTCGTAATAGTCATGAGATGCCTCCTCGACCTAAGATCCGCGTGAAGCGACCTTCCAGATTAGCGCGGATCCCCACTACCCGTCTGGAGCCGGCGATGGATGCTCCCTTGGGATCGCGGCCCGTGATGTTCCCGTCGTCGATCTGAACGGACGGCTTCAGTGCGACCAAAAGGAGATCCAGAACCGTGAGAACAACTCTTCGCATTCAAGGACTCCGCTCTCTTCTTCCTACAACTTCCGCGCAACCGCCACCACCAATCAGGAAATGGCGGGCGCCCTGGTAACAGCGGGGGCCGAACTTGTCCGCCGGTTTAATGCCTTGCCATTTCGCCGTGGGCTGCGGAGGGCGCCAGCGCAGATCGCCAACCGGTGGCGCCGCGAACGGGATGCCGCGGTAGACGCTCAGCCCGTTTTCCGAAGTCCCCTGCAGCAATCCACCTTCGACCTTGACATGCGGAGGTGTTTGCGCGGAGCAAATCCCGCCTGCCAATGAACCCGCTTCATGACGCGACTGCCTCCCTTCCTGGTTTAAGCGTCGTAGCCCAAAATACGGCGAACCCAGATGTTGCGATACCAGGCCGGCCCGACGTGCCCTTGCAACTGCAAGGGAAGCTCCGGCGGATGCGGCGTGAACGCCGCGAGGGGCTCGTGAGCCGTCGAGCCCAGAAATTGCGCCCGGTTGTGCACTATTACGCCGTTGAAGAATAGCGTGCAAAACGCGGGCTTGACCAGCTTGTCGCCCTCGAACCTGGGCGCCTCGAAGACAAAGTCGAAAGTGTTCCATTGCCCTTCGGGAAGGCAGGGATGCACCATCGGCGGATACACGCCGTACATGGCGCCGGCGCCGCCGTCCGCGTAGGTCGGGTTGTCATAGCTCGAGAGGACTTGCACTTCGTAGCGCCCCATGAAGATGATGCCACTGTTGCCTCGCTGCTGCCCGACGCGCATGGGGTCCTCCACCGGCGGGGTCGTCCATTCCACATGGAGTTGAATGTCGCCGAAGCTCTCCTTGGTCACGATGCTGCCGCGCATCTCGGCGTGGCCGTCCACGATCTTCCACTGGGGTTCGGTGGACTGCGGCTGCAGCAGCTGTCCGGGTTGCGGACCACCGCCCCCACGCCGGCCGCCAAAACTCACGGCGTTCCACTTCGATAGATCCTTTCCATCGAACAACACGATGGCATCGGATGGCGCTGCCGGCGTCGGAATCGGGACGCCCGGTGTCACCTTGCGCGGCTGAGGCCGCGAGTGGTCATGGACCAGCCACTTCTGATCGGGCAACCGGGAGCCAACCGGGCTGCCGTCGAATGGGCCTCGTCCCGGCGGGTACTGAACGGCACCTTGCTGCGCGTCCGCAATTCCTGCCGCCGTGGCATACACCGGCAAATAGCCGACAATCTGTTTCGCAAATAATCTTCGGTTCACCATCGGGACTGGCCTCATGGCTTCCGGAATGTCCAGCGCCCCTTATCGCTCTTCGGGTCGAACCTGGCGAGCGTCGGCGTGCTGGCGCCGACCGCGACCAAGGCAACGGGCTCCGTGGAATTCGGTACCGCCTTCGGCATGATGCGGTATGTGCCGTCCGTCAACTGGTCGATGCGCCAGAGTTGCTCTGGAGCGCCCGTGTAGTTGGGAACCGTCACGACTTCATTGCCTTCGGCCGCGGCCAGCGTGCGATCGGTGTCGGCGATTTGGATCTTGAAATAGGGCGAGCCCGGATAGCCGCCGGCGTTGGTGACTGGCGTGATGGTCCACTTTTGATGGGGCCGCATCATGTAGTCGCCAATTCGCAAGTCGATGTTGCCGACTGGCCAGTTCTGTAACACGTCGTAGAGCCGCTGGCTCTGAATCGGCTGAACGGCAGCGGGGGCGGGAGCGGGAGCAGCGGCTGGAGCAGGTGCAGTGCCGGTAGCGGCGCCACGACCGCCCCGTCCGCCGCCGAAACCGCCGCCGCGTCCGGCCATGCGTACGAAATCCACCGCCAGTTCAAGCGCAAAGCCGCTCCGTTCGGACTGAATCTCAAACGTGCCGCCCCAAAAATTGTCGCCGCCGACGGGCCAACCGTCTTTCCATAACAGCGGTCGAATATCCAGCACGCTGCGGCCGCCGCGGTCCAGGTCCGCTTCGTAATGGCAGGAGAATTTCTCCACGCCATCGCCCAATTCCAGCCTGCCGAAGTGGCCGAGCCCGACGAAGCGGCCGCTGGCGCCCGCGACGAGCTTGCCGCCGCCCTTAAGCAACGGGATCCCCATGTGATCGATGTAGGGGCCGAGGACGTTCCTGGAGCGGCCCACACGAAGGTTGTACGTCGAGTTGGCGCCGTCGCAACCCGTGCCGTGAGTGCCCAGCAGGTAATACCAGCCGTCGCGAAAGAGCAAATCGGTGGCTTCCATGTCGATCGCGACGTTCACCGCCTGGTTGCCGGCGACGCGTTTTCCCGTTTTGGGATCCAGCTCAACCATGCGAATGTAGCCGAAATAGGTTCCGTAACTGAGCCACACCCGGCCCGTGGTGGGATCAAGCAGGAAAGCGGGATCGATGGCATCGCAGTCCTCGACGCCGTCGGATGAGGCGACGACGGTTTCGTCGTTGAACTTGAAGTCGGGGGAGCTGGGGTCGAGCGACTTGGTCCACATGACGTAGACATTGCTGGCGTGACCGCCCGACATCCCTCCGCCACCCCTGGCATAGGCCATGTAGTAGCGATCCCCGATCTTGATGACGTCGGGAGCGACTCCGCCGCCGGGGCGTTGCGCTCCGCCGCGCCACGTCCAGCCGTCTTCGGACATCAGACCGCCTCCGCCGGTGCCGAAGGTGAAATACTTCCCGTCGCTGAACGCGATGGTGGAAGGATCGTGGATGTAGGGTTCGCCGTTTAGCGCCGGCGCCTGGGCAAACAGAGCGGGAACCGCCGCGGCCAGGAGAATCGCAGCAGCCGGAACGTAGGATTTCATAGATACTCCAAGCATCATTTACCAGCGCTATCGAGGCTGATCGTAATATCCTTGATCGGCTCCCCCGTTTTCATCGATGAAGCGCAGGCAGAAATCGCTCAAGCCCGGTCCATTGATGACGGCGCCGCGAAGCACGTTTCTGCCCTTGTTGAGCGTGAGCCGTTTGGACACGCAGTCGTCCATTTTCATGCGCCGGTCGGTAAAGAGGTCGACTGCCTCTTTGCCGTCGAGCCACCATATCGACGCTCCGTTGACGCCGACGGCCATGCGGGCGTTCTGTATCTCGCGCGGGCTGTTGACCACCGTCACGGCCCAGAATATTACGCCGTAAGTTGTCGTTGAAACCCGTGGAATCCAGTGCATGCCACATGAGTTCCTGCTCGCCGGCTTTGACTTTGTCGCCATCGTGCGGAATTACCGTGAACTGGTTGGGGAAGTATTCGTTATTCAGGGCGTTCCGCACGTAGGTGTCGGTAAACACCGTGTTCGTGCGGCTCGGCTTGTTGATCGGCTCGAGAAGCAGCCAGCGTTGGAGGAAGCCGTCGGCGTCCGGCGCTTTGGGGGCCGGCGTAGCCGGTGTGAAATACGGCGCAAGCGTCCGCGGGGCATTGCCGGCAGCGGGCGGTTGAGCCAGACAATCTCCAGCGGCCCAGATTGCCGTCAGTGCGAGAAGAACCAATGGTCGTTTCATTTCTGTAGACCAAGCCTCACTTAAACAAAACTTGAGCGAACGTATATAGGCTCCGTCTCCAGGTCTGCCATTCGTGCGTGGTGCCGGGAGAAAGGTAGACATAGCTGTTTGCGATGCCTGCCGCGATGAGCTGTTCCTGGTGTTTCTTCAAGCCTTCGGGGTTCTCCAGCGGGGGCTCCGTGCCGAAACTCATGAAAAGGACTTTCACCTTGCGGTTGAATTCCGCGGGATCGGCCATAGCGCCGCTGTAAATGGTCTTGAAGTCCAACGCTGCGGGCGTGGCGGCCGGAGCAGTTGCTGGCGCGGCGCCACCACGGCCGCGGCCGCCGAAGCCGATTGCCGCGCCGCCGCTGAACAAACCGATGTAGGAGAACTTATCCAGATTGACCATCGTGATGGTTGCGGTCTGCCCACCACCCATGGAAAGGCCGGCCATGGCGCGGTGGTCCTTGTCGGCGAGCGTGCGGAAGTGGCGATCGACCCATGGAATTAAATCGTTAATCATGATCTGCCCGTAGGGTCCGCCGGGAGGGCCGGCAGGACCACCTCCCGCACCCGCGCCGCCAGGAGCTCCAGCGCCGGGAGCCGCGCCCCGTCCACGTCCGGCGCCACCGGCGGGAGGGACTCCGTCTATGCCGGGCCTGCCGCCAGGGGAGTCCGGCGCACCGGTGGCGCTGGTCTCCATGACTACGAGCATGGGCTTCACTTTGCCGGTGGCAAGCAGGTTGTCGAGGATTACGTTGGTCCGGCCCATTTCGATCCACACCCGCTCATCCTCGCCGCCGCCGTGCTGCAGATACAGAACCGGGTAGCGAGTCTTGAGATTGGCGTCATAGCCAGGCGGCGTGTAGACGAGAATATGGCGCCAGGACTTGGTGCCGGCGGCGAAGTAGTTCTCGATGCGAACGCTGCCGTGCGGGACGTCCTTCAGGTCGTACCAGTCCACACCGGGCTCGGGGACTTCAAAGCCATTGCACATGTGGCCATAACCGATGAAGGCCTGCGTGCCGGGGTCCAGCACGGCCGCGCCGTCGACAAACATCCAGTAGTTGTGGTAGCCGGGGCTTTGGGGCGCGGACGTCGTATAGGTCCACACACCATCGGGCCCTTTGACCATGTCAACGGGAAGAGGCTGCAGTGAATTCTGCCCGGGAGTGACCAGCCCGACCTGCACCTTCTGCGCGTTGGGGGCGGTGAAAGTGAAGGTCACGCGGTTGTCAGCCTCAATCCGCGGATACTGAACGCCCGGGAAGTTGTACGGTGAAGGATGCGCCGGAACGCTGGGCGCGTCGGCGGGGGCCACCGGAGCGGGCGTCAGTTCCTGCCGGACGGCGGGCTTACCGTCCTTCGAGACCTTCTTGGTCTGAGCGAAACAGGTTCCACCAGCCAAAATGGCCGTGGACAAGGCAAAGATCAGTGCTCGTCTCATTCGCTGCTATCTCCCTGAATCGTCTTAGCACGTTTCACGGAACT
>OBLU010001257.1_pt1 | contig 23657 bp, 21 predicted proteins | sample 1518681 | NCBI WGS metagenome assembly OBLU01 (sample SAMEA3539304, study PRJEB22396) | soil metagenome | biome: tundra; feature: field; material: soil | place: USA | collected 2010-05 | depth 0.15 m
TCCAAGCTTCCATTGCGTCTGGAGGGTAATTCGCCGCTTGGTTGCGGAATCGCTGGGCCAGGCAAGCCCCACTTGCTCCGCAGAACGGTTTCAGCGATACTTAGGTGTTGTGTCTTGCAGCGTCCAGGCACTCCGTCTGGGCCATGTTGGCAGGCATGCGCGGGTCAACCGGCGCCTTCCATCCCGTGATATCCCAGGGACACGAACAGAGCATTGGATTTTGAAAGGAACCGTATCGCCGTGGTTATGATTCGTTTGGCGCGTTTTGGCGCCCGCAAGCAGCCCTATTATCGTGTTGTGGTCATCGAAAAGGACCGTGCCCGCAATGGCCGTTCGATCGAAGTGGTTGGCACCTACAATCCCCGCACCAATCCCACCTCGGTCGATCTGAAGCACGAGCGCATCTCCTACTGGCGCGGCGTGGGTGCGCAGTTATCGCCAACGGTCGCCAAGCTGGTCGAGAAGTTCCCAGCCAAGGCTGCCGAGCCCACCGCGGCCTAGTTTTAGCCCACCTTCCCCTTGATTGCGCACGGGGATTCCGTGCGCCAGACTCAGTTACTGACGGCGACGGGTGTGTGCTGATACTATTCGCGCACAGTCCAAGCCCGCATGGTTTGGCTAGGAAACGGTCAGGGGCAAGAGCATGACCCAAAGCGATATGGTTGCAGTCGAAGAATTGGTCCGTGAGATCGCACGGGCGCTGGTAGATGAGCCGACAGCCGTTGAGGTGCAATCGGTGGACCGAGACGAAAACACGGTCCTCAAGCTGAAGGTGGCGCCCCAGGATGTGGGCAAAGTGATCGGCAAACAGGGACGCACAGCCCGTTCTGTGCGCACCATCCTTGGAGCCGTCAGCATGAAGCTGCACCATCGCTACACCCTCGACATCCTTGAAGAGGACGAATAAGCCACCAATGAAGGCGATTGAAGCCGCCGCACGACGGCGGACGCTGTGATGACCCCATCTGCGGGCCCTGACACGTGGGTCTGGCTGGCTAGAATTCGCCGCCCCCAAGGCCGAAAGGGCGAGGTTTTCGCCGACATTCTGACTGACTTTCCTGAAAAATTTGCGCAGAGGAAGCGGCTTTGGCTGCTACCACAACTGAAGCCGAATCAGCCTTCCCAAGCCAAGGCGGCGGATTCCGATTTGCTCGCCAAGCCGGGAAATGGCGGTGCGCCGGATACGGCCGACCATCGCGAAGTTGAACTGATCGCGCATTGGCTACATAAGGGTGGCGTAGTTCTTCATTTTGCGGGGGTAGATTCCATCTCCGCGGCGGAGATGCTTTCGGGACGAGTCGTTGCTATTCCGCTGGAAGAGCGCGCTCCTTTGACCGAAGACGAGGTCTACATCGGCGACCTGATCGGGTGCGCTTTAGTGGATGTGTCCGCTGAATCGGCACCGACAGTGGTCGGCGTTATTGATGAGGTTGACCGGACAGCAGGGCCAGTGCCGCTGCTGGTGGTAGAGGGTGCGGCGGGAGAGGGGCTTATCCCTTTCGCCAAGAGCTATTTACGAAAACTCGACTTGGACGGAAAGCGCGTCGAGATGGCCCTGCCTGAGGGCTTGGTGGACTTGAATTTACCGGATAAATCTTAGACCTAATCCAGCTTATTGAGAAAGAAGTGGCTTCCAGGCGTTGTCTTGCTTTAGGGCCAGCTGAATCGGCCGTGGTGGGCCGCCAGGCGGAACCGTGACCTCAATCCACAGTTCCGTTCCGGGTTTAACCGGTAACGGGCTCGCTGCCTTTTCCGGAATGTAGAAGTTAGCGCGATTGACCAAACGCATTTCATCGCAAGCTTGTTTCGGAAAGGCAGAGACCAATTGGCCTCTCGATGGGTTTTCATTGTTGGGTATCCGGACGGCGAACAGGCGGCCATCCTTGACCGAGAGACTGGCCGGAAATAGTACCAGCTGTGCCCCTGCAATCGAATACGGTAACCGGTTGGTTGTCCCATCGATGTTTCGCCGAAAGGCAGCTTGCTTCGCAGACGGCAGTGTGCTCTGGCAGCCATCGACAATGAGTTGCAGGCTCAAGTATCGTCCGCGCATCGGTGCGTCGGGATCGATTGCCACAGTCTTGGTCCAGGCACGGGGACAGTTGACGCGCTGATAGAGATATTTGACGGCAATCGAGGAGACCAGCGCCAGCTGCACTGCGAGCAGGATCAATGAGGGGTCAAAGAGCCTGACCGGGCCGATCTTCATAGGGTCACCTCGTCTGCTTCACTTGAGTGACTCATCCGGACAAGCAAGCGACGTCGCGTCTTTTCGAGCGCCCATCCGCCGGCGAGGAAGAGTACGCCCAAGCCGATCAGTCCAAACGAACGGCCGATCTTGTCGAAGATGTTGCTGAAGTAGAACCATCCAACCGTGATGGCGAAACCGACGATACCCAAGTTCACCAGGGCAGGGCTTGTTTGCTGCACGCCCCACCAAATGAGGAATACCGCGAAGGCCGCCACCAGGACATAGGCGAGAAGATTAGGAACTGTGGAGGTATGAGGACTTCGGCAGGTTCCGTGATCGACGACCTCTGTCCAGTGTTTGTAACACCAGGGTAGGGCGATTGCGACGAAAATGGCTGCGGATACAGGCACCAGGGTCTTGCGAGGATTAAATAACGAGATCAGTAGGGGCAGCGCAGCAATCGCGCACCAACCCCACACGCGCAGGGAAAGGGGCAGGAACGTCTGGTCCGCTGTCCAAGAACGCCAGTTTTCGAGCATCGACACGATTCCGATGACCGATGCTATGGCAGCCGAGGCGAAGAGGATCCCACGCATCGCTTTGTGTCGTGCGTTGAGGAATACAGTGAGATACAGAATGGCCCACACAAAGAGAAATCGGCCCAGGTAGGCGCTCTGGCCTATGTGATGATCTGCAAAGAAGTCGAATTCGGAGAAAATCCATGCCGGGATGAGCAACAAGGCAAGTGCTTGCTGGGCTTGGTCTCGAAGCAAAACCCACCCCGCGAGTGCGGCCAGGGCCCAGAGAAGAACTGCCGCCGGCCAATGGTCCTGCATGTTGAAGATCTGGCCTACCAAGGCAATTGCGGCGCCCGTAGAGACGGTTCCGACCACGTGAAGGGCGGTTGAGAGCCAGTAGGAATTTTGGCGCACCACCGCTCCGCCCAAGTGGAGGACGGAGACCATAGCTGCAATGAGCGCCAACCGGAAAATCGGTCCGAGGTCGCCCCAATGCGCGGAGACAAAGAGCACGACTCCGCAAGCCAGCAGAATGGCGCCCAGAGTTAGGGCCACCACACCCTGCCAGCGCAACCCGGCGGGTTTGTGCTGTTGCGACTCGTAGGCACGAATGCGGTCTGCCGTCCCCGATTCGAGGACGCCTGCCGATTGCCAACGAATTAGCAACCCTTCAAAGTCGGGCATGGCTGTTGGCCAACAGTAAAGCACATCCTGGGCGGCAGCGGGTTGAAATTTGACCTATATCATCAGAGCAAGACGATGCGCTACGAAATCATCACCATATTCCCGGGCTTCTTCGCCGGTTTCTTTGAGCACGGCATCGTGCGCCGGGCGCAGGCTGAGGGATTGATGACGGTAAGCGTGCACGATCTGCGAACGTTTACGCACGACCGGCATCGTACGGTCGATGACCGTCCATTCGGCGGCGGCGAGGGTATGGTGCTCAAGCCAGAACCGCTTGCGAGAGCCCTGGAGTCTCTGGGTGTTTCTGCCAAGGCGGCCGTTGATCGGGCTCCCGTTTCCGATGAAGAAAGCGGAAAGAAGAGGGAAGGGGATGGTGCCCAGACTGCCTCGCGGGTGATCTTGTTGTCTGCGCAAGGGAGACCGTTTACGCAGGCCTTAGCCCGCGAGTTGGCTACGTTGGAGCGGATCGTGCTGATTTGCGGACGCTATGAGGGAGTCGATGAGCGCATCAACGAGCTTTATTGCGACATGGAATTGTCCATTGGCGACTACGTGCTTAGCGGCGGAGAGCTGGCTGCTGCCGTGGTACTCGATGCCACTATGCGTCTTATTCCAGGAGTCTTAGGCAACGAAGCATCGGGCGAGTTTGAGAGTTTCGGGGTGGCGGACGCTGCAATCACCTCCGATGTTGATGGTGTTCCGCGCTCGCAGCACGGTTCGGGCGGGTTGCTGGATTATCCGCATTACACGCGGCCCGCCGAGTTTGCCGGCCTCCGGGCACCAGAAGTGCTGATGAACGGTGATCACCTGCAAATCCGCCGCTGGCGCCGGGAGCAGCAGTTGCGGAAAACGCTGCTCAACCGGCCCGATTTGCTCAAAGCGGCCGCTTTGACCGAGGAAGACCAACGGCTGTTGCAAGGAATTCGGCAAGGACTCGAACGATGACGGACGGCCTGAATTCGTAGGAACTTGCATGAGGCGGCGCAAAAGGATCAGAATTGGACCCCGGTACGTATGTACGGCTGAGGTAAACGCATGCGTCAAGGAATCGTAGTCTGGACCCTGATCGGGCTTTTAGTGGCCTGTGGCTGGGTCCTTTATGGGATGGGACCGGGCCACACCCATAATCTCTCCACATGGACAATCGTCGCTATTACTGCGCCGGCGTCTGTACTGGGTCGCCGGATACCTATGACCTACTACTCGTTCATTTTGCTCAATGGAGTCATTTACGGCTTGTTCGGGGCTTTAGCCGTGATGCTGGGGCGCCAGATCCGGTTCCCGCTGCCGAAGAGACAGCACCTTTAGGAACTGCCCGTGGACAGACCAGCTGACTAGTTGCCGATTGTAGCCTGACGTGGATTCAGCGGTTCGATAGCTGTATGGGATTGCCGTCCGGATCCTTCCCGTCGCAAAGACAGAAGACGTCTCCCTGCCGGACCTTGCCGAACTTTGCTCCGCGCGCGACCAGCGTCTCGCGCGTTCCGGCTACATCGGCCGCGTGGAAGACGATCTTCGGACCCTTCCGTCCAGGCGATGCCGGGCCGGAATGAAGAGCGATCCGCGCGGCACCCGCTGCAAATTCCCGCCAGCCCTTTTCACTACCAACTTGGTTGAGGCCGAGAACCTCACCGTAGAATCTGCTCATAGCCTCCATCTGACCGGTAAAGAGAATCACGCGCGCCATTTTCATTGAGGGCTCCTTTGCCGATTTGGGCAGCAATGCACCTCAGCGTAGCAGGGGAAGTCGTTGGCGGAGGGGGATGCAGAGGCGGTTCGCGCAGGAAAAGGCCAGCTGGAACCGTTCCCTGGGAGGTACGGCCAATAAGCGGAAGGATGCGCGCGAATCGCCGCTGGATTAGGCACGAAGACTTGTTCTCTGTTAAACTTGAGGTTCTGAGTTCAACAGCAGGAAGAAGCCATGTCAATCCATCCCGTAATGCAGCGCCTGGCCGACAAGCTCAAGCGCACCGACCTCCCCGAGTTTGTGCCCGGCGACCAAGTTCGCGTCCAAGTCAAGATTAAAGAAGGCGATAAAGAACGCCTGCAGGCCTTTGAAGGCCTGGTCATTGCCATCAACCGCGGACCGCAAGGCACGTTCACTGTGCGCAAGATGAGCTTCGGCCAGGGTGTCGAGCGCATCTTCCCTTTCAATTCCAAGGTGATCGACAAGATCGAGAAGATTCGCAGCTACAAAGTGCGCCGCGCCAAGCTGTTTTACATTCGCGGACTGCGCGGCAAAGCTGCCCGTCTCAAAGAAGTGGAGCGCGAGACGGCGAAAGCCTAAGCGTTTTCAGAGACTTAACCGAAACCACCCGGCTGTCAGCCGGGGTGGTTTGTTTTTGCATCTTAGCGAGCGGACTGAGCCTCGAAATCTCAACTCGATCTGAAACTGCGGCTTGAGGTGGCACCGAGCGAGAAATTCGCATCTTAAGGTTGACCGTATGGCCGTCTCTGACGCTTTGGCCTGGACCAGCGGTTCGAAATGCCGGGCCAGGGACCAAGCCAATGGATCTCGCAATATCAAGGTGATCAGATGAGAAAGATACAGAGTGTTATGGGCCTTGCTCTGGCGGCAGCCTCCATGGTGCTTGGAGCTCACGCGCAAGACAAAGAAAAGCTCACCGACCGGTTGAACGCTTCTGCAACCATCATTGAACAGGTGATGGCTGCGCCAGATCATGCGATTCCGGAGACGGTCCTGGGCAAGGCACATTGCGTGATTGTCATCCCTTCAGAGAAAAAGGCGGCGTTTGGGGTCGGCGCCCAATACGGCCAAGGCGTGGCAACGTGCCGCACCGGTCATGGGTGGAGTGCTCCCGTTTTTGTGAGACTGGCGGGGGGGAGTTTCGGATTCCAGATCGGTGGCCAGGCGACTGATTTGGTGCTTATCGGGATGAACGATAAGAGCGTGCAAGACATGCTGCACAGCAAAGTAAAACTGGGTGCGAATGCATCAGCTGCCGCAGGGCCGGTGGGCCGGGATGCCCAGGCGGCGACAGATGTTCTGTTGAATGCCGAGTTTCTGACCTATTCGCGTGCCAAGGGACTTTTCGCCGGTCTCGACCTGAGCGGCGATGTGCTCGACGCCAACAACGATGATTTCCGCGCGGAGTACGGCTCGGCTCCAAAGGACGATGCGGTTCTTCATGGCTCGGTCCCGACACCGCCCAATGCTGCGCATTTTGTGCACACGATTACTAAGTATTTTGTGATTTCGAAACACTGGAAGACGATGACACCCCCGAAGCATCCCACCTCGTAGGCGGACGTAATCCAAGGCGCTGGGCGGCTTCGGCCGCCCGGCATTTTTTGCTGAATAACCTGACGGGTACGCGTCCATCTATGAGTCGAACTGCGGTTCGAAGTCCGCATCGCCTTCCAATCTGAGTTCATCACTCCCCTCTCATCGACGCGAATCGTCGTGGTGTGCGGGAGTTGATGACCAGGACGCAGGGCATCAAATTTGCCAACTATCCACACTGACTCCGTGCATATACTGAACGCATGGCTAAACCCCCAGTTTGCGGCTGGAAGCTTGAGAAGGCTGCGCGAAAGCTCGGATTTTTGCGGATCGCCGGCTGCGACGAGGTGGGAAGAGGGCCGATGTTTGGACCGGTGGTGGCTGCGGCTGTGATTCTGGCGCCGCGGTGCCGGCTGGATGGATTGAACGATTCGAAGAAGCTTTCGGAAAAGAAGCGCAACGAGCTGGACATCGAGATCCGTGCCAATGCAGTGGTCTGGGCGATTGCCGCCGTCGATTCGGAAACCATCGATCGCATCAACATCCGCCAGGCTTCGCTTTTGGCGATGCGTCTGGCTGTGCAGCAGCTGGCTTTGGCACCCGACTATCTGCTGATTGATGGAGTGGATACGATCGACTGGCCCAGCCCGCAGCAATCCGTAATTCAAGGCGATGGCACGAGCTTCTCCATCGCAGCGGCGAGCGTGCTGGCCAAGGTCTATCGCGATCGCTTGCTGGTCGAGCTCGACAGCCAATACCCCGGCTATGGTCTTGCGCGTCACAAGGGCTACTGTTCTGCTGTGCACAGGGAGGCGTTGGCCCGTCTTGGCCCCACACCGCTTCATCGGAAGAGCTACAACCCCGTGGCCCAGGCTTCGCTCGACTTCCCGACAGAAATGGAATTCGGGGAGGCTTGGAGCCCCCCCGAGATGGCATGAACACGAAGGCTCTCGATTTCGATTCCCTGGGCCCATCGATGAACGCAATAAAGGCGTGACCTTGTACTTATAGGTCACGCCTTTATCGTTCGGGCAGGAGGAGGGAACTCTAGACCTTAACTCCGGGGTTAGTGGCGTAGTGGAGTAAGACGGCCACCGCACAGCTGGTAAGGCGAGTTTCCGCCGAGTCAGCGCGACTGGTGAGAATGGTGGGAACCCGGGCACCGAGGACGATGCCTGCCAGTTGCGCTCCTCCCAGATATTCGAGTTGCTTGGCCAGCATGTTGCCGCTCTCGAGATCGGGAACCACGAGGATGTCGGCCTGGCCGGTTACGGGCGAAACCAAATGCTTGATCTTGGCGGCTTTGGCGCTTACTGCGGTGTCGAAGGCCAGGGGGCCATCGAGAATGCCGCCGGTGATCTGACCGCGATCGGCCATCTTGCAGAGAGCTGCAGCATCCAGGGTCGACTTGATCTTGGGATTCACGGTTTCAACGGCTGAGAGCAATGCGACTTTGGGCTCGGGGATTCCGAGAGCGTGGGCCAAGTCGATGGCGTTCTGCACAATGTGGACCTTGTCCTCGAGCTCGGGAGTGATGTTGATGGCGGCATCCGTAATCATCAAAGTGCGCGCATATGCCGGCGTATCCATGATGAAGACATGAGAAATGCGGCGGGCTGTGCGGAGGCCGGTGTCGGCTTTCATGGCGGCCTTCATCAGCTCATCGGTGTGCAGGCTGCCTTTCATCATGGCCTGGGCGTTGCCGCTGCGGCACATGACGACTCCCAGTTCAGCTGCCTGACGCTCGGTATCGGCCTGAAGGATCGGATAGCCACTGATATCGAGTCCAACCTTAGCAGCCAAAGCCTTCAGCGACTTTTCGTCGCCGATGAGTGTAGGCTCGATGAGACCTTCGATGGCTGCTTCCACGGTTCCGCGCAGGGCGACATCGGATTGCGGCCAGACGACTGCCGTAGTGAGGGCGGGAAGAGACTTGCAGCGTTCGATGAAGTTGTGAAAGACGTGATAGTCGGCGGGATGTCCGACCAAGGGGTCAACAACAACTTCCTCGGCAAGTGGGGCGAGATCGCTCATCAGTTCCATTCTCCTGGCCGGCACGATCGTTAGCGCGGCCTCACACCATCATTCTTACGCTTAATCAGGTTTCAACCTGTGCGGAAGGTCACACTCCGGTGACACGTCTCGCATTAAGGCACGATTTCCTGAGGGAGGGCAAGAACGTTGCGGAGTCGAAGGTGAGGTTTGTATTAATCGAAGAATTGGAGTGTTCGCAGGCTTTTCGCGCCGAGCCTTGTGCTGCTATGCTCTCAGCGCTGGGAAAGCCGATTTATATCGGGGGAAGACATTATGTGGTTTCTGGGAATGGATGTAGGTACTGGCGGCACGCGCGCGGTCGTTATGGATGCCGAAGGGAAACTGATCAGTGGAGCCGCGAGCGAGCATGCACCGTTTCGCACCCCGCATCCGGGTTGGGCGGAGCAGGATCCTGAAGACTGGTGGCGCGCTGCGCAGGAGGCCATCCGTGCGGCGCTGGCAGCCTCTCCAGAGCCCCATCAGCCGATCGGCGCCATCGGTCTTACCGGTCAGATGCACGGCGCTGTGATGCTGGATGAAAACGGAGCGGTGCTGCGCCCTTCGCTGATCTGGTGTGATACGCGCACTCAGCCCGAATGCGACTGGCTGCACGAGCGAATCGGCTATGAACGGCTGATCGAGCTGACCTGTAACCCAGCGCTACCGAATTTCACGCTGACCAAACTGTTGTGGGTGAAGAAGCACGAGCCGGAGATTTTCGCCAAGATTCGCCACGTGATGTGTCCCAAAGACTATGTTCGGTATCGCCTCACGGGCGAGTTCGCGATTGATGTGCAGGAAGCTTCAGGTACATTATTGCTCGATGTGACGCACCGTCGCTGGTCGAAGGAGGTGGCAGAGGCTGCGGGAATCCCTGAAAGTTGGCTGCCGAAGGTTTATGAATCACCTGAGATTTGCGCGCGAATCAGCGAGAGCGCAGCGGGCGTGACGGGATTGAAGGCGGGAACACCGGTGGTGGCAGGAGCGGGCGATCAAGGCGCCGGCGCGGTGGGCATGGGCATTCTGGAGCCCGGCTCGGTTTCGGCGACTATCGGGACATCAGGCGTGGTCTTTGCCGCCACTGCCGGTCCAACCAAAGATCCCAAGGGACGGCTACACACGTTTTGCCATGCGGTTCCGGGCGTATGGCACGTCATGGGCGTGACGCAATCGGCGGGCTTGAGTCTCCGCTGGCTCAAGGAAACGTTCTTTGCCGGAAACAATTATGACGAGCTGACCGCAGCCGCTGACAAAATCCCGGCAGGAAGCGATGGGCTTGAGTGGGCGCCCTATCTCCTCGGCGAAAGGACGCCCCATCTTGATCCCCAAGTACGCGCGGCGTTTGCGGGGATTTCAACGGTTCATTCCTCTGCGCATTTTGTGCGCGCGGTGCTTGAGGGCGTGGCGTACTCGCTGCAGGATACATTCACTCTGTTTGCCGAGCTGGGAATCCCTGTTCGCGGGATCCGTCTGGGTGGTGGCGGTGCCCGCGGGCCGCTGTGGCGGAAGATTCAAGCCGGCATCTACGGACATGCCGTAGAGATTCTTGTCGCGGAAGAAGGCGGTGCGTTTGGTTGTGCGCTCATGGCGGGAGTGGGTGTGGGCCATTGGAAGAATCTGAATGAAGCGTGTGCCCAGGCGATTACCGTGGCGCAGCGAGTTGAACCGCACGCGGCGGAAATATCGACTTACAAGGCGAATTATGCCCAATGGAGAAAGCTCTATCCGGCCCTGAAAACACTGCGATAAGTGGTTTGACTTGATCGAGCTCTTTCCAAGAATTTTTGCAAATGGTAGAGCCCCATCCCTGCGTAAAACGCGATCGCGAGGATGGGGCTTTTTGCTGCGGGATGAATGGACGCTAGAAGACGGTGCGGACTTCGGGCTCGCGCTCCCATACGCGGCCAACGGCTGCTGCGGTGAGAAAGGCATCGGCCTTGGGTCCGATCAAAACGCCCTCGTCGGGTATAACACCAGCGGCATCGAGCAAGGCCTTTGCACCCTGCGTCGCTCCGATCACCTTGCAATGTGCGAAGGCGTCGTGTACCCATGCCACGGCGGCCGCTTCGTTCTTGAGCAGGTCTGCGCCATCTGGTGAGAGCGCAACGAACACGGTATCGAACAAAACCGAAGGAGCGCCGGCGAGTTGCATGTCGGCCGCGATCAGCTTGCCCTGGGCATCGGTCGCACCGCCTACTTTTGGCGCGACGATAACGAAGTCGGCATTCACTTTCTTGGCTGCGGCCCTGAGGGTGCCGACCACAGCGGCATCGGAACCATCGGCAACGAGGCAACCTACCTTGCGGCCTTCAAGGGTTTTCTTCGCGTTGGCGAGCATGCTGAGCGCCGCGGATGGGGGAAGGTCTTCGCGGACTTTGACTGTTGTGGCGACAGGCTTGATCGTTCCCTGAAGCCCGAGTCCGTTGGCGATGCGCTGCGCGATCTTGGGGTCAACGTTAGCAAGTTGGCCGACCATGCGTTCGCGGACAGCAACGGTTTCAACTTTACTTAGTTCGAAAATGAACGCCGATACGATGTGATTCTGTTCGGGCTCCGTTTGCGAATAGAAGAACTGGCGAGCCTGCGAAAAGTGATCGGCGAACGATTCTGCACGGATACGCAGTTTGCTTCCCTCGAGCGGTTCAGCAAAGCTGGTCAGTCCGCGATGAGGATCCTGGCGTGGGGTATCGGGTTGTAAAGAACTGGGTGAGTAATTGACGCGGCCTTTAGGCACGGTCATTTGCATGTGGCCATCGCGCTGCATGTGCATTACGGGACACTTAGGCGCGTTGATGGGAATCTGTTGGAAGTTAGGACCTCCCAAGCGCGTGATCTGGGTGTCAAGATACGAGAAGATGCGGCCTTGCAGCAGCGGGTCGTTGCTGAAGTCGATACCCGGAACAACGTTACGTACGCAGAAGGCTGCCTGCTCTGTTTCCGCGAAGAAGTTATCGACGGTACGGTCGAGAACCATGCTGCCCACGATACGCAGGGGGAGAATTTCTTCAGGGATAAGTTTCGTGGCGTCGAGAACATCGAAGTCGAAGCTGTTTGCGAATTCTTCATCAAAGAGTTGCAGTCCGAGTTCCCACTCGGGGAAGTTGCCCTCGCTGATAGCGTTCCAAAGATCGCGGCGATGAAAGTCCGGATCGGCTCCTGAGATCTTGACGGCTTCGTCCCAGACCACGGACTGCATGCCGAGTTTAGGGCGCCAATGAAATTTCACAAAAGTGGATTTGCCTTCTTCGTTAAGAAGGCGATAGGTGTGAACTCCAAAGCCCTCCATCATGCGGAAAGAGCGCGGAATGGCGCGATCGGACATGGCCCACATCAGCATGTGAGTCGACTCGGGCACGAGGGACGCGAAGTCCCAGAAGCTGTCGTGGGCAGTTGCCGCCTGCGGAAAGCCCTGATCTGGCGCTTGCTTTGCGGCGTGAATAAGGTCGGGAAACTTGATGGCGTCCTGTATGAAGAAGACGGGAATGTTATTGCCGACGAGGTCCCAGTTGCCCTCTTTCGTATAGAACTTGACGGCGAAGCCGCGCACGTCGCGAGCGAGATCCGTGGAACCCTCATTGCCGGCCACAGTCGAGAAGCGAACGAAGACGGGTGTTTCGACGCCGACTTCATTAAAAATTGCAGCCCGTGAGATGCCTTTGAGCGAGTCAGTGAGCTTGAAATATCCGTGAGCGCCGAATCCACGTGCATGCACGATACGTTCGGGAATGCGCTCGTGATCGAAGTGCTGGATTTTCTCGAGAAGGATGTGATCTTCAAGGAGCGTACCGCCGCGTTCGCCGGCTCGCAGCGAGTTTTCATCATCGGCGACGATAGCGCCAGTCTGAGTCGTCATGGGCGGATGTGTTCCGCCGGCAAGCTGATGCAATTCGCCCCCGTTACCGGTTGATTCCTGCAGGGGGGCTGGCTTTGGGGCGCGTGTCTTTGATGGCATTTCTATCCTCTTCTCCTGCACTTCCCCGAAGCTTGCCGCGCGAGCGAAAGATATCTGAATCTATGTTCTGGCAGTGAATCGGGAAACAGTGCAAGTTGGTTGATGCCCACGCGTGAGCGACCGTTGCCTTTGGACTTTGGTCCCGAGCAGGGCGCGTGTCTGTGTGTTTTTTCAAAAGCTGAAATGCGCAGAGAATGTAGGCGACCTCTTACACGATTCTCGATTCCGCAGACATAGCAGTATCGACTGGAGCAGGTATGTCGGTGCGCCACTCCTCGCTTTCGGCGATGCGCTTGAGGAGTGCGAAACGCCTGCGCATCAGACCGCGTATGTGCGGTACCAGACGCAGCGATCCCACCATGGTACCTAGGAAACTCCACGGCATGGTGAAACGTAGTTCGTCGCTCAACAGCACGGTGCCATCGCAGCGATCGGCGAAGGAATGATCGTGTTCGAAAGTGCGAAATCTTCCGGCGATCATGCGATCACGAAAGAATGTGGGCGGATGAAAAGCTTCGATGAGGCTCTCGTGAAATTGGGGCAAGCCCATCTGCCAACCTTCCCAGCGGACAGTGTAGCCGCCGACGACCAGTCCCCTGGTGCGACCGCGCACCGGATGCATGCGTAATTCACGCTCGACGATCTCGATGCTGGTTGATAGCAGAAAACATCGGTCGATGGGTGCCCGAACGATGATTTGATCCCGCAATTTGAATGTGCGCACCATTGTTTTACTTATACAAGCCGCGAGAGCGATTTACAGTGGTCAGACATTTCAGGTTGAGGGTTGTTCATGACACCAAAAAACATCGGCCTACCCTGATGAATGATAGGCCGACTCGTGGAAGGAACCTTCTAATTCAGCGTCAAATCTGCTGATAAAGGCGTGTTTTCGCTGGAGTCTCCAACGCGGATGACAAACTTACCTGGATCGATTGTCCATTTATGCGCGGGCTCATCCCAATAACTGAAGGCGCGGGCATCGAGGCTGAGCGAAACGTGCTTAGTCTGGCCGGGTTCGAGACGTACCTTTTCAAAGCCTTTGAGCTCGCGCTCGGGACGTTTTGCCTTGGCGGAGGGATCGGATACGTAGACCTGAGCGACTTCAGATCCCACCATTCTACCGGCGTTGGTTACATCGAAGTCGACGTTAACGGTCGATCCCGATGCTGCGGTAGGAGGAACCTTGAGGTTTGAAATTGTGAAGGTGGTGTAGCTGAGCCCAAAGCCGAAGGGAAACAGCGGATGCTGTCCGAAGGTGGTCCAGTAGCGATATCCCACCATCAAGCGGTCGTCATATTTCACGTGGCCGATCGTCAGGTCGACCGGAGGATGATCATTCTCAACGACGTGAAGCTTCGTATCCCCTCCTTTGATGGGGTAGTAATACTTCGCGGATGGACTGTCTTCCCATGTGCGGTCGAAGCTTACAGGCAATTTGCCTTCAGGATTTTGTCTGCCGAAGAGCACCTCGGCGATGGCTGTACCACCCTCCTGCCCGGGGTAGAAAGTGTGAAGCAGCGCGGACACCTTGTCGAGCCACCGTCGGGTGTCGGCCGCCCCGCCTGCGGTGAGCGTAACGATGGTGTGAGGATTGGCAGCGGTGACCGCTTCGATCAGCGCATCCTGTCCCCAAGGCAGGGTGAAGGTACGATCTGCCCCTTCGCTTTCCGTGCTGGTGTTATAGCCTACGGAGACTACTGCGACGTCGGCGGCTGACGCAAACTTCTTAACTTCCTCCGAGATCATTTCGGATTCGTTAACGATGCCGAGTCCGAAGCGCGTTCCTGCAAAGCCGGGGAGATAATCCGCCACGACGTGGATGCTTTGGCCGGCAGAAAGATCGAGCGAAGTCGATTCGGGAACTTGCCCTTCTGCCTGAGATTGTTCAAGGAGCTGTTTCCCATCGACTGTAACAATGTACTTATCACTCCCAGAAGCAGCGGTAAGAAGCAAGTATTTGCCGGCCTTGTCCGCTTTGAATGCCGCAGAATAGCGGACACTGCGCGGAGCCTTGTCGGCCGGTCCCCACCATTCCTGCTTGTAGTCGGCCATATTCTGTTGGGTCGCGGTTTCAGGGGAGCCGGAGAAGTCCTTGCTGGGGTAAGTTTGAACCTTTACTTCGCCATCCCAATGCGCTTGTCCGAAGACGTCGGGCATGTCAGGCAGTCCGCGCGTGTAGAGGACGTGGACGTTCGGGCCGACTAGAGTCGCAATTCCAGTAACGATGCTGATCGGTTGGAAGGCCTGCGCTTCAGAGGAGCCTCCGCCACCGGGGACAGCGGGCCACGCGTCGGGACCAATGATAGCCATGGTCTTGATCTTGGCCGGGTCGAGCGGTAGCAGATGATTTTCATTCTTGAGCAGCGTCAGGCTTTCACGCGCTCCCTGAAGGGCAACGGCGCGGTCGGCGAGCGAATAAGTCGAGTTACTGGGATCGAACTGCGGGCGGTCAGTAAATCCGTAACGCAATTCAGTGCGGAGGAGGCGCAATACCTTGTCGTCGATCGTTGATTCTTTGACGGTTCCAGCCTTTACGGCGGGAAGGAGAGTCTTGGCGTTCATAAAGCGTGGCGAGGGCATTTCAAGATCGAGGCCATTGTTGGCGGCGGCAATGCCATCGTAGGTCGCGTCCCAGTCCGACATCAGCACGCCTTGAAAACCCCATTCGCCTTTGAGGACTTTCAGGTTGAGGAACTCGTTCTGGGTGGCATGCACACCGTTGAGCAGGTTGTAGGAATTCATCACCGCATCGACATGACCACGGGTGACAGCGGCCTCGAAAGCGGGCAAGTAGATTTCTCGCAGGGTGCGCTCGTCGACTTCGGAATCGGTGTCGTGGCGGCTGTACTCCTGGTTGTTGGCGGCGTAGTGCTTGACGGTGGCGATGACTCCCTGGGATTGCACACCTTCGATGTAAGGAACGACGAGGCTGGCATTCAGGAAGGGATCTTCAGAGAGGTATTCGAAGTTGCGGCCGGCAACAGGCGAGCGCGCGATGTTGACGCCGGGGCCGAGCAAAAAGTTCACCGAGCGAGCGCGCGCATCCTTGCCCAGACTTTCGCCCAGGGTGCGCGCAAATTCGCGATCCCAGGTGGCGGCTAATGCGGCGCCGCCCGCGTAAGCGGTGGTTGGACCCCAGGTGCGTACCCCGACTGAAGCGTCCGACATTTTGAAGCGAGGCAGACCGATGGAAGGTACCCCATGGGTGAACATACTGTCGACGCCGCCCAGCAACTCGACTTTTTGTTCGAGGGTCAGTTTAGCTAAGAGGGCATGGGCCTTGGCTTCAAGGGCAGGCGAGTCAGGGACAGGGGCCTGTGCAAAAGCGAGCGCAGACGCAGCGACGAGGCCGGGAAGGACCAATAAAAGCGAGCATCTGCGGCCCAAGTGTGAAATCGATTGGGGGGGGAATCGGAGTGGGTTTGTCATGACGCCGAAAGAATAACGCATCCACACTCGCCGGGATACGACTGGGAGCACAATCGGTAAGCGCTTTTAAACCATTGATATTCATGTGAGGCATGTTTTGTGACACGAGTCACAACGGGGGGTGAATGGTGTCACTGCTTGTGTCGGAAGCGAAGCGCAGACTCGTTTACAAATGGGCAGGATAGCCAGACGCTGAGCACGGAACGGTCCATGGCGCCAGGAGGCATCGATGAGTTTTGCCAGCGGTTTGAAGACCATCGTGGTGGCCACGGACCTCGAAGGGAGCTCGGATGCTGCCCTGGAGTACGCACGCAAAATTGCGGCCGGTTACGGCGCACGCATTGTGTTGGCGCATGGGCTCGATCCCATGGAGTACGCCGCGGTCGATTCCGTGCCGAGCAAAGTGATCCGGGGGCTGACGGAACAGGCGCGTGCGGTGTTAGGTCAAATGTCCGACGAATTACTGCGCGAAGGCATCCCTAGCCATTCAGAAATTCGGCAAGGCGCTGTAGTTGACATGCTGATCGGAGTCGCGAAGCAGTATGACGCGGGACTGATTGTCATTGGCACAAAAGGACGGCAAGGAGTGGGGCCGGTGGCCGTGGGAGCAATCGCGGAGCCGCTGGTCAGGAAAGCGCCATGCCCGGTGCTGGCAGTGGCCGCGGACTGGAACGCAGGCGATTTTCGTCCTACGCCGGGCGGCCCGGTATTACTGGCCATGGAGCGCAACGGTGCGGCCGGAGCAGCATCGTCAGTTGCCAGTTCACTGGCCAAGGTTTTCCACCGGACGCTGGTTGTGGTGCATGCACGAGGAGCCGCAGCGGTTTCAGCCATTCTCAATCCAGGAGCGACGTCTCTGGAGCAGTTTGGAGTGACACAGAGTTCAACCCTACCGGTGCGCTTCGTGGTGAAGGATGGAAATCCTGTGGATGCGATTTCACAGGCAATCCTTCAGTACAAACCTGCCCTTCTGGTGGTTGGAGTGAAGCGCGTGAGCGAATCTCCAGGACCGCACGGGACTGCATTCGCCCTTTTGGCCAGTTCGCGGGTTCCCGTGCTGTGCGTACCGTCAGAACCGATGCTGATTCACGAAGAGCAAGAAGCTTTCAGTTCCATGCAGAATCCGGAACCAAAACCGAACTGAGATTGAAATTGCATTGCTGGGTCAGGATGAGGAGTGGCCGGCGAGACTAACCGGTTTCCCTCGCGGCCCTTTTTCATAGCTTTTCGCCCTGGGTTCAATAGCCGGGGACAGATCGAAGGCAATCGTGGGGCCTGCGTGTCCAGACCCAAGAGCGCCGGCGACCGCACAGGCGCCGCTGCTGAACCGAGGGCAAGCCAGGTATGCGGTTTAGAGGTCAGGCGTGGGGCTCAAGCTTAAGAAATCGGCCTAGTTCCAAGGGAGAGGCAAACCGTGCAGCCAGAGGCAAGAACGAGGCAAATGGACGCGATTGTGGCACACCCGCTTGCGGAATTGTTGGCCTGCCCGCCGGCAACCGGCAGTCTCCTGACGGCTTCGGCAAGGTCAATTGAATTCCTCAGCGGTGAAGTGGTATTTCAGCAGGGCACCATCTGCCTGGGCCTCTATCTTATCGTTTCGGGACAGTTCCTGAGGCGAACGGAACGGCTTGAAACGCGACTCACGCTCGGAACGGCGCGCGCGGGAGACCTGGTGGAACTGGCTGCTGCGCTGGGGGGTCGACGCCACACGTACACCCTGTCTGCGCAGATGCCGGGCTCCTTGCTTCTACTGCCAATAGAGGCCCTTCACCAGTCGTTCGAATCGTACCCCCCGATGCGAATGAGGTTGCTGGAGGAGCTGGCGCGCGAGGTTTCGCGTGCTTACCATGCCTGCAGCGTATCGAGCGCCATCAGAACGCGCCGGCGCAGGCCAGAACAAGCAGCCATCTAAGTACTCTAGACGACATTGCTGAGAATCGATTGAATTTTGCGGCTTACCCGCGTCGATGGCCATGCGAGGACTCACGATAGGGCACGCTTGCCGATTCATCGAATCCTGAGGACATACCGTCGAATTGCGCTATACTTCAATTAATCCGACGAGGACCTATGGCCTCCTTTCATCCTCATCACCCTCCGGAAGATTGCATTAATTGCGAGCACCGTCATCTGCGCATGTTTTGCAATCTCACGCCTGAGGCGCTGCAGGACTATGACGGCATCGGCATCATGATGAGCCACGCAAGGGGCGCTAAGCTGTTCAACGAAGGCGACCTGGCGCGTAACGTGTTCGTTATTTGCTTCGGCCAAGTCAAGATCTCTTCGACATCGCGGGACGGAAAGACGATGATTTTGAAGATCGCAGGACCTGGCGATGTGATGGGTCTGAGCGCAGTGTTGGCCAATGTGCCGCACGAAGTGACTGCGGAAGCGATCGAACCCTGCCAGGTCAAGACGGTGCGTAAACAGGAGTTCGTCGATTTCCTGGGGCGCCACGGCATTGCCAGCATGAACGCGGCACAGTCACTCTCGGGTGAATATCTGACGGTCTTTCATGATGCCAAGCGGCTGGCGCTATCCGGTTCGGCTGCGGGGCGTTTGGCTCGGCTGCTGCTCGATTGGGGACGCTCGGCCTCGAATGGCAAACCGGAAATTCGCTTCACGATGGCGCTAACCCACGAAGAGATTGCCAATATGGCAGGGACTTCTCGCGAGACTGTGACCCGCTTGTTGAACCAATTTCGGCGTGATCAATGGATCTCGATCAAGGGCGCCAGCCTGACGATTGTCGATCCCGATCAGCTCGAACGCCTGACTGCCTAGGTATCAGGTGTGGGTGGCTTCCAGTCCGCCCGTCATTGATTTTCCGGGAAGTCGATCCCTAAACACCCCGCCATCGTTTTGGTCGTGCACCGACTGTTAGTTGTGCAAGTAGCCGTGTTCAGGCGGTCCCGTCATCGCTCAACCATGGGTTGAGAAGGCCGTAGATTCCCAATAAGCTTTGGATGAAGACGAGTTTGCCAGCCATTGCAGGCCACAGAAGCCGTCGATCAGAGGTGCATGGCCATACGCAGGGCCACCGGCTCTTCTTTGGCATCCTGAGCCTCGCGGAGCGTCAGCACAGGGCAATGTGCATGCGCAAGGATCTTGTAGATGGTTCGATTGCGGGTCAGGTTCTGCAGGGCCGAGCGTTGCGTTGCGCCGAGCACGATGAGGCTGGCATGGCGTTGAGCCGCCTCCGCGAGAATCTCGATGGAGGGATTGCCGTGAATCACGTGAGGTTCAATCGTGCCGGTGCATCCGCAGGCGGCTTCGGTTGCAAGCGCGGTTAACTCCTGCACTGCAACGGAGTCGATCTCCGGAGAAAATCCCTTGCGATCCATCTCTTCGAGCGGGGGCAGAACGTGGAGCAGGACAAGCTTGGCACCAAGAGTGGACGCGATCTGGCAGGCAAGCGCTGCGCTCGAGCGAGAGGCCTCTCTAAGCGTGGTGGCATGCAAGATCAGCCGCTCCGGGCTGTCGCCTTCCACCGGGAGATGAGCCTCGGGTCCCACGGTCATGACCGGGAGGTTTGCCGAGCGCAGCACTTGTTCTGCAACGGATCCGAGCAGGAGCTTACTCATTTTGCTCCGGCTACGGGTTCCGAGCAGGATCCTATCCGCGTGAAATTGCCGTGAGGCAGCCAGCACTTGTTGTGCGACGTTTCCTTCACGAACCACAGCATCGCAAGCCACCTTGTGGCTGCGCGCTTGATGACAACAAGTTTCCAGCGATTTGGCGGCAAAGTCAATCGCCCCGGCGGGATCGTAGTACGGCATGCCGACGGCGTCTACCGCCATGGCTTCACTAGCTGCGAGCACGTGAAGCAGGATGAGATTAGCCCCTGTGCTGACTGCCTGTTGAATGGCGAAAGGTAGCAGCCGATCCAAATCGCTAAGATCCGTGGCAACCAGGATCGTTCCAGGATGACTCCAGCGGCTTGCGCCCGGGATCGGCATGGCATTCACCTCTCAACACGACAGGGTGACACTAATTGCAGGGAGCGTAAGTGACAAGGCGCACCAAACGAGGTGATTTGACTCACACTCGATACGTGGGTTTCGATCTGATTTCCGGCTGGGTCACGGCAGAAAAGCGATGCAGGTATTGCGAGGGTGGCTGCTCGCGCGGCTTGCGGAAGGCATTTTGAGACAAGGTATTTTCGATTTCTTTATTGCATCTTTATTTGATATTTCACTATCTTTAAGAATGGAATCTCACCCACAGACTTTCCGTTCCTGTAGACATCCCAAGACAAAATAATTCCTCGTGTCTTTTTGGCGCCCACGCTTTCTCAAAAAAGTTCCCCTCTTTTTCGGGCGCGTCAACGCATAACTCTACCTGATTCATTCGGAGGATAGGCGCAATGCTTTATCGATCTACTCGAAGTGTATTCAGACCCATGCTGCTAGTCTTAGCCGTGCTGCTTACGATGTCGGCATCCATTTTCAGCCAGACATTCCGCGGCGGCATCAACGGCACGGTGACAGATGCATCGGGCGCCGTAGTCGCGGGTGCGACAGTGGAAGCAGTTGATAACGCCACTGAAGTCTCACACCAGACAGTTTCGTCGAGTGCCGGAACGTTCACCTTTCAAGATCTTCCCCTAGGGACGTATCTCGTTTCCGCATCAGCAACCGGGTTTCAAATGGAAAAGATCGACAAGGTCCCGGTTACAGCAGGAACGGTCTACACTTTGCCGATCAAGTTAAGTATCGAGCGGGCTGCCACAACGGTTGAAGTCGACGCAGCGGCACTCACACTCGATACCACCTCGACCACGCAGGTTGCGGAAGTCGGTGGCGAGCAGCTGCAGGACACTCCCCTCAATGGCCGTGACTTCACGCAGCTCATCATTCTTTCACCGGGGTTTTCAAATAGCGGCGCCGGCGGCTACGGCTCGCTGAACGGAACTCGCGCGAACCAGATCAACTGGCAGATCGACGGAATCGACAATAACGATTTGTGGCATAACATTCCGGCGGTCAACCAGGGCGGTGTCTCGGGTATCGCCGGCATTGTTCTTCCGATCGATGCGGTAGATCAGTTTTCAGCGCAAACGCAGGCTTCCCCGGAATCGGGACGCAACCCAGGCGGCAGCGTCAACCTATCGCTGAAGGCGGGTGGTAACGCGCTTCACGGTTCGCTCTACTACTACAATCGCAATGAATTCTTTGGGGCGACGAACCCATTTACGGCGCCTGTGAAACAGGAGGTCCGCAACTACAACTACGGATTCTCGGCAGGCGGTCCGTTTATCAAGGACAAGCTTTTCTGGTTCACTACGTTTGAGCATCAACGCTTCACCATCGGCGTACCGGATCAGGCGACGGAGCCGACGACTGGGTGGGTGACCGAAGCCACGGCTGCACTGGCGAAGTTTAATATTCCAGTGAACCCGGTGTCGACGAATTTGCTCGCCACTCTTTGGCCTTCGGCGGCGACAGGCTCTGGCCCGGCGACAATCAATAACTACACGAGCACCCAGCCGGAGTATGGCTACAGCTACAACGGCCTGGCCAAGATCGATTACACGATCAACAGCAGAAATAGCCTCACGGCACACTGGTTCGCGGGTCAAGGCAACCAGGTTGCCCCGGTTGGATCTTCCCTGTACTACTACTACGAAGTTGCCCCGATTCACGTTCAAAATTACGCAATCGTATTCAATCACGTGTTTTCGCCGACCATCACCAACCAGGCGCTGGCGGGCGTGAATTACTTCAACCAGGTCTTTAACGACTTCAACAACAGTTTCGATGTCGCCTCTTTGGGACTAGTGACCGGTTCGGGTTTGCCAGGCTCGCCGAACATCAACATCTCCGGCTTTGACTCAACAGGCGAGACGCCTCCCGAGGGACGAAACGACATCACTGGGCATTTGACCGACGATCTTTCCTGGACGATTGGAAAGCATCAGTTCAAGTTCGGCGGGGAACTCCGCAAGGCGCAATTGGATGAGTTCTATCACCGTCACGCACTGGGCAGCTTTACGTTCGATGGAACGCAAGGGCCGGATCAATCGGCGGCAGCAAACGGCGATTCGTATGACACAGGCGATGCTCGTGTCGACGCGCTGGCTGATTTTCTCGCAGGCAACGTGAAGACGTCGTCGATTGCGCTCGGCGATCCCGATCGCCAAGTATTCGTGAATACCTTCGCTCTGTTTGCTCAGGACTCCTGGCAGCTTACGCAGAAACTCAACGTCAACTACGGGCTTCGTTGGGATTACGAAGGGCCTCTGCACAACCCGTGGAAGAACCTGTCGGTATTCCGTCCGAATCTTGGCGGCGTTGTGTACCAGGGCAACCAGATCAGCACCCTCTACGATCCCACTTACTTGAACTTCAGTCCTCGGATTGGATTCTCGTATCAAGCCACCCCGACGACGGTCCTGCGGGCGGGCGCGGGTCTTTATTACGACACGCCGAACCTCAATCCCTTCCTCGACAACCGTCCAGGCAATGGTGCTCCCAACGGAGTCGAGGGCAATCCTGGAGGCCCGGATCCAGTGGTCACGGCGAACGCGACCGGCTACACGCTTGTCTCCGGGGTAGATCCCTTTACCTCAACCTCAGCGTCGAGCAGCTTGTTCTCGATTGCCCAAAATTTTGTTCCCTCGCACAACATAAACTACAACTTCCAGCTGGAGCAGAGCGTTTCAAACAAGATAGTTGCGCAGTTGGGATATGTGGGCAGCGAAGGGCGTCATCTTCTGGCGATCCGCGATATTAACCAGGCGGCACTGGGTGGCGGTGCGAGGCCTTATCCGCAGTGGAGTTTTATCAACGAGATTCAGAGCATTGGAACCTCGAACTACAATTCGCTGCAAGCAACAATTCGTTTCTCGGGCTACCACGGACTCACAGCGCAAGCTGCTTACACGTGGTCGCATAGCTTCGACGAAGTTACGGCCTATCGCGGCGCTTTGCCGCAGGACAGCTACAACTTCAAGGGCGACTACGGTCCGAGCGACTTTGACAATCGCAATATCTTTGTCGCTAACTTCAGCTACGAAGTTCCCGGCGCTCATATCCTGAAGCCGCTCACTAACGGATGGCAGGTCAACAGCCTGATGACGTTCCATGGAGGGTTGCCGTTCTCGGTTTACAGTTCCGCGGACACGTCGGGCACGGACGACGGCAATCAGCGGGCAAACGCGGTACCAGGTGTGGATCCGTATGCAGGCTACCGCAAGGGCGGCGTCGGCCTGAACTGGTTGAATCCTGCGGCATTCGTCGATGCGCCAGCGGGCACGTGGGGTACAACGGGTCGCAATGCCTACTACGGTCCTGGGTATGGCGATGTTGACATGTCGGTCTTCAAGAACAACCACATCACGGAGCGAGTTTCGACTCAGTTCCGCGTAGAGATGTTCAACCTCTTTAACCGTACCAACTATGCTCCTCCGCTAGGGGGTAGTTTCAACCCGTCGTACACACCGGACAACGGGCTGGCGCTCTTTACAACTATCGGCAGCTTCAATGGCGCGCCTGGAATTGGAGCCGGCGAGCCATTCAACACGCAGTTCGCACTGAAGGTGATCTTCTAAACACAGCGTCTTAAGTTATTGCGCATAATCGACGCAACGTCATGTTGCCT
>OBLU010001258.1_pt1 | contig 23652 bp, 19 predicted proteins | sample 1518681 | NCBI WGS metagenome assembly OBLU01 (sample SAMEA3539304, study PRJEB22396) | soil metagenome | biome: tundra; feature: field; material: soil | place: USA | collected 2010-05 | depth 0.15 m
GCTCCGACTTCAAGGGCAACCCGCTGTCGAGCATCTTCGACTCCAAGCTGACCAAAGTTGTCGGTACTACCGGCAAGGTCATCGCGTGGTACGACAACGAGTGGGGCTATTCCAACCGCGTCAAGGACCTGATCCTGTTCCTGGTGAAGAAGGGCCTGTAACTCTGCCTGGCAAGCTATAGTGCCTGTCATTCTGAACGAAGCGAAGAGTCCCCGCATAAGTAACGATGCGGCAAGATTCTTCGCTTCGTCGTCTCTGGTGCCTCCTCCACTTACTTCACCTCGATGATCTGGGCGACGGCGTTCCATCCGCGCAGGGCGATTTCGGTGGGGCCGTGCGTAACGGTGGCTGGGTATTCGATTGCAACCGTGCGCGTTTCGCCGGGGAGCAGCGAGATGTAGTTGTCGGAGTAGTACGCCGGCAGGATGCGAGTCTTGTGGTCCGCGTCGATCAGCGTGAGCTTGTTCTCCAGGCTCGCGACGGCCGCGGGATTGGTCAATTGCACCGTCACCTTGACCATGTTGCCTTCCTTGGTCGCGCTGGCCGCGGCGTTGAGCGTTGTGGGTGCAAGCTGGTTCAGTTCGCGATAGGCGGAGGGCTTGGCGCCGAGCCAATACAGGTTTTGCGAGAGCAGCTTATTTTGCGCGTCGCGCAATTCGAGCGAGACCAGCACCATGCCCTTGGCGAGCAAAGGAGCGAGGTCCAGTTGCAGGCTGGGCGCGGTCGAGTCGTCAGCTACGTCCTTCCGCTCCGCGGCTTGAAAGAGCAGCGCGTTGGCGAGCGAGTAGACCTTCGCGCTCACCGTCAATCCAGCGTGGGCCGTGATGGTGGTGTTGATGACGTCGACGCGATAGGTCGCCAGGTTGAGCTGCACATGCAGCGGTTCGCAAGCCTTCTTCACGCCATAGTACGAGGCTTGCGTGTCGTAGTCGGAACTAAGGATCTGCCACATCGTGCTGGGCCACGCGGGCTGCGTCATCCACAGCAGGCGGCCGCTGTTGGGCGCCCATAGATTGGCGTTCATGCCTTCGAAGATGGCGCGATGGTCGACGTAGTTCAGCATCTGCGCCTTGCGCTCGAAGTCTTCGAGGCTGGTAGGCGCGCCGAACTCGCCCTCAATCTCGGCCATGAACGGCGCGACATCGCCGTTCCCGCTCTGGTGCCAGTCGTGGTAGGCCCACGCGTCGCTGATGGGCCACCGGTCTGGCTTCGCGAGGGTGCTCTCAAAGGACTCGAGCGTCGACATGGAGGGCGTGCCGGTCTCGACCGAAAACCCGCGGTTGAGCCGGGTGTAATACTGCGCCGGATCCTGATAGTGGTACGGTCCACTGCCCTGCAGGTTCACTGCGTTCGAACTGGGCGAGTAATAGCGCGTGCCGTCGAGCGTGCGGACCAGGTCGTCGAGGCCCGTATTGATGATCGGTTGAGGCACGCCCTCGTTGCGTCCGCACCAGACGACGATAGAGGGATGATTGCGGAAGCGCTGGATGGTGTCGGCGGCGTTGGCGAGGAAGAGCGCTGGGTCTTCGGCTTCGAGGTTGTAGTTCTGGGTCGACTCCCAGAAGTCGTTCCAGACCAGCATTCCGTATTCGTCCGCAAGGTCGTAGAACGTCTCCTCGGTGCTTTGGCCTACCCAGTTGCGAATGATGTTGAGGCCGGCATCGCGATGGAGCCGGAAAAACGGCTCCAGGCGAGCGCGAGAGACACGCTTGCGGGAGTCGTCCATGCCCCAGTTGCCGCCGCGCGCTGCGATACGCACGCCGTTGACTCGCAGAACGAGGTATGGCGATGCGCGCAGGTCGGTGAGAGGTTGGATCGCGGGCGAGTTCTCGCCGCCGGGTGCCAGCGATGCGACGTGTGAGTATGAATTGCTGTGGCTCTCTTCCGGGAGGTCGGCGGCTTCTGCTTCGGGAAGAGGGATTTCGCGCATGCCTTCGTGGCTGACGTCGACAACGGGGCGACGGGCGCCGCGCGCGGCGGTTGGAGAGTACTCAACGCGCCGCAGGTGCCCTGTGCGGTCGAGCAGGCTCAACTCGTAGGAGATCTCGCGGACACCGAAGCGGATGTCTTTGCTGTCGGAAATTCCGCGATTCGATTGGACGCTTAGTTTCAAGTGATAGAGTTCGGGGTTGCCGTATCCGTTCGGCCACCACAGCCGCGGGTGTTGCAGGTTGAGTTGAGCAAACTCGGCCGGCGTGAGTTTCACGACACTCTCTCCGCGCGGCAATGTGATGCTCTTGCGCACGGTGACCTGCTCGATGGATGCAAGGAGCGTTGCTCGGATCGGTGCGGTTGAGAGATTTGAAACGGGCACGGTGATTTCAACCGCAGCCTGCGACGTATCGTGATTGCGAAACGACGTCACGACCTGGGCATCGCCGAGCCTCAAGCTGCGTGTCACGCGCAATGTGACCGGTTGCCAGATGCCGCTGTCGCGATCGCGAATCGCGGGAATCCAGTCCCAACCCTCGGTCGCGAGAAAGGTGGGGCCGTCGAGTTCCATCGCGCCGCCATTTTCGCCAGGGCCGCCGAGGATGGATTGCTCCTGCGGGATGCCCGGGTGCGGCGGCGGCGAAATGCGGACGGCGAGCACATTCTTCTGTCCGGACTTCAGCTTCGAGGTCACATCGAAGCTGCCGCGACGGAACGCGCCCTCCATCGTGCCCAGCAGTTTCCCGCTCAGCCAGATCGATGCCGCATAGTTGATCCCCTGGAATGTCAGTTCCGCGTGAGAGCCTTGGCCAGAGAACACCGATGCGGGCACGGTGAACTCGTTGCGGTACCAGTAATCCTGCTTATTGAGCGACTCGGGGATGGCGAGATTGTTGAGGCCGAAATCGGGGTCGGGATAGATGCCGTCGTCGATCATCGTGGTCAGCACGGTACCGGGCACGGTCGCACGCATCCAAGTCGCATCGTCGTATGAGCTAGTGCTCAGATGCGCGCCATCGGCGTCCACTTTGGGGGCCTCGCGCAGAGTCCAGCTATCCGAAAGCGTCCATTCGTCGGCGGCGGTCGGTATGAGCGATGGGCCAACTGGAGGGCGTTGGATCGCGATGGGCGTCGCAAACGGCGCGCTCGAGTGCGGCATGGTCTCAGGATCCTGGGGAGCACGGTATCCGGCCTGGCCGCGTGTTTGGAACGGCCATGGCTTCGAGCCTTCCTCGAACTGGACGACGGAGAAGTTCGGCTGCGCGAGGTAAAGCTGCCGTGCCTCAATGTCGGATAGAGCGCGCCGCAGAAGGGTGAACGATGCGATCTGGCCGCCGAAGTGTTGGCTGATTCCAGGTTCTGCCGGCGGTGCCATCCGCAAAGTTGGGCTTACGTCGTCCGTCGTTATGTCGCCGGTCGAGACTGTTCTGCCGTCGCTGGAGAGCCGTGCATGCGCGCCGTCAAACGTGGCGACCAGCAGATGCCACTCGCCGGGGTTGAGATTGGCGGGGCCGGAGAGTTCGTTGCCGCCCATCCACAGCGTAAGTTTCCCGGCGTCCACGGCCAGATAGCGAGGGTGATCCGCGGTGATGCTACCGATGCCGGCGACTAGTTCGAGCGAACCGACCGGCTCGGATGTCCTGATCCAGCAGTAGAGGGACCAGGGCGCGTCGGCAAGCAGGACGGGGTCGTGGGCGTCGGGAATGGTCTTCGTAAGGCCGGGGCCATCGGGAAGAAATATGCCGTTGTAGGGGCCGAATTGGGGAGGATCTAGAGCTTTAGGGGTCTGTGCGTGCGTCGTGGCAGCCATTAGGGCGACGGCCACGACCAACATCGCCCGCGCAATACAGCGTTCGAAGAACATGGTGGAAGAGTATAGATGTTGAAGGAAGGATGATAGACCTTGTCGGGTTACAGTTTGAAGTGATCTGGAATCGCGCGAACAGGGGAACGTCCTTGGTTGAGTCGACAGTCGCCGATAAGCAAGAAACGCGCACTCCCGGCCTGCAACCTCGGTGGGTCGAATGGCTCGACGGAAGGCCGGGCTTAGCCCTCGCGTTTTTCTGGGGGCTTGCGGAAGGCACATTCTTCTTTGTTGTGCCGGATGTCGTCATCTCGCTGGCGGCCCTGGTACGGCCGCGTCGAGCATGGCGGCACGCAGTTGCGGCCATTGTCGGAGCCGTCCTCGGAGGAGCCCTTCTGTTCCATTGGGCATTGCGGAACCCCGGAAGCGCTCAGAAGGCTGTCGCGCACGTGCCGTTTGTGACATCGCAGATGTTCGTGCGAGTCCATGAAAGCTATCGCGCGCATGGGCTGGGCGCCGTGTTTCGCGGTCCGCTAACCGGGACTCCCTACAAAATCTACGCGGTCGAAGCGCCGGAGTTTGTGGGCCGGACGGCTTTTCTAGCGGGTACGGTTCCGGCGCGAGGCGAACGATTTCTGCTCGTCTGGGCGGTCTTTGGCGTTGCGGGAGCAGCCCTTCGGAGGTACCTTGGACGCACGACCTCGCGACTCGCCCTGTGGCATGCAATCTTCTGGATTCTCTTCTATGCCTTCTATTGGAGCAGGATCGCTTTTTGATGACGCTTTTTTCGACGTCGCAGTTCGAGGCACAAGGACGATATGCCGAGCATCTACGGTCTGAAGCCCGCGTTTCAGAATCGGCTGAGACCGCTGGTGAATGGACTCGCGCGCATCGGAGTTACCGCAAACCAGGTTACGCTTGCCGGGCTGTTGCTTTCGCTGGCTGCCGGCGCGCTGATCGCATGGACGCGCGGAGGCCGGATGCTGTTGCTGTTGCCCGCGGTGCTGTTCGTCCGGATGGCGCTGAACGCAATGGATGGAATGCTGGCGCGCGAGCATGGCCAGAAAACCTCGCTGGGTGCGCTGCTGAATGAGTTGGGCGACGTCATTGCGGACACCGGGCTTTACCTGCCGCTGGTTCTCGTGCCGGGCTTCGATGGCCGGTTGGTGGTTGGGGTGGTGGTGCTGTCGATACTCACCGAGATGACCGGTGTGATCGCAGTGCAGATTGGCGCCTCGCGGCGCTATGACGGCCCGTTCGGCAAAAGCGACCGAGCCTTTGTCTTTGGCCTGCTGGGCTTGCTGCTTGGCCTTCGTGCGCCCGTCGAACCTGCGATACCATTCGCACTCTGGGCGATGATCTTCCTGTTATTTTTGACGATCGTGAATCGGTCGCGACAAGCGTTGCAGGAAATATCCGCGGGAGCCGCGAAGAAATGAGCCGCCGAATCCATCCCCTGGCGAGCGTGATTGCGGCCGTGGCGCGCGGGATCAGCGGCGTGCAGGTGCGGTGGCTGGGCTGCCGGCCCGACGTAAAGCAGCGAATCTACTTTGCGAATCACACCAGTCATCTGGACTTCGTCGTCCTGTGGTCGGCGTTGCCGGGCGAAGTGCGAGCGCGCACGCGGCCAGTTGCCGCGAAGGACTATTGGGACAGTGGCATGCGGGCGTATCTGGCGCAGAACGTCTTTCGCGCGGTTCTGGTCCAGCGCGGGGCGCGGGCAAATACTCCGGAGGAGGCGCGGGCCGAGGCAGCCGCGGTGATCGATCGGCTCGCAGAGGCGATGGGCGAAACGGAGTCGCTAATCTTCTTCCCCGAGGGTACGCGCGGCACGGGCGAGACGATGGCGCCGTTTCGCGGCGGACTGTATTACCTGGCGAAGAAGAGGCCCGATGTCGAACTGGTGCCGGTATATCTTGAGAACCTGTACCGGATTCTGCCGAAGGGCGAGGTGCTGCCGGTGCCACTGGTGAGTCTGCTGACATTTGGAGAGCCGATGCACCTTAAAGACGCCGAGGAAAAGCGGGACTTTCTCGAGCGGGCCGGCGCAGCCGTGAGTGCACTGCGCAGAAAGGGACAATCGTGACGACGAGCGCGTCGGGAGGTCCGGCAGCGACGATCGGCTGGCTGGTACACGGGAAAGATCCGCAGCTTGCATGGCTGTTTTGCGGCGTGCTGGGCGTTCTCATCCTGGCAAGTGTGATCGGGGCCACCCTCAAGCGAACGGCAAAGAGCGAGGCGGCGCGTGCCACCATCGACAATCTAAATGCGCGGACGCGCGCGTGGTGGAAGATGTGCGCGATCTTTGCGCTCACGCTGCTGGTCGGGCGCATCGGCTCGCTAGTTCTTTTCGCGCTGCTGTCGCTACTGGCGCTGCGCGAATACATCACGTTGATGCCGACGCGCCGCGGAGATCATCGAACGCTGGTCTGGACTTTCTTCTTCATTACGCCATTGCAGTATTACCTCATTGCGATCCGCTGGTACGGATTCTTCGCAATCATGGTTCCGGCAATGGCATTTCTATTCATTCCCACACGGATCGCGCTGTCTGGCGACACGCAATGTTTTCTGGAGCGGGCTGCCAAGATCCAGTTCGGAATCATGATCTGCCTTTACTGCCTGAGCTACGCGCCGGCGTTGTTGATGATCACGATCCCAGGATTCGCAGGACATGATGCGCGCCTGCTCTTGTATCTCGTACTCGTGGTGCAGATGACCGACGTGATGAAGTACGTTTGGGGGAAACTTCTCGGCAGGCACAAGATCGTACCGCTGGTCAGCCCGAACAAAACCTGGGAGGGATTTGTCGGAGGAGTCCTTTCGGCGACCGCGGTCGGTGCGGCGCTGTGGTGGGCAACGCCTTTCACCCCGCTGCAGTCCGCGGGCATGTCGCTGATGATCGCCCTGCTGGGGGCCGCCGGCGGGTTGGTGATGAGCGCGATCAAACGCGATGCGGGGGTCAAGGACTTCGGCACCATGATCGAAGGCCACGGCGGCATTCTCGACCGCATCGATTCGCTGTGTTTCGCCGCGCCGATTTTTTTCCACCTGGTTCGCTATTATTTTGTGCCGTAATCCGTCGAGAGGAAGGCGGGGACCGGGCTTTGCGGCATTTTTCCCAGCACCCGGCTATGATGGGGTGTCCGAAACGCAAGGAGACAGGCAGAGATGGATACGTCGGTGGTAAGGCTGTTGGAAAGATACGGATGGATACTCGCGCTTTTGCTCATCGTCCTGCTGCACAAGGCAATCTTGCGGATTTTCTTCGGGACCGTAATCGTTTCAAAGGATGAGATCGGGATTCTGAACAAGAAGTGGGTACTGTTCGGCAAGAACCGTACGCTTCCTGACGGCTCGATCATCGCACTGAATGGCGAAGCCGGCCTGCAGGCGGACACGCTGGCTCCGGGAATCCACTTTGGGCTGTGGGCGTGGCAGTACACCGTCTACAAGGCTCCGTTCACCACCATCGACCGTGGCCATATCGGCATTGTTGAAGCGCGCGATGGGCATCCGCTCTCGGGCGGTCGCGTGCTGGCGAAGACAGTCGAATGCAATGCGTTCCAGGATGCGCGTAAGTTCTTGACCGGCGGCGGTGAGCGTGGACCGCAGATCTCGATCATCCCTCCAGGGACTTATCGCATCAACTCGGCGCTGTTCAACATCTCCACCGAAGACGTCCTCGAGATCCCCGACAATATGGTCGGCGTCGTCACCACCAAGGACGGTAAGCCGCTTGCCACCGGAGAGATCGCGGGCCGGGAAGTCGTTGGCCACAACATGTACCAGGACGCCGAAGCCTTTATCACCGCGGGCGGTTTCAAGGGTCTGCAGGAGCAGGTCGTCCTGGCCGGCCGATACTTTATCAATCCCCGCTTCGCCACCGTCGAAATTCAGCCCATGACCAACGTCCCGATTGCCAACGTCGGCGTCGTCATCGCCTACGTAGGCGAAGAGGGCAAGGACCTTTCCGGCGACACCTTCCGGCACGGCAACCTCGTCAGCCGCGGCCAGAAGGGCGTCTGGTTCGACCCGCTCGACCCCGGGAAGTACCCCATCAATCCCTTCACCCACAAAGTCGAACTCGTGCCCACCGCAAACATCGTCCTCAATTGGGCCACTGGAAAATCCGAGGCCCACAAGCTCGACGAAAAACTCTCGACCATCACCGTCCGCTCGTCCGATGGCTTCACCTTCAATCTCGACGTCAGCCAGATCATCCACATCCCGCGCAACGATGCTCCCAAGGTGATCGCCCGCTTCGGCACCATGGCGAATCTTGTCACGCAGGTGCTTGAGCCCACCATCGGCAACTACTTCCGCAACGCCGCGCAGACCTCCGACGTCATCGAATTCCTCCGCCACCGCAGCGAACGCCAGGCTGAATCCAAAACCGCCATCAGCGCGGCCCTCACCGAATACAACGTCAACGCCATCGATACCCTTATCGGTGACATCACTCCGCCCGAAGCCCTGATGAAGACGCTCACCGATCGCAAGATCGCCGAGCAGGAGCAGGTGACCTACAAGACCCAGCAGCTTGCCGAAGAGACTCGCAAGGACCTGCAGCAAGCCCGCGCCATGGCCGATACGCAGGCCAAGGTCGTCGACTCCGAGCGCAGCGTCTCGATCGCCGACTTCACCGCACAGGCCGCCGTCAAACGCGCCGAAGGTGACGCCCGCTCCCGCATCATCGGCGCAGAGGCGGAAGCGAGATCCAAGACGATCAACGCCACGGCCGACGGCAACGTCATCACCACGGTCGGCAACGCCGAGGCCGAGAAGACCAAGGCCGTCGGCACTGCGGAAGCCGATGTCATCAAATTGAAGATCGATTCCATGGAGTCCGGTAACTACGCCATCGTTCAGGTGATGCAGGCTCTCGCCCAAAACAAAGTCCAACTCGTCCCGCAGATTGTCGCTGGCAGTGGCGGAAGTCAGGGTGGAACCCTCGTCGACGTCCTGTTAGCCAACCTGCTCCGCGACAACCTCAAGTCGGGCAACGGAGCCGCGGTTGTGCCACCGACCGAGCAGAAATAGAGGCTGTAAAACATGCTTCCTGCTGGAACGGAAGCACGAGCTTGCCCATTGCGTTTGAAACGTACTACCATCGAATTTCCTTCGCGGAGACTACCTGGGAGTTGGACAGCCGCGCGTGGGAAGGGATTCGTCTAAGGGCCATCGGACGCTGTGCATACTTCGAAAGTCAGGGGGTTTCGACATGGGCCCGTACTCTTCGAACAGCCGCGGCTTAGGCCGCCTTGCGGATTACCTCTTTCAGAGACGGGGTGCGTTGAGGGTTGGCGTCGCGGCCATGCTCTTCGTCTTCCGCGCAGCGTTCTGCGGCGCGCAGGACATCAAGCTGAATGTGACCTACGTCTGCAACGGCGAGCGCGAGTATGTGGAGAGCTGCAATATTCGTGACACGTCCGACACGTCCACATGCATGGTGGCACACCCCGACAAGCCGCAGCACAATGGATTCATGGTGTACACCTACGAGACTCGCGGAGCACTGAAGAAGCTCTTCCCAACCTGCAAGCAACCGACGGCGCAGGAGCAGGCCGCGGCCGATGCGTTTGCCAAGAAGCAACAGGCAAACTACGCCGCAGCCGTGCAGAAGGCGAATCCGCCGGTGAACGCTGCTCCAGTGCAGGCGGGTGGAGTAGCAGCGGGGAGTGTGGCGGGAGTCGCTCCCCCCAAGAACGCCGAGGAGCGCGCAATGCGGCGCTGCGTCAGTTCCGGCCGACTGCCTGCAACATGTACCGGCAACTCGCTGCTCGGGGCGTTTGGGCAGATGATTGGCCAGTTCCTGCCATCGCTTAACAAGGAACCTGCGCCGGGCCCCGACATGGCAGGCGCGTACGAAGGAGCCGGCAATTGGCGGCTCGATTTTATCGACGGAGGAGTCCTTGTGAACTGCTCCTTCCTGTCGCCGAATGAGGAGATGTACACGATTGACTTCAAGACGGGGCGGCCGACAATCACGATCGATACGCGACCGAAGCCGCTGGTCCTGACGTTGCGCGCGGATGGCGACATCGTCGGGCCGGGGCCGGTGACGATTGATGGAGTGGTTGCGGGCGGTTCCAGCGGCGGAGGGTCTACGCCGGGTCACACGGAAACACACGATGTCACGACACATGAACAGATCAACTCGTACCAGGTGAACGCCGGGAACGCAGGCCAGGTTACGAATACCGGTGGCGGTACCTACGATCTGGCGACCACCACCACTCAGAGCACTTACGTGCCGGGAACCTACACCGCTCCCCAAACCACCTTCGTTCCCAAGCGCGCGACCTGCCCGGCGATCAACGTCTCCACAAAAGGAGCCGGCACAGGCGTGCAGACAATGCAGACCAACCTGCTGAAGGGCATCTTCAACGACGGGAATACGGGGCCGGCGACGCCTGCGGGGATTCGCATGCACGGCATCTTCGCCTCAGCCTCGACCGGGTTCAGCGCGCAGTTCTTCCCCGAGTCGGTGATTCTGGGTTGCGGTCCCGACTCTGCGCGCGCGTATCCGTACACGGTGATGACCGAGGGCGGGAAGGCAGCAATCAAAGTGGAAGCGCCGGATCATCCGCTGATGCTGGCGTTCCGGCCGGATGGCTCGCTCGATGCGGGTTCGGGGCCGTACCAGGTTCACGGCCGCATCGTCACCGGACAGAATGACAATGACGACTTCACTTTCGCGCCGATGGAACGGACCTGCAATCTCGCTGTACTGACGCCCAGTAAAGAGATTCCGTTCACCGGCGGCGCGACAACGACACCCATGATGGTTGCGTCCGCGAGCAGTCCGGGCGGCGGGGGTGGCGGCGGGTTGTCGACTCCGCAGGCGCCTCTGGGTAATGCAACGCTGACCGTAGTTGCGGGCTTCCCGGCGCAGGCGGGAGTTCCGAATCCACTGGCAGGTCGGCCGTTCGTTCTGCTCCGCGAGAGCTACGGTGACGCGCTGGCGAAAGGCGGAGTGAGCGTGCCGGCGGGCGTCTCGCCGTACAAGTATGCCGGCACGGCGTGCGGCCAGAAGACGTCGGACTGCCCGAAGGTCTCGGCGGCAATTACCGCGAGTGCAGCGTCTGCGGTGCGTGCGGACGCAAGTGGCAGCGCGACCTTTCCGGGTGTGCCGCCGGGGACGTACTATCTGATGATCTCGGCAATCTTGAATCAAAAGCCGGTCGTTTGGGGCCAGGCGGTGCAACTAAAGCCCGGAGCCAACTCGATCACGTTGGATCATCGAAACGCGACGCCGTTGAATTAGGGTTTCACCGCCGAGGTGCGAACGCCCAGCTGTTTCCCATGCAGAAGTTGACGATGGAGCAGCACAGGATTGCGATCGCGTTCGCAACCAGCAACGGCAGGTGCGCCTGGTGGACGAAGATTCGCATCAGCGCGAGATTCCCCAGCAGCGAAACCATCCCATTGGAAAGATGGAAGCGCAGTAGTTGCTGGTGAAGTGCGGAGCCATCGCGGCGATCTCGCCAGGTGTAGCGCACGTGCCACACGAAGTTGTGCAGTAACGTCAGCTCAATAGCCGCCGCCGTGGCGTAGAGGTAGTGGCCCGGCGCCAGGCGGTTGAAGAGAGCCAGTGCGGCCAGTTGCACCACCATCCCCATCGCTCCTACGAGATTGAACTTGCCCCATCGGAGGAACGGGTTCATGGCAGCGGCTCCTGGCGGTAGAGTTCCGCCGTGTGGCGCAGAGTAACGCGGACGGCCATTGCGACCATGGCGACGGCTCCGATTGCTCCTCCGACATCGAACAGCAGCAGTTTGTGGCCGAACAGCGTCGCGTATGGGTTTCGCAGCAGGACCAGGTTGCCGATGATCAGGAGAATGCGCACTTCGGTGGGGCCGAAGATGCTTTGCGAGAGTTGAAAGCACGAGAGAGTATAGGTGGCGAGGAAGCTCTCGCTGCAGAGGATGAGGAACGCGACCAGCATCGCGATCGCGGTCTGCCAATGCAGCAGGCCGGAGCAGGCAAGCCCGCCCATCAATGCGACGGAGCCGAACACGTCCACCATATGATCGACGTAGAAGCCGTAGCGCGGGCGCTGCTGGCGACGCACTCGGGCGAGAGTTCCGTCGAGGCTGTCGCCGAGCCAATTGAAGACCAGGCACGCAATGACCAGCAGCAGGGCATGGCGATCATAGCGCGATACGGCATAGCAGAGCCCAGCGGCGATCTGCGCGCCGAGGCCCAGCACGGTCAGCTGATCGGAAGTGAGCCATGCAGGGGCGTGCTCGGCCATCCAGATCAGCGCGCGCTTTTCGATGGAAGCGGTAAGCGACTGATTAACACGCCGCGCAGTTACAAATGTGGCTGCATCTTTTCCGGTTGCGGTTGTCATGGTCATGGCGGTGTCCTTTCGAGTCAGTTGAGCAAAGCGGTCAATGGGCGCGCCCAAGTGCGTTGCATGTCGCACGCAGGATGAATTCCAGTGAGTCACGCGGAACGCTCTCGACGAAGGGCCGTACCCCCCAGCCGAGACCGTTTGGAATGGATCGAGTGAGCGACACCGACTCCACCTGCACGTAGAGTCCTCCGTCTCGCTCCTCGTAAGTCCAATAGGTGTTTTGTCGCCAGAGGAAACCGTGCTCCTCGTTGGAAGTGAGCGCTCGCTCGCTGGATGTACCGGGCGAGTCGATCTCGGAGATATGCGTGCTGCGGGAGATGCTGTATCCATGCGCAGCATCGAGTTGCGCGAAGGTGATGTCGTAGGCGGTGTCCATGACGACCGTGATCACGTGTCGCTGCTGCACCCGCATGGTCGCATGGAGCCGATCACCCTGCTGCGTCAGGACACGCGCCTGAAGCACCTGCGGGGCGAAGCGTTGCGGATACGCACCGACGTCCTTCATCAGCCGCTCCAAGTCGACGGCCCCGGCTCCGGAGACAAACGCGGTGCCGCGCCAGTGGTGGAGCATCGCCCCGGGCAAAGCTGTCCCGTTGGTAGGGTTGATGTTCTCGATGATCAGTTCACCCCTGCGCAGCCGCTCCTCCGTTCGCGACGTCAAGATATCGGCGGCGAGGAAGGCATTTGGAGACCGGTGCTGCAGAGCCAGGCGCGCCTCAACCAAGCCTACGTACGCATTGAACTGGGAGACTGCCGCCGGCGGGGGCTCTGCCGCACTGCGGGCAGGGAACGCCATCCACAGCCCGAGGAGAAATAGCTCCGAGAGGAGGGAGAGTATTCGCGAATCAGGAAAGAGGCGGCGGTTCATGCCCTGCACCTTGCCGCACTTTGCCTTCGGAATCAATACCGCGAACCTCACCTGCGCCTCATCGGTTTCTCACTCGTCAAGTGATTGCAGCCACGCGACTTCTTGTGAGTTGTACATTGCGTAAAAGGCCTCTGAATCGCATCGCGATCGGATACACTGGCACACATGACGGATCAACGGCCAGCCGCACTCTACCGCTTCGGAGTGTTCGAAGCGGACGCTGCCACCGGCGAGTTGCGCCGCCAGGGAGTTCGGATCAAGCTGAACGCACAACCCTTTCAAGTGCTGTCGCTGTTGCTGGATCGCCCCGGCGAGCTGCTCACGCGCGAGGAGATTTCTCAGGAGCTCTGGCCGACGGAACCTTCGTCGACTATGAGCACGGGGTCAACTCGGCGGTCAATCGTATCCGCGAAGCGCTCGGCGACACTGCCGGCAATCCGCGGTTCGTGGAGACACTGGCCCGGCGAGGCTATCGCTTTGTGGCTCCCGTGGAGAAGATCGGATTGATCGAAGACCCTCCGTCGGCTACGACCGAACTGCCACTTCCTGCACCGCAGCAGAGCGCAACTCCACCGGAACCCGAGGCAGGGCTTCTCAGCGGAGTTCTGGCGTCCCCGCACGAACTTCCCAGGACCTCACATCCCGTCGTGCAGACGCTCTTCGTTCTACTGCAGATGATGTACCTGGGTTTCTATGTCGGTGCACTGGCAAATCTGGCGGAGATTGACGATCTCCTCTCACCGCTTACGAAAGCGACTCAGGTGTTCACCGTCCTGATCGTGACCGCGGCGATTCTGATCCCCGTGCGCGCTTTCGTGATCTCGCTGGTCCTCTTCCACGCGCCTCGAGCACGCGGGAAATTCCTGACGATTTGGCCGTTTCTGTTGCTGCTCGATGAGTTGTGGTCGCTCTCGCCATTCCTGCTGCTGCACCACATCAGCTTCGGCTTGGCGCTGTCGTGCACGGCACTCCTCGTCTATTCGCCATTTGCCCAGCGCTCGCTGGTGTTGATGGGTGCGGGAGAGGTTGATCACAACCTCTCAACGCCGGCCCGGTGATTTGGCGAGATCTATAGAGTCTCCACGAAGCGGTAGCCGAAATTGGCATCGGTCAGCAGGTACCTTGGATTCGCCGGATCATCTTCGAGCTTCTTGCGAAGCTGATGCACGAACGTCCGCAGGTAATCCAGCTCCTCTGAATAGTCTGGTCCCCACACGGAATTCAAGAGCCGCGAATGAGGCACCGGCCGTCCCGCAAACGTCATGAGTTGATAGGTAAGTTTGAACTCCTTGGGAGTGAGGTGAATCGGGCGGTTCGCCTTCGTCGTCGTGCGACGGACAGGATCAAGCTCGATGTCTCCGACACGAAGCACGGATGCCAAATCCTTCTGCTGCGGATCGGGTGCTTTGGCCAGACGCATCGCCGCGCGGATGCGTGCCATCAATTCGCGGAGTTGGAACGGCTTTGTGATGTAATCGTCGGCGCCTGCGTCGAACGCATCCACCTTATCGTCTTCCGTGTCCCGGACTGTGAGCATCAGAATGGGAACCCGCGGATGCATCCGCCGCATAATCTTACAGGTTTCGATGCCATTCATGCCCGGCATGTTGATGTCCAGCAAAACAGCGTCAAAGCTGGTCGCGCAAGTCATGGACAGAGCTTCTTCACCGCGTGCCGCTTCCATCGTCTGAAAGCCAAACCCACCAAGTGTCTTTTGCAGCACGCGGCGAATGGACAACTCGTCATCCACCACCAAAATCAGCCCAGATTCCATGACCGTCCGTTTCCTGAGAGCTGTCTCTCAAAGATTAGCTTTCACCATCACGACTATATTGCGACTGGGGAGTCCGCTCCTCCGCACGGCGCAAGAGCGCCGATCCCCGCAAGAGGACAGGTGAGAGAAAGGGTCGCAACTAGAATCAATGCTCGGCTCATGATTGAGAATCTCCTTGGGTCACGTTCGGGGTGTACGCAAAAAGGGACCAGAGTCCCAGTCGCAGATCAACTGAATCGAACGCAGTCGCAGAACGACAGCGTCCAACCTGGCTTCGAACTGGTGGACGCACTTTGCTGATGTAGATACGCTTGCAATGCGTTCGGTCGCATCGCGGTGAAGATTTCAAAAGCAGGTTGTCGATTCGCCGGCTTACTTTATGCGACCAGACTCGGCAACATTCCCATCCGCGAAGCGCAAGAAATGCGACGGGCTGAAGTAGAGGAGCGAGGTGAGGTCACGTGTGCGAGCGCTATGACCTTTGTTAGAGGTGGATTCAGATACCTGACATTGAAAATATGCCAAACTCTAGGAGTGATTGGAAGGAGAAATTTGTAACAAATTGTAAACGTTATTGCGTAGCCGACTGATACATCCGCTATCTGCAACTAAATAAGGAACAATTACAGAACAATTACAGAATTCTTAACATCCACATCCGCATTGAGAAGAAACCAGTGTTTATCACATAAAGTTGATAGACCCAACTGAGGACAAGCTTTCAGCGGTCCGAGCAGAAATCTCCCTCGTCACTCAAGCAAATGGTCAATGCAGAAAAAACAATACCGCTATGAGGTGAGCGGCGATTTCGCCAGGCCAGCCACAGGCTCGGAAGGGGCCATGGGCATGTTGCGCACGCGCGCTCCGGTGGCCGCAAAGATAGCATTGCCCAGGGCAGCGGCGAGGCCCACCAGACCGGTTTCTCCCGCGCCGGCGGACGGGATGTCTTTGCGATCGATCAGGACAATCTCGACGTGCGGGGTATCGGCGAAACGCGGGACGCGGTAGTCCGCCAGGTGCGGGTTGCTGATGCGTCCGTCGCTGAACCGGATGGCTTCAAACAGCGCGCCGCCGATGCCCTGAACGATCGCGCCCATATTCTGATTGCGCAGGCCGTCGGGATTGACGGTTGCCCCGGATTCCCAGGCCTGGACGACGCGCGTGACGTGCACCTTCCTGGTGGCGGGATCGATAGCAATCTCGGCGCAGGTGGCAACCCAACCGCCCTTTTCCTGTCCGCAACCGATGCCAAAGCCGCGTGTCGGCGTGGACTTCGATTGCGCCCAGGCAAACTTCTCGGTGGCGGCGTTGAGCACCGCAACCAGGCGCGGGTCGCTGAGGTTCTTCAGGCGGAAGGCGAGCGGATCCATGTTGACCGCGTGGGCCAGCTCGTCCATGAAGGACTCGCGGGCGAAGTGGTTCGCGGTGGAGGCGAGCCCACGATAGGAGCCCTGCCGCAGCGGGGACTTCGAAGCGTGATATTGCGTAACCGGATTGGTGATCTGGTAGGGTGTCGGTAGACCCGCGTTGCCGGAGTTGTAATTGTGGTGCTCCCACGCGGTGATCGTGCCGTCGCGTTGGACCGAAGCCGTGAGTTCCATCAGCCCGGCGGGGCGCAGATAGGCCCACGTAAACTCCTCTTCCCGCGTCCAGACAACTTTCACCGGCTGGCCGGCGGCCTTGGCCAAACGCGCGGCTTCGACAGCGGCGTCGCCCGTGTGCTTGCCGCCGTAGCCGCTGCCCATGTCGGGCTGGATCACGCGAACCTTGCTGGGGTCGAGATGGAAGGCGGCAACGAGCTCATCCTTCACACCGAAGGGGCGCTGGGTTCCGGTCCACACCGTGAGCTTGCCCGTCGAGTCCCATTGGGCAACGGCGGCGCGCGGCTCCAGCGGAGTGTGCGCGATGTACTGGACGGTGTACGACTGCGTGAGCTGGATGGCATTCGAATCCGCGGCTGGCGCGGCTGGCGCGGCTGGCGCGGCTGGCGTCTGGGGGCGGCCGCCGCCGCGGGGAGATTCGAGATTGGTCTTCAGATAGTCGAAGATGTCCTTGTTGGAAGGCTGTGCAGGGACCGTCCACTTCGCCTTGATCGCGGAGATCGCTTGTTCCGCGGTGTAGGCGTCGGGAGCGACCAGGCCGATGAAGTCCCCATCGCGGACGATCTTGACTCCAGGCATCTTCTCGGTAGCCGCGGTGTCGACGGAATCAAGCGTCGCGTTGAAGCCGGTGGGACGAAGCACTTTGCCAAACATCATTCCAGGAAGAGTTATGTCGGAAGGATACTGATGCTTTCCGGTTACAAATGCGCGGCCGTTGGCCTTGGGGACCGGAGTGCCGGCGACCTTCCAGTCCTTTGCAGGCATCAGCGGCACGTTGGCGGAGACGGTGGTGACGAGTTTCTCGCCCTGCGTGAGTTCGCCATAGGTGAGCGACCGGCTCGCGTTCGGCGCGGTTACTTTGCCGTTCCCGACGATCAGGGCTGCAGCGTCGCAGCTCCACTTCTTTGCGGCCATCTCGACCAGTGTCTGGCGAGCGGCTGCAGCCATCGTGCGCAGGCGAGGTCCCATCTGCGGCGTGGTCTGGCTGCCGAAGGTGCCTTGATCCCACGGAGTCAGGTCGGTGTCGCCCATCACCATGGTGATGGCGTCGAACGGGACCATCAGTTCCTCGGCGACCAGTTGGGCGAGCGAGGTGCGGATGTTCTGGCCGACTTCGACCTTGCCGGTGAAGACGGAGATCTTGCCGTCGGCGGCGATGTGGATCCACGCGGAGACTTCCTTGGGCAGATCGTGGGCGCCGAAGCCGCGGCCGGATTCCTGTGCGAGCGAACTCTCGCCCGCGAGGCAGACGATCAGTCCGCCGCCGAAGAGTTGCAGGAAGGTGCGGCGATCCAGGGCGAAGCTGCGCGGCGCGTTGTTGGATTCGGCCAGAAGGGAGTTCATCGCGCGGCTCCTTTCGTCAGGGAGTGCGAGGCGCGTTGGACTGCGTCAACGATGCGCGGATAAGTTCCGCAGCGGCAGACATTGCCGTTCATGCGGGCGATGATCTGCGCTTCGGTGGGATGCGGAAGATCGTTCAGCAGCGCGGTTGCGCGCAGGATCATTCCGGAGGTGCAATATCCGCACTGAAAGGCATTTTCATCGAGAAAAGCCTGCTGCACCGGAGTTAGCTGGCCGTGCTGTTCGAGGCCTTCGATCGTCGTGATCTTCGCCGAGGCGGCGTCGGCGACCAGGGTTTGGCAGGATTTCACCGCGTGGCCGTCGAGGAGGACGGTGCAGGCGCCGCATTCTCCTTCGCCGCAGCCGTATTTCGTTCCGGTGAGGTTGAGGCGATTGCGCAGGACGGAGAGCAGGGTTTCGTCCGCCGGGGCGCTGACGGGGAACTTTGCGCCGTTGATGTTGAGAGTGAATTCGCTCATGGGAAACTCCGTGCGGGACCTGCACAGAAGGATACGCCTCGGAGCGAACGGGTCTCAATTTGGAGGTCTGGTTGCGACTGCGGTCTGGAATTGGCTACGGCATTGGGTTACCCCCGGGGGGGTATCGATTTTCTGCATAATCTTCCAAACAAACCACTTACCGGAGGGTCCATTTTGCAAAATCTTGAAAACAAAGGAGATAATTTGCAAGATCTTCAAAACGCTGGAGTTATGGGTTCTTTGGAGCTTTGGGAGACACAAGCCTGAGGCTGGTGGATTCTGTCTCCTACCTTAGACCCAATCCTATCGGCTTGGCGGGTGTTAAGGATGTGATTTCGATCACGTCTCATGTGTGGTGGCGACGGGTGCCCAAAGGGATGGCCTGGGGCGCACGGGAGGCGGGACGCGCCATTTTTCTTTACTGGGGTTGGGGGATGGCTTAGTCTGCGGGTATGGATTATTCGCAGATCATCACGATGGAGCCGGGGAAGCGGAGCGGCAAGCCGTGCATTCGCGGTCTGCGGATTACCGTGGGGGATGTGCTCGGATACCTGGCGTCGGGGATGACGCATGCCGAGATTCTGCGCGACTTTCCGTACCTGACGGAAGAGGATATTCGCGCATGCCTGGCGTTTGCGGCCGACCGTGAGCGGAAGTCAGAGACGCTGGTGGCGTGAAGCTCCTGTTCGATGAGAACCTGTCGCCGCGGCTGGTGGAGTCGTTGGCGGATGTTTACCCCGAATCCGAGCATGTGAGCGGCGTGGAGTTGGGCGGCGCCCAAGACTCAGCCGTTTGGGAGTATGCCAAGAGACATGGGTTCGCAATTGTGTCCAAGGACTCGGACTTTGCGGAACGCAGCGTACTGGAGAGCGGGCCCCCGAAGGTGATCTGGGTTCGATTGGGGAACTGTTAGACTTCTGAGATTGAAGGGCAGTTGCGGTCAGCGCACGAGGTTGTGCGGGCTTTCCTCGATAAGAATGAGGAGACGTGCCTGATACTTGGGCGGGTTGGTATCGACCCCACTCATGCGCGATGAGACTGCGCATGAATGGGGCACCCGCCTCAGTGGTGGGTGTTAGGGTGGTCGCGCCCGAGGGCCCTGTCCGGGCTTCCCGGATTAGAGTCTCAGTTTAACTACGCCTTGATCTTGCGGCGGATGGCGCCGATGGTTCCTAAAAGTCCGGTCCCGAGCAGCAGGAGGCTGGAGGGTTCCGGTGTGGCGGTCAACGACCCGGTTGAAAAGTCTGCCCAGAGGATGCCGTTGTTCCCGTAGGAACCGCCGGATGTGTTCGTCGGATCGTTCAATCCCGCAACGGGGGCGCTGAACTCGTCGGTCACCCACGTATACCCTGGCTGCGTAGTGATTCCGGTTGCCAGATTCGGGAAGTTGCCTCCGTCGAATGTCGCCCCGATCGTATACGTGCCCGGCGACAGAACGTAGCCGACCGAATTCCATTGGAAGTTGTCAATGGGGGTGGCCGCGCCGGAGACGGTGGTGGAGACAAGCAGAGTGCCGCTGGAATCCCAGATGCCCACCTGTTGGCTGTCCCCGTTTCCGTTATCCCAGACCCCAAGGGCATTGATACTGAAAGTAGTGCTGGTGGTGAACGAGTAGCCCAGCGTGAAAGGCCGCGAGTCGGACAGAGTTGAAGTGGAGGTGTACTGCACGACGGGGTTAATCGTGGCTGCCTGCAACGCCGAAGGGAGTGCCAAGGGCGAACTGATCAACATAAGCAAAGCGAGACGTTTCAAGTGGAACCTCCAAAGGTGACTTCTCTGACGATTGGATACAGACGGAGATCAGCTCAAGCCTGGGTGCGCTGCCGATAATCCAAGGGGTATCTAAACGTCGACATGTGCAATTCATTTGCCATCTGGAACTTCCTCGGTTTTTTTATCTACAAGCACACTCAAGGTGCTAATTCACAAGACGCGATGGGGTTTATGCCGGTTCGGTCGATTTGAGCAAGGAGCGGTCATGCAACTTCTTGCGCACAAATCGGAATCTATTTGCCACTTGTATGGTCGGTGACGTGCGCAGGACATCAAGACAAAATGTTCGAGGGCGGGAACGCGACTATGGGTCGGGAGTTTCCCAGGCTGGACCACCTTATCCGCGCTTCGATCGTTCGGGATAAGTAGGTTCTGCCGGGCCGTTCGCCCATGAAGAGAAATGGGACTTCGGACCCCACCATTGACGATGAAACCGTCATGAATGGGGCACCCAAGATGGTTTTATCCGTGGGCCACCCGCCCAGGGTAGAGTCGTAAGCAAGATTATTTCGTTTTTAGGCGGTCCTCAATCGACGGAGCGTGAATGGTTTCCTCAACTGTGTAGGAATACCAAACCTGACCGGTATCGGCCTTGATTTTGCTCTGAACTATCTGATCGCCTGTGTCGTGAATCTCGCCCGGCTCGAATGGCTCTCCAGAGTAGACACCAAGAAACAGGAACTGGGGATCGGAACTGGTCATGAGGCTGCCATCGTGGTAAATCAGGCTTGTTGGTTTGGTTACAACGATGCTTCCGGATGATCCCTCAAACCCCCTGAAGTCGATTAGAAAGCTGTCTTTTCCATCGAAATGTAGTCCCCAAGGAGTGATGAGCAACCCGCGTTTCAATATCGGTAGCTTGTTGTGCTCATCTACGAAAGAGTTGGGATAGCCGATTACGATGACGTCGTCTCCGGATGCGATGGACAGAGGCGATGCGCCGGGGAGATTCTGGGCGCTGACAGCGAACCAGGGTTGGATTGCTGCTTTGTTCTGTTGCTCGAGTAACGCCTTATGCAGTAGGTCTCCAATATCGATCGCTGCTACATCTACAGTGGCGTCTCTTGATAGATGGGTTCTCGTCGTCAGTTCCTGCTGATCTATCGTGATAGGGAACCATTCAGACCCATCGCCGACCGATTGCCTCAGGTTGAAGGTGAGGGTCTTTACCGACTTGATCTTCTCGGGTTTGAGGACGTGTCGGTTCGTGATCAGGTATTGGCTCTTCACCTCAACCCAGTGCGGCCCCGTTGCACCGGGTGTGCTATCCGCAATGATTTGATAAAAGAAGCCCGTTCCTTTGGACTTCTCTCCATCCAAAAACTCGACTGTGACTGGTGTCGTCAATCGTGCCAAGAGGCCAGGATCTGACTCATGGGCTGTGGAGGGCTGTGACGTATGTTCCTGCGGAATGGCGGCGGGCTGCTGCGCTCTGGCGAGTATTCCTAGGGCGAACGAAAAGGCTGCAATGAGGAAGCGGTTCATCTCGGTTCAATGCTCCGGAAATTTCGAATCTGTTCCAGAGTGACCGAGCCTGGACTTGTAGCTTCAGTCTCCTCAATGAACTTCCTGAGATCGTCAAAGTCGTTGGTTCGGAGCGAGTCGGCCGGTGGAATGAAGCTCACCTCTAGCTGCTGGGTCGATAAGTTCTCATCGATAGAATGTGTCTCCAACTGTATTTTGCTGTTCGTTGAGCCGGTCTGAAGCTGAAGACTTTGCAGTATTGCGTCGGTTGCGTCACCTTTTCGTTTGTTGACGCTAGCGGTAAGTGTCCAGCGCGGACCGAAGTGATAGACGGCTGCGTACATGATTTTTGCCTTCACGGAGTCTACGTGCGCTGTGAGCATCGCCTGGTAGAAGACGAGGTGAGTAGCCTCCCATGAGCGGTCTTTACGTACGCAAGCCGCATCGTGAATAACGGCTGCGAGCCTGTATGGTCCTTCGAAGGGGCCGCCCATTATTGACCAAGCGGACTGCGGAATTGATGCTCCGTCCGTAACGCTTCCCTTTGGGGCCTTCCACTCGAGTCTGTCCGGGTCTGTGTAAGAGAAATCCTCAAGGAGCGTCATCGTCCTGCCGTCATCGTTCCAAGCTGTCACGACCCGTCCTTTGAAGCCGCCGCCGCGCGTCGTGTTTACTTGCGGTTGTGTTGGCGCGCGGTTGGTGGAGGCAACCTGCCCCGCACAACAGGTCGCGTATAGCGCCAAGAGAACTAGCTTCGTCTTCAGTGTTCGCATCTCTTCCTCAAGTCGTCAATGAAGACAACTTTAGCTGAAAAGGAACTCCTTTGATCGCAAATCTTTTATTGTGTCGCGGAGTTTTACGGCTTTTTCGAATTCGAATTTCTTGGCGGCTTCGCGCATGTCGGATTCCAGGTTCGCGATGTAGGTGTCCAGTTCCTGCTGGGTGGTGAAGTCGGGCATGCCTTCGGTCTCGTCGGTGAGGTCGGCGTAGTCGGCTTTGAGGATGCCGGCGAGGCCCATTTCCAGTGGTCGAATGATCGACATGGGCGTGATGCCGTTTTCGTCGTTGTAGATTTCCTGCTTGGCCCGTCTTCTATCCGTTTCGTCGATGGCGCGGCGCATGGAGTCGGTCATCTTGTCGGCGTAGAGGATGGCGCGGCCTTCGATGTGGCGGGCGGCGCGGCCGATGGTTTGGATGAGGGAGCCCTGGGAGCGGAGGAAGCCTTCCTTGTCGGCGTCGAGGATGGCGACGAGGGAGACTTCGGGGAGGTCGAGGCCTTCGCGGAGGAGGTTGATGCCGATGAGGACGTCGTACTCGCCGCGGCGGAGCGAGCGGAGGAGCTTGATGCGCTCGAGGGTTTCGATTTCGGAGTGCATGTAGCGGCAGCGGACGCCGACCTCGGTGTAGTAGTTGGCGAGGTCCTCGGACATGCGCTTGGTGAGGGTGGTGACGAGGACGCGCTGGTTGATGGCGGCGCGGGTGCGGATTTCGGCGAGGAGGTCGTCGATCTGGCCCTTGACGGGGCGGATTTCAACTTGCGGGTCGATGAGGCCGGTGGGGCGGATGATCTGTTCGACGACCACGCCGGCTGCTTTCGTCAATTCATAAGGCCCCGGCGTGGCGGAGACGTAGATGATCTGGCCGGTGCGGGACTCGAACTCCTCGAACTTGAGCGGGCGGTTGTCCATGGCGGAGGGCAGGCGGAAGCCGTAGTCGACGAGGTTCTGCTTGCGCGAGCGGTCGCCGTGCCACATGCCGTGGAGCTGCGGGACGGTGACGTGGGACTCGTCGATGAAGAGGAGGTAGTCGCGGGGGAAGTAGTCGAGCAGGGTGGGCGGGGGCTCGCCGGGGAGACGGCCGGAGAAGTGGCGGGAGTAGTTTTCGATGCCGTGGCAGTAGCCGACGGACTTGATCATCTCGAGGTCGAAGCGGGTGCGCTGATGGATGCGCTGGGATTCGACCAGGCGGCCTTCCTTTTCGAGGTAGGTCTCCCACTCGCCTAGCTCGGTGAGGATGGAGTCGACGGCGGTGCGCTTGCGCTCGGGCTGGACGACGTAATGGGACTTTGGATAGATGGGCAGGCGGGAGTACTTCTGGCGGACGGTGCCGAAGAGCGGGTCGATCTGGCTAAGGGAGTCGATTTCGTCGCCGAAGAGTTCGATGCGGTAGGCGTTTTCGTCGTAGGTGGGGTAGACCTCGATGATGTCGCCGCGGACGCGGAAGGTGCCGCGGCGGAAGTCGACGTCGTTGC
>OBLU010001259.1_pt1 | contig 23638 bp, 16 predicted proteins | sample 1518681 | NCBI WGS metagenome assembly OBLU01 (sample SAMEA3539304, study PRJEB22396) | soil metagenome | biome: tundra; feature: field; material: soil | place: USA | collected 2010-05 | depth 0.15 m
GGAGATTCGTAAAGTTGCACCTTCCACCGCCGGAGATCAGAATCTTCCGCCCCGGCTGCGCGTTGTGCTCCAGCAGCGCCACGCGTCGCCCGCGCTGACCCGCCACAGCCGCGCACATCATCCCGGCCGCTCCCGCACCCAGCACAATCACGTCGAACTGGCGCGGTTCCGGTGGCATAGGCTCTCGTTCAGGATAGCCGCTACGGTGCCATCTCCCGCTGGCCTGAGAAAGATTGGAAATCCGTCGCGCGCAGAATCGCACCAACTCATTACGAGAAGGCCATCTTCACCGATGGCGCAAGCCCATCCTGCTCGGCATATTCTGTCCACGGTGTGTGCGGCTCTACGATCCCGCGAAAGCCGACGTAGCCATCCGGTCGCACAATCAGAAGCTTCTTCTCAGTGCCCAGCGCCCTGAGGCCTTCCTCGTACAAATCGCGCGCATGCACCGTGACCACCTTCGCCAACGGAAGCCCCGCCTTCATTTCATCGATCTCCTCATTTGAGGGATCCAGCAACACCGCCAGGTGCTTCGCCTCCGTCCAATCCTGCAGCAGCGTGGCCTCCCCGCTGTGCTTCAGTTCCAGATACGGCATCCGGTCTCCGGCCCAGAGACTGCTATCGCCGCCGAAATCTTTCACGATCGAAGATGAACGATAGTTGATGCCCGTTTCTGAGATGAATCCAAGCATCGCCTTCTGCACCGGCGTAAGGCTCGACAAGGCAGAGAGCAGATCGTCCCGCACAGTCTCCAAGAGCGGATTCGAGGCTGTCGCCAGCTTCAGGCCGCGTTCCGTAAACCGCAGCAGTGCTTTTCCCACTGCGCCTCGCTCTTCTTCGTAGCTGTCCAGCAGCACCAGGTCGCCTCCGCGCAATACTGCGGCCAGCTTCCATCCCAGATTCGCAGCGTCCTGAATGCCGGTATTCATTCCCTGGCCGCCCACCGGCGAATGAATGTGCGAGGCGTCGCCGGCAAGAAACACATCGCCGCTTCGATAGTGGCGAGCCTGAAGATCGTTGACATGAAACGGCGTCATCCATTCTGACGAATGGACCCGCACATTTACGCCCGCATTGTCGACCGCATCCTGGAAGTCTTTCAGCGTCAGCTCCCGTTGCAATTGTTCGCCCTGCCTCGAATTGACCGCGACTATCACGCGGGTCAGCTTCTCCGTCAGCGGCGCCAGAAACACCACATCGCCTCCGCGGTGAAAATGAAGCGCGAGTTCGTCTTGTTGAGGAGCGTCCGGTCCGTCGATTTCCATATCTCCGAGGAAGAACGAGAGCCCCACGCCCTGCCCCTCAAAAGGGATTCCCAGCTTTTCGCGAACGCGGCTGTGCGCCCCATCGCAGCCGATGACCCAACGCGGCCCCACTTCTTCCTCGCTGCCATCGCGATGGCGAAGTGTGGCAATGACCTTGTCATTCTCCTGCGTCAGTCCCATCAGTTCGATTCCCCGCTCTGTCTTTGCGCCAAGCGATTCCATGTGCTCATTCAGAATCGCTTCGGTTTCGTTCTGGGGCAACATCAGCACATACGGGTAGCGGCTCTTGATGCGGTCAAATTCAACGGACAGGATCTTCTTTCCGTCGCTCCAGAATGCAGCCTCCTTCAGCTTTCGGCCGCGAGCAACCGCTTTCTCCGCAATGCCGTAGCGCTGAAACTGCTCCAGCGTTCTCGCCTGTACCACCAGTGCTTGTGAGTGCTGCGCCAGGTGTTCCGATTTATCAATGATCCGCACGTCCAGCCCGGCTCGCCTCAACTCGATCGCCGCGGACATTCCCGTCGGTCCTGCACCCACGACCAGAATCAGTGGTTTCCGCATCGCCCCTCCAATCGATCTGTTCTCACACTCATATTGGATGCGGTCCGGCATCATGGCGTGCTCGCGCGGCAAGCGGCCACCCGGCATCTGCAAATCAGACGGATCATTGCCGCTGTCTCTCAGGGGATTGGGGGAAGTTGAGGATCGCGAACCCTACAGATAGGTCTTCGAGCCGGCAGGAGAGTGGTTGCCACCATCCCCACCTGCATCGTCCTAAGTCGAACTTGTCGCTGAATCCGCGAACGCCGGCTCCTCCGCCTTGGTGGGTTCAAGCAGCTTGACCGGGTAGTAGGCGTTGCGGGTGTACTGCTTCACCATGCGGTTGGTATTGAAAAAAGAGCCATTGAAAGCAAGGGTCGTGCGCATCAAGCGCGCCCACTTCTCCTGGGTGTCGCGATAGAGCGGAACTACGGCCGTTTCAAGTTTGTGATAAAGCGAGCCAGCTTCTTCGGCGTCATTGGCGCCGTCTTCAATGGCCCAGCCGGTCACGCCTTCGATGCAGCCTTCGATCCACCAGCCGTCGAGAATCGAGAGGCTGGGCACGCCATTCAGCGCGGCCTTCATCCCGCTGGTGCCGGAGGCCTCGTAGGGCCGCCGCGGCGTATTCACCCATACATCCACGCCCGCGGTCAGCAACGCGCCCAGGTCCCAGGCATAGTTTTCAAGGTAGACGATGCGGAGCATGTCGTTAGAGAGCTTGGCCGCATCCTCGATCACCTGGTGAATCAGCGCCTTTCCGGGCTGGTCCTGCGGGTGCGCTTTGCCGGCGTAAAGAATCTGCAGACCGCCCGCATCGCTTGCAATCTTGAGCAGCCGTTCCGGATCCGTAAACAAAAGGGTAGCGCGCTTGTACGTCGCAGCGCGGCGGGCAAAGCCCAATGTCAGCACTCTGGGATTGAGTACGTGGCCGGTGCGGGTGGCCACTTCGGTCAGCAGCGCTTCTTTCGCGCGGCTGTGCGCATTCAGAATGTCCTGCTCCGGCAGGTCGATGGCGTTCCGCAGGTAGAGGTTGTCGCGATGCCACGCGGGAATGTGCTTGTCGAGCATCTGCTGAACAGATTCGGAGATCCAGGTGGGCGCATGCACGCCATTGGTGATGGAGTCAATATTGAACTCGGGGAACATGGCGCGGGAAACCTTGCCATGCTGCATGGCCACTCCGTTGGCATAGCGTGAAAAACGCAGCGCCAGCAGAGTCATATTCAGCAGCCCGTCGCGGAAACATCCCAGCTTTTCAAGCCGCGCCGTGCGGTCGCCGCCAAGAATGCGAATAGCTTGCTCGGTCGAGAAACGGTCGTGACCTGCCGGAACCGGCGTGTGCGTCGTGAAGACACACTTCTGCCGAACCTGGGCAATATCGGCATCCGTGGCCGCGCCCATTGGGCCGCCCCCCAGTTCGCTCTCAAGCAATGCCTGGGTCAGAAACGCGGCATGGCCCTCGTTCATGTGATAAACGTTTACGTGCAGGCCCAGCGCGTGCGCCATGCGCGCGCTTCCCATGCCCAGCACGATTTCCTGTTCCAGGCGGTAGTTGGTGTCGCCGCCATATAAGTGATCGGTAAGGCCGCGGTCCCAACCCGAATTGCCGTCCAGGTCCGTATCCAGCAGGTAGATCGGCACCACATGTCCGTAGCGGCCCTCGAGGTCGTAGCGCCAGGCGCGCACAGTCACCACGCGGTCTTCCACTGAAACCGTGACCCGTGCTTCCTGTTCAATGCAGAAGTCCGCCGGATTCCACGGCTGCACATCTTCGCTCTGCTCACCGGAGCCGTTCAGGTGCTGTTGAAAATAGCCCTTGCGGTGGACCAGGCTGAAGGCCACCAGGGGCACGCCGAGATCTGCAGCCGAACGCAGTGTGTCGCCTGCCAGCACGCCCAGGCCGCCCGAGTAAGTGGGCATTGCAGGGTTGATGGCGATCTCCATTGAGAAGTAGGCGACTAGACCACAAGCGGGGAATGTCTCGTAAGCAAAAGGTTTAATCGAGTTTAGCGGCATTACCTTTATCTCTCTGAGGTGCTCGAAAACTAACAGGCTACGGCCAGGGAATTTCAAATCAAAACAAACAGCAGGGACCGGGATAGACCATCTCTTCCCAGTATCCTTAGATGTCCGAAACCTTTACAGATTTTACCAAGGAAAATAGAAATTGTTTGACCTTGGGCAGATTCCACCCGGCTGCAGTAACCAGTTTTCACCACACCGTAACGTCGTGCAAAATCCTTTGTAGTAGGGCCAACGGTTTGCTCCCGCAGAGAGTGGAATTATCCGATCCGGTGCGCCCCACCGGATGCGTGGCAAATGTGAATCTGCGGCATAATGCCTGTCTCAGTGGCATAGCGCGCCGCCAGTTCTTCTGCGAAGTCAGCCGCCTTGTCACGCTCAACCAGGTTAATGGTGCAGCCTCCAAAGCCGCCGCCTGTCAGGCGTGCGCCAATCAGCCCCGGCAAATCCTGTGCCAGGGCCACCATCGCGTCAGCTTCCACGCAACTGGCTTCGAAGTCCCTGCTATAGCTGACATGCGCCTCCGCCATCAGCCTGCCGAGTTCCGCAAGATCATTGTGAATCAGCGCTTCAGCAGCGGCCACCGTGCGCAGATTCTCAGTAATGATGTGGCGGGCGCGCTTCAGCGCATTGGGGCTCATCTCGCTGCCCCATCGCTCCAGATCTTTCATGGTCGCGTCGCGCAGAAAGCGCACTTCGGGCCGGTGCCGCGCAATCACGGCGCACGCCTCTTCCGCCTGGGCGCGTCGGCTCGTATACTCACCACCGGCAACCGAGTGTTTCACCATCGTATTTGCGATCACCAAGGCAACGTCAGGCGGAATGGGCGCAAGCTTGAAGCTCAGGTCGCGGCAGTCGATCAGCAGAGCATTGTTTTCGGCGCCATTCGCTGAGATGAACTGGTCCATGATGCCGCAATTGGCGCCCACAAACTCGTTTTCGGCGCGCTGGCACAGCCGCGCCAACACTGGCCCCGGATAGCTGACTCCAAGAAGTGAAGTGACCGCCAGCGCGGTGGCCACTTCGACTGCGGCGGAACTTGAGAGACCCGAACCCAGCGGCACGTCCCCCCACAGCGAAAGGCTGAAGCCTGGAATCGTGTGCCCCTCGCCCGCCAGGATCACCACCACGCCCAGCGGATAGTCGCTCCATATATTGCTTCCCGCAGTCGGAAGGGCGGACGCATCGAAGGTGCGCTCGTCGTTGAAATTCTCAGAGAAGATAACAATCTTTCCGTCAGAGCGCGGCGAGATACCGGCGAGGGTGGCGAAGTCGATGGCCGCGGGCATAACAAAGCCCTCGGCGTAGTCGGTGTGTTCGCCAATGAGATTCACGCGGCCCGGTGCTTCAAAAATGACCGGTTCGGTATGAAAGCGGGCTAAGTGCAAAGAACGCAGTACCGCAGGATCATGCATAGTCTTTTAAACCTGAATCATTTCAAAATCGACTGACATCGTCCACGAAAAACATTCTCCCGGAGCGAGCACGCGCGACCATGGGCCGGTTACCGAAAGGGAGTCCACGGGCGCCGTTGCGGGTTCGAGCGCGACACACGTCTGCTTTGGGCCCGGCCTATTGGGCCAGCCGCCATGGCAGATCCAGAGCCCCAGATATGGGGTCGTCAGCACATCAAAGCTCATCTTGATGCGCACCCCTGCCTTGGGCCTGTAAAGAGCGCACCAGTTCTCGTCAGCCGCGAGTGGTCCTGCAAACACCTTATCGCCGATGTGCGACTCTGGTGATTGCACAAGGCCGAGGTCGGTCCGGTTGCCATCAGCCAGCGTGGCGATGGGCCAATTAACTGTGTTGCCCGCCACCCCGAGACGGCCGCCTCCTGAGCCCTCCACCCGCATCTTTGTTATTGAAGCGGGCAGCAGAATCTGATCGCCCGGCTCTGTGGCAAACAAAGGATGCGCGGACCACGACCACGGCACAGAGAAATCGCCTGTGTTGGTCAGCTTGTAATCCAGCCCGAGATGCCACCCTTGTCCGTTTTCGCAAAGCTCGATATTCCGCTCCAGCGCTAACGGAAGCGAGAAACACCCGGCGCGCAGCTTCACTGAGCCGTTGGCGGAAACCCGGTCCCAAGCCACCCGCCACACGTCGCCATGATCTGGAATATCGGCCTGTCCGGCCAGGGTTTCCACGGTGCATGGCGCCACGGAAGGCAGGCATTCGTCCCATCCGCCGGCATCGCCTTGGTCGAATCCCATGGTCCGGCTTCGCGGGCCGAGAGGGGCAAGCGGAGCCTGCAGAAGTTCACGGTCCATCACACGAATTGAGGCTATTTTGCCCCCCAGTTGCGGGACAATCGTGATGGAAAAATCTCCGGATCGGATGAGAACGTTTTCTTTTTGGCCTGCAACCAAGCACGTTTCCGTCATCCCTTACGTCTCCCTTGCCTCCGCGGAAGCCGCGGCCAGCTTGTCCCAGATGCTATCCAACCATACCTCGTGTTCAGGTTTCATGAGCACGGAACGCAGGCAGGTCAGAAACTTGTCCTGATTTCCCTGCCGATCCCTCGCAGCCGGGCCAAACCAGTATTGCGGCAATTGTACTAGCGCAAGATGCAAGTTTCGCCGGGCACACGACACAAAAGTTTGCTTGGCCAGCCGCGAAGACACCTCAGGTGACTCTGCCTCTACCTTCCAGACAACGATATCCAGTTCAGGCGCCCCTGCCTCTATAGGCTTGAAGTTACCGCTTTGGCGCAGCCGCCGGTCCAGTTCCAGGGCCGCGGACCGTCCACGCGACAGCCCACGGGCAAACTCCCCTCCTTGCGTCAACGGCAGCAACTGCTGCGTGGCCCACAATGCCACCGCCGCCGCACCTGCCCGGGAACACTCCAGGCTGATCTCGCCCAGATGCAACTCCTTCGAAGTGAAGTAGGTATAAGGAGAGTCATGTTTGTAGAACCGCCCCACAGCCGGGTCACGAAATAGGATGCATCCACACCCGTAGGGTTGCAGCCCGTGCTTGTGCGGGTCAATCACAATGGAGTCGGCCTGATCCAGTGCCGCATACGCGCGCCGTGTCGGTTGATCCAGTGCCTCAGGAATCAGGCGGAAATAGCCCCCGTAGGCCGCATCGACATGCACGCGAAATCCGTACCGCTCTCGCAGCGCAAGAATTTCCTCCAACGGATCGACGGCGCCAATAGCCGTCGTGCCCATCGTGACCACTACCGTCCCCACATCGCCCTTGCTGAGCTCAAACCCAAGCGCTTCCAGGCTCATCCGTCCGCGCTCATCGGCGGGAATCGGCGTAAAGTCCAGCTTCAACACCGTGGAGATGCGATGGTGCGTGTAATGCGCCTGCTCGGACCCGACAATGCGCCGCCCTGGCATGGTCTGCCCAGCTACCCAAAGGGCTTCGAGGTTCGCTATCGTCCCACTTGAGGTTAGATGGCCCAGAAACTCCGTCCACCCGCACATCCGCGCAATTTCCGCCACCGCCTCGATCTCCATCTCCGAGCTGGCGCGGCCCCCGTCGCGAGCGTGGTTGTTCGGATTCAGGCGCATGGCCAATGCGTAGGCGGCACGCGCTACCGGGTGCGGCGGCTTGAGCATTTGCCCGGCATAGAGAGGATGGAAATAAGGATAGTTGTTGCCCAGCCGGTGCGCCGTAGCCTCCAGCACCCGCTCCATCGCTTCCGTATCGGTGGCGCTTACCGACGCCGGTTCGAACGCCGGCAGCGAGCCAAACTCTGCCTCAAGCACCTTGGTAGCGCGGGCGAGCAGGCTCGGGACCGGATCGTTGGACATGGCGACAGTTCACCCTATCACACCCGAAGGTAACCTCGCAGGTCGATGATTCCAAGTGTGTTCCAGCATCCTGCCTCAGAAAGCTGCTTCCGCCGCCAAGTTTTCGAAGCCGAAAATTTGCGGCGGGATGCTACACTATCGCCAGCGTTAGAGTCGAACCGGGCGTGAGCAGTAACTCGCCCAACCAAGCAAGATTCTGCCAGTGGTCGCTCCGATTCATCCAGCGCAATTCAAATCAGGAAATACGAGCAAAATGGAACAAGGCACTGTGAAGTGGTTCAATGACGCGAAGGGCTTCGGCTTCATCTCGCGTCAGAACGGCGAAGATGTCTTCGTGCACTACTCTGCGATCAACTCGAGTGGTTTCAAGAGCCTGCAGGAAGGTCAAGCCGTGCAGTTCAACGTGGTGAAGGGGCCAAAGGGATGGCAGGCTGCGGACGTTCAGCCGCTGTAAATCAATAGCCGGATTCCGGCAGAATCTCGCAAACACGAAAGAGGGCGGGGAGCGGTCCCGGCCCTTTTTGTGCCTTTTTGACGGCCGATCGATCGGCTGACTACGGAGCAAGGCGATAGGTGACCTTGACAGTCGTCTTGATCTCGACCGGTTGCCCATTGACCAGATAGGGTTTATACGACCACTGCCGCACGGCATCAAGCGACGATTGTTGAAGCTCTTTGGGCCCGGACACCACCACGAGCTTTTCGACACTCCCGTCCTTGCTGATAACGGCGTTCAGCACTACCGTCCCCTGAATTCTCGCTTTCTTGGCATCCTCCGGACACTTTGGAGGAACCTTGTTCAGTACGTACTGAACCATCTCGTGGCCAGGAACGGTGCGGGGTCCCGCCCCCTTGGCCGCTTCACTGTTACTTTCCGCTGCTGTTGCATCCACGTGCATCCGCAGCGCCAGGCCCCAAGAGCACGTTGCAATGCCCAAAAGGATACATGCAGCCGCAAGCGTAACCCGCCGCACGCCTCGAATCTCATTTCGTCTCTCGGTCAGTCGCATAAGTCTCCTTTCCAGTGTGTTGGCATCGAAGATTCCGATGGCGTGAGGGATCCTGATCGGCACCCCATCGATCAGGAGGGAAGCCAGTCTCAAGAGCGAATGTGCGTATACATCTCGTCCGGAAATCGCCGCGGCCATCTCGTCGCAGACCATCTCGCGGCTCTCCATCAACCGGTCCCGCGTCAACCTGAGCAACGGATGGTAGCTCACAGGCAGCGCAAGCAACTCGTACAAGAGATTCTTCAAGAAATCATTCCGCCGAATGTGCGCAAACTCGTGCGCAATCACGGCGTGCAGATCGCCTGCCGGTATACCGTCGAGCATGCTTGCGGGCAAAAGCACGAGCCGTCGCGAAATCCCCAATGTGACCGGTCCGAAAATCTGCGAGGACGCCTCAATCGACACTTCTCCGATCCCGAACCTCTTCGGCCATTGCATCCAGGCGTCGGCAACTTCATCTGAGAAAACGGCTTCTACAGATTCCCTGCGCAGGACTGCCAGCCACCTGCATCTCCAGGCAAATCTCAACAGGAAATAAATACTGACCAGGCCATAGGCAATCACGATCGGCCCAACAAGTCCTGATTGCACCTGGAAACCCCCAGGCAGGCTGCCCGCACCCACCGCTACACTCACAAGCGATTCGCCGCTTCGGCGCGCCTCGGTCGTCCAATCCAGAGTCCGCCGCAACCACTCCCAAGGCAGCGCAGAACCGGCGGGCAAAAGACACTGCAGCATCAGGACGCCTACCCACACGCGATGTTCGGGCCCGGCGCCGACCGTTCTTACAACTCGGGCCGCCACCCATCCGGCGGCGAAGAGCAGAGGCACCTGCCACAGCGAATTCAAAAGGCAGTTGAACACCCAGGACTCGAAATACATCATGGCTTGCCTCCTTCCTTGTTAAAGCGCTTGGTCAGCCCCGCCAGGCTCTTGGAGTCGATCTGTCCGTTCTTCAGAAGACTCATCACCAGGTCCTCGCTTGAGCCGCCAAACATGCGATCGATCAGGTCGCGTACTCCCTGCCCCAGCGCCTTCTCTTTCGTCACCTGAGCGCTGTAGACATAAGCGCGCCCATGCAACTCGCGTTTCAGCTTCCCCTTGCGCTCCAGAATGTTCAACATGGTTTGTACTGTGGTGTAGGCAAGTGCGGGCTCCAGCGCCGCCTGCACCGCACTCACGGTGCTGCTGCCGCACCTCCAGATCACCTGCATGATTCGTAGTTCAAGCTTGGTCAGGCCGGTCATCTTCGAGTCTTTCTTCAACGTCGCCTCCTATTGTTTTAGGAGATTAAACCCGATCCAACTCACCTGTCAACTAAACTCTTAGGAGTTTTTGCGCATGAAAACCGGCCAAGATTCTTCCAAGCTTTTTGCAGAAAACTACAGTCCCGTTTTACCCGGTGTTTCTGAGCCCTGCCGAAATCCCGCTGATTGTCGCCGCAATGGCCCGATTCACCTCCGGCGTATCCTCCCCGGACCGCTTCCGTCGCAGCATGTCCACTTGAATCAGGTGCATAGGATCCACGTACGGATTGCGCAGCTTGATTGAGCGTGCAAGTACCTGGTTTTTCTCAAGCAGCTCTTTCTGCCGAGTCACCGCCAATATGGCCCGCACGGTCCGATGGAACTCCGCCTCGATCAGGTCGTAGATGCCTTCGCGGACCTTGGCGTCCTGAACAAGCGACGAATACATGCGCGCCGTTGCTAGATCCGCCTTGCCCAGCGCCATTTCCACGTTTCGCAGCAGGTCGATAAACAGCGGAAATTCGCGGGCCATCTCCTGCAGCAGTTCCAGTGCTCCGGGTTTTTCGAGATACTCGCCAAGTGCGAAGCCGACACCAAACCACGCCGGCACAAGCAGCCGCGACTGGGTCCAACCGAAGACCCACGGAATGGCGCGCAGGTCGGCAATATTGGGTGAAGACTTGCGGCGTGAGGGCCGCGACCCGATCATCGCGTGCTCCAGTTCGCTCACCGGTGTGGATTCCTCAAAGTAAGTCGCCACCTCGGAGTTTTCGAGAATCTTGCTTCGATAAAACGCGAACGAGATCGCAGACAGTTCGTCCAGCGCCGTTTCCCATTCCGGCTTAAGGACGCCGGTGAAGTGGCCCTCGGGGTCGCGCGCATTGGGGCGGGCGAGAGCATCGAGTGAAGCTGCAATCATCAGTTCCAGGTTGCGCTCGGCGAGCACTTCGTCGGCATATTTGAAGTTGAGGACTTCGCCCTGCTCGGTAATGCGCAACTGGCCCTCGAAGGAATCCATGGGCTGGGCAAAGATGGCGCGATGCGTGGGTCCGCCGCCGCGGCCTACCGTTCCGCCGCGTCCGTGAAAGAGCCGCAGTTTCACCCCGCATTCGCGCGCGACCACATGCAGATCGCGATGGGCGCGAAAGATCTCCCAAATGCTGGTCAACATGCCGCCATCTTTATTGGAGTCGGAATAGCCCAGCATGACTTCCTGCCAGTTGTCCCAGGTAGCCAGAAGTTTGCGATAGTCGGGGCGGCTCCAGAGTTCGCGGCAAACCGCGGGAGCCTGTCTCAAATCGTCGATGGATTCAAAGAGCGGGACGGGCATAAGCCCCGGGTCGCGCCCGGATCCCTCGACGCGTACCCCGGCGAGTCGCGCCAGGCGCACCACGGCCAGCACATCCTCAACCGATGCCGCGCCGCTGATGACGTAGTGACGAACGGCCTCGGGCGAGCAGCCATTCTTCACTTCAGACACTACGCGCAAGGTCTCCAGCACGCTGGAGGTTTCATCGGAGAGGCCGCCGGGCAGTGAGGGCGCGATTGTGTCCGCGATCGCCTCTTTCAAGGCTGCCGCATGCACGCGCGCGTGTTGGCGAATGTCGAGTGTATGCAGGTGCAGCCCGAAGGTGCGCACCTGCAGAACGAGCGGATCGATGAGTGTGCGCGCAATGCGCAAACCGCCATGTGCGGCCAACGAAGCCCGCAGAACCTCAAGATCCTCGAGGAACTCATCGACGGAGCAGTACGCAGGCAGCACCTGGGCGAGCTTATCCTGACCCTGTGTCAGCGTCTCCAGCGTGTAGGGCATCACGGGCAGCGGCGTGCCGGGATGCGACGGCTGTTCCATGAACTGAAGCGTTCGCTGCAGTCGCGCCTTAAGGCAAATGACGAAGCGGCGATAGTACTCGAATTCATATTGCGCGCCGAAAACCTGGGATTCCGGCGTGTGCACCTGCGCCACATAAGCTTCAAGGCGCTGGAGCAACGGTTCACTCACGGGTCGCTGTTGGGCGCTGGTGGTCAGCAACTCCATGATGGCGTTGAGTTGGAGCTGGTAATAGAGCAGAAGGTGACCGCGCGCCAGTCGAATGGCGTCGCGTGTGACTTCAGGCGTGACGAAGGGATTGCCGTCCCGGTCGCCGCCAATCCACGAGCCGAAGCGAAGCACCTGGGGAAGTTCGTGAGCCTCGATCTCCAGGCCGTATGCGGCGCGTAAGGCTTCAGCGATTTCGCGATAGAGGCTGGGCAACGTCGCAAAGATGGACACGTCATAGTAGTCGAGGCCCATCTTCACTTCGTCGTAGACGGTAGGCCGCCGCGAGCGAACCTCGTCGGTCTGCCACAGGCTCGTGATTTCGGCGAGCACCAGTTCTTCAAGCCTCGCCATGTCCTGCTCTGGGATAGGGATGCGGTCGAGCGTGGTGAGAAACTCGCCGATGCGGCGGCGCTTGAACATGACAGAGCGGCGCGCCACTTCTGTTGGGTGTGCGGTGAAGACCGGCACAATGAGCACGCGCTTCAGCCAGTCCATTGCCTCGTCCGCGCTGATGCCAACGCGGCGCATTTCGCACAATGTTCCCGCGAGCGAGCCGCGCTGACGGCCGGCCTCGCCGCTCAACTGCAGGGCGATGCGGCGGCGCTTGCGGTGGTTGGTTTCGGCAAGATTGATGAGTTCGAAATAAAAGGCGAAAGCCCGTGTGAGCAGGATGGCGCGCTCGACGGGCAGCGAGTGCACCAACTCCAAAGCCTTTGCCGCGTGGCGTGCGGCTTCCTTTTCGTTGCCGCGTGCCTCGGCGTCGCGGCGGCGAATGGTGCCCTGGCGCAGCGCCTCCACATGCGCAAACAGGTCCTCGCCGGCCTGCTCGCGCAGAACCTCGCCCAGAAGTGTGCCGAGGGAGCGGACATCGCGCCGCAGAGGCGCCTCTTTGAGGTCGCCGGAGCGGGCCTCCAACTCGGCCAGCCGCTGCGACCAGCTCTCGGGATTCCACAATAAGGCCATCGTGTTTTGATTATGCATGACGGGCTTGAGACGCAAGGTCTCGGAGAGCCGGGTTGTCGGGCGCCCGAGGAGTTTAGCCCAAGTTTAGCCCGCATTATTCCACAGTTGCGACATTCCCTTCGTTTCAAATCTGCGCGATAATGGCGCCATGATGCGCTCACTCGCCGCCGAAAAGCTCGGCCGCAACGACCGCTGCCCGTGCGGCAGCGGCAATAAATATAAACGCTGCTGTTTGATGAGCCAGCACGGTCCTCCAGATGAAGGCCCCTGGCGCCAGCAGCGTAGGGCCGCCGACCGACTGGCCGATGAAATGCTAAAGTTCACGAGGAACCGATTTGACAACCGGCTACTTGAGGCATGGCAGGACTTTAACCAGGATGATTCTCCTGGCCTCATCGATAAGTATCCAGGAGAAGAGCAGATCTTCTTCCCTTACCTTTTCTACGACTGGGATCCGGATAGGCCCCGACTGCGGCGCGGACAGCGGCCAAAGCCGGGCATTATTGCGCAGGCGTTCATGCAGGAGAGGGCGCGCCGTTTGTCCCACCTGGAGCGCGCGATTCTGGATCAGAGCATCAGCCTTCCGATCAGCTTCTACGAGGTTCTGCGGTGCGAGTCAGGGCACGGGATGAGGCTGCGGGACGTTCTCATCGGCGACGAGGTCGAGGTCGAAGAACATGCGGGTTCCCAATTCGTGCAGCAGGGTGATATGGTCTATGCGCAAGTGTGCCGACTACCCGATGTAACCACGTTGGGGCGAATGGCGCCGATCGCGATTCCGCCCCGCAGAAAAGCAGATTTGGTCGCCCTCCGTGCGTGGCTTCGCCTGAAGACCGCTCGTCAGAACCGGGAACCGGCTTCCGGGGAATTGTTCCACTACGCGGATAGAATCCGCCGCTCGTACCTCGACATTCGGGACTCGCTGCATGCACCGATGCGGCTCGTCAACACGGATGGAGATCCGCTGGAACTTCATACCCTCACCTACCGTGTCGGATCGGCGCAGGTGGCATTCGACGCGCTCGCTCCGCTCGCCTGGGGCAGATCGAAGCAGGATCTTCAGGAGGATGCGGAAGTGGATGCCGATGGAACATTGCGCAGTGTCGAGGTCGATTGGATCAAAAAAGGCAACAAGATGCACAAGAACTGGGACAACACCATTCTGGGCCACATAAGGATTTCGGGATATTCGCTGGTCGTCGACGTGAACTCGGCTAACCGCGCTGCCCGGATTCGCAAGGAGATCGAGGATCGGCTGGGATTCATGGCGGGGCACCAGGGGACCCGGGTCCAAAGTGCGGAACAGATGATGCAAGAGGCAAGACAAAGAGAAGCCACCGCGGCCCCAAAAGCCGCAGAGCCAGAGTTGCAGGAAGTGAATCGGGCTTTCATGCAACGAGAGATGGAAGCATGGGTCCATCAGGAGATACCGGCTCTTGGCGGGCGTACGCCGATGGAAGCCGTGGCCGATCCGGACGGGCGGGAGATTGTCGAATCGATTCTTCTGGAATGGGAGCGTCGCAACGAAACACTGACGGAGCCTTGGACAGCAGGTCCGGACGTTGGCGCGGTGCGGCTGCTGCTTAGTCTTCCGGCTGCAACCACTAAATAAGTTGGCGCGGTCGAATTGTCGGGCGGGAGGCTATTGCGATGGCGATTACGCTTCCAGCTGCACCATCAGCTCTTCCCACTCGGCGGTGAGCGCCGTGAGCTGCGTTCTGAGTTCCGCAGCCAGATCGGTAAGCCGGTGTGTCTCGGCTGCTGAAACATACACACCTAACTGCTCATCAGTGTGCGCAATGGAGGCCTCGATGCGCGGGATCTCCTCTTCGAGGAAGGCACTGCGCTCTTCCATCTGTTTCTGCTTGATGGGATTCAGGCGGCGGGGGCGGTTGTTGGTCTCTGCTGCGTTTGCGTTGCTTGCGCCGTGCGACGAAGGCGCGTCGGACTCCGCTAGAAATGCAGGTCCTTCGACTCGATCGCTGCGGCGATCTCGCTCAGGATGACAAGCTGTTTGAGCCGGCTCGCTTCCAGGAGATGCTGCGGCCGCCTGCGCTTCTTTCCAGCGGAGGTAGTCTTCGTAATTCCCTTCATGGCTGGTAACAGTACCTTCGGCCACTTCAAGCACGCGGGTGGCGAGGCGGTCAATGAAATAGCGGTCGTGCGAGACGAAGACCACTGTGCCGGAGAAGGCCGCGACGGCCTCGAGCAGAACGTCCTTGGCGCGCATGTCGAGGTGATTGGTGGGCTCGTCGAGCAATAAAAAATTCGATGGCGACACCAGAATCCGCGCAAGGGCGTAGCGGTTGCGTTCTCCGCCCGAGAGCACGCCAAGTGGCTTGAACACATCGTCGCCTGAAAAGAGAAAACAGCCGAGCAGCGAGCGCAGCGCCTGCTCCGGCACCTTGAGCGCGGCGCGGCTGATGTCGTCGAGCATGCGCGCGTCGCCGTCGAGCACCTTGTACTGGTCCTGCGCAAAGTATTCGGCCACCACGTTGTGGCCGAGGCGAACCAGGCCGGACGTAGGCGCATCGGCACCGGTAAGCAGCTTGATCAATGTGGATTTGCCCGCCCCGTTGACGCCGACCAGCGCCACTCGGTCGCCGCGCTCAATCGAGAAGCGGACATTGCTGAGGACTTGCTTTGCGCCGTAGCTCTTTGATAGCCCTTCAGTCTCCACAACCATGCGGCCCGAGGGCGGTGGCTGCGGAAACTTGAAATGAATTACCGGCTCATCTTCCGGTATCTCGATGCGCTCAATTTTCTCCAGTTCCTTGATGCGCGACTGTACCTGTTTCGCCTTGGTGGCCTGGGCACGAAAACGGTTGATGAACGCCTCAAGGTGGTCGATCTGGTCGCGCTGGTTGCGGTAGGCAGCTTCCAGCTGTGCGCGCCGCTCGTCTTTTTGCGAAAGGTATTTGGTGTAATTGCCCTGGTAGATCGTGAGCCGCTTATTCCATATCTCCACAGTGCGGTCGATTGTCACATCGAGAAAATAACGGTCGTGGGAGATCAATATGTAGCCGAAGGGATAATTGCGGAGATAGTCTTCGAGCCAGTTGCGCGTTTCAAGGTCGAGGTGGTTGGTCGGCTCGTCCAGTAGAAGAAGGTTGGGCTTGGCCAGCAGCAGTTTGGCCAGCGCGATGCGCATCTGCCATCCGCCGCTGAACTCGTCCGTCTGGCGCACCCAATCTTCCTTGCCAAAGCCGAGGCCGGTAAGCACCGAGCCCACCTGCGCGTCGAGCGCGTATCCATCGAGGGCGTGAAAGCGATCCTGCAGCATGGAAAAGCGTTCTGCAACAGCCTCGTATTCCGCGCTGGCGTGATCCAACTCGGCGAGTTGGCCGCCTAGCCCCTCGATCTCCCGCTCCATGTCGCGAATTTCATCGAAGACAGTCAGGCACTCCTCAAAAATTGTCCGGCCGGTCAGCCGCAATCCCTCCTGTGGCAGGTAGCCGATGCTCATGCCTCGGGTCTGCTGCATGGTGCCGTAGTCCAGCGACTCAAGACCGGCCAGCACCTTCATGAGCGTGGATTTCCCGGTGCCATTGGCGCCGACCAGCGCGGTTTTCTCCCGGGCCCGAATGAGCCAGCTGGCCTCAAGGAAGAGTACGCGCGGCCCAAACCGCTTGCCCGCATTTTGCAGTGAAAGCATCAAACTCTATTTTCGCAGACCACCTGCGGTGGGGCTGAGGCAGGGTAGTGGGTCAGTTTGAAAGAGCCGGAACTCAGGGGCCCAGACCCACGGTGAGAATAGGATGTACGGGCTGAACAGGTTGCGGAAAAACTCATCCCAGTTGGGATCGCCGCAGGTTCTGTAACAGGGCACGACTTCAGTCGTGCCGCAAATGCTGCAACATGAGCCCAGGCTTTACCCCTGCGTTGCGCTTTCCCCCGCGGCATTCACTTTTCCGCAGCCTGTAACGCCCGTGCCCTTTAAACTGACCCGCTATCGACAGTGGAGCAAGGAACCGCCCAGCTCATCTTGCGCATTTTGTCACCAGCGATGATGATTCCGTCATGATGGAGCGTACCCCGGGTAATGTCATTCGCCGGTTGTTCGACTCCCGCCACGGTCTGGATGACCGGCTGGTTCCGCGCTGGATATTTTTGCGCGCACTCGCTGCCATCTATTTCTCCGCATTCTATTCGCTGCTCTTTCAAATCAAGGGACTGATCGGTCCGGACGGCATTCTGCCCGTACAGCAGTACCTGGCGGCCGTCAACAATTCGCTTTCGGGAGGGGCGCGCTATTGGTATGCGCCGTCGCTCTTCTGGCTCTCCTCCAGTTCACACGCACTGATGTTGGTTACGTGGATTGGTCTTGCCGCTTCGGTAGCCGCATTCCTGAACCTATGGCCGCGGTTCAGTTTCCTTGTCTGCTTCGTCTGCTTTCTGTCCTTTGTCGCGGCCGCTGGCGATTTTTCAAACTATCAATCAGACGGAATGCTGCTGGAAGCGGGTTTTCTTGCGCTGTTCTTTGCGCCCAGTGGGCTCATGCCCGGTTGGGGAGCCGACAGTCCTCCTTCGCGTGCCAGCCTCTTTCTCTTGCAATGGGAATGGTTTCGAATCTACTTCGAATCCGGAATGGTCAAGCTGCTCAGCGGTGACACGGAGTGGCGCAATTTGACGGCGATGGATGAGTACTACCAGAACGGTCCGTTGCCTACTTGGATCGGCTGGTATGTCCAGCACTTTCCGCATTGGTTTCACGTTGCTTCGGCCGCGGGCACACTGGTGCTGGAACTCGTGGTTGTCCTAATGCTCTTTTTCCCGCGCCGCGTTCGCTTGATCTGCTTCTGCATTGTGACGCCCTGGGAAATCGGAGTGATCCTCACCGCCAATTACACTTTTCTGAACTACCTCGTTCTCTCTCTCGGGTTCCTGTTGCTCGATGACCGGGCATTGATTCGCTTTGTGCCGAAGAGATTTCGCCCTCCCACACCCTCAGGCCCAGCGGAAGCGGGGAGGAGCGCAGAGGTGCCGCTGTCGATCCTTGCGGCGAACCAGGCGAACCCAGAATCAGACGGAACACCCGCCGTTTCAAGAGAGACCGTACGACCGGCGGTGCCCCGCACACTGCGCCAAAGGCTCGAAGGACATTTCGGCGCGATCGGCGTGGCCACTGCCACGGTCATGCTCACGTGGATTGCCTACAACACAACAGCGGAGATGATCAGCATGGTTTTACGCGGCATTCCGCTGCCCAATGCGCCGATCGCCGCGCTCGAACCGTTCCGCATCGCCAACCAATACGGCCTCTTTGCGGTCATGACGCGCGGCCGCTACGAGATCGAGTTCCAGGGCTCGTATGATGGCAGCAACTGGATTGCCTACCCTTTCAAATACAAGCCGCAGGCGCTGAACGAAGCTCCCCGCATTTATGCGCCCTATCAGCCGCGCTTCGACTGGAATCTCTGGTTCGCATCGCTCGGCGACTGGCGGCAGAATGACATTGTTCCGCTGACGGAAGAACGCCAGCTCGCGAATGATGCCAAAGTGCTGGCGCTTTTCAAAGGCAACCCGTTTGCGAAGTCGTCGCCGCGTTTCGTGCGCGCTGTCTTGTGGCAATACTGGTTCACCTCAATGGACGAAAAGCGCCGCACCGGTAATTGGTGGCGGCGCGAGTTCCTCGGCCTCTATGCGCCGGAGATTACACTCACACAGGACGGCAAAGTCGCCGTAGTGGAGATGCCGGAAGAATTGCCGCCCCACGATTAAGAGGCGGAGGAAGGCACGATGAAGCGCGCCTACGTGATCGGCTCGGGCCCCAACGGTCTCGCTGCGGCCATTGTGCTGGCGCAGGCAGGGTTGCAGGTCGAGGTCTTTGAAGCGGAAGAGGAGCCTGGGGGCGCCGCGCGCACGCTACCGCTCACGCTGCCGGGGTTCCTGCATGACTTCGGCTCCGCGGTGCACCCCATGGCGGCTGGGTCTCCGTTCTTCAATTCGCTTCCACTGGCGAACTATGGACTGGAATGGATCCACGGCGACGCCCCTCTGGCGCACCCGCTAGATGATGGTACTGCCGTGGTGCTCGAACGCAACTTGGACGACGCAGTGAAGGAATTGGGCGCGGACGGCAAGAGTTGGCGGCGCTTGATGCGACCGATCGTCGACCACTGGGACGCATTTGCGCACGACAGCCTTGGGCCCGCGATTCGCATTCCGCGACACCCGTTCCGCATAGCGCACTTTGGTTTGACTGGGGTGCAGCCGGCACAACGGCTTGCGCGAACCCGCTTTGCAAACGCGCGCACGCGAGCGCTTTTCGCGGGCCTGGCGGCGCACTCGTTTCTCAGTTTCGACCAGCCGCTGAGCGCAGCCTTCGGACTGGTGCTGGGTGCGGCCGCTCATGCCGTGGGCTGGCCGATTCCCCGCAGCGGGTCCCGCGCAATTTCGCAGTCGCTGATCGCTCTCCTTGAGTCGCTGGGCGGCAAGATCCACACATCCCGTCGCATTGATCGAGATGCACTGCGCAAGTTGGACGGCGAACACACGCTCACCCTTTGCGATACCACGCCGCGCAATTTAATCGCGTTGGCAGGCGAACGTCTGAAGGTCGGATACCGCCGCAAGCTCGAGGAGTTCGAACATGGTCCAGGCGCATTCAAGATCGACTTTGCTCTTTCTGAGCCCGTTCCCTGGAAGGCGGCGGAGTGCGCTCGCTCGATTACTGTGCACCTTGGCGGCACATTTGAGCAGATCGCCGCCGCAGAAGACGCGGTGGCACATGGGTGGTGCGCAGAGAGGCCGTTCGTGCTGGTTGCGCAGCCTTCGCTGTTTGACCCATCGCGCGCCCCCCTCGGCAAGCATGTGCTCTGGGCATATTGCCACGTGCCCAACGGGTCGAACTTCGATATGACGGCACGCATCGAAGCGCAAATCGAACGCTTCGCCCCTGGATTTCGCGATTGTGTGCTGGCGCGCCGCGCTTCTCCGCCCATGCTGCTTGAAGAAATGGACGCGAATCTTGTTGGCGGCGACATCAGCGGAGGCGCTTTCACGGTGCGGCAGTTTCTGTTTCGACCCAGCGTTCACAGTTACTCGACCGGCACGCCCAACCTATATCTATGCTCCGCATCGACGCCGCCGGGCGGCGGGGTGCACGGCATGTGCGGCTACAACGCCGCGAAACGCGCGCTTTCGGACCTGCATATTTCGAGGGCTGAGCGCTGAGTAGACGGCAGTTCATCCTGGCTCGGCTGACCCTTTCGGCCAGCGTCGCAGCGGCCATGTTACATTGAAATCCCACGGGGGGCGGGCGGATGGCGGCGGGTACTCAGCTTCCAGGCAATGACGAGACGATTGACCTGCAGCAGCAGGTAGCGCGTTTGCAGGCGCTGCTTGAGGCTTCGCGACAGGTGCACTCGACAATTCGCGAAGAGGAAGTGTTGGAGCAGGTGTTGCGTATCGTGGTGCGCGAGTTGGAGATGGCGGGCGCTGCTTTTCCCGGTACGGGCCGGTCTTATGGGCAAATCCCGGAGCCGGGAGAGGAGGGAGAGAACGGATCGCCACTGCCCATCTTTTTGTTGCAGGACCGCGAAGGCGGGCGCATGGCGGAACTAGTCGTGGCTCCTCCCGACGGGCGCGAACTGACACTCTATGAGGCCGATTTTCTCGAGGGCTTGACCCTGCAGGCGGCCGTTGCGCTGGAGAACGCGCGCAACCACAAGCGCAACGTAGAGTTTGCCAGGGTGCAGCAGGATCTGGACGCGGCGCGTGGCATTCAACGGTCGCTGCTGCCGCAGACCCTGCCTGAGATCCCCGGCTATTCGCTGGCTTTTCGTTCCGTTACTTGTTATGAGGTAGGCGGCGACTACCTCGATATTGTGGAGGAGTCGGGGAGCAGCCTTTTGATCGCGGTCGCGGATGTGGCCGGCAAAGGGCTTGCATCGGCCATCATGGCCACCAGCTTTCGGGCGGCCTTTCGCGCCATGGCGGTGCAGGATATGCCTCTGGAAGAATTGGCCACGCGCATGAATCAGCACCACTGGACCGAAGGCGAAGAGGCCCGGCGCCGTTATGTGACAGCTATTTTCCTGCGCTTGCACCCCGAGACGGCCGAGATCGAGGTCGTGAATGCCGGCCACAATCCAGGGTTCCTGGTCGAACCGGATGGCAGGACCTGCGAGTTTGAATCGACCGGCACGCCGCTGGGATTGCTGCCGGGGATGCGCTACACCAGCCAGAAACGCGGGTTTATACCGGGGGCAAAGCTGCTTTTCTACACGGATGGGCTGACCGAAGTCTTCCGTGGCGATGAGGAATTTGGGCCGGAAAGGCTGATGGATGTGTTTTCTAAGAGCCGGAAAGATAAGGCAGATGATATTCTCGGTGCAATATGGACAGCCATTGAGGATTTTGCTGAAGGCGGCCCGCAGGGGGACGACATGACCGCTCTGGCTTTATGTCGGGGAGCGGGTATGACGGAGACGACGGTATGACCAACTTGAAATCCACCAGCGTTGAGGTGCGGCTGCCCTCGCGGCTCGGCTATGAGAAAGTGGCCATGAGTACCGCGGCTGCGGTCGCCAAACTGATGGGTTTCCGCGAAGACCGTGTGGAAGACCTGAAGACGGCAGTGGCCGAAGCTTGCATCAATGCCATTGAGCACGGAAATATGCTGAACGAGGGCCTTTCAGTCGGCGTCGTGCTGTCTGCTGGCGCCGACGGGCTTGAAGTCAAGGTGATCGACGACGGCAAGGGTTTGAAGGGGATGCCTCAAAAGCCCGACATCGACCGCAAGATTCACGGCGAGGAAGACCCACGCGGCATGGGGATGTTTCTGATCCAGGCATTGGTAGACGAAGCAGAGTGGGTTAAAGGCTCCAACGGTAAAAGCAGCTATGTCAGGCTGGTAATCCGGCTGGATAAAGAAGCGGAATAAAACACGGAATCGAATACGGAGATAAAAGATCGTGCAGACAGAAACCAAAGCGCGCGTCGACCAGCTCACTTCCCCGGCCGGGCACCCGGTCACTGTCCTCCGTTATGAGGGAGATATCGCCAGCACGTCGAAAGACGCAGTCCTGGGCACCTATCAGGCGTTGCCGAAACAGACGGCAAAGCTGGTTCTGCTGGACTTCACAAAGGTCGATTACATCAACTCGAGCGGCATTGCGCTGGTGATCCAAATGCTGATTGAAGCGGCCAACTCCGGCCAGAAGGTCTTTGCCTTCGGGCTCTCGCCGCACTTCACCAAGGTCTTTACCATGGTGGGCATCACCAAGTACGCAGGACTGTTTACCAGCGAATCCGCAGCGATGGCGGCGCTTTAGAACACCTTCGGAATACAGGTAGACCTGTTGGGCGCTGTGAAAGGTGGCTTTCTCATTAGGAAGAGGCCACTTGGGTGCGTGGCTCCGGACTACTCCTGCGGAAAGTGCTGTAAGCAGCATCGCGCGCTGCTCCCGAATATCTTGTCCATGTTAACGTTCGTCTTCTCACGACCATCTTCCTGTCTTGGGGCCGGGCTGAACAGCGGTTCTTAACCCCCCGGTGATGGCCTGTGGTCCGCCGAGGCGAGCTTGTAACACGCCGAAACGAGTGAGCTTTTGAAAACTCCGCAAGTGTGGTTCTGAGGCGTACCTCGCTGCGCAAGACCGAATCCCTCGCAGAGCGCAGGATTCAGGAATTGAATCAAATTTGCGACGAAGACTTTTCGACGGCCAGGTTACCGATGGTGCGATAGGTGTCTTATTTTCTTGGATTAACAGGATTGGGCCAGAGTATGATGGGGCGATTCCAATTGGTTCAGCTTGAGATTGTGCGCGGTTGTCCGGCCCCGTTTTGCGGGCGGAATCCAACAAGAGCAGGCCAGCAAGGACGAGCGCGCGCAAGACCCAGAAGGAGTTATGCCTCACCCGCCGGGATCATTTCGGACCCTCCTCCTGCGAACATTGACGCTTGCAGTGGCGATGGTTGGCGCCTTTTTCCCGGCAGCCCGGGCCGCGGAGCCCGGCACCGTCACCACGCTCCGCGGTATCCGCGCTCTGACGAAGGCTGAAGCTCGAAGCGGGGTGCCCGTTGCTTTTGAGTCCACGGTTACGTATTACAACAAGAGCGACGTCGACCTTTTCGTTCAGGATGGCGGCGAAGCCATCTATGTTGAGACCAAGCCGAATGAGGACCTGGCCCCAGGCGACCGGGTGCTGGTGCGAGGAAAGACGCGGGACAGCTTCACCGCGGACGTGCTCAGCGACAGTGTCACCGTGCTTCATCACGGCGCCTTGCCAAGCCCCGCGCCAGCAGACTTTCAACAGCTGATTCGCGCCCAGCGCGATTGCATGCGTGTCTCTGTGCGCGCCAAACTCCGCAGTGCGGACATGGTGAACTTCGGGAATATGCACGGCATATATCTCAGGTTGCTCATGGACGAGGGTTATATTGACGCAACGGTCGTCGGAAGCGACGCGACCATGCTGAAGAAGATGCTGGACGACGACGTAGAAGTTACCGGAGTTGTATCAGGAAAATTCGACAGCAAAATGCAACTGATCGGCATCCTGCTCGAGGTTCCGTCGGTTGCCGACGTGAAGATTCTCAAGCGAGCCGAAACAAGTCCGGAATCGCTCCCGATCACGCCCATGGACGAGGTTCTGTATACCTATTCCGTGCATGACTTGGCGCGCAGAGTCCGGGTAAGAGGAACTATTACCTACTATGAGCCCGGCTCGGCCGCTGTGCTGCAGGATGGGGCGAAGAGCCTTTGGATCTCGACCCATGCCAGTGATCCAATGCGGGTGGGCGATGTTGCGGATGCAACCGGCTTTCCTGACGCTCGTTA
>OBLU010001261.1_pt1 | contig 23621 bp, 19 predicted proteins | sample 1518681 | NCBI WGS metagenome assembly OBLU01 (sample SAMEA3539304, study PRJEB22396) | soil metagenome | biome: tundra; feature: field; material: soil | place: USA | collected 2010-05 | depth 0.15 m
GGCCGTGCCTGCGCCGCCGCGTCCGCCACGGCCGGGACCGCCATCGGCCGCAGTGCCACCGCCGGTGCCGCCGCTGGCGCCGGCTTCCACCTGGGCGTAGATGGTACCCGGTTTGGCGCGGAAGACGGAGATGGCGATGCGGCCGTAGAGGCCGTCCTTGGATTTCGGCCAACCGGGACCTGCGAGGCGGTTCCAGGTGTCGCCGCCGTCCACCGTTTTCCAGAGCCCTGAGCCGGGGCCGCCGCCGTTATAGCCCCACCAGGTGCGGAGCCGCTGGTACGATGCGGCGTACAGGATTTTGGGATTGACGGGATCGATGGCGACGTCGGTGAAGCCGGTATTGGCATCGATGTATTTGGACTTCCTCCAGTTCTTGCCGCCATCCACCGACTTAAAGAGCCCGCGCTCGGTATTGGGGCCGAAGAGATGCCCCATGGCGGCCACGTAGACGATGTTGGCGTTCGAGGGGTCCACCACGATGCGGGCGATCGACTGGGTATCTTCCAGGCCGAGATGGTTCCACGTCTTACCGCCATCGGCGGTGCCCCAAACGCCGTCGCCGATCGAGGAACTCTGGCGGTTGTTGGCTTCCCCGGTGCCGACGTAGACGACGTTCGGATCCGAGGGTGCGATAGCGATGGCGCCGACCGACTCGTTGGCCATGTTGTCGAACTGCGACTTCCAGTGATTGCCGCCGTCGGTGGACTTCCACAGCCCGCCGGTGGCAAAGCCGACATAGATCAGCATCGGGTCCTTTTCGGCGCCGGCGATGTCGTCGATGCGTCCCATCATGGTGGCCGGGCCGATAGCGCGGAACTCAAACCCGCGCAAGAGCGCATCGGAGGTGGGATTCGGCGGTGGAGGCGGGGGCTCGACGGGCCCGCGCCCCTGCGCCGATAGCGTGGCTGCGAGACTCAGGCAGGTAAGGGCGGCGATCCACAACGGGGACACACTACGTTTCCAAGCACAAGCCAGCATGATTTGTTAAATCTAGCACACGTGGCCGCGCGATAGCGGCGGAGTACAATACACTGCAAGACCGTCTATGTCAGGTGTCCGACGTAACCTCGCTCTTGCCGCCGCATTCGCCGCGTTGCTGCCGCTCGCCTTCCTCGGGCAGGTGACGACCCAGCCGCGTCCCAAGCTGGGCGTGCCTCCGCCGGAATCGAGGCCCGCGGCCAACCTCCGCATCGACACCAACCTGGTGCTGGTTCCGGTCTCCGTGTGCGATCCGCAGAACCGCCCCGTGACCGGACTCGAGAAGGAGCACTTCCGCGTGCTCGACGACCACGTGGAGCAGGCCATCACGCATTTTTCCATGGACGACGAACCGGTGGCGGTGGGACTGGTTTTCGACATCAGCGGCAGCATGGGTCCCAAACTGCAGAAATCGCGTCAGGCCGCGGCCGAATTCTTCCGGACCTCCAACACCGAGGACGAGTTCTTCCTGGTGGAGTTCAACGACCAGCCGAAGCTGGTGGTGCCGCTCACGCGTAACGCCGAGGAGATTCAGAATCAACTCACGTGGGCGCAATCCAAGGGGCGCACGGCGCTGCTCGACGCGGTTTTTCTGGCCATGAACGAGATGAAGAAGTCGAAGAAAAATCGCAAAGCGCTGCTGATTATCTCCGACGGCGGCGATAACAGCAGCCGCTACTCGGAGAACGAGGTCAAGAATCTGGTTCGCGAAAACGATGTGCTGATCTACGCCATCGGCGTCTTCGAGATGGGCGGCGGCCGCATGCGCACCAGTGAAGAGGCGGGCGGCCCGGGATTGCTCAACGATCTTTGCGATCAGACCGGAGGCCGCCACCTGCCGGCGGATGTTTCGGAACTGCCCGATATCGCCGCCAAAATCGGCGTCGAACTGCGCAACCGGTACGTGTTGGGATACTCGCCCACGAGCCAGGTGCGCGACGGCCGCTATCACACGCTGCAAGTGAAGGTGGTGCCGCCCAAGGGGCTGCCGGCGATGCGCCCATACTTCCGCCGCGGCTACTACGCGCCGGCCCAGTAGGGCACGCGGCGCAAACGGCACACGGTGGAACTTTCGCCGCGATGCGGTGTCTATTTGGGTGGAGGTTGAAGGCAATGACAACCACCCCACGCACCGGCCGCTGAGGCGCACTTCCCAAGGTTCCCTTCCAGAGGAGTAGTGTGTCCGCGAGGCGCAACGAAAGGAGAATCACCATGTTTGAGACGGCAACATTTTCCGACGGTCCACCCAGCAAGAGGGTTTGGACCACCGCCATGGGGTTCACCGGGCAGGCGGTGCTGATAGGCTGCGCGGTGCTGGCCCCGCTGATTTCGCCGCAGACCTTAGGACGCGCGTTTCTGGTGACCACGCTGGTGACTCCCGGCGCACCGCCGCCACCGCCACCGCCGGGTCCGAAGGAGGTGCCGCCGCGCTCGCGCGCCGCGGCCGCGCGAGCCTTCCCGAACGCTCTCATCATGCCGGCGAGTGTTCCAGCGGTTGCGCGGATCATCGTCGATCCGCCGGAGACCGCCGGCGCCGGGCAGGTCATGCAGTGCGGCGTAGTAGGCGGAGAACGCGATGGAGTGCCGGGCGCCATTCTTTCCGGCATCATCGGACCGGGCGCGCGGGTGGCTCCGGTGGCGCATCTCCCCGAGACGGTCGAGCGGCCGGTGGTGAACGCCGTGCCGGCGCCGACGAAACCGCCGCGCATCACGGTGCTTCGCATGGCCACGCCGATCCACAAGGTGGACCCGGTTTATCCGGTGCTGGCCAGGCACGCGCGGGTATCCGGCACGGTGGAACTGCTCGGCGTGCTCGGCATCGACGGGCGGATTCACGAACTCAAGGTGTTGCGCGGACACCCTCTGCTGATCAATGCGGCGCTGGACGCGGTACGGCAGTGGATCTACGAGCCAACTCTGTTAAACGGCGTGGCCGTGGAAGTGGCCGCGCCGATCACGGTGAACTTCATTTTGAATTAGGGAGCATGCTCGGTTGTGGGGCAGCTTGGTAAGCTGCGGCCGATTGTCAATCGGCCCACTGCCGCATTCGCAGCGATCCGCGGCGGTAGCCAACCGCCGCGCAGGTTGCCAACCTGCCCCACTCGCGTCACTTGCCTAATACGCCCAGCGAGCGCAGCCACGCTTCCGCCAGGCGGGGCCAGTCGGTGATTGGCTTCGGCGTGCTGCGAAGTCCGTAGCCGTGGCCGCCGATGGGGTACAGGTGGGCTTCGGCCGGGACGCGCGCGGCGCGCAAAGCGGCGTAGTAGACCAGAGTGTTTTCCACACCCACCGAGTCGTCCTCGGCTTGAATGAGAAAGCTGGGCGGCGTGTTGGAAGTCACCTTCAACTCGGGCGCGAGCGCCGGAGCCTGATCGCCTTTGGAAGCCAGGTACGCGGGGTAGATCAGCAGCGTGAAATCGGGCCGGCAGCTGACCTTGTCGGCATCGTCCACGGCGGGGTAGGTGCGGGTATCGAAATTGGTGCTGAGGGCGGCCACCAGATGGCCGCCGGCGGAGAAGCCGAGGATCCCGATGCGCTTGGGATCGAGTCCCCACCCGGCAGCGCGATAGCGGACCATGCCGAGCGCACGCTGGGCGTCCTGCAAGGGCGGGCCGTATCTCGGCAGTCCGGCGCGCACCGGCACGCGGTACTTGACCAGGGCGCAGTTGACGCCGAGGGAATTCAGCCACTGGCACACCTCCGTGCCTTCCAGGTCCATGGCGAGGATGTTGTACCCTCCGCCGGGAAAGACGAGGACGGTGGCGCCGGTGTTGCCGTCGGCGGGCGCGCGGTACAACGTCATGGTGGGGCTGCTTACCGGGCCCAGGCGGATCACCCCTCTGCCGGCGACCAGGCCATCGGATGGTTTGGTGGTGTCCATTTCCGGGCCGAGGGCCGCCTGTTCACCCGGAGGAGTTCCGGGCCACAGCGGCAGGGGAGCGGGTTCGGCGGCGGCGAGGGCTGCCGCGATAAAGATCGAAAGGCAAGAGAGTTTGCACATAAGTTCGCCGTGATTCAAGCAACAGAGTAACGCATGAGGAGTATAAGTAGATAAGGACCTGTTAAACTGATTGTTTCGGGAGGTGGCTTCCATGTCGAACACACGTCGAGGATTTTTGCAGAGCGGCGCGGCCCTGGCGGCAGGCCTGACGGGCGCGGGCGCTCCATTGGGGGCGCAGCAGGCGGCCCCGACGGCGAGCGCCGTCCAGGTTCCCAAGATCAAATTCGGCGGCGTGGAAATCAGCCGCATGGTGCTGGGTGTCAACCCGTTTTACGGCTTTGCGCACTACAACAACAACTTCAGCGTAGTCATGAAGGAGTGGTACACGCCGGACAAAGTCAGCGCCATCATGCACCAGTGCAACCGCTACGGGATCAACGCGTTCAACTACGTGCACCTGGACCGCGGCCCGCAGGATCTGGCGCGGTTTCAGGCGGAGGGCGGCAAGATGCACCTGATCATTCAGGTGACCGCCGGGGTCGAGGCGTCCATGCTGGTGAAGACTCTCAAGCCGCTGGCGTTGCAGCGGCAAGGCGAGGTGGTGGATAAGGCCTATCAGAACGGCGATATGAAGTCCGTGAAGGAATGGTGCAAGCAGGTGCGCGATCTGGGAGTTCTGGTGGGGGTGGGCACGCACAAGCCGGAGGTGATCGCGCAGGTAGAGGAAGAGGGCTGGGACGTGGATTTCTACGCCGGCTGCGTCTACAACCGCACGCGCACGCCCGAGGAGTGGAAGAAGGCGCTCAACGGCGAGATATTGGAAATGCCGGGCGATATCTACCTGCAAAGCGATCCGCCGCGCATGTACCGGGTGATGCGGCAAACCAAGAAGCCGTGCTTCGCCTTCAAGATTCTGGCCGCTGGACGGATTCCGGACCGCGGTGTGGACCAGGCTTTCCGCACGGCCTTCGAAAGCATCAAGCCGACCGACGCGATTTATGTGGGCATGTTCCCCAGGGCGAAGGATGAGGTCAAGGAAAACGCCGAGCGCGTGCACCGCATTCTGACGGGCGCGTAGAACGTGGCGCACGCACTCTCGCGTGCCGCGTCGAGTCTCCACTCGACGCCTCTCCGCGTTGGAAAGCGGGCGTTGGCAAGAGTGCCGACGCTGCACGCAGGAGTGCGTGCGCCACATCCGCGTCTCAAGCCAGTTCTTTTTCCACCGCGGCGCTGAAGGTGTCGATGTCGCGAATCGTGCTGTAGACGTTGGGCGTGATGCGCAGGCCGCTGTAGGCGTCGTGGGGCATATACGTGGTAATGATGCTGTACTTGCTCCACAGGGCCTCGTGCAACTTGCCGCCATCCACTCCGGGGACGAGGCCGAGAAATCCGATGCCGCAGGATTGCGCCGGGTCGGGGCTGTGCAGGATGCGGATTTTGGGATGCTGCGCGAGGCGGTTGGCCCACCGGTCGCGCAGATAGCGCAGGCGCGCCGCCTTGCGGTCGATGCCCAGGCTCTCGTTGAAGATGAGGGCTTCGGAGATGGCGTTGTGATTGGCGGCGGGATGGGTGCCGATCTCCTCGAACTTGCGAATATCGTTGTCTTGCGTGCGGTCGCTGGCCATCATGCTCCAGGTGCTCGCGATGCGGCTCTTGCGCACGTAGAGGAAGCCGGTGCCGATGGGCGCGTAGGTCCACTTATGCAGGCTGGTGCCGTAGTAATCGCAATCCAGGTCGGAGATCTTGAAGGGGAAATGGCTGAAGGCGTGGGCGCCATCGACGATCACGGGGATGTTGCGGGCGTGCGCCATCTGGCAGATTTTGCGAATAGGAAAGATCTGGCCGGTGCGGTTGGTGATGTGGCAGCAGAGGATCATCTTCGTGCGCGGCGTGACGGCCTGCTCAAAGCGGCGGTAGAGGTCGTCCATGGAGGGCGGCGGCACGGGGAAGGAGATGGTTTTGAGCACGATGCCTTCGCGGCGCTGGCGCTGGGCGAAGGTGGTGAGCATGCGCGGATAGTCCTGGTCGGTGGTGAGGACCTCGTCGCCGCGCTGGAGATCGATGCCGTACTGGGCGTTTTCCAGGGATTCGCTGGCGTTGCGCGTGATGGCGATCTCCTCGGCGTCGCAGCCGGCGGCTTGGGCGAGGCGGCGGCGGACAGATTCCACCTGGCGTTCGAGCACGCTGACCATGGTGTGATACGGCCCCATGTCGGTGTACTCCAGGTAGCGGCGCATGGCGTCCTGCACGGAGCGCGGCGGGGGGCTGCAATAGCCGTTGTTGAGGTTGATGACATTGCGGTCGACGCTGAAGGCGGCGCGGATCTCGCGCCAGAAATCCTCGTCGGCGGCGATCTCTTCCGGAGTGCGGGTTCCGGCGGCGCTGGTGGCGGCGCGCACGCGGTCCAGGGCGTGGCTCTGCAACATCACGGCCGTGGCGAAGCGCAATAGATGACGGCGGTTCATTGGAAATTGACTATAGCATGGCCGGGGGGCGCAGAGAAAAAAGGCCGGCGGCGGAAAGGGAAACCGCCGCCGGCACACAAGGCCAAAGCTTTTGCAGGCTAAAGGACGTGGATCGTTCCGGGGCCGGCGGCGCCGGCGTTCCGATTACGCGACGTGCACGGTGCGCACGCCGCCGCACCGGGCGCGGGTCCGGAGCGGTGCAACTCCGGCTGGGCGGCGTTCCGCTTCCATGTGCACCAACCGGAGCAGTTTCTGAAGCCTCACGCGACGCGTTTGAAGTTCCGCGAGCAACAATTCACAGACGTCCGCACTCCCGGTACTGGCGGCATTCGCGCCGCGCGTCTGGGGCAGCGCTTTTTCTGTTGGCTCCTGCCTTCTTCGATTCGTCATGGTCGGCCCCTCAGCGGTACTGCCGCGTTCGAAATCAGGCGCACAATCCCGTCTGCCGGTACATTTCCACGGTGTAAGCTGTTTCGCCCGGCATCCAGTAGACAGCCATGGTATGGCCGCCCAACAGCCTCACACCCAGGGGTTCGATATGTTCCGCGTCCCTGCCCGCGTTGGTATAGAGGGCGCGGCCGGATACCCAACTCCAGCGAACCGCGTGGTTTTCACCGTTACGCTGGGCCTCGCAGGAAGTGGCCTGCAGCACGGCGAGCCAGATGGGAACCGGTTCACTGGGGCGGCTTGCCTCCGGCAGTCGCGGCCGCACGGGCCCCGCGCTGCCGGTCATCGTCCCGCCGGCGATGTGCAACTGAGATTGGTCCGCTTTCCGCGCTGCCGTTGGTTCCAACCGATCTGCCGTCATTTCAGGTCCTTCCTGCATATACCGAGATCTCGCACATCCTCACCCACTTCTATTTCCTTGCTGCCTGGCACGCCTGGTACAGGTCGAGTTCACCTGCGCCCAGTTGCTGGCCGATCTCCGTGGCGCGGGACAAATCCTTCGCCGCCGCTTTCTGTTTGGTGGTGGGGTCGAGGCCCACCAGTAGAGCCGCGCCGCCGGAAACCAGCGGTGCGCTGAACGAAGTGCCCGATACCTGGGCGTAATGTGAATCCGGATAGGTGGTGATGAGGCCTTCGTCGGGGGCCGCAAGGGCTACCCACTGGCTGCCGTAATTCGACCACGTGCTGCGGGTCCCGGCGTCATTGGTGCCGGCCACGTCAATCACGTTGCCGTACGCGGCGGGATAAACCGGGATGGCTTGTCCATCGTTGCCGGCGGATGCCACGCAGATGATGCCTGCCTGGGTGGCCGCGGCCAGAGCCGTCGAAAGGGCAGGCGAATCCGTCCCCGTGCTGAAACTCATGTTGATCACATCTACTTTGTGGAGAATCGCATATTGGATGGCATCCACAATCTGTGAGACGGTCGCCCTGCCATCGGCGCCAAAGGCACGCAGCGGCATAATCTGGGCGTTGGGGGCGACCAGGTGGATGAGTCCTGCCACCATGGTGCCGTGACCGTAGTCCGGGAACTGGTGAGCGTCGAGGATGGGGGTGGTTTCCTGGTCCAGAATCGGCGTGGTCTCCTGCTGAAGGATGACCGCCGTTCCGCCATCGAGAATGGGGGTCGTTTCCTGGTCCAGAATCGGCGTAGTCTCCTGATCCAGGATGGGCGTGGTCTCCTGGTTCAGGGCGGCCTTCTCGCCGCCTTCCGGTTGATTCAGGATGAAATCATAGCCGGGAACCAACGAGCCCGCCAGCACCGGGTGCGTGAGATCCGCGCCGGTGTCGATCACGGCCACGACTGCGCCTCTTCCGGTAGACAGGAGGTGCGCTCTATCCAAATTGATGACGTCGGTGGCCGGCTGGGTGATGTACGCCGAGGAAGCCGGCGAATTGTAATAGAAGAACGGCAGGCTGAATAAATGAATCCCCGCCGCGGGGCCGGCCGGGTACACCGTGGCGGCAGCCTTTTTCCCCGGCAACAAGACCACTTTATCCAGTTCCGCGCTCTTTACGGCGGAATCCAGGGACAGACTGCGCAGCACGGAGTGCGGATTTGCCCCTTTTGAGGAGAGAACGTGTTGACCGGCGGAACCGGCCAGCGATTTGACTACCGTAAGATTATGGCGTTTGGCGATTCCATTGACATCGCCGGTAACCGTGACAAAGTACTTTTCTTGAGCGAAGGCCCCAAGACAGAAGAGTGTCACCAGAAGCGCGATGCGCATCGAGATGTGGAGTCTCCGTGACATGATTGAGTATCCCATTGGTCGCTGCTATTCTCCCGCCAGACGCTTGCGGGGAGAAGTCCGGCGCTTCGCCGCCGGCTGATCCGAGATGAATTTCTTAAGAGGTATCCGGATGCTTTTCGAATCCGCCAAATGAATGCAAAGTTTCAGTTGGGATTGCTGGTCGTACTCCATCTGAAACTCGCCGAAGCGGTTACTCAGCGTCTCGGCGACCACCAACTTGCCGGCTCGCAAACTGACCGGGAGGTCGCCCATCTCCAGCGCGGGCTGGATGTGGTTGGTGATCTGGCCGATGACGGCGGCGCGAGAGGTTTTCAATTCCGGCTCGATGCGCACGTCCAGCGAGCAGTCGCCGGCGCGATACAATCCCTGCCAGCCCACCTGCCAGGTGGCGCGCAGGCCAACCGGGGAAGGAACCAGAAAGCTGTCGAACATGACTTCGACAGGCAGGCGGTTGCCCCGTTTGGTACGATCCTGCAGGCGGACCGGAAAAATGGCGCGTGCCATGCGAACCGCCGGCTCGGGAACAACGTCGCTGGCCAGCAAGGCGCAGGTACCGGTCAACTTTGTGGTGAAATCCCAGAGCCCGCGGCATTTCCGGCATCCACCTTCGAGGTGCGTCCGCATCTCCGTTTGTGATTCACGGCCTAGCAGCCCCCGAGTGAAATCCACCCATTGCTCGATCGCGTAGTGCTTCATAGAATTCCGATGACTCCCGTTCGCCTTGTTGCCTGACGCGGTGCCAGGTTCTCCGTCTCACTACAAAGGGGTCCGCGTAGCAGTCTTTCGATATAGGCCCAAGACATTTTTCTTAGGAGTCTTATCACTACCTTTCTGGAGTCTAACGGAATAGGGGGTAATATCCACAAGTAGTCCAATGGGAAGGTCGTACCGGGGGTGATCTCCCCAGTGTAGTTTTTCGTTACAGGTACTTGCCCACCAGGACGAAGGGTGCCCAGTAATAGGGATGGGCGTAGCCGCGGCGGATTTCCGCCGTTGCCTGCTGGAACGCCTGTGCTTTATTCGGGTTGGTCTGGAGGGCTGCATAGAAGAGCTTCATGAAGTCCGCCGTGCTCTGATCGTTGACGTCCCAAAGGGTCACCAGGGCGCCGTGGGCGCCGGCGTAGAGGAGTCCGCGAACCAGGCCGAGGAGCTCGTCGCCGCCCACCACCATGTTGAGGCCGGTGCCGCACCCGCTCAGGGTCACCAACTCGCAGGGCAGGTCCAACTGGTACAGATCGAACAGGTTGAGGGGGGCATCTCCCAGGGTGATCGAGCTGAACATGGGGTTGTCCTGGCGGAACCAGCCATGGGTCGCGATATGCACGAAGCGGCTCCGCGCCCCTCTTTCGCGCAGGACCCGAGTGGTGGCGGCCGCCCCCAGATAGACCTCGCTGGAGGGGAGAACTCCGGCGACGGCGCGCACTTCAGCTTCGATTTGCGGCGCGGCCGGATCGGGAACACCGAGTACCAGCGATCCGCCGGACGCGCCGCCCTGTTTGGTGGAGCAGAGGTAGTAGACGCTGGCGCTGGGAGTGTAAGAGATGGTAAAGCGGTCGCCCAGAAACTGTCCCCGGTCGTCGGGCAGCGCGTGGAAGGGCAGGTGATGCAAAAAACCATGGGGGGCGACGATCAGATGGCCGGCGCGCTTCAGGTGGTCCGCGACGGGAGCGATCAACTGCTGGTAGAACTCGTGCAGGTGGGCGTTGGCGGCGTCCAGCAGTTGCCGGTGGAAAAGCCTGGCGTAGTCCGGGCCGAGGCGGAATTTGGAGAGCTGGAAGCGCAGCAACTGGAGGACGCGGCGCAGATCCGAGGCACTCCCCACGGGCACAATTTTGAGGCTGTCCCGGGTGAGCAGGCAAGCGTGGAACCGGTCGCGGACGCAGTAGTACTCGAGCAGCAGGGCGTCCCGGGGGAGGGACGCGCGGATGGTTTCGATTGGCACCGAGCCGGCCGTTTGCAAGTTGCAAAACTCCGCGTCTTCCACCCGCAGGCTGGCCAGGGATTCCACCAGCCGCTGTTCGCAATCCCGTGCGGAACGCCGCAATTTGACCAGTTGCGGCGCCATGAGATTGGCGGCGCGGCCTTCCAGCAGTTGAATGGTCCGGCTGTACGAGTTGAGTTCGCCGCGCAGCGTGTTGACCTGATCCACCAGGGCGCGCTCGGTCCGGCGCGAGGCAGGCAGTCCCTGGGAACGAAACGCGATCAGGTCGGCCAGGCTGCGCGACTTGGCTTGTTCGATGTAGGCAAAGGCGGCCTCCAGAGTCGCCCGCGAGGGGTCCTGGCCGAGGCACATGCGCACCAGCGCTTCATAGACTTCCAGTTTGTCCTCAAGGAAGGCGATTTTCATTTCCTCCGCTTGCAGATGGCTGCGCAGGTTCTCCAGGTGAAGGTGCGCGTTCAGGTAGGCCCGATAGGCGGCTTCGGGCGCGCCCAGAGCCTCTTCTATGACGCCCAGCGCGTACCAGGCCTGGTAACTGAGGGCGGGTGTTTCGGCCTGTTGGAGGCGATCGAGGGCCGCCACGCAGACTTGCCTGGCCGGCGCTCCCTGGCCCCGATCCAGTTGGATGTGGGCCAGCAGCAACTGGCAGAGAACGCTTTTGGTGAACAGGGGCGAGGGGGCGAAGAAATCCAGCGCCCGCTGGCAGAGCTTGAGTGCGTCGTCGAGGTTGTGGTCGCGGTAGTGAACCACGGCCTGGTAGAGATCGATGGTGGCGATCCAGGCGCGGTTGTTCTCCCGGTCGAAGAGCTGGCGGGCGTGATGGAAGAGCTCCAGGGCGGCGGCGGAATCGCCGTGGTGGGCCAGTGAGATGGCGAGGTTGGTCTGGGCCTTGGCGGCTTCGTAGCCCATGCCGAGTTCGAGGAAGGCTTTCTGGGCGCGGCCGGCCAGGTGAGCGCCTTCCTCGCTGAGATTCAGTTCCAGGTACATTTCGGACTGATCGAGGTCGCAGAGGGCCTCGCGATAGGCGTCGCCCAGGGCGCGGCAGTCCTCGCGCGCGGCGCTGTAGAGTTCGATGGAACGGGTGTATTCGCCGCGCAGGTAATAGAGGTAGGCGATATTGTAGTCGGCCACCGCCACCAGCAGCGGCATCTGGTGCTCCACGCAGTAGGCGCGGGCCTGTTGGTAGGTAGTCAGGGCCTGGCGGAACTCGTTCAGGCTGATCTGGCAGGTAGCTGTGTTCTTGAGCGAGATGGCGACATCCTGGGGCTCGCCGATTTCCAGGAAGGCGTGGTAGGCGCGCAGGTACAGCTCCAGCGCCTCCTCGAAGCGGTCCTGGCGGTAGAGGATGTTGCCCATGTTGGCGTCGAGGCGGGCCAGGCGGAGCCGGTCGCCCAGCTGCTCGAAGATCTGGCGCGCCCGCTGGGCGTACTCCATGGCTTCCGGGTAACGGCCGAGGTAGATGAGGCTCTGCAGGGAACTGTTCAGCGTCCGGCCGGTCTCGAGGACGTCGCCCAGGCGCTGGTAAATGGCGAGCGCCTCCTGGTAGCGATCCACCGAAGCCTGGTACTTGCGCTTGCGGTAGTAGATATGGCCGAGGGCGCGCAGGCTGGTGGCTCGCGAGGCATCGTCGCCCAGGCGTTGGGCCAGCAGCGAGGCGGCGCGGGCCATGCGCTCGGCCTGCTGTATGTCCACGTGCAGCAGGCGCACCACCTCGTGGTAGAAGTGGGCGACGGTCTCCGCCTGCCAGAGGTCGCGGCGCGCGCGCAGCAGTTGGGCGCGACGCCGCGCATCGCTCTCCCGCGCCAGCGCCACCGACAATTCCCGCAAACCGGAGGGGATATCTGGAAGCAGGGGCATCAAAACCCGCTCTCCGCCAAGAGCTTTTTCAACCTTTGCAGACAACGTCCGCGAATGAATCCGATGGAGCCCGTAGCCAGCTTGAGGCGGCGGGCCACTTCGTGGTACGGCGTGGGCGGATGCTCGAAGAACAGGAGCTCGATCATCTGGCGGCAGCGCGGCGGCAGGCGGAGAATAGCCTCGCGCAACATCTGCTCCCGCTCCACCTCGGCCAGCACGTCCGGCGAGATGGTATGCAGCGTGTCGAGAGGATTCTGCTCCGCAAACTCATCGAGACTGCTTTCGGCATGGATCTGACAGCGTTTCCAGCGATAACACTTGTGGGTGGTGACGCGGATCAGCCATCCCTGCAAGGCTTCGGCGTCGCGTATCCGGGGCAGTTCGTTGAAAAGGTCCAGGCAGACCGCCTGGAAGATGTCGGCGGCGTCCTGGTGGGGTGCGCCGTAGCGCAGCGGGATGGAGTAGATGAGGTTCTTATAGCGATCCAGCAGAGCGCTCCAGGCGAGCTCATTGCCGGAAAGGCATTCCGCCACGATACGGGTGTTGCTCCACGCCGGGAACGGCTGGCTCAATTGTGACCTCCGGCACCCTCGCGCCAGTACAACCGCTCCACATTCCACAAGGTGTATGGCTCGATAAGAGCCGGTAGGAAGTTCGCCAGGTCCTTTTTCGCGCCGCAGAGCAGGTTGGGGCTGACCAGCGGCACCAGCGGCTGGTTCTCCACCACGATGGCCTGCACGCGGTCGAACATCCGTTTGCGCTCCGTGTAGCTGCGCGTGACCATCTGGCGGCGCATCAGGCCATCGATTTCCGCTTCCCACGCGGTAGCCGGCGTCTTCTGCTCCGGATTCCAAAGGTGATTGGCGCCGCTGGAGAGCCAGACCGCCATATCGGGATTGGGATCGGCATCCGGGCTGGCCAGGGAAAGTACGCACGCCTCGTATTCATGGGTGCGTTGGACCCGTTCCAGAAGACTGCGGAATTCCAGTTGCACGACATTGACCCGCATGCCGATCTGCTTCAGGTCGTCCTGGATGAGCGTGGCCATCTGCACCCGCTCGGGGTTGTTGTTGCTGGTCAGGATGGAAAACTCGACGGGGCGTCCCTCGGGATCCGCCAGCGCGCCCTCGCGGTTCCACTGGAAGCCGTCGGCGGCGAGCAATTGGCGCGCCCGCTCCAGCGAACGGACGGGCGCGGGAAGAGCGGTGTTGACCCAGGCCTTGTTCCCGGGCGGCACGGGGCCGGCCAGCGGAACGGCGCGGCCCAGGTAGACCAGTCGGACGATGGCATCACGGTCGATGGCGGCGGAAACGGCCTGCCGGAAGCTCTTGCGCCGCAGGAAGGCCTGGTGGGCGGCGATGGGCGGCGCGATTCCGGGGGGCAAGCCGGCCAGATTGAAAAATAGAAAGTTGTACTCCAGGCTGCCGCCGGCGTTGACCAGGTCGTCGCCGCGGCGCTTGCGGTCCTTTTCCAGGACGGCGAAGTTACGCGCTCCCACGCGGTTGATGATGTCGCTCTCCCCGGCTTGAAAGCGCAGCACCTGATTGTCCTCGTTGCCGGCGAAAAGGAACTCGAGTTCGGCCAGGTACGGCAACTGAGTGCCGGCCTGATCCACCTTCCAGTAGTAGGGATTGCGTTCCAGGATAATGTGCTGGCCGGCCGCGTATTGCTTAACGCGAAAGGGCCCCAGGCCGGCGAGATCGGAGGGCGCCGTGGAAAGCGGCCAGGCATCGGCCAGCTTGCCCTGTTTCCAGGCGGCTTCCAATTTGTGGCGCGGCAGGATGAAAACCCCATCGAAGAGGCGGTCGGGAACGGAGTAGGGCTGGGGAAGATCGAAGGCGACGCGGTAGGGGTCGAGCTTGCGCACGCCAATCGGCTGGTCTTCCAGCATGAGGAGCGCGCGCTGCGGGGAGTGAACCTGCTCATCCAGGATGGCCTGGAACGTAAAAACTACATCGTCGGCATCGAAGGGGTGACCGTCCGAGAACTTAATACCCCGTCGGAGTTCGAGTTCCCAATGAAGCCCGTTGCGGGAGACCTTCCAGGACTTGGCAAGGGCGGGTTCGACGGCCAGGGACTGCCGGTTGATGTGAATCAGGTCCGCCATGAGGCATTGCAGCACCTCGCGGGACCCGGAGTCGGCGGCCACTGCCCAATTGAGGGTTTTCGGCTCGGTCCGTTGGGCCGAAACCAGGCGTCCGCCGGAGCGCCCCGGGGGGCCGGAAACGAGCAGACGGTCATCCCCGGCGGCGTGCAAAGCACACACCAGGGCGAGCACGCCGAGAGCCTGTCGCGGTATCTTCAACAAGGGTCTAAGAAACCGTCCGAAGGTAGTTTAACTAATTGTCGTCAATGAAAGATATTAACCAAAGTACCGATCCCCGACTACGGATATTAGTACGTTGGTTTTGCCGCCTGATGGCTCGTAGCAGTTTAGCTGCCATCTCCGCTGGCCGGCGCGCGGTCACCGGAGCCGGTACGCTCCAGCAGGATGTCGGCCAGAATCAGGTACCCCAGGAGTAGGGGAATCAGGGCCAGGCCGGGGGCCAGCATCCAGGCGTGAGAGATGAGCGTGTGGTACTGCCGGGCTTCGGCTAACATGTTGCCCCAACTGGGGACCGGTTCGCCCACGCCGAGACCCAGGAAAGAGAGCGTCACTTCAGCCAGGATGTACCGCGGAATGAGCACCGTAGCCTGCGTCAGAACGACGCTCCAGGTGAGCGGCAGAATGTGGCGACGGATGAGATACCCGGCGGAGGCGCCGAAGCCGCGGGCGGCCAGCACAAAGCCGCGTTCGCGGGCGCTGAGGACGACGCCGCGAACCATGCGCGCGGGCCGTACCCAGCCCACGGTGCCGATGATCGCCACCAGCAGGAAGAACGCCTGGGCGGTGGAAATGTGCAGCGGCAGGAAGGCGCGCACGGCGAGCAGCAGATAGAGCCACGGAAGCGCCAGGAAGAGTTCCGCGCCGCGCATCAGGAGGCGATCGACCCACCCGCCATGGAAGCCGGCGAGGGTGCCGCACAGGAGTCCCAGTGAGAGGGAGAGAAATGCTGCCACCAGGCCGGTGAGCAGGGAGACCTGACCGCCGTATAGGACGCGTGAGAAAACGTCGCGCCCAAAACCATCGCTGCCCCAGAGGAAGAGAACGCCCGGAGCGGGGACGCCGAAGAGCCTGCCGTGGACAAAGAAATCAATGGGATAGAAGCGCCCGCGGTCTTCGCGGTAGTCTCCGCCAGGCGCATCCTGGGCGATGCCGTAGACGAAGGGTCGCGGGTGAAAGCGGCCGGCGGCATCCCTCCAGCGGACATGGGCCGGCGGGGCGAAAGGATAATCGCGATGCTGTTCGGCGTAATCGTACGGGGCGAAGAAGGCCGCAAAGACCACGAAAGCGTGCAGGACTCCCAGGACGGCGAGGGTGAGCGAGAGCTTCATGTGCTTCATGAGGTTCGCCAGCCGCATCAGCTTCGGATCCTTGGGTCGGCGCGGTAGAGAAGGAGGTCGGCAATCAGATTTCCGGTGATCAGCAGGGCGGTGGAACTCATCACCACGCCCAGCACCAGGGCAAAATCGCGCGCCATGATGGCTTCCAGGAAGAGGGGCCCGAGTCCCGGCCAACCCACCAGGACCTCGACCAGCAATGAGGCGCTGAGCAGGGTGCCGAGCGAGAAGCCGAACAGGCTGATCAGGGGATTGAGGGCGGCGGGCAGGACGTGGCGAAAGAGCCGTCGGCGGCGCGGAATGCCGTGGGCGCGAGCCGCCAGGGCGAAGGGTGAATCCAGCGAATCGGCCACCGCCGAGCGAACATGGCGGACCAGCACAGGCAGCATCCCCAGGACGAGGACGGCTACGGGAATCGCCAGGTGGCGCAAAATATCCCCGAATTGTCCCGCCGCGGAGCGCGATCCGGCCCCCGGAGCGTGCATTCCACCAGCCGGGAGCCACCCGGTTTCTACGGCGATTACCAGGAAAATAATAGCCAATAGAAGCTCTGGAATAGCTAGTAAAACCGAAAGAATTACTTTAATAGTGGAATCGCTCCAGGTCCGGCGGTTGGCGGCGTTCCAGATGCCCAGCGGGATGGCCATCAGCCAGGCCAGCAAGGTAGCCGTCACGGTGAGCAGCAGGGTGCCGGGGATGCGCTCCCGCAGGAGCGGGCCGACGGCGCTGTTGTAGTCGAGGGAATAGCCGAATTCGCCGTGCGCCATGGAAGCCAGCCAGGCGGCGTAGCGCACCGGCAGCGGGCGGTCCAGACCGTGGCGGGCGCGCAGGGCGTCCACGGTATTGCCGGTCACGCCGGGCTCGAGACGCATCTCGGAGAAGAAATCGCCGGGAGCGAGATCGGCGAACAGAAACGAGAGCAGGGAGACAGCGGCGAGCAGGAAAAGGCTGTGGAGGAGGCGGCGCGCGGCGTACTTCATGCGGCGCCTCGCGGAGGGTGGGGCAGGCAATTCTGCCTGCAGCCGGCTTTCAGCCGGCTTTTGCCGGGGAGAAAGGCTCGCGCATGGTGTGAAAGAGCCGCCTGAAAGGCGGCTGCAGCCAGGATTGGCTGCCCCACATTGCAGCATAGAGATGCGGAAGAAAGGGTCCGAGCTTCGCCCGGATGGACAAGGCGAAGCCTTATCCCACTACGCCTCATGCGGCGCCTCCTTCCAACGCCAGCGCGGCAGCCAGCAGTTGTCGGGTGTGCGGGTGCCGGGGTTGGCTCATCAGGGTGGCGGCGAGCCCGTGCTCGACGATGGCGCCATGCTCCATGACGGCGATCTCGTGGGCTAACCCGGCGACCAGCATAAGGTCATGGGAAATCAGGATATACGCGATGCCCAGGCGTTGCTGGAGATCGCTGAGCAGGGCGGCCACCTGGGCGGCCAGAGAGGCATCGAGTCCGTTGAAACTCTCGTCGAGGATGACCAGCTTGGGCTCGACGACGAGCGCGCGCGCGATGGCCAGGCGCTGCCGCTCGCCGCCGCTGAATTCGTGGGCCCGCTTGCCGAGAGAAGCGCGCGCGATGCCGGTGAGTTCCAGGGCGGAAGCGGCACGCTCGCGGCGCTCGGCGCGCGTGCCGCGGCGTTGGATCGCCAGCGGCTCCTCCACCACCTCCGCGGCGGTGAATCGCGGGTTGAGGCTGGCGGCGGGTTGCTGGAAGATGAGCTGGATGTCCAGGCGGCGCTGGGGGGAGAGCGGTCGGCCTTCGAAGAGGATTTCGCCGCCGCTCGGGGTTTCGAATTGCGTCAGGCAGCGGGCGAGCGTGCTCTTGCCCGATCCGGACGCGCCGACGACGGCCAAGGTGCGGGCCCGGTCCAGGCTGAAGCTGACTCCGGCGAGGGCGAAGGTGGCGGGTCGCGGCGGGGCCAGCCAGCGTCGGCGGAAATAGGTCTTCGACAGGTCGCGGACGCGCAGCAGCGGGTCAGTGGACATGGGCAGCTCCCTCGGCCACGGAGCCATGGCGGAGCACCAGGAGCCGGTCGGCCGTGGCGGCGAGGATGCCGGGGTGGTGGCCGATCAGCAGGAACGAGGTGCGGAATCGATCGCGCAGGCGGCGGAAGAGGGCGGCGAGTTCCATCACGCCGGGGGCATCGAGGGAAGTGAAGGGCTCGTCGGCGACGATCAGGGCGGGCCGGCAGGCGAGGGCTTGGGCGATGGTCACGCGCTGGCGCTCACCGCCGGAGAGTTCGTGTGGATAGGCGGCCAGAATGCGGGCCGGCGCGGGGATGCCCGCCAGCGCCAGCAGTTCGGCGGGGTCGCCCCCGGCGTGGTGCGCGCGGAGGATTTCGGCGATCTGTTGGCGGATCCGCAGGACGGGATTGAGGGCCAGTAGCGGGTCCTGGAAGATCATGGCGATCTGCGCGCCCCGGACGGATTCGAGGCCGCCTTCGTCGAGCGCCAGCAAATCGCGCCCGCGTAACAGCACCTGGCCGCCGACACGGTATCGGGCGGGCGGGAGCAGTTTGAGAAGAGCCAGCGCGAGGGTGGTCTTGCCGGAACCGGAATCGCCGGAGAGACCGGCGATGCTTCCCTCGGGAATGTCGAACGAGACTCCGCGCAAAATGCTTTGGTGGGGGAGCAGGTCTATGCGGAGATCGCGGACTTCGAGCAGCGGCTCGGGCGGCATCGTCCTATTCTAGGGCGTCTTCCAGGGCGTCCGCCGGGTTTTATGGCTGCATGCCGAGGTCGACCCATTCGGCGTCGCCGGGACGTTCGACGCTTTGGCCGGCCATGCGGGGAATCAGGTGCACGTAAGCGTGGAAGTCGAGATCCTCGCCCGCCGGGAGATCGACAAAGCCGGCGTCGAAACCTGCCACGGCGAGGGATTCGGCAATACGCCGGCGGAGTTGCGCGAGAGCGTCCCACATCATACGCTGCTCCTGAACGTCCAGGTCGTAGAAGGCGGCGACGTGACGGCGCGGGGCAACTACCAGGTGGCAGGGTGCGAGTGGGTGCGGGTGTGGCACGGCGACCACAAACTCCGTGAACACCCAGGCGTCCTCAGGTGCTACCGAGCAATACGGACAGGTGGACAAGCCATTACTATACCTTATTAGGGGTCGAGTGAACGGCGCGGCCGAGGGAGGCGGCGCGCAGCGGGGGCGTGAAGCCGAACACGCGTCCCCGTGAAGAATCATACGGTATCTTGTCCCGCCCGGCGCAATGCGCTACAAGTGGAGCATGTCGGCTTTTGGCGGCGACCTGCGATACGCCTTGCGCGGACTGCGCAACCGGCCAGGGTTCGCGGCCATCGCCATTGCTTCCCTGGCGCTTGGCATCGGCGTGAATACGGCGATCTTCAGCCTGGTCGATCAGCTCCTGCTTTGGTCCATTCCGGCGCGCGACGCCAGCCATCTGGTGAGCGTGGAAGGCGGGCGCATCCAGAGCTACCCCTTCTTCCGCCAATATCGCGACCGCAACCAGGTGTTCTCCTCGCTGTTCGCCAGCAGCAATCATCTGGCTGCCGGTCTCCGGCCCGAAGGGGCGGCCGCCGTCGAGGTGGGACACGTTCATTACGTGAGCGGCGACTACTTCCAGGCGCTGGGCATCGGGGCCGCCGCCGGCCGCGTCATTACGCCGGCGGACGACGTGAAGACCGGGGGCTCGCCGGTGGCCATCCTGTCGTATGCCTACTGGCAGCGGCGCTTTGCGGGGAACCTGAACGTGATGGGCCGCAAACTCGCCGTCAACGGGTATCCGCTCACCATCGCGGGCATCGCCGAGAAGGGTTTTGGCGGTCTGTTTAACGGGCGGGAAGCCGATGCCTTTGTCCCGGTGACCATGTTCCCGATGACGACTCCCTCGGCGGCGCGCGTCTGGGACACGCCCAACATGTCCTGGCTGGTCCCCATGGCGCGTCTGAAGCCGGGCGTCTCGATGCAGCAGGCGCAGGCCGGCATGCGCGTTCTGTGGCCGCGGGTGGTGGACGCGGTCAATGACACGGCGGTCAGGGACGGCCGAAAAACCAGGACCTTCCAAGAAGACCCGATCAAGCTGACACCCGGCGCGCGGGCCACGTCTTACGCCCGAACCGAAATGCTGGACCCTCTGATGACGCTCGGCTTCGCCACCGGCCTGGTGCTGCTGATCGCCTGCGCCAACGTGGCGAACCTGCTGCTCTCGCGGGCGGCCGGCAGGCGGAAGGAGATCGCCATACGCCTGGCGATGGGCGCCACGCGCGGACGCCTGGTGCGGCAACTGCTGGGCGAGAGCCTCGTGCTGGCGGCGGCCGGGGGAGCGGCTGGTCTCGCCCTGGCCTGGTCGGGCGTGGCGCTGCTCTCCCGGCTGGACGTGCTCAATCCCGATTTTCGTTTTCGTCCCAGCCTCATCGTGCTGGCCGCTTCGGCCGCTCTTACGATGCTGACCGGCGTCCTCTTCGGACTCGCGCCGGCGCTTCGCGCCAGCCGCATCACCCTCGCCGAGACCATCAAGGAAAGCGGCGCGGCCAGTGCGGGGCGGTCGCGCTTGCGGCTCGGCAAGGCGCTGGTCGCGGGACAGGTGGCGCTTTCCCTGGCGCTGCTCGTGGGCGCCGGCCTCTTCCTCCGCACGCTGCGCAATCTCCAGAATGTGGACCTCGGTTTCCAGCGCGAAAACGTGGTGGTGGTGGATATCGACCCCACCAACCTGGGCTACCGGGGGCACCGCTTGCGCACGTTTTACGATCGGTTGCTGGAGCGCGCACGCGGCATTCCCGGGGTGCGCGCGGCGGGCCTGAGCGGCATGACACCGATGGGGAACTACTCGCGGTCGTATTCGGTCTCGGCCGAAGGCTACCAGCCCAAAGCAGGCGAGCAGCTCATCGTGGGCGTCAACGCGGTCACCGCCGGATACTTCACCACGCTAGGGATTCCGCTGCTGCTGGGCCGCGACTTCCGGGCGGAGGATGAACCCGCCGTTACGCCGGGGGATACCCTCATCGCCGCCATTGGCCGCGCCAGCGGCGGCAGCAGCGAGGAACCCGCCAACGCCTCGCACATTTGCATCATCGATGAAGCCATGGCGCGCCGCTTCTTCGCGGGCGGCAACCCGCTGGGACGTCACCTCAGCTATCAAGACCGGTACACTCCACAAAACGCGCTGGAAATAGTCGGCGTCGTCAAGAGCGCTCACTACGACGACGTCAAGGGCGCCGACCGGAATGGCTCCATGTATATCCCCAGTTGGAGCAATGGCGCCGAATCGCGCTGGCTGGTGCTGCGTACGGGGGGCGCGTCGCCGCCGCCCATTGCCGCCATCCGGCGCGAACTGCGCGGCATGGACCCTAACATACCCGTGATGCAAGTGCGCACGCTGGAGCAGGATGTCAATTCCCGTCTGAAACGCGAGCGCCTGATCGCGCTCTTGGCGGGATTCTTCGGAGTGCTGGCGCTCGGTCTGGCCTCTGTCGGTTTGTACGGCGTGGTGGCGTATGGGGTGGCGCAGCGCACGCGGGAAGTCGGCCTCCGCATGGCGCTGGGCGCGCGGCGCGCCGACGTGGTGCGCATGATCGTGCGCGAGTCTCTGACGCCCGTGCTCATCGGCATGCTGATCGGTCTGGGGGCCGCGCTGGCGCTGACAAGCCTGGTCGGCGGTCTGCTCTACGGGGTTGCGCCGCGCGACCCGGCCTCGATGCTGCTGGCCGTGGCGGCGATGCTCGCCGTGGCCCTGCTCGCGGCGGCCATTCCGGCGCGCCGGGCGAGCCGCGTGGAGCCCGGCATCGCGCTGCGGCACGAGTAACGCCGGGAGGCCGCGATGTGGGGCAGCCTATCCAGGCTGCGGACCCGCTTTCCAGCGGGTCCGGCCGGCTGTAAGCGGCCCAGAGGGCGCCCCGCGGACCGGCCCACTCAGCTCCAGTTGTAAACTCAGAGTAGCTATGACATCCATTCGATGGTGCGCGGTGGCGGTGGCGCTGGCGAGCGGCGCCGGGGGATGGGGACAATCGCAGTTCTGGGGGGAGTTGAGGGCCGGTAAATACGGCGTGGGCTTCCGTTCGCTGTACCAGCTGGATGTGGCGCGGCGCTACGACGCGGACTATATCGCCCCCACGGGGACCGAGGTCAAGAAACCGCGGCCCATCTTCGTTGCCATCTGGTATCCGGCAGCGCCGCTGCAAGACAAGGCGATGCTCTACCGCGACTATTTCCACGCGGTCTCGGTGGATTCGGCGGTGGCCGAATTCGCCCAGCGCCTGCGCAAGTTTACCCGCGACACGGCCTGCCGCTACATGACGGGCAAGGAGTTCGAAAAGCTCACCGACGAGGAGCGCGCCGCCTGGGACGCATTACTGGCCACGCCGGTCTTCGCCACGCTGAACGTGCCCGCGGCGGCGGGACGGTTCCCGGTGGTGATCTACCATCCGGGATTAGGCGGCACGTTCGACGATAATGCCGTGGCATGCGAATACCTGGCGAGTCACGGATACGTGGTCTTGAGCAGCGGCTACCAGGCGGCGGATTCCAGCAGCCTGCCCATCGACGGGGACCTCGGGACCTCGCTGGAGGACCTGAATTTCGTGCTGCGCTATGCGGCCACGCTGCCGTTCGCGGACCTCTCCAAGGTGGCGGCGATGGGGCACGACTACGGGGCGCAGGCCATGCTGGCGTGGCGCGCCAGGAGCGATTCGGCCGTGGACGCCGTGGTCTTTCTGGATTCGAGCGTGGAGTACCGCCCGCTGGACGACTTCGCGGACTTCAAGGCGGCTTTGGAGCGGAACCGGAATTCCACGGTCCCGGTGGTGATGTTCGGCGACCGGCGGCGGAATCCGCGCTTCGCGAGCTTCGAGGCGTACCTGAAGTTTGCCGCGCACTATGAGGCGTCGGTGGACGGCCTGGAGCACAACGACTTCGTGAGCCAGGGCGCCATGGGGAAAAGCGACGCGGTGCGGCGCAACTATGAAGCCATCTGCGAGGTGATTCTGGGTTTTCTGAACGGGCATTTGAAAGGCGACGCGGAGGCGCTGAAACCCTTGCGGGCGGCGGCGCCGGGCGGTCTGCTCCAGTTGGCATACAAGGAGCCGCGTGCGGCTCCGCCAACCAGCGCGCAGGTGGTGAAGATGTACTCCGGGGAGAATCTGGCGGCGCTGGCGGCCCTGGTGAAGGAGAACGATGCGGATCTGGTGGTGGACGCGGCGACGCTGCTGTTCGATGACGGACGAAAGTTGGAAGCGGTGAGCCTGTTGAAGTGGGCTGCGCCCTTGCTGCCGCGATCGTCCGAAATGCAGCGCGCGCTGGGGGACGCCCTGCTGGCGATGGGAGACAAACGGGGGGCGCGCACGGCGTTCGAGAAGGCGCTGGAGTTTTTGCCGGAAGACGGCAGCCTGGATGCGGGGCAGAAGGCGCGGACGAGGAAGGCGGTGGAGGAAGGCTTCAAGGCACTACTCAAGTGACTAGCGCCGCTTGAGGGCTTCCAGTTCCTCCGGAGTGCGGGGCCAGTCCTGGCGGAGCAGGCGGGAGAGCGCCCGGTCGGCCAGGAGGCGGCCGCCAGTCTGGCAGGAAGGACAATAATTGGTTTCATTGGACGCGTAGCGGATGCGCTGGATGGCGCTGCCGCACCGGGGGCAGGGATGGCCGTACTTTCCGTGGGCGGCCATTTCCGGGCGGAACGCCGTCACCTTTTCCGGAAACTTTCCGTTGGCTTGGGCGCGCAGGCGGTCCAACCATTCGGCGAGGACCTCGCGCGTTGCCGCGTAGAGGCGCGCGGTATCCTCCGGCGACAACCTGAGTGTCATGGCGACGGGGCTGAGGCGCGCGCGGTGCAGGATCTCGTCGGAGTAGGCG
>OBLU010001263.1_pt1 | contig 23594 bp, 20 predicted proteins | sample 1518681 | NCBI WGS metagenome assembly OBLU01 (sample SAMEA3539304, study PRJEB22396) | soil metagenome | biome: tundra; feature: field; material: soil | place: USA | collected 2010-05 | depth 0.15 m
CAACCTTCCTGAAACAAAAGGTGGGAGGAAACAGTTTCCTTCGACATCGCATTAGCACGACGAGGTAGGTCGTCGGGAGCATCCCGTAGACTAAAAAGTGTCGGCTGTATTCGCTTATCACAAAGAGGAGCGGCAGGGTTCGCAAATTCGGATATTGCGGCATCCCTAATAGATGAGTTTCCGGTGGATGCACCATTACTTTGCGGACGTAAGTGACCTGGCAGTACCAAAGCTGTTTTAGGCCTGCGCTGGCGATAAACGGCGCACTTAGAATCAGTAATGCGGTGGCGAAGCTTAATAACAGGATCCTTTCTTTTCTCCAAAAGCTCTGCCATGAGCCATCGGCACCATATCGTTCCCAACAAAGTAGAAGCGTGAACGCCAGAAGGGCTGCGGCGCCATGTGTCTGAGTGAAAAAAGATGCTATGCCCAGCAAAGCTCCCGCTATTGCTAATCTTCGAGGACTGTCCTCCCGCATCAGGATGGCGGTTGCACTCATAACAGCCAGAGCGCTGAAGTAGTGGTGTGTCGCATTTAGGAGCCTGGTGTAGATGAGGGTTAGGAAAAGGAGTGCGCTTAACACAGCGAGGTGGCGTTCCATGATTTGGTTGGCAATTACGAAACACAACCAGCACAAAGCCACACCCAGGATGAGCACAGCGAAGTTGAGAACCCAAATGTGAGGTCCAAACACTCTAAACAAGGCAAAGTAGAAAACGTCAGCGCCGGGCGGAGTGAATTGGAAGAAATCCAGATATGGTCGCTCGCCATGTAGCATGCGTTGCCCGTTCATCCAGAAAAACACCTGGTCACCACTCAGCAAAATGGGAACATTGGGCAGGACGAAGAGGTTGAGGTACAGGTATCCCGAAATACCCGACAGCATCAGAGACATGAACCAACTGCTGGTCCGGTGTCGAGGGCTGGGCGTCGCTTCCTGACTTGGCTCTATCTGCCACTGCGGTAAGCGTTCGATCGGCACCGGGTTACCTGGTTTGTGAGATTATGCTTGACGTGAGATTCCTAAGCAGGCTACAGGCAATGGCAAATCGGCAATACTCCAACAATCAACCCGCAAATGATGTGAGCAGGTCGCTAATGACAACTTCCAGCCGTTAGGTGCAAGTCGGCGCCGTTTCCGGCTGAAGCCGTTTCGCGTCTACGCTCGGTTTCGGCAATTTCACAATGTTTTTCAACTGACGGTTGATCCACAGTTCGATTGGGAAACTATAAAAATCGAAATTAAGACGCACGCGGGCCGGATAGGCCGTGAGGTGCTGAACCGCCTTGGCAAATCGTCCGTGGCCGGTGGTAGCGATGGGCTCGCGATCGAAGGCAATCCGCAGGTAATCTCGCATGGTCTGCACTCGCTGGTGATCGCTGCCTTTGAGCCAGGGCAGAACCGTGTAGCGGGGGAAATAGTCCGCCCAGCCTTCGAGAGTTTTTGGAACTTCGATCCCCAATTGAGCCGCCCGATGAAAAATTGGCGAACCTGGATACGGGGTAAAAATGTTCGTCCAGAATTCTGCACCCGGGAACTTCCGGCAAATGTCCATCATGAAGTTGACCGTTTCGCGTCTTTCTTTCGGTCCTTCTCCGGGAAACCCAAAAATGATATTGAACGACGGGATCACTCCCGCCTTGATGCAACGCTCCGTGGACTGGTAGATGTCGCCGAGGACCTGAAAATCTTTGTTCATCAGCTTCATGACCGTGGGAGACGCCGTCTCGATCCCTTGGCAGATCTGATGCAGCCCGGAACGGCGCAACAGTGTCAACTCGTTGATGCTGAGGCGAGCCGTCAGATTTGTCGTGGCTTGAATACTCCACTTGAAATTTGCCCCTGCTCGAATCAGCCCTTCCGCGATCTTCAGAGACCGGTCGAGATCGACCAGAAAGTTGTCATCGGCCATCCACAACAGTTCGAGCCGGTAACGTCGCGTCAGTTCGATCGTCTCGGCGACCACTTGTTCGACAGGCAGCGCGTTCCACTTGCGTCCGTAGACTCCGGCGTTCGTGCAATAGGCGCAATTAAAGGGGCATGCCAGGCTGGAGACGTACATGGCCCAGCGTCGGCCACAAATCTTTTCGTAAGCGTCGAAGTCCGCAAGATGGTAAGCCTTGGCCGGCATCTCCTCCAGCCTTTTCAGCGGTCGCTCGGGAGTGAAGTGGAGCTTGCCGTCAATCTTGAACCCAATACCGAGAACATCCGCCAGCGACGCATCGTCCCGCAAACGATCGGCGACCGCAAGCATGCTTTCCTCACCCTGCGCCCGAACAACAATGTCTACGTAAGGTGCCTCGAGCGTCTGCGTGGGAAGCAGCGACGGGTGCCATCCCCCGAGAATGATGGGGAAATCGGGATCCCAATTCTTGATCGCCCGGGCGACCTCAACGGTCTCGCGGATCATGGGGCCAGTAACCAGGGAAATGCCCAGGCAAAGGGCGTCTTTCACTTCCTCCATGATTCGCTTCTTGTAGTCCGGCGTAATCGACGCGTCGATAATGCAGATTTCGTATCCCGCTTCGAGGAGAGGAGTCGAAATCGCCAGGATTCCAAGCGGGGCAGTGGCCTCGATGCTGGAAAACGAGGCGACGAAGAATATGATTTTTTTCGACGATTTCACTGGAGTGCCTTTCGTCGGGTCACACGTGCTTCACAAATCGAACTCGGAAGCGAGACCCAAACGGTACCAATTGGTGGCCGGGCATTTGTCTCAGAATTGTCAAAACTCTGCAAAATCCGACTGTCCGGAAATCGCTGCCTGCGAGAATGTTCTGGCGCGTTTTTCATGACGAAAGAGTGACAATCGCTGAAACATTCTTGACGGCTCGTACTTTCGGGCTCACGAAACCTTCTTCGACTGAAACGAATCCGCTGGCCAGGGAGCAGGAGTGGTAGTCTGCCGGTTCGCTCGATTCCGCCATCTCCAGCGCGGAATCTCGGCCACGTAGCGCAGCCCTGCCAAGGCAAAGAAAATGCTTCGCCTCACCAATTGCTGGCGTCTCCACCAACTCGGATTCAAAACAAGTGACGGGTGAGTTTTTATGGACGAAGCGATCCGCGAAAGGCGCGACGACGGCAACATCCGTTGACCCTGTGATTCTTGCGCCCACTCGCTGCTGTACTGGTGATGGAGAAATATGGCGAGCTTTGAGCTGGGAAACAATCTGAACTCGTAAACCGGTAACCCACCCAAGACCCACTCCCGTGCATAATGTTCAATCCACGTGCGAGGTCCCGGACGAATCCTAGCGCTCCAACCTTGGATCAGTTTGGGAACCGGCGCGGCAAAGAGCCGCGACGCCACTTCCGTTACGATCACCACGAATTCTCGCAATATAGCGCTATCGCCGGCTCGCTGCTCAATCCCGCTCCACAGCTCCGTGTCCAAAGCTCGCCGATGCAAGAAATACCCGATCTCAAACAGGCACGACGGTCGTATCCATTGAGTAAAGAAATGGTGGCACGCATGTAATACCTGCAGCAGAAAGGCATCCTCATCCGACTGAGCAGGAAACGTGAAGCCGTTCCAGCGATGCATCCTTGCTTCCGACACCGAGAACAGGTTCGGAATTGGCGGCAGTCTGTGCATCTCACTGTCCCAAATGTCCGTGTGCAATTCGACCGCGTGCGGCGATCGCGGTGAATATTGCTCATCGCCGCGTGACGGCTTTTTTCCCGGAGTGACGAAGATTGATTCCTTGCTCGACCGGGAGTCCTGCGAGCGATATCCCACTTCGATCAACACACTGCGCGCAGCCGGTAAAGACTGTTCGTCGACCAGGTAATCGAGGTCGGCCTGATGCCGAAGAGCAGCAGACGGACAAAATTGCGGAACGAGAGAGAACCCCTTGATCACCGTATAGCGCACGCCTGCATCGTTGAACCTGTGATTGATAGTGTCGAACCGGCGCGCCATCTCGTCGACCCGCAACTGATTGCACGCGAAATTCCGCTCCAAACGAGACAAGACCAAAGGGGGGACGACCTCACTTGCGTGCGTGTCCCTGAGCTTCTGCAAAAAGTAAAAGGCTAAGCCTGCATCATCGAGCCACTGCAGAACATGCTTCCACTGCCGCCGGCTGAACTTCTCCATCGCGCTGAAATGGTCGTGGTGGTCGCCTGAAAAACTCAAAAAACCGACCACATTTTGCACCGGAGAGGACTTCACCGTGCGCTCCGATGGATTCCCGTTCCGATCCGCCGGAAGTGACAAACGAGGACTGCGGGCAATTTGCAGGCCTCTACGAACGAATGAGACTTGCCGGCCTGCGCGAAAAGCGGCCTTTCTGGTTCACCCAGGCACAGCGGCTCGTGCGTCAAGCACTGGAAGCCGTTTGAGCAAAACACGTGCACGATCTCCTCGGCTGCACGGGGGCGCATTTCGATTTGGACCGCCGTGGCACCGTCCCGAAAACCGACCCGCCAGCCCCTCGCGTATGCGTCGCAATGGAGATCGCTCACGAAGACATCGGCTCCAGATTTCGTGACGCGTCCCAACTCGCACGCCATGGACCCCAAGTCTCGGATATGTCCCACAGCAAATGAGCAGAGCGCGAGGTCGAAGGATGCACTGGGAAGCGGAAGGTTCTCGCACTGGCCTTTCGCGAGCCGCCCTCTGATCGCAGTTTTCCTTCCGGCAACTCGTAGCATGGCGATGGAACAATCAATTCCCATCCCCGACGCGCAGCCCTGCGCCACGAGTCTTTCCAGCCATCGGCCTGTGCCGCAGGCCAGGTCTAAGACCGACTTGTTGCGAAGGTTCGTCAGCAGGGGTGACAGATGACGTTCTTCACGCGCCAGCAGCGGATTGGGAGCGTTGTCATAGATCGGAGCCCAACATTCATAACCCTCAGCAGCAGAAACCCTGCGAACTCCGCCGGGCGCGGGAGGCTCGTATTCGTCATCTGCCGCGAAATCACGATCGACATTCGTCGAAGTGCTCACAGACTCTCTGCCTTGGGTTTCCGCAGTTCGATGACCTGCTGCATCCATTTCAGTTCCAGCGGCGCTCTATACACTCCGAGGCGATAGCGCCAACTGCTCAGCGCCTTCAACGCGAGTCGACCCCAATGCGGCAGCCGGATGTCTTGCACCGTCGGCCAACGGGACGACACCACCAGCTCAAAGTTATCGATCAACTCCTTCGTGGCAGGTCGCAGCCAGGGCGTTTGCGGATCTTTCTGCGTGGCAAACCGCTGCCAATGCTCCGTCGCCCATTCATCCGGAGTAGTCGGAAACTGGACTTTATCCTCCACCTCGCCGTACATGCGAGCACGCTGTGGTACAGGTGTGTAGTGCTCGACGATGATCTCGGAATCGGGGTTCAAGCGCTTCAGTTGCCGTATAAACCCGATGCATTCGCGCGTGTCTCCATCCGGATCTTTGGGATTTCCGAAGATGATGGAAAATTCCGGGACAATTCCAAACCGCCGTATGCGCGAAGCGAGTGCCAGAGTGTCCTCCGCACGGAGATCTTTGTTCATTTCCTTCAAGATTGCGTTCGAGCCTGATTCCGCCCCAAAAAAGATCATCGTGCAGCCAGCCCGTCGCAGCGCCTCCAGCGTGCCGTCCGAATACCTCATCATGACGTCGGTTCGCCCTTCGCACCACCAGCGCAGATTCAGTGGCGCCAGGCGGTCAGCGAGTTCTCGAGTGTGGTCTTCCCGCAGGAAGAAGTTGTTGTCGTAAAACTGTACGGCATCGACTCCATAACTCTTCACTAGATGTCGCAGGATGCCCTCGGTGCGAGCGGGCGCTTCCATCTTTTCGCGGCTGCCGGAAAACGTCACCACTCCGCAGAAGTTACAACGATAAGGGCACCCCAGGCTCGCCTGATGAACCGCCGTCCGCCGCCCTAGAAAGGTCGGCAGCAGGTATTGCTCCGCCGGCAGGCGGTGATACGGATACCACGGGAAATCATCAAGACTCCTCATGGGGCGCTCGGGGTTCTGGCGCACCGTCCCGTCGGGCATTTTGTAGGAGAGTCCGGCTACGTCTTTAGGATCGCGGTGCCCGCGAATTACCTCGAGCAGTTCGAGGAACGTCTGTTCTCCTTGGCCCCGCACCGCATAGTCCACATAGCTCGCGTTCAAAGCGGCCGCGGTGTAGTTGGAGGCGAAATAGCCTCCCCAAACAATGGGTAGGCCCGGAAACCGCGAACGAATTTCGCGACAGCTTGCGACTGCGCCAACGGTTTGCGGCCCCGGCATCACCGTAACCGCAAGCAGTTCGACTGGGCATTCCTTGAGGATGGCAACGAGACTCTCGGTGGGATGTGGATCCAGGTTGCCATCAACGATGGCGTATTCTTCCTTGCCCTCCACAACCGCCGCTATCGCAAGAATCGACAATGGAAATCGGCGATTGCGCGGCCTGGTTGCCTTCGGATTATAGAAAAGAATCATTTTCCGACACCAACCCCACCGCTGTTGCGCCAGCAGACGGACCTATTCATGTGAGACTGAATACGGCCGCTACGGTACCAACTGCGGAGCCGCGATTTGTCTCAGTTTTGTCAAAATTCTGCAATTTTGAATTGCAGCAACCGCATAGAATTCGCGGCTTCCTCGCCCGCCTGGAACCGTACATCTCAGTCCCCGCAAAGTGACAGACATTTGACAATCCGATGACAAATCGGCAGAGCCGTCCAACCTAGAGTGCTGTAGCCGAAGTTTCCAAAGTGAAGCGCTTTGTCCGGGACGAACAAAGTCGTTTTGTTCTACCCGCCCTACGACGGCCCGCCGTTGGGTGCACCCTTATCCCTGCTTTGTCTCGCATCCCCTTTGCTGCAGGCTGGATTCGAAGTCAAGCTCGTCGATAATCTGCTTTCCCCTGATTACGAAAAGACCATTCTGCGTGAATCGGAAGACGCTCTCCTGCTCGGCATTTCGGTTCTGACCGGGCCGCATATCGGGGCCGCGGTACGAGTCTCCAAAGCGGTCAAGAGGCTGCGGCCAACCTTGCCCATCGTGTTCGGTGGCTGGCACGCCAGCTTGGCCACGCAGCAGACGTTGCATGAGCCATTTGTGGATGCGATCGTGAGGGGCCAAGGTGAGTTGACCCTGCTCGAACTGGCTCAGCGAATCGCAAACCGGCAGGATTGGCACGGAATCCGTGGTTTGTCATTCAAAGACGGCGACGGGAAAATCGTTCACGAGCCGGAACGTTCCGTGGCGGACATCAATACGCTGCCGGCGCCCGCATACCATCTAGCAGATCCAGGCATTTATGCCCGTGCCTCCGGCGTGCGGCAACTCGCGTACACCAGCAGCGTGGGTTGCCCCTACCAGTGCAATTACTGCACTGACCAGGTGTTCTACAAACGGCGCTTTAACGCCTATCGAGTCGAACGCGTCGTCAATGATTTGGCCGAATTGGTTCCACGCTACAACATCCATCACGTCCCGCTCTTCGACTCCAACTTCCTGGTCGATCGCAAGCGCGCGGTGGCCATCGCCCGGGGAATCATCGCGAGCGGAGTCAAGTTTCAGTGGGACTTCCAAACCTCCACGGATTTTCTCGCGTTGATGAGCGATGACGACGTGCAGTTGCTGGCCGAAAGTGGCGTGAACCACATTGGATTCGGCACCGAGTCAGCCTCCCAGGAAGTGCTGGCTCTGATGAACAAGCGGTTTCAACACGTAGAACAGATGGTGGAGACCGCCCGCAAGACACACCTGGCGGGGATTCCCGTCGTCTTCAACATCATTCTGGGCTATCCCGGCGAGACCGAGGCTCAACGCCAGCAGACGTTTCGGGTCATGAGCGGTATCGCCAAGGAGTATCCCAACATCAGTTTCTCGCCCAACATCTTTACACCCTATCCGGGGATTCCCATCTGGCCGCAGCTCAAGGAAATGGGCGTCCGTGAGCCCCAGTCTCTTGAAGAATGGGAAACCCTGGCCCTCGGCACGAACGTTCTGCCCTGGCTGCGGGGGGAAGAGTTGCGACGATTGCGCCGGAGTCTGGAGTACTTCCTGCTCAACAACCAGATTCGAAAGGTCACAAGAAAAATCCCATGGGCACGGCGGAGTGTACAGCAGCTACTTGGAGCGCCCGTCCGTTGGCGAATCGGCAAGAGCCGCTATTCGTTTCCGTGGGAGCTGTGGTTGTCGCGTGCCGTGGAGAAAGTCGTCACCCGACGTTCGCTTTTGACTGGGCAACCTCTGGCCGAGCGTACGCAGGAAGTGTGCTGATTCGATTCAGGGGCAACTAAAATGGCGGACGTTCTACTGACCCATTCTTATCACCTTTACTACGACCGCAAGCAAATGCGGAAGATGCAGCCGTATCCTCCGCTCGGCACGCTCTATGCTGCCGCGCTCTTGCGCAGCGCGGGCCTCTCCGTCACGGTGTTCGACACCATGCTCAACGATCCGGGAGCGGGATTTCAGGCTGCTCTCGAGCAGCATCGACCGAGAATTGTTGTGGTCTATGAAGATAATTTCAACTTTCTCTCCAAGATGTGCCTGACCCGAATGCGCGACGTCGCGTATCACATTCTCGAAACCTCCCAGCAGGCTGGTGCCACCGTGCTCGTGAATGGCTCGGATGCTTCCGATCATGCTCTGGACTATCTACAGAAAGGTTTCCGCTGTGTGCTGCTTGGGGAAGCGGAACAGACTCTGCTGGAAGCGGTCAACTATCTTCTGAAGGGAGATGACGACGCGCTAGACCACGTTGCTGGTCTGGCCTATCTGAATAAAGAAACTGGAGAAGTAGTGAAGACGGAGCGGCGCGGCTTGATGCAGAATCTGGATCACCTCCCGTTCCCCACGCGCGATTTGATCGATGCCGACCAGTACCGAAAGACGTGGAAGTCGGCCCACGGATATTTTTCTCTGAATATTGTGGCCAGTCGCGGTTGTCCTTATCGCTGCAATTGGTGTGCGAAGCCGATTTATGGAGACTCATTCTCCGTTCGCTCCGCGGCAAGCGTCGCGGAAGAGATGCGCCAACTGAAGTACGACTTCGGCGCCGAACATCTCTGGTTTGCCGACGACATCTTTGGCCTGCGCCCGAAGTGGGTCCGGGAGCTTGCATCCGAGGTGCAGCGGTTGGGCGCCGCGATTCCTTTCAAAATGCAATCTCGAGTCGACTTGATGACTCCCGACAACGTATCTGCCCTGCGCCGGGCTGGCTGTGCCGAAGTGTGGATGGGCGCTGAGTCGGGATCACAAAAGATTCTGGATGCCATGGACAAAGGCACGCGCGTCGATCAAATCGCCAAAGCCCGGGAAAATCTCAGGCGCGTAGGGATTCGAGCCTGCTATTTCCTGCAGTTCGGATATCCCGGTGAAACCTGGGCGGACATTCAGAACACCATCAAGCTCGTTCGCGACACTCGTCCCGACGACATTGGCGTCTCGGTCTCATATCCACTTCCCGGAACCAAATTCTTCGACCACGTGCAGGCGCAGCTCGGAGAGAAGACCAACTGGTCCGATAGTGAAGACCTGTCCATGATGTTTCAGGGTGCCTACACCAACGAGTTTTATCGCGCCTTGCACGATGCTTTACATGCACAGGTCGACTGTTGGAACTCGGGTTCAGCCACAGCTGCACAAAGAGAGCACGCCCGCCGCGAGCCGGAGGAACTCTGGAGACGCGTGATGCACCTGGAAAGCACCTGCCGTAATCCAAGGCCCACGGTGCTGGAGAGCCGCACGGAGGAAAAGCTGGTCCAGCTGCAGGCCCAAAGCTATGCCACAAACTTCGACGAACTGCTGAACGTTCTCGCCAGTTAATCGCCATCATGGACATCCTTCTCACTCACGGTTATTTCCTTTACGAGGACCCCAAGGAGCTTCAAATCATGAAGCCCTATCCGCCTCTGGGGATCCTTTACATCTGCTCGCATTTGCGCCGAAAGGGCCTGCAGGCCGAAGTGTTCGATTCCACGTTTTCATCGCGCCAGGATCTGTGGAACCTCCTGAAGCAGGGGCCGCCGTCCATTCTCGGTATCTATGCGAATCTGATGACGCGGCCGAATGTGGTCGAAATTCTCCGGGTCGCTAAAGAACTGGGCTGGCAAACCGTCGTCGGGGGACCGGAGCCCAGCGCCTATATTCAGGAATATTTGGCAGCAGGAGCGGATGTCGTCGTGATCGGTGAGGGCGAGATTACGCTGGAAGAACTGTTGCCGGCGCTTCAGTCGCACGCGCTCGACAAGCTGCACAACATCGACGGGATCGCGTTCCAGGCGCCGGACGGTTCTGTGGTGCGCACCAAGCCACGCGAGCAAATCAAAGACATCGATGCGCAGCCGTGGCCGGCTCGCGAATTGATCGACATGTCTCGCTACGTGGACATCTGGCGCCAGCACCACGGGATGGGATCCGTTTCCCTGATCACCGCTCGCGGCTGTCCCTACCATTGCAAATGGTGCAGCCACGAAGTCTTTGGCAAAACGCATCGCCGTAGGAAGCCGGTATCGGTCGCCGACGAACTCGAATGGCTGATCAACCGCTACCAGCCACAAATGGCGTGGATGGCCGACGACGTCTTCACCATTCACCACGGCTGGCTGTTTCAATATGCAGCCGAACTGAAACGCCGCGGTTTGAAGTTGCCATTCGAATGCATTTCGCGAGCCGACCGGCTGAACCTTCAGGTGGTGGAAACATTGGCCGAGATGGGATGTTTCCGCGTCTGGATCGGTTCAGAGAGCGGTTCGCAGCGGATCCTGGACGCCATGGAGCGTGGTGTGACGGTAGAACAAGTACAAACTGCCGTGGCGCTTTGTCGATCGGTGGGCATTCAAACCGGAATGTTCCTGATGTGGGGTTATGAGGGCGAGGAAATGTCAGATATCGAAGCCACGGTGGAGCACGTCAAGAACACCGATCCCGACATCTTCTTCACTACGGTGGCCTATCCCATCAAGGGCACGCCCTATTTTTCTGAGGTAGCCGACCGGGTGGAGGGCCTCAAGCTTTGGAGCGCAAGCTCGGATCGGGAGTTTCGCATCCGCAACCGGCACTCGCGCCAGTTCTATAAGTTCGCTGATAAGTTGCTCCGCAGTGCAGTGGAACTGAAGCGCCTGGAACCCAAGCCGGACGCGGACGGCGCACAACTGGCCGCGCTGCGCAACGGAATTGCCGAGGCACGAGCTGGTTTGCAAGCGACTCGCACCGAGGTTGAGGCTTGAGTCCAATGTCTGCCATGCCACAACCAGGGCTAGCCGCTCCATTTGACGCCGTCGCCGCTCGATACGATCAGACCTTTACCACGTCGACAATCGGACGGGCCCAGCGCGGGGCAGTTTGGCGTGAGTTGGCGAAGACATTCCGGCCCGGCGACCATATCTTGGATATCGGATGTGGAACGGGTGTCGACGCGTGTTTCCTGGCAGAACGCAATATCCGAGTGCTTGCCTGCGACCCTTCGTCTCAGATGATTGACGTGGCAACACGCAGGATTCAGCAGCGCCGAGTACAGAAACTGGTGCGGCCGCGTCTACTTCGCGTGGAAGACATCGCTGCCCTTCCGGCGGACGAACTCTTCGATGGCGCTTTCTCAAACTTTGGCGCGCTCAACTGTGTCGATGACCTCAAGGGGGTAGCTCACGGTCTCGCCAGACGGCTCAAACCTGGCGCGACTGCCGTCTTGTGTTGGATGGGTCCCTGCTGTATGTGGGAAATGCTGTGGTATCTCGGGCAATGGAATAGAGACAAGGCATTCCGTCGATTCAAACCAGAAGGGATCAGCGCGAGAATTGCCGACGGCGCATTCGTTCACGTCCACTATCCTTCTGTAACAACCCTCGCACGCGCATTTGCCCCCGAGTTTCGGCTGAAATCGGTGCGGGGCATCGGAGTTGCTGTTCCCCCCAGTTACCTCGAACCTTGGGCCCGGCGGCATCCGCGCTTGCTCCAACTGTGTGAGCAGTTCGACTCGTGGCTTGGACTTTGCCCGGGAATTCGGTCGCTTGGCGATCACGTGCTCGTGCGCCTGCAGCGCGAGCAAACGGCTTTCGGTGGTGATTAAGAAATGACCGCCCTGGTATCCATCGCAGCTCCGCGAGAATCACTTGCGTTCGCGTCGCATCAGATTCATGCCTTGCCTGTATTGGTCATCTTTCCTCACAACCAGTGCAATTGTCGCTGCGTGATGTGCGATATCTGGCGTATCCGTGAGGCGAGAGAGATCACGCCTTCTGACCTCGAAGAACAATTAACTTCATTCCAGAAACTGGGTGTGCGCTGGGTGGTCTTTTCCGGGGGCGAGCCCCAATTAAATGAAAAGTGGAGTTACCTGGCGCAAATCGTTCGCTCAGCGGGAAGCCGAGTCACCCTTTTGACAGCCGGATTGTTACTGAAATCTCAAGCTCAGGTCGTCGCTGACAGCGTGGATGACGTAATCGTCTCGCTCGATGGTCCTCCGGCGATGCACAATACTATTCGCCGTATTCCCAATGCCTTTGAGCAAATCTCAGACGGAGTCAAAGCTCTACGCCAGATCCGTCCTGACATGCCGGTTCGAGCCCGCTGTACCGTGCAAAAAGCGAATCACCGTGCGCTGCGGGCGGTCACCCAGTCGGCGAAAGAGATCGGCCTGACCTCAATTTCGTTTCTGGCCGCTGACCTCACGTCGTCCGCTTTCAACCGCCCTGAAGGCTGGCTGCCCGATCGACTAAACCGCGTCGCGTTAGTGCCTGAGGAGGTCGATGCCTTGGCGGCCGAGGTTGAACGGCTCATCGAAGAGCACCCCACTGTTTTGGAATCAGGATTCGTCGTCGAGAGCCCTGGCAAATTACGGCGCATCGTCCAACATTTTCGCGCCTACCTGGGCCACGCCGAGAACGTCGCGCCACGCTGCAACGCTCCCTGGGTCTCCGCCGTGATTGAAGCCTCGGGGGATGTGCGGCCCTGCTTTTTCCATCCGGTACTGGGGAACATTCATCGGCAGGCGTTCACAGAGATCATCAACGGTCCAGAAGCTCTGTCCTTTCGCGCGGACCTCGATGTCGCAGCCAACGAGATCTGTAAGAGGTGCGTGTGCTCCCTGTATGTTCCCCGTCAAGACGAGCACGACGTAACCGGACGTTAACTCTGCTCACTGTTTGAATGAGAAATCGACCGTTTTCACTTCACTCGCTCCCACCGTCACCTTCTGAGTCTGCGTCCCCAACTTTTCCTGCCACGCCGTGATTGTGTAGGTGCCCGGGGGAAGGTCTTTCAGTTCAAAGCCTCCATTCTTGTCCGTTACAGCAAAGAACGGATGCTTAAACACCGCGATGTAGCCCTTCATCCAGGGATGCACGTTGCATTTGACGGGAATCGCGATTTCTTCACGCGCGAATGTCTGTTCCAGCGGCATCCCATGAGGCTGCGTCATGTTCCATTCCCGGTTGTTGTTCGGACTCGGGTGGATGTTATGTGTGGTCTCGTCGCTGTTCACGACATCGAGTTTCTGGTTGGCTTGGAGAGCCAGCACATGCGGTTTGTATTGGCAGCCTTTTTGCTCCAGCACGGCGGGCTGTTGCGGAGGCTGAAAGTCGTGCGTTGCGAGCCCCTCAGAAACATAAACGACCACATTCGCCAGGCCTCCATCGGTTCCGACCACGACCTCCTCCGTCGTTGCGGGAGTTGGGTGCGCCTTGGCACACAGTGGATCTTGCGACATGTCAATTCTCGCCGGTTTGGGTGCAGTCCCCTCGAACTTCACGGTGCCCTTCACCGAGGAGCCGCCCACGGGGCCAGCCCACCCCGACAACATCCCAACCGATACTGATAACACCGCCAGAACGCACACAGAAATGAATGCCGATTTCAATTTCATTGGAAATCCCACCTTTTTAGGGTTTAGAAAGTTTTCGGTTAAACATCCTTAACGACTCACAACGAAAAGCGCCGAAAAGTGGCGCTCCGGCGTTGAAGGTCATTTTCCTACGGGTTCAATCTTCAACTTCGCATGCATCTTGTGAGCACTTAAGGAGCGGATATAGTGCACCACGTCCCATCTCTGATCCGCGTTTAGAGCGGCAGCAAACGACGGCATCGGGGTTCCATCAAGCCCAGTGACCAAATCTCGGAACATGTCCTGGTCCGACTCTCCGCACTTGAAACGCGATCCGCTGGTAAAGTCGAAAGGCGTGATCGGATAGCCCTTGCTGTCGACGAGAGTCGCAGCCGACGGGCCGTAGCCACGCCCGTCCTTGCCATGGCAGGACCAGCAATTCATGCTCTGAAAGAGTCCGGCGCCGCGCTGAATACTCTCCGCAGTGGAAGGCGGCTCGGGTGGAATTTCGACCGGCACCCCCGGCTTCTCCTCCTGAAATGCTGAAGAGAAGGTCTTTATATAGGCGACCAGGTCCACGCGCTCCTGGCGCAGAAGCGGCTGCCACGAGGGCATGCCGCTGGCGTGAACGCCTCGGCTGATAGTGTCATACAGGTCGCTGTCGAGAGGCAGACTTCCGCTGGGCGTGGATCGGCATTTGAACATTGCCTTGGTGAAGTCGCGGGGCTTCGGATCAAGGTAAGGAGCGCTCTCCCCGCGCCCGTCTCCGTCCACGCCATGGCAGAAAATGCAGTAGCGTTCGTAGAGGGCTTTGCCGCGCTTCGAGTTGCCCGCCAACTTGCCGACGTGGCTCTCCTGCGCAGAGCCGGTTACGCTCCACAATATGCAGGCAAGAATCGCCGCAGCGCCCGCCCATTTGAGTTTCATGCGCACCGGATCCCCCTCCTAAAAGTCGAAATCAAAGCCCATCAGATAGCTGCTGTGAACATCGTCTTTGCCGGACAGTGGTGCCGCTCCGGCGTTACTGATCCTGGAATATTCCTGTAGCCAGGCCAAGCCCGCGCGCGGGCTCATAATCGGATACCAGCGATAGCCTGCAGTCCAGGTGTCAAAGTTACCCGAGTTGCTGGGAATGCCAGGGTGTGCCTGCCGCGACATGCGATTCAGTTCGTACCGCCCGAGTAGGATCAAACGAGGGTTCGGATTGTAGTGTCCCTCGACGAACCCGCCGTTCCACGTCGGGCCAGCAGCACCCAGCGGCAAACTGAATGGCTGATTGGACGGCACCGCATTGCCGAGAAACACATTGTCATAGCCGTGCATAAAGAAGGTGTAGAAGTCAGCCTTGTTCACGAACCAATGTCCATAGGCGCCGATGCGATAAAAACTGCGATTTCCCGTGCCTGTTCCAGGAAGTGGCGCGCCTCCATGCGTCTGGAAGTATGTCGGAGACTCTCCGAAAAAGCTGTAAAGACCGACCTGCTGCCTTCCCAACCAAGGTGCCTCGAAAGACTGATTGAAGTTGGCATAGACGTCATACGCTCCGTTCGCAGGCGACCCTCCGGCGCCATTGCTATTGCTCACAACCGCGACCGAATATCGGGTGGCGTCGTTCTCCGAGTGCCCTAGCAACTCGACACCGATTTGCGGAAAACCAATACCCGCAAAGAAATTGTTGTCGCCCGGTGGAGTGAAGAAATAGGTCTGGTACAAGCCTCCGGTGTTGTTGAGCGTGAGAGAACGCTCCTGAGAGATGGGTTCGTCAAGTTCGAACCTTCCCATCTTGAAATTCAACCAGCGAGATCCGGCAAGATGGTCGAAGCGGACCCAGGCCTGAGACAAGCTAATGCTGCTGTTCCCGATGAAGGGTTGAATGAAGAAGGAGATGTTCTGATAAAGCGTCCCGGCCGTAATCACGTCAAGCCCACCCAGGTCGAAGCCGGATGTCGTTACCGATCCCTCGACCAGCCCGCTGCCGCCACTGCCTGGAACTATGTCCACCGCTTGCCGATTGTTGTTCTCGCGGTGCCACTGCGGGATCGTCCGAAACATAATCGGCCAGTAGGAAGGGTCCTGATAGATCGGAGCGTCACGCCCGTTGCCCAGCTGGTATCCATTGTCTTTGAAGGTTTGGCCAAAATTGTTGAGCATGGGCCACGCTTCGTGACATGCGGAGCAGGGCAGGCCGTACTTGCGGGCGAAAGCGGGAATTCCATGTGCCGATGGTATGGCCGCCAGCAGAATCACCAAGACCAACGACTGCTGGCGGATTTTCTTGAAAGTTCCGATTCTCATTTTGCCTCCGCACCCGCAGTCAGCAACACGCTGCTAGCGGCGTAGTCGTCGTCCTGAGGTACAAATCTGTAGCCGACCCCGTGCACGGTTCGAATAAACGCGGGACGGTCAGGATTGCTCTCGATTTTTTGCCGCAGTTTCGCGATGCAGTTATCGACCGTGCGGTAACTGGCACGCTTGCGCTTGGGCCATGCACAAGAGATGAGCCGTTGGCGGGATATGACAATCTTCGGTCGGGAAACTAGAAACTTCAGCACTTTGAACTCCCGGAGAGTGATCTGAACCGGCTGACCGGCGCGACAGAGTTCCATCCTTCGGAAATCCAGGGAGATTTCCCCGAACTGCGTCACCTGACTAATGCTGTTGACTTGAAAATCTGTCATGTTCAGGTCTGCTGCTTCTGTCGAATTGAACTGCCGCATACCTTAGCTCTGGCGACGCAATGCACTTGTCACGGAACGGTCACATTCTTGTTAAATCCGTGCACCCGATGGATTCGTTCAGACGGCAGTCCAATTGGCTGCCAAAAAGATCAGTAGGAAGGAGGCGGCGTTTCGCGCTCATGACAGTGCAACTTCTGACGAGCATTAGATGAGGCGATCTTCGGACGCGAGTTAAGAAGCAGACCGAGCGTCAACACTCTGATGGAGATATGGAAGAACTACTTCGGATCTTCGGGCGAGGCCAGTTTTGCCCGGCGTGGACCACTGGAAATCGATGGGAGTTTGAAGTTCAGGTCGGTGCGCCACTCGCCGTGGCCAAGTTCGATTATCTTCGCCTGTCGTTGGTTGGGCACGCCCGGATAGTAGACGCGGGATTTCCACTCCGCACTATCGAACGGAGCCAAGAGGCCAACACCGATGATGTATTGACCGGGTTGCCGGCCTCCGACCTCGAAATGCCCATACTCGTCCGCATCAACTGTGAATTGCGGGTGCACGGGAGAAATCGGGATGATCGCGACCTTCACGAAGCGCGCAGGCTTCCCGTCTTTGGCCGTAACTCGGCCCGCGAGCCTTCCGTCCGTGAGAAGAGTGAAATTTATGTTAAGGCATGCGCCGTTCGCAATATACGTGCTGCCTCTCGGCATGATGCTCTCTGCTTCCCGCAGACCGGGTTCCGTGTTCGCTGTCACTTCGTAGGCATCTGGAGGAAGTTCGAACTCGAAGTGCCCGTTGTAGTTGGTCAACGCGACGTACTCTCCTAACACGCCCTTCACGACAATCTTGCGATTTGTCACGGCAACCGGATTCAACTTATCTTTCGTCTCCCCAATCCTCTGAACATTACCTGTGATAATCGCCTGATGGCCGGTCAAACGGGCCAAATGTCGCAAGACGGCGATATCGTCTTGCGCCTCCGATAACGGCTTGCTTGGGCTGTCAAAAGGAAGGTCTCCGTCTTCCCCAAGATAGAAGAGCCATTTCTGACCAGCCTGAATCTCTGGTTGACCTTGGGGCATACAAGCCTGGTCCACCGTTGCCGTCACCTCGCTGGCTCGGTCACCGCTAAATATTTCGTCTGGGATTAATGTGAGTTGCTTGTCCGTATCGGATATCTCAATCGCGGACTTGACGCTTCCGGTAAATACCCGAGCATATCCCTGTGTGCCACAGACCTGGCCTCCCCCAATCATTGAGAAGCCACCATGAACGCACTGGAACTTCTTACCGAGGTGTACGCGTGTCTCGCGGATTTCCGCAGAGAGGCAAGGCACAAAGCAGGCGACCGCCAACACGAATACGTGGAGTCGCCACTTTCGCAGCAGAAGCATGGAAAGGCGATTATAGCTTCGACTAATTCATTGAACTGGCATGCAGAGCGTGGTCGAGTTGTCGACTACAACGTTCACGCCTCGCCCGTCATCTCCTGCGACGCCAGCCACGCGAGATCGGATGCCCGCGTGAATCGCAGTCCCATTGGGAGCTAGGGGCCGAAAAGCGTAAAGCAGAGATGCGAGGCTCGGTTATGCCGCTCGCGCCTCTGCCATCGCTTCATACTCCTGCTCCGACTCGGCGGGGAGCAGGACCCACATCGTGTAGATGCCGAGCGCCGTTCCGAACGGAATGTTAGTGAACAGAGAAACAAAAGCTACGACCAGAACGAGAACGCGAGCCCACGGCTCCCGCTGCAACAGTCCCCATCCCGCAATGAACCCGCATGCAGCCTTGGCCAGCAATAGAATTGCGACTGTGCTCAACAGGGGAGTCAGGAACGCGGGCGGTCCACCCTCGATTCCCGCTCGGCGCAGGTGTACCAGCAACGTATTCGCAATGACGTACAGGATCACACCGCCGATCGTGGTGAACGCCGACAGCGCCAACCACAACAGGCCCACCAACCGGAAATGCTCCTGCACGCGTCCGGGACGGCGCTGCATGAGCGACACTGGTCCGACGATCTGCTTGCCGCACTTGCTGCAAAACGCCTGACCTGGCTGTACTGCCGTGCCGCATCCATCGCAGAACATGAATTCCTCCCCGAACTTTTCCGCCACGTCTGTTCGCTACAAAATACTTACAACAGTTGATACGTAGAAAGCGCGCCACAGTTCCATCTCATCAAAACTGTGTGGGCATCCAGGAGTTTACGTGCCGCGCAATAAACGAATGCATAAACAGAAGAGGCCACCCGGCAACAGGGCAGCCTCTTCTTCAAGGGAGAATAGTTCCAACGGAGCTTTGAAATCCGTCAAAACTTTCTGCGCAAATCTTATGAGTCTAAAAACAGGGGTGTCAAGGGATTTTTGTGAAATAAATGTCTTTGTTTTCAATGAGTTACAGAACCAATCAATATCCCTCGCGAGTGTAGCAAATTGAGACAAAAGCCCTCCAGGGAAGTCCTAAGCCGATCTATCTAAAGCTACTTACCCCCGAGTTCGGACGATGTTTGGAGGAAACTAGGAGCGATTCTGGGGTGCCGGGCGACCCCCATCCGTCCCGCTTTGGGAGGCTCCCTTGACCACCGTTTCGGTGAGGTGCAACGAGATGAATTCCATCTGTTCGGGGCGATCGAAGATCTTGTCGGGATACCAGCGCTTCATCAAAATGCGAATTCCCCCGAACGCCACGCCGGCCACCACCGCCAGTCCTGCGAGAATCCCGCAGAGAACCACGATGTTGAGAATCAGCATGTACAGGTCGCGCGCCTGCGCATTATCGGTCGGCTGGTTCCAGGTAACGCTCGCTTCCCAGTTGACCCTTCCCAGCAGAGACTTCGCATCGCCGTCGGAAACAGGTCCAGTTGCGATCGCAACAATGGGCCCCGTCCTCTTATCAAAGAACGAACCTGAACTCTCAACGCTGGACACACCTGATTGCGGTTGGCTCATCTGATGCGCGGCATCGATGCGGCGCAAATGCTCAGCAGCCATTTGCGGCGTGGGGTACGAGATCAGCATCAGCGTCGCTTCCCCGCTCGCCGTGCTGTAGCGCGCCAGGCTGACTTCCGAGCTGGCATTGAAGTCCACCAAGTCCGCGGAAACCGGCGGCGCTTGCGCAGCCAGGGCCGCGGGGCCCATCACATATTTCTGCGTGTTCGCGATGTAGTCATGGTGGGGCATGAATTCGATGAACGTGGGCAGGTTCGCGGAATTTCCACTGGGATGCGGCAATAACCCCGCCAGTTCACGCAACTGCGCTCCCGACATCGCCGATTCTTTGCTGAACTGCGCATCCACCAGCACATTCCCGCGGTAGAAGAGCATGCGCAGCCCCAGAGATGCACCCTGATCATCAATCTTCTCTTTCGTCATCTCCGGTTGCAGATAGAACGTGTAGGCGCCGAAGGCACCGGAGGCGTCGGCGAAACGCGCGGCGCGCAGCTTCAGCGTGCGGCCGTCGTCCCGCGTGTACGTGGCAGTCGCCAAATCCGAGAAGCGGTACTCCTTAAGAACAGCGGCGTTGGTAGGATCCGCTTGCGTAGGGTCCTTGCTGACCTGGGGAGTCCCCTGCATCTGCCACCCCCCAAACTCTTGCGGAAGCAGAGCCGGAGCTTGCTCGGCAGCGCGAGCCGGCGCCTGCACTGCGGGCTTGCTTGCGGCAACAGCCATGCCCAAAAGGCATGCGAGAGAAATCACAACGCCTACAGAACGGGAAATACTCATGAATTGGCCCCGGACTTCAGAACTCCTGCTCATAATTAGACCACAGACAGGGGAGAAAGGTTTCCGAAACCTCGTAACCCCATGATCCGCCACAACTTTGAGCAGTACTTGGAGGATGGTTACCTAAGTGCCTCACTCCTACTCATCGGAGCCATTCACAACGGTCGCATCTGCGGGCAAACTATCAGTGGGTGCAGGAATGTCAGCAAGCAGTGTGGACACGGAACAGCGGCGGGGGAATCGCACGAAAGCAGTTCTTCCCGTAAGAGTAAAAGCCAAAGACAGTTCGGGAAAGCCGTTTGAAGAGCTGGTGCATACGCTGGATGTGACCCCGGAAGGAGCGCGTTTGGGCTCCGTCCGTCACGAACTGAATTTGCACGACGAGATCACGGTTTTTTATCGCCAGCGAAAAATACAGTTTCGCGTGGTGTGGACGAAGAAGATGAAGGGCACGTCCGAGTTTCAGGTTGGACTGCAGGCAGTGAGCCACGACAGTGAAGCGTGGGGGCTGAGTCTTCCGGAATTTAGGCGCCAGCCCGCTTCGCAGGAATCGGTTTCTCTGGCCTCAGTGGTCGCTTAGCAAGAAAGGGAGAAGTTCATGAGCTACTCATATCGCAATCTTTGGTCGGATCGGCTTTGGTCGGATGAAGAAGGGCAAGACATCGCCGAATACTCGGTCATGCTCGCCGTGATCCTCGTGATTGTCGTGGGCACGGTGCGCCTGATCGGCTCCAACGCAGGAAGCATTTTCTCGCAGGTGGGCAGCTCGATTCAGTAGGCAGGAACCCTCTCATTTCGGTCTTGAATGCAATTATTGGCCAGCAGCTTTGTCGAGCTTGCTGGCCATTTTCACACCGCTCAGTCCATCCGCATACTTCGCAATTCCGCGATAGAGCGACTCGGCAATGCGTTGCCGGTACTCGCTCGTCTCAAGACGATGCTCGTCGGCAGGGTTGCTGACGAATGAAATCTCCGCCAGGATCGACGGCATGTTGGCCCCGATCAGCACGATGAACGGCGCCTTCTTCACTCCGCGGTTCCGGATCGCCGGACTCTTGGCCGCCAAGCCGCTGTGCAACGATTCCTGCACATCCCCGGCGAACTCGCGCGACTCTTCAATCTTTTCCTTCAGCGCGATCTTTTTGACCAGATCCTGCAATTCGTAGATGGATTTTTCCGATACCGCGTTTTCCCGCGCCGCCACTTCCAGCGCCTCCGGCGAGGAGGTGAAGTTCAAGTAGTAGGTCTCCACGCCGCGAGCGTCCGGATCGTTGCTCGAGTTGGCATGGATCGAAATAAACAGGTCCGCCCGCCGCTGGTTGGCGATCGCCGTGCGGGTTTCGAGCGGGATGAACGTATCGTCCTTGCGGGTATAGACGACCTCGGCTCCCAGGCGGGTTTCGAGCAACTTGCCGAGGCGCCGGCCGACTTCGAGCACCAGATCTTTCTCTTGCAGGCCTTCGGGCCCAATCGTTCCGGTATCGTGGCCGCCATGGCCGGGATCGATCACGATCCTGCCAATCTTCAGCCCCAGGGCCCGGATCAGCGACCGGTCTCCACTGGCCGTGGGCCTGGCTTCGCGGACATCAGGGTCCATTGCCTTCCGGCTGGCACTGAGACGCGACGACTTGCCTCGTGAAGAACCCGTGGGCGGCGTATCGCTCACAGCCTTCTCTTCGGGAGCCGTGGAATCGGAATCCGAAGCGGCATCGGTTTTGTGGGAAGCCGCGGTTGACGACTTACGCGCATGCGACGGAGCCTCAACCTTCGCCGCCTTCACCGGAGGCGCATCGTCATCATCGTCCGCCTCGACCACAACCTTCTTCACCGTGCCTGGCGCGGTCCTATCGTAACCGGCCGCCTTCTGCGGTGGCCCTGACGAATGCGCCTTCGCGTTCTCCGGTTCGTCCTTCGACGCCGCGTTCGGTTCGTCGTGAATCTGCTCGGCCTTGCTGACCGGCTTGCCGGCCAGAGCCTTCATGTCAGCCTTCAACTCAGATTTCGGAACATCCTTTGGTGCGTCCTTCGCGGCTTCTTTCAGGACGTCTTTGGGAACGTCCTTCGGAGCATCGGGTTTCGATCCCACCTTCGGCGGCATTTCCAAATCGGCCGTCTCGGTCGCGGCATCTTTTCTTGCTCTGGCGCGTGCGGCTTTCCCGGCATCCTTGCCGTGTATGTCGATGATCAACCGGTAAGGGTTCGGCAGCAGGAAGGCTTCATAATCCGAGAGATCAGCGACTTCGAGCACAACTCGCGTGCGCCCAGGCTGGAACTGCGCAACGCGAATCTTCTTCAGGAAGCCGTCGTCCACATCGAAGCTCTTACCCACCAGCGTTGACGCGAGTTTGGTGCCCCGCAGGTCGAAGAAAATCCGGTCAGGACTGGCAATGCGCGACGAACCGAACTTGATGTCGCTCTCCAAGTCGATGGCGACGCGAGTGTAGTCCGGCGTCGACCAGTGCCGTATCCCGGTCACGCGCGGCAGCCGTTCGGAATGAGCGTCAGACGGCTCCTTCCCGGCTACCTCGGTTTTAGGCTCAGGTTGGGCGTCTGCCTTCGTGTCGTCGTGAGAGTCAGCGTCTTTACCCGATGATTCCCGGGCAGTCTTGCTCCTCTCCGCAGTCTCCTTGCCTGACTTCCTGTGGGCCTCGGCCTTCTTGTCCGCCGCAGCTTCGCGGTCGATTTCCGCCAAGGCCTGCTGGGCATCCTCCACCAGACGGTTCTGCGGATAGCGGTGCAGAAACTCCTGAAACACCGCGCGGGCCTGCTCGGGATCGTTCAGGTCGTCCTTGTAAATCTCGCCAATGGTGAACAGGGCGTCGCACCGGTACTTGCTGCCGGGATATTCCTTCCGCAGAAACTTGTACTGGGCAATGGCCTCGTTCAGGATCTTGTCATCGTCGAAGCGCCGCCCCATCTCGACCAAGGTCTCCGCTACAGCCACTGCGCTGGGATCGGCTTTGGTCGAAGTGGGAGCCCCAAAATAGACGTTGCGGTAGGCATTGAGGACGCGCTGGTAGTCGTGCCGCGTGCGGTCGGCAGGCGGACGTCCGTTGAGCGCCTCCCGCATGCGCTCGGCAGCGGCAAAGCGGTCGCGAGCCCACGATTCCGTGTGATGCACGCGGGCAAAGGCATAATTCGGCAGTCCGGAAAGCGCCACCAGCAACAGCAGCGCTCCCCAGCGCCAACCGCGCTGGCTCGATTTCATTTTCAAAGTCGTCGGTCCGTTACTGTCTCGATCCAACGTTGCAGTTGAACTGCCTAAGGTACCTGAGAGATTTCAAATACGACTTACCTAGTCTACTGCTTAGGGTGCCCCATTCTAGCCGCGCCTTTTGCGGCTAGAGTGGGGATTCTGATTCCCACATCTACAACAGATGCCGCCAACCTATTCCGTGTTGCTGATGTAAAGCACGCCCCGCGCATCTCGTTGAACCCGCACGGGAT
>OBLU010001264.1_pt1 | contig 23590 bp, 22 predicted proteins | sample 1518681 | NCBI WGS metagenome assembly OBLU01 (sample SAMEA3539304, study PRJEB22396) | soil metagenome | biome: tundra; feature: field; material: soil | place: USA | collected 2010-05 | depth 0.15 m
GACACCGCAGAAAACACCAAGCCACGCCCACCGATCACGCGATTTTCAACGAGTTCCTAGACTGCCAGGGGCATGGTTATCACCGGCTGCTGACGAAGGACCCGCAGCCGGCAACTCATTCGGCGGCACCGCAAGAAGGCGTTGCACGGATCAGCCGGGCATGACTACTTGATTCCAACCACCATGGAGTCGGGGCCGACGAGGTGCTCGACGCGGGTGGAGTGGAAGCCGGCTTCCGTCATCCAGCCGATGCAGTCGGCGCCGGTGTAGTCGAATCCGCCGGGGGTTTCGAGCAGCATGTTGAGGCTCATCATCAGGCCGAAGGCATTCTTGCTGCGGTCGTCGTCGATGATGGTCTCGTAGACGAGGAAGGCGCCGCCGGTGGGCAGGGCTTCGTAGGCCTTCTTGATGAGCATCTGCTTGGTGGGCAGGTCCCAGTCGTGCAGGATGTGGCCCATCATGACGACGTCGGCGGAGGGGATGGGCGCGTCGAAGAAGCTGCCGGGGGCGAAGCTCACGCGGCCGGTGAGGCCGTTGTCGGCGATGTAGTCCTCGAAGATGGGGCCGACTTCGGGGAGGTCGAAGCCGATGCCGGTGAGGTGCGGGTTGGCGAGCGCGACCTGGGTGATGAGGTCGCCTTGCGCGGGGCCGACGTCGACGACGGTCTTGTAGTCGGCGAAGGGGAACTGGCGCGCGATGGTCAGGTTGGCGCCGTGGCTGATGCCGGTCATGGCCTTGAGGAAGCTGCGCAGGCGCGCGGGGTCGGCGTAGATGGCGGTGAAGGCATCGGTGTAGCCCTCGCGGAGTTCATTCTGCGGCAGCCCGGTGCGGAGGCCGGTGGTCAGGCGGCCCCAGAAATCGTAGTGGCGCTGGTTGGCCATCTCGAGCAGACCTCCGATGTAGGACGGCTTGTGCTTATCGAGGAAGAGGTCGGTTTCGGGCGTGTTGGAGTAGACGCCGTCCTTGCGCTCAAGGAAGCCGAGGGCGACGAGGGCGTCGAGGAAGTCGTGCGCGGAGCGGGGGTGCAGGCCGAGACGACCCGTGAGTTCGGCGAGGGGTTCGGGGTGCTTGGCGAGCTCGGTGAAGACCTGCATCTCGACTGCGCTGAGGAGAGTTTTCGAGGCCCAGAAGCCGAGGCCTACCTGCATGATGTGGTCTGGCCGTGGATCGTTCATGGCGGGATCATCCTGGATTGAATTTTTGGGGGCCCGAGAAGCGAGGGGAGGGTTCCGGTAGAGCATACACGAAGAGGGATGTACCTCAGGGGCTAAAGCCCTGGTGTTTTTTCCCCTCTGCGGCACGGGTAAACCGGTGCCCTTAACGAAACGGGGTTTTCAGCGGCTGGACGCAACGGGACTATGCGGGTTACTGGGCTTCACTATGCGGGTTGCTGGGCTTCGTTATGCAGGCTGCGGGGCTTCACTATGCGGGTTACTGGGCTTCGCTATGCGGGTTACTGGGCTTCGCTATGCGGGTTGCTGGGCTTCGAAGAGGCGGAAGGCTTTTTCGGCTTTGCGGGTGATGGATTCGGCGGGCTCGTCGCGGTCGCTGGAGATTTCGAGGATGCCAGGGGTGGCGGCCGGGAGCGCGGCGAGAGAGGCGGAGACGGCAGGCCAGTCGATCGTGCCACCTCCGGGGGTGCCGTCTGCGGAGGCGGCGACTCCGGGCCAGAGGTGCTCGTCCTTCATGTCCGCATTCCCGTTGAGGGCTCCGTGCGGAGCGAAGGGGCCGTGATTGTCGTGCAGGTGGACCTGCGCGATGCGGCTGCCGAGGAGTTCGATGGCGGCGCCGACGCCGGAGTCTTTGGGGGCGCCTTCGACGGGCATGGCGAGGTGGAGATGGCCGACGTCCAGGCAGACTCCGACGGAGTCGAAGTGGCCGGACTTGAGGATGTAGAGGAGGTGGTCGGGGGTGGTGACTTCGTTCTTCATGTTCTCGACGAGCAGGCGGACGCCGAGCGGGCCGGCGAAGGCCTTGAGATGCTCAATGGCGGTGATGGAGTGCTCGATGGCGGGCTCGTCCCAGGCGGTGTGATTGAGGCCGAGCGAGATGACGGCGGCGGTGAAGGGGACCTGCTCGGCGGATTCGAGCGCGCGCTTGCACTCGTCCATGGCGGCGATGCGGTGGGTTTTCTCGGTCGCGATGAGGTCGAGATTGGGCGCGACGTGGCGGGACCATTGGGTGTCGGCGCGGTCGGTGATGTAGATGGGCTGGTGCAGGATGGCGCGGACGTCGTTGGAGCGGAACCAGGCGGCGAGTTCGCGGACGGCGAGGGCGTCGGTGTAGTCGAAGTGGTGGCGGGCGGCGAAGACTTCGATGTGGCGTGCGCCGGCGGCGGCGAGAGCGTCGAGCAGGCCGGGGTGGAGACGGTGCTGGAAGAAGACGTGGGTCGAGAGTCCGGGTTGCATGGTTGTTCTTAAGGTACAGCACGCGGATGTGGAGAGTGTTGAACGTGGACGTGAGACCCCACTCATCGCGATGAAACTGCGATGAATGGGGCACCCAGGATTTCGGTTGTGCGTAAAATCGGAAGGCGGATTTCTTGCGGAGGATGAGTGTGATGAAGCGTGCGGTGGTTGCGGTTGCGGTGGTGCTTTCGGGTGCGATGGGTGTGGCGCAGGGTGCGCCTTCGGGTCAGGTAACTTCGGGTGCGGCTACACAGGCGGCCCCAGCGGTACAGACGGCTCCGGCTCCGCGGCCGGCGGCGACCGCGGAGCAGCAGCTTGCTGCGGCTCAGGCGAAGCTGATGGATTGGGCCCAGTTGGGACGGTATACGGCGGAGAATGCGGCGCTGCCGGCTCCGGCGGCGGGCGAGCAGCGCGTGGTGTTCTACGGCGATTCGATTACGGACGGGTGGGGACGCAGGCCGAACACGGGGACCTTCTTTCCGGGCAAGCCGTATGTAAACCGCGGGATCAGCGGGCAGACGACGCCGCAGATGGTGGTGCGGTTTCACCAGGATGTGGTGGACCTGCATCCGAAGGTGGTCCTGATTCTGGCGGCGACGAACGATGTGGCCGAGAACACCGGGCCGATGACGCCGGAGATGACGATGGACAACTTCCGCGCGATGGTGGAAATGGCGCGGGCGAACGACATCAAGCCGGTGATTGCGTCGATTCCGCCGGCCGGCGATTTTCCCTGGAAGCAAGGGCTGGATCCGGCGCCGAAGATTCGCGCGCTGAATGCGCGGCTGGAGGCGTGGTGCAAGAGCGAAGGGATTGTGTGGGTGGACTACTACTCGGCGCTCGCGGATGAGCATGGAGCGATGAAGCCGGGGTTGAGTATCGACGGCGTGCATCCGACGGCGGCGGGGTATGCGCTGATGGGACCGCTGGCTGAGGCGGGGATTGCTAAGGCGTTGGGGAAGTAGAGCCGGTTAGACCCCGGTTTCGACCCTGGTTTGTATCGATGCTCTCGGCCTGCGCTTCCTCAGTGGCAATGGACCTTCTGGTAGCGGGGGAACGACTCTGAAGTTCTGGAATCCGAACGAATGGGCCAGTCTGTCGGGAACAGGGATTCTCCCCGAGAACTGATTCAAAGCAAGGAAGACATTTGCCGTCAAGAACGCGTCTTCGAGCGCTCCGTGCCATTTTGTCGTGCGATGCAACCCAAGCCGGGCGGCTATGTGGTCGAGACTTGCGGAACCCGAGTTGTGCCGCTTGTACGCCCGCATGGTGCAGAAGGCCGGCTTTGAGAGTGGTTTCAAACCTGCTTGTAGAAGCTCCCGGTTCACGAAGCCCAGGTCGAACTCTGCATGATGGCAACAGATCAGGCCGGCCCGCTCAAGGAACTCACGCACCTCTTCTGCTTCTTCTGCAAAGAAAGGCTGATGCCTGAGGGTCCAGTCGTTGTGGCCATGGATTCCCTTAGCCTCTGGATGGCATTTAATTCCTGGATCGTAGATGCGGTGAAGGCATTTGCAATTTGCCTCAGCGGCCTGCAACTCATCGGTGTTGATCAGCACAACGCCAAGCGTGACAATGCGATCTCGTGTGCTCAGGCCCGTCGTTTCGACGTCGAGGAACGCAATCGTCTTAGGGAAAGCTTTCGCCGCCGGCAGTTGGGGAACGGCAGCGGTTTTCCGCGGCGGTTCGAAGAAACTCGGCTGATCGCCTCGGTCTGGCGATGATTCCCTGGTGACACGGGGAAGAAGACAAACGATCAGGACGAGACAACCGATCAGAACTGCCGCGACGAACATGGCCCTACTTCCTGTTTGCCGAAGTATAGCGCGCTAGTAGCCTGCGGCTTTGCCGAATTTGTGGCGTTGGTCGTCGGCGCCCATCAGCGTGTGGGTTTTGGGGTCGATATAGATCATCTCGCTGACGCCCCAGGTGCCGGGGTTGTGTTCGTCGGCTTCGTTGTTGCGGGTGACGGTGTAGCCCGCGGCTTTCAGCTTGTCGACGACGTCGAGTGGGAAGGCTTTCTCCACCTGGATCGCGTCGGGCAGGTATTGGTGGTGGAAGCGCGGCGCGTCGGCGGCCTGCTGCACGTTGAGGCCATTGTCGAGGATCGAGATGATGTCGTTGGCGACGGTGGTGATGATGGTGGAGCCGCCGGGCGAGCCGAGGACCAGCAGCGGCTTTCCATCCTTCAACACAATCGTCGGCGTCATGGCGGAGAGCGGCCGCTTGCCCGGAGCGATGGCGTTGGCCGGGCCCTGGATGAGCTTGTACATGTTGGGCACGCCGGGCTTGGAGGTGAAGTCGTCCATCTCGTTGTTGAGCACGAAGCCGAGGGCGCCGGCGGTGACTCCGGAGCCGAAGTAGCTGTTGAGGGTGTAGGTGCTGGAGACGGCGTTGCCTTCGGCGTCGACCACGGAGAAGTGGGTGGTCTGCGTGGGTTCGGGGGACGATTCGACCCTGGGCGGCGGAGGCAGGAAGCCGGCGGGGCGCGCGAGCGTGGCGGAGGGCGACGGCGCGACCGGGTCGATGGTGGCGCGCCACGCGGCGGCGTAGGCGGGCGAGGCCATCTGCTTGAGCGGCATTTGCACGAAGTCGGGGTCGCCGAGGTAGTCGCCGCGATCCATGTAGGCGCGGCGAAAGGCTTCGACGATGAGGTGGACCTGCTCGGGCGTGCGGTCGCCGGCGTGGGACATGTCGGAGGCGGTCACGTTGGTCATGGTCTTGCTGAGGATGTCGGTGACGCGGTTGCCGGTGTGCGCAAGGTCGTAGCCGGAGAGGATGTTGAGGATCTCGAGCAGCACGATGCCGCCGGAGGAGGGCGGCGGCGCGGTGACGATGTCGTAGCCGCGATAGCTGCCGGTGAGGGGCGCGCGGTCTTTGACCTGGTAGGCGGCGAGGTCGGCGGTGGTGATGAGGCCGCCGCCCTTCTGGATGGAGGCGGCGATCTCGGCGGCCATGGAGCCTTTGTAGAAGGTGGTGGGATCGGCGGCGATGCGCTTCAGCGTGGCGGCGAGTTCGGGCTGGACCATGCGGTCGCCGGGCTTATAGAAGTTGCCGTCGCGCTGGTAGAGGTGGCGGGATTCGGGGAACTTGGCGAGGTTGCTGGAGGTGCGGATGTTGTTCGCGACCTCTTCGGGGAGGATGCAGCCCTCGGTGGCGAGTCGGATGGCGGGCGCCATGACCTTGGCGAGGGTGAGTTTGCCGTAGGTCTTCTCGGCGTAGACCAGGCCGGCGACGGTGCCGGGGACGCCGATGGCCTTGTAGCCGAGGGTCGAGAGGCCGGGGACGACGTTGCCCTTGGCGTCGAGGTACATGTCGGCGGTGGCTGCGGCGGGGGCCTTTTCGCGGTAGTCGAGGAAGTGGGATTTGCCGTCGTGCATGCGGATGAGCATGAAGCCTCCGCCGCCGATGTTGCCGGCCTGGGGAAAGACGACGGCGAGGGCGAATCCGACGGCGACGGCTGCGTCGACCGCGTTGCCGCCTTGCTTGAGCATGGCGAGGCCGGCGTCCGAGGCGTCGTGGTGGATGCTGACGACCATGGCGTGTTTGGCGAGCGTGGGCGGCGGACTGACGATGGTGTAGGGATTGGGGACGGCGGCCGGGGCGCTCGTTTGGGCCGTGGTGGTGGCCGCGAGGGCCAGGACGATGAGGCTGGCAGAGACACGAGTGCCGAGACGCATGGGGAGGCTCCTTGGAGTGCGGATGGGAGGCTGCTGACAGGATATCTCGTCTGTACCGGTAGCGGAGTTGGCGTCGGCGGGAGGCGTGTCGCGAGGACGGCAACGGCAAACGCAAGAGCAAAAGCGAAATTCGGGGGTCTCTCCACTGCGCTGTCCGCAAAGGCGCGGACAGCTTCGGTCGAGATGACGCACATTTGGGGCAGGTCCAGGCAACGCAGGTTGAAGGCGGGTCGAGATGACGCACATTTTAGGTGAGGGCAAGGAAAAAATGAACGATTTGGACTTGGCGGTGGTCTTAGGGAGAGTAGGGCATCGAGGTTGAGCGAGATGGGGCTTCCGGTTCAGGCGTTGGCGCGGGAGGTTGGGGGCGGCGTGGTGGAGTTTCCGCGACGGGCTGGGTTCGAGGACGGCTCGTCCGACGATCAGGCCGGCGCTTTGCCGACTGATGATGCTGAACGCGACCGGCGGTTTGCGGAGTTGGCGGAGCGGCAGGCGCGGTTCATGTTCCGCGTTGCGCATGGACTGCTGCGCAGCGTCCAGGATGCGGAGGATGCGGTGCAGGAGGCGCTGCTGAAGCTCTATCGCACCGACGGCTGGCTGCGGATGGAAGATGAGAAGGCTTTCCTGGCGCGGACCGTGTGGCGCGTGGGACTGGATGTGGTGGCGCGGCGGCCTCGCAGGACCGAGGGGCTGGAGGATGAAGCGGGGCGGGAGTTTGCTGCGGGGGGCGAGTCGGCGGAGCAGAGTTTGGTGGGGCACGGCGAGCGGGAGTTGCTGCGGCGGCTGATCGAGGCGCTGCCGGAGGAACTGCGGCAGCCGCTGGTGTTGTCTGCGATTGAGGAGATGACGTCGCGCGAGGTTGCGATTGCGATGGGGATTCCCGAGGGGACGGTGCGGACGCGGGTGATGCGGGCTCGGGGGGAACTGAAGCGAAGGTTTGAGGCGATGCGAAGGACAAGGACGACCGCGGATTGACGCGGATGAACGCGGATTAGAGACGAAGGATGGGGTGATTGGCGATGACGACGGAGATGCAGGGATTGGATGAGTTCGATGTGCTGCTGAATGATGTGCTGCGGACGGTGGCGAATCCGGAGTTGCCGGAGCGGGTACGGGTGCAGGTGCAGACGCGGGTTTGGGTGCGGGAGCTGAAGGTGAAACGGCCGGCCGTGGTGTTTGCGCCGGAGGTGTTTCTGGCGCAGATGTCGCCGAAGCGGGATGCGCGGTCGACGGGGGCGGCGGTGTTGCTGCATGTGGCGGCGATGGCGCTGTTCTTCTTCTGGGGTGCGCGCGCGATTCATAACAACATGGTGGCGAAGCAGATGGAGTTGACGGCGATTCTGACTCCTCCGCCGATGGCTCCGGCGAAGGACACGATGGGCGGGGGTGGCGGGCAGCGTGGAGCAACGCCGGTGGGCAAGGGGCAGTTGCCGAAGTTTGCGGAGACGCAGATCACTCCGCCGAAGGCTCCTCCGCTGGAGGCGCCGAGGATCAAGATGCCTGATCCGACGATTGAAGTGCAGAAGGACCTGAAGATGGCGAACAGCAGCCTGCCGAACCTGGGCATGCCGAACTCGCCGCTGATCGGGTCGTCGATGGGGAATGGGAGGGGTTCGGGGCTGGGGTCGGGCAATGGATCGGGGATGGGGCCGGGGTCGGGCGGGAACTATGGTGGGGGGCTGCGGAAGATTGGTGGCGGGGTTTCGTCGCCGGTGGTGATCTACCAGGTCGATCCGGAGTTCTCTGAGGAGGCGCGCAAGGCGAAGTTCATGGGCGTGGTGCTGGTGAACCTGATCGTCGATCCGCAGGGCCGGCCGCAGAATGTGCATGTGCTGCGCGGCGTGGGGATGGGCCTGGATGGGAAGGCCGTCGATGCGGTGAGGCAGTACCGGTTCAAGCCGGCGCTGGAGGCGGGCAAGCCGGTTCCGGTGGAGTTGAATGTGGAGGTGGACTTCCAGATCTTCTGAGCGCAGCGAGTCAGCAGGTCAGCGAGTCAGCAAGTCAGCAAAAAGGCTTAACACCGATTTACGCCGAGGGGACCGATACGGCGGTTGGCCTTTGGGCTAGCCGTCGTATCTGTGTTGGTGGTTGAACTGTTCGGGATAGAGCGGCGCCGGCACTCGGCGGGCGGCTAGAATCGGAAGCGATGGCTACGCGTGTTCGTTCGTATTCGAAGATCAATTTGGGGCTGGCGATTGGGCCGGTGCGGGCGGACGGGTTTCATGGGCTGGCGACGCTGTATCAGACGCTGGCGCTTCACGATATTGTGACGGTGGAGGTGGGGCCAGGTTCCGGGCGCCAGGTTCCAGGCGCCAGGGAAGTGCGGCAGAGCGGGATTACGCTGACGACGAATCATCCTGGCGTGCCTACGGATGGGCGGAATACGGCTTGGAAGATGGTGGAGTTGGCGCTCGGGCGGATGGGTGTGGCCGCCGAGGTGAAGATCCACATTCAGAAGGAGCTGCCGGTGCAGGGGGGCATGGGGGCGGGATCGGCGAATGCGGCGGCGGCACTGCTTGGGCTGGAGCGGGAGCTGGGGGTGGCGCTGCCTGAGGCCCAGCGGCTGGAACTGGCGGCGGAGGTGGGGTCGGATGTGCCGCTGTTTCTGGTGGGCGGGGCTGTGCTGGGGACGGGGCGCGGGGAGTTGGTCGAGGCGATGCCGGACCTGCCGGCGACCTGGTGCGTGGTGGCGGTGCCGGAGGTGGGAGTGTCGACGCCTCGGGCTTTCAGGGATTGGGATGAGTTGTGTGCGGGGAAAGCGGCGGCTGGTTGGGCGGGAGCGAAATACGGGGGTCTCTCCACTCCGCTGCGCTCCGGTCGAGATGACGCTTCCAAAGGGGAGAGGCACTCCGGTCGAGATGACGCCTCGTTGGGAGGGCGCGGGTCCGGTCGAGATGACGCCTCTATTGAAGGGGACAACTCCGGTCTAGATGACGCTTCCAAAAATATGCGCTCCGGTCGAGATGACGCTTCTATTGGCGCGGTAGACAGGCGGCAAACAAAGGGGATAGAGGTCGCGGCGAATGCTTCATTGACTTCCCTTCCACAACCCGATAGGCTAGAGGAGTTGAGTCACGTTTATGCGTCTGTCTTTGGGGCGCGAGCGTCTGACACATCCGGTATCGTTCGTGGCTCCGGTTCAAGTCCTGAGAAACAACAGGCGCGGGGCGACACACGGAACGATCTGGCCGGGAATACTCTTCTCGCGCTTGTCCGCACCGGGATCGAAAACGACTTTGAAACGGTCGTCTTTCCTCAGTATCCCCTCCTGCGTGAAATCAAGCGTTTATTGATGGGTACAACGGCTGGCGTGTCTTCGGACGCACCGGCGGATTCGGGTGGCAACGCGTTGTACGCGGCGCTCTCGGGTTCAGGCTCTGCTCTGTTCGGCCTTTACGGGTCCGAGTCAGAGGCCAGGGAGGCTCAACGACGCGTTCAGGCTACCGGCTGCAAGGCTCTCCTCACGGAAACCTTGCCCCGACAAGAGTACTGGCGCAGAATGTTCGCAGAGTGATGATTGCCGATTAGGGAACAATCGGTGACCGTACTGGGCGATCGACTAACGGTAGGTCAAGTGCCTTTGACGCACTCAGTCCAGGTTCGAATCCTGGTCGCCCAGCCAAAAAGTCGACGCACGGGACGAGGAGAGCGAATGAAAGGTCTGATGCGAGCTAGACACGCGCGGACAGCGGCTGGCGAGAGCTGGCAACTTAGGGTTCTTTTGGCGGCAGCAACATGCCGCCCGGAGTTGGACGGATTTTGGATTTTGCAGAGACGCCGCAAGAAGGCGGGTATGTAGAGGTTCAGAAGCAAGAAGTTTGAAGGGCCGAGTCTGATTATTTCGCAGGGCGAAGTAGCGGCGTCGCAACAAGGCGCCGTAAGACGTAAAGCAGCAGGAGCTACCAAGGTCAACCAGCCTGGAGGGTTTCGACGTGAACAACCAAGACACGACTGCGGTCCTTTCCCCTATTTCGGAGCAGGCTGAGGAGCCAGAACAAGATCCTCAGCCTGCGCCAAAGCCATCCCCGGATCAGTCAAAACCGGGTGCGCCGAAACCGGCGCCGGATGGAGCAAAACCAGCAGCGGAGCGGAAGCGCTCTCCGCGGCTGAGTGAAGACAAGCGCTTCAAGATTTTCTGCGGATCGGCGAATCGCGCACTCAGCGAGGAGATCTGCAAGTTTGTCGGTGTGCCGCTGGGCGAGTCAAAGCTCCAGCGGTTTGCCGATGGCGAAGTTTACTTTCAGTTGCTCGAAAACGTGCGCGGCGTGGATGTGTTTCTGATCCAGCCAACCTGCCGGCCCGTGGACGAGCACCTGATGGAACTGCTGATCATGATTGACGCGCTGAAGCGCGCATCGGCCGGCAGGATCACGGTTGTAATTCCGTACTACGGCTACGCGAGGCAGGACCGGAAAGACCGGCCGCGCGTGGCGATTACGGCGAAGCTGGTGGCGGATCTGCTGAGCACGGCCGGTGCGAACCGGGCGCTGCTGGTCGATCTGCACGCCGCGCAGATTCAGGGGTTCTTCAATATCCCGGTGGACCATTTGTTTGCCAGCCCAGTGCTGGTGAGCTACTTCCGGGATCTGGAACTGCCCGATCTGACGGTGGTTTCGCCGGATGCGGGAGGCGTGGAGCGCGCGCGCTTCTTCGCCAAGAAGCTGGAAGTTCCGTTGGCCATCGTCGACAAGCGGCGGACCGACATGAACGTAGCCGAGGTGATGAGCGTGATCGGGGATGTCCAAGACCGCACGTGCTTGATCCTCGACGATATTATCGACACCGCCGGAACACTGGTGGGAACGGTCGAGGCGCTGTACGAGCAGGGCGCCAAGAAGGTTTATGCGTGCGCGTCGCATCCGGTGCTTTCGGGCCCGGCGGTGGAACGCATTGCAAATTCACGGCTGGCTGAACTGGTCGTGACGAATACCATTCCGCTGCGCGAAGAGGCGCTGCGGGTGTCGAAGATCAAGGTGCTATCGATTGCCGGGCTTTTGGGCAGGGCGATCGAGAGCATTCATATGGAGACCAGCGTCAGCACGCTGTTCAATTAAGAGCAGTTGTTAGTTGCTGGTTGTTAGTTGTTAGTTGGAAAGACAAAGCGCAGTTGAGATTCAGCGGCAGAGCCGCAAAGGGAGCGGAGAAGAAGACGTCATTGGCAGGTTGGTTCATGGACTGAGAACTGACAACTGAACACTGACAACTGTCTTCTTCCGTGCCCGAAAGGATGATTCATCATGGCAGCAACTTCGAATATTCCCGCCGTCGTCGCGACTCCGCGTGAGGGCAAGTTCAACAAGAATGCAGCGCGGCGTGTGCGCGTTTCAGGCAAGATTCCCGCGGTCGTTTATGGAGCGGGGCAGGATTCCGTCGCCGTCTCGGTCGACCCCAAGGTCATCACCAGGATTCTGCACTCGGATTCCGGGCACAACACGATTTTCGACCTGGACGTAACGGGCGCCGGGATCGCCAAGGCGATGATCGTCGACTGGCAACGCGAGCCGATCAAGGGCGCGCTGCTGCACATCGATCTGAAGCGCATTGCGATGGACAAGGCGATGCGGGTGTCGGTGCCGATTCAGTTGATTGGCGTGCCGCTCGGCGTGAAGGCACAGGGCGGCATCCTGGAGCATGTGCTGCGCGAGGTCGAGATCGAGTGCCTCCCCAGCGACATTCCGGGCCATCTGGATGTGGACGTTTCCAACCTGGAGATGAACCAGGCGATCCATGTGTCGGATCTTCCGCACTCCGGTTCGATCAAGTTCCTCGACGACGAGGGCTTGACGGTTGCGCACGTTTCCGCGATTCGCGAGGAAGTTCCGGAGCCCGAGGCAGTGGATGCCGCGGCAACGCCGGTCGAGCCCGAGGTTGCCAAGAAGGGCAAGGGCGACGAGGCTGCCGCTCCGGCTGCCGATGCGAAGGCTGATACGAAGAAGAAGTAACTGGCTAAGTGGTAAGTGGTAAGCGGTAAGCAGAGGGACTACGCGGCGTGAAACTGATACTCGGTCTTGGCAACCCCGGTATCGAGTATCAGTTCACCCCGCACAACGCCGGCTTTCTCGCGGTGGATCGCATTGCGGAGTATTGCAACGCGACCGTCGCAAACCGCCGGGGCAGGGCGCTTACGGGGAAGGCGACGCTGGCAGGGCAAGAGGTCCTGCTGGCCAAGCCGGAAACGTACATGAATCTGAGCGGGCTATCGGCCGCCGCGCTGGTTCGTGAGCTGGAGATTCCGATCCCGTCGACATCGGGAACACCGGACTTGATTGTGCTGTACGACGAGTTGGCGTTTCCGCTGGGCAAGATCCGGATCGCAGAACGCGGTTCGGCAAACGGGCACAACGGAGTGAAGTCAATCTCCGGTGCGCTGGGCACGGAAGAGTGGTTGAGGATCCGCATCGGGATTGGGAAACCGCCCCTTGAGGATGGCAGGGAGATCAAGGCGGGCGGCAGGGATTTTCTGCTGAGCCCGATGCGCAGGCAGGAGCTTGCGGTGCTGGATGAAGTGCTCGACCGGGTACGAGGCGCGGTCGAGGCGATACTCACCCGAGGGGTGAGTGCCGCGATGAATGAGTTCAATAGAAGCAGTGATTAGTTGCTAGTTGTTGGTTGTTAGTTGAAAGACAAGAGCGCTACGGGTTGCGGTTTTCAACTAATAACTAACAACTGGCAACCAACAACTAATTTCCAGACCGGGCCGGACAGAAGACACGCCGGCGCGGTGCGAAGCAGAACTTCGCAGAAAGAAGTAACCGAAATGGATAATCGCACTTACGAAATCATGTTTATCGTCCGTCCGGACGTCGAGGAAGCGGATCTCGACAAGCTGATCGAAGGCTTCTCGGCCAACGTCACCGCGGGTGGCGGCGAGATCAAGACCGTGGAAAAGATGGGCCGTCGCCGGCTCGCCTACACGGTGAAGAAGTTCAACGATGGACTCTATGTTCTGCTCACGGTTTCCGCTCCCGGCAGCCTGATCGCGGAGATCGAACGCCGGTTGCGCGTCTCCGAGCCGGTGATCAAGTTCATCACCGTGCGTATGGACGAAGAAGAGAAGCGCCTGGCGAAGGTGAAGGCTCTGCGCGATTCCAAGGTGAAGCGTAGCGCGCAGCCGATCGTGCAGCATCCGGCTCCGGCCGCTGCTCCGGCCGCTGCTCCGGCCGCTGCTCCGGCCGCTGCTCCAGTCGCCGCGGAAGCTCCGGCTGCTGCTCCAGTCGTCGCGGAAGCTCCGGCCGCTGCTCCAGTCGCCGCCGAAGCTCCGGCTGCTGCAGAGCCCGAGGCCGTTGCTGCCGCGGAGCCCGTCGCAACCCCGGTCTAGGATCCGCTCCGCCGCACAGGATTTGCGGGGCTCGAATGGAACCTCGCGCGAACGATTCAACCTCCGCACCCGCTTCAACCCCGGCCGCTTCTGCTGATTGCAGACGGCTGGCTTTCAAGGGCTTCACCGCAAGCCTGGAGCGGGCTCGGCACAACGAAGAGATGAGAGGAATTACCATGGCTGACGAAACAAGCGTTCCAAGCGCACCTCAATCCGAATCCGCATCCGCATCAGCACCAGCAGCAAGGCCGTACACGCCCCGCCCTGCATACGCAGGTCCCGGCGGCCCTCGCCCACCCCGTCCTGCGGGCGGCCCGGGTGGCCCCGGCGGTCCTGGCGGCGGTCCTGGCGGACGGAAGTTCTTCCGCCGCAAGAAGGTCTGCAAGTTCTGCACCGAGAAGATCGACGCGATCAGCTACCGCGATGTGCGGCTGCTGCAGGGCTTCGTCGCCGAGCGCGGCAAGATCGTTCCGCGCCGTCTGACGGGCGTCTGCACGCGCCACCAGCGCAAGGTCTCGCTCGCCATCAAGCAGTCGCGCAACATCGCCCTGCTTGCCTTCGCCGCGCGCTTTTAGAAAGCAGCTTCTAGCCACTAGCTTTTAGCTGTTAGCTAAAGGCTAAAAGCTAGTAGCTAATAGCTCATCCGCTTTTGGCGGACGGAATTTTGGAGATACCCATGGAAGTGATACTCAAGGAAGACGTTAACAAGCTGGGCAATCGCGGCGATGTGGTGAAGGTCGCCGATGGCTATGGGCGCAACTACCTGCTGCCGGAAAAGCTGGCCATCGAGGCGACGGCCAACAACAAGGCGGTGATCGAGCAGATGAAGGGCTCGTCCATCCGCAAGCTGGCCAAGGAGAAGATCGAGGCCGAGGACCTTTCGAAGAAGCTGGAAGCCGTCGAACTCGTGTTCGAGCGCAAGGTGGGCGAAAACGACCACCTGTTCGGCTCGGTGACTTCGGGCGACATCGCGCACCAGCTCGAGGAGAAGGGCTACACCATCGACCGGCGCAAGATTTCGCTCGAGGAGCCACTGAAGACGCTGGGCGAGTTCCACGTGCCGATCAAGCTGCACCGCGAGGTCACCAGCCACTTGAAGGTAACCGTGAAGGGCGAAGACCAGCCGGAGGGCGCGGCCGAAACCGCAGTCTAACCTCCAGCAAAGAAATAACATACGAGAGCGCATTGCCCGCCGGGATTTCTGTGGGGAATGCGCTCTTTTTGTGTCTGCTAACCGACCTATTTTACAGTCACTTGAGAAAATTCATTCCGCAGCGAGATGCAAATCTCTGCATGTTCGCGGTGCAAAAAACTCAACAACCATAACCGTTCGATCCGTTGATGTTTGATTACTCATAGGTTACTAATCCCGGATCTGCTGGCAGAATTTGGTTACCGAATTGCATCTATGAAGTCATCGTTCTTTGCCGATACTCCTGTCCAGTGCACCCTTGGTCTATCGCAAAGTTTCGAGAAGGGATTCAAGATGAAAAAATACATTTTGACCGCCTGTCTTGTGGGTCTCTCCGGATTTGTGTCTGTCGCCCGTGCGGATACGATTGGACCGAGCTGCGGAAGTTGTTTCGGATCGTCCTACACGCTGACCTACAACGCGACCGCTAACCCAGACGCGTTCGATGTTTTCCTGAAAGTGGATGCGACCGGCTATACCGGCACCAGCACCAACCTCCTGAATGCAGTCTCTTTGAAACTTGTACCGGCGACATCGGACTATAGTTCGACTCCATCGCTGATTTCAGCACCATCCACCTTCAGCACGACTACGTCGGGTGGCATCAGTGCAGCCGGTTGCGACGGCAGCGGTGGTGGCTTCTTCTGCTCGCAGAGTAGCGGTCTCGGATTGCAGGTTGCGCACACCGGGGACGTCTATACCTTCGAGTGGTTGGTTACGGTTGTCTCACCTTCGGATCTTTTGACCGGGACCGATGCGGCCTCGATCAAAGCTCTCTACGTCACGAGCGCGGGACAACAGAATGGGATTACCTCGGAAGAAATTAGTCTCACCCAGGCTCCCGTTCCGGAGCCTTCCACCCTGATGCTGCTTGGCACGGGGATCGTTGGAGTTGCGGGGCTGCTTCGGCGGCGCATCGCCGCTGGCGTGAGGGGGAGTTAGGTTTTGACTGGCAGGCGGAGGTAGTGCCGGGACAGCGCAATCTCCGAGAATTGATTCTGGGATGCGCCCCGTTCCGGGTTGATATGCCGGCTAGCCGACAACCGGTCGGCTAGCGAGTGTACAAGCTTGTTCTCTTATTCTATGCAAATGTTTGCACATCTCATCTTTGCTCATGAAGGGCGGCAGGATTATCTGCGCACAAGCCTATTATTTTCATAAAGTTACACGTAAGGAAGACTTACGGAGTCATTGGCGGGAGAATTGCCTGTATACAGGCAAAGGAACCAAATAGCACTACAGCGCTGACATCACGTTTTCAGCGTATTTCTCCCAAAGGACTCCTCCGATGCGCTTTAAGGCCCTTCTCTCCCTCTGTTGTGTTGTACTGCTTGCGTCTGCGGCTGCTGCACGCGCCGATCAGATCGATACTTTTACTTCTGTCTCCGGTAACGGTGAATGCTGCTTCAAGGTCGTACTCGACCAGGTCAGTTCCACCGACATCAAACTCACGGCCAGCCTGCTTAGCCCTGCCACCTACTGGGCGGAGACCGGCGGACCCCACCGTGGTTTTACATTCAATCTGGACGTGACGGGGATTTCGGTTTCGAATATTAACTCCCCCTGGGACTCCGGCGATGTGCATCTCACCTCCACCACCGATCAGTTCGGTTCGTTCACCGACTGGATCGACAACGGCTTTGAGACTGGGACCAACTCACACTACGGAGGCTCGCTGAGCTTCGACATTACGCGTGCGGGCGGGATATCCTTTTCCGACTTCATTCCGAATGCTGTCACCGGCGGATACTATTTCTCAGCAGACTTCCTCGGCCAGGACGGCACTGGTGAAGGCGGCCTGAATGGACCTGGAGTCATCACTGGGAGCCCGACTCCGGAGCCTTCCTCGCTGATGCTCCTGGGTACCGGGATCATTGGGGCGGCAGGGCTGCTTCGGCGGCGCATGAGCGCCGGCGTGAACCGCGGGTAGCAGGGCGAGGTCGAGCTGGACAGCCGCGATAAGGCTGACCCGGCGAAAATGGGAATTGGGCGCATCGCCAGGAGGTTTTAGGGGATGCGCCCACTTGTTATGTTAGCTTTATCGGGCATGGGGCTGCCGGAACCATGGATTGCACCAGTATCGCGGCAAATGTCTGTGGGGGGCAACCCCACGGACGCGGGGACCGTCGAAGGGATTGGTTCCTCGGTTTGTCCCTAGATTTTCCTCTTGGTATGCAAAGTTTTGCGCAAGTTTGGATTCAGGGGTTCCGAAGCGTTTTTCCTGTGGATCGTAAAAGTATTCTTTTGTTATAGTTGACGGACAAGGAAACTCGGCTTGATTGGCAGCAGAAATGCTATAACAGCAGTACTGAATCTCTTCGATGAGCGTTGAGCTTGTACTCGTAGCTGTTGCGACTGTTAACTTATTTTCAAAGGACTCGCACAATGATGCCCTCAAAAAAGATCCTCCTGTTCGCACTATCCGGTCTGGTGCTGCTTGCCTCCGCCTCCTCGGCGCGTGCCGATGAGCTGTTTATTGGCACCTCGGCGGATTTAGGCTTGTGCTGCTTCAATGTGGATCTGCACCAGGTCAGCACCAATGTGATGGCAGTCGAAGTAAAGCTGACGGACGGGGCTCAGTGGTTTGTGGACACCGGCTCGGGGCAGCATCCTGGGTTCGCGTTCAGCCTTTCTGGCGATCCGACCATTTCGATCACAAATATTGATGCCCCATGGACTTTGGCGGACGTGAGCTACTCGCCGGTGACCACGGGCGGACCGAGCGGAGGGACGTTCGACTACTCGATCAGCAATCCGGGCAGCGGTGCCAGTGCTCATAATTCGGGTCCGCTGACGTTCGATATCACCGATACGTCCGGAATCAGCTTCAGTTCGTTTGTCACGAGTTCGGGCAGCGGCGGCGGCAACTACTTCGTGGCCGACATTATGAACGCTGCCGGGGCGACGGGCTTGTCCTTCATCGCCGGTGCGCCGGTCGTGACTCCTGAGCCCTCTTCGCTTCTGCTGCTCGGCACCGGCATCGTTGGGATGGCGGGCTTGCTGCGGCGGCGCATGGGCGCCAGCAAGAACTAAGGTTTAGGCTACACAAGCCAGATTCAGAAGGGCGCACTCACCGTACCCACGGGATGTGCGCCTTTCGTGTTTTGGCGCTGCGCCTCCGCGAAGGCAAGGCTTGTCGGCTGACGGCGATCAGGAGACTGTCGTGGACCGGGTTCGCATTCCGCACACGGGCCGGGGTGAGAAAGCCCTCTGATTCTACTGGCGCAATTCAGCAAGTTCCAGAGCCCCACGCAAATCCCGAGACCGGTCTCGACCAAAGACGGTTCCTCGGTCCTTGCATCGGTGCTCGCCGGCGTGGATGGGAGGGAGGCCTTTGCCTACTCGTACTTGAGGGTTTCGACTGGGTCGAGGCGGGCTGCGCCGTTGGCGGGAACGGTGCCGAAGACCACGCCCACGATCACCGAAGTGGCCAGCGCGATGACGGCGGCCTGCCAGGGTACGGGCAGTTTGTACGGTGTCAGCAACCGCACCGAGAGGGGAATTCCGAGCCCCAGGATGGTGCCGATAACGCCTCCGGAGAGCGAGAGGAAGACGGCCTCGGTGAGGAACTGAAGGCGTATCTCGCGGCGGGTGGCGCCCAGCGCTTTCCGGATGCCGATCTCGCGAATGCGCGCCTGCACGTTGGCCAGCATGCTGTTCATGATGCCGACGCCGCCGACCACCAGGGTGATGGCCGCGGCGACGGTCAGGACGATGGTGAGGATGTTGGCGATGACGCCCATGTCCTTCAGGATCTCGGTGAGCGTCTGGGCGCGGTAGACGCTGTTGGGGCGGTGCCGGCTGGAGATGAGGGCGGTGATCTGTTTGGCTGCGGGCTCGACCATGGAGGCGTTCGCCATCTTGAAGAAGAGTTCCTTCACGTCGTCGGTGCCGGTGAAGTAGCGCGCGACCTCGTAGGGGATAAGCATGGTTTCGTCGCTGATCTCGGACTGGCCGTAGGTGTCGATGCTCTCCTTGAACACGCCGATAATGCTGAGCGGAATGCCGCGGATGGCGATGCTTTGGCCGACCGCAGCCTGCGTGCTGCCGAAGAGTTCAATGGCCAACGGCCGGTTGAGGACGACGACCTTGGCATGTGCGGCGGCATCCTGCTGGTCGAAGAAGCGGCCGGCCAGGACCACCAGGCCGCGCACATCCTTATACTGTGGCGAAACGCCGAGCAGCATGGTGTCCTTGGTGACGCCGCCGCCCAGGCTGATGCGGCCGTGGACCTCGAGCATAGGCGAGTAGGCGACGATGCCGGGAATGGTGTCGTAGACCTCCTGCATGTCCGCGCGGGTCATGTAGTCGGGCGTCGTCGTGTTGTCGGGGCCGATGATGCTGCCGCCGCTGTATTGCATCTCGATCTTGTTGGGACCAAGGCTGGAAATGGTCTCGATGGCGTACTGTCTGCCGGTAAGCCCGACCGTCACCACCAGGATGATCGACGCAGAGCCGATGATCATGCCCAACATGGTGAGCATAAAGCGGGCCTTGCTGGCGCGGAAGCTGTCGACGGCGAGCGAGAAGACCTCGCTGAAGACCATGGTCGTCTTCGCGCTGGCCAGCGTGCTGTCGAACGACTTCGATTCGATCTCCGGCTTGGGAGCGCTGGTGGTCGCCATGGTTCAATCCTAAGGCTATTAGACGCCTTTCAGTATCGCAGCGGTTCAGGCATTCCTGCCAGTTTGCAAGGACTCGACCACGGATAAACACGGATTAGAACGGATTGACCTTTAGAGTTCGAATCCGCGTTCATCCGTGTTTATCCGTGGTCGGCCCTGTCTTAAGGTGTCTCCCATTGGCCTGAGGCGCCGGAGCGGAAGATGGCTTCGAGGACGGCCATGTTTCCGATCGCGTCCTCGACCGGCACGGGCACTTCGGTGTTGTCGAGGATGGCCTTCGAGAAGGCGTCGCCCTGCAGGGTGTACTGGTCGCACGCCGGAAACGTCTCGGTGGTGACGCCGCCGCCGAAGAGGTCTGCGCCCGAATCGAGGAAGAGGCGGGTGGGCCGGTCGGGCGGGGTGTTCACGGGGATTTCCAGCTCGATGCGTCCCTTCGCCCCGAGGAAGTGGAAGCGCTGGTAGGGCACGAGCTGCGTGCTGCAGGTGAAGATCGCCTGGCCGGTGGGGAACTCGAGAATCGCGGAGGTGAGGCGGTCGGTGTGCATCTGCGGATCGCGGTCGATGCTGGCTACGACGCGCGTGGGCTGCTGTGCGAAGGCGAAGCGTGCCGCCTGGATGAGATAGCAGCCGATGTCCATCAGCGCGCCTCCGCCCAGGTCCACGATGTTGCGGATGTTGGCTGGATTGACGTTGTAGTAGCTGAAGTACCCGGTCATCGAACGCAGCTCGCCGATGCGCCCTGTGTCGAGCAGTTCGCGCAGGCGAATCCACTGCGGATGGCTGCGCACCATGAAGGCCTCGCCGATCTTCACGCCGGTTCGCGCGCGCACGGCAAGCAGCGTCTCCGCCTCCGCGACGTTCATGCTGATCGGCTTCTCGCAGAGCACATGCTTGCCCGCTTCGGCCGCCTTGATGGTCCACGGAACGTGCAGGTGGTTGGGCAGCGGATTGTAGATGGCGTCGATGTTGGGGTCGGCGAGCAGCTCTTCGTACGAGCCGTAGGCGGTGGGAATCCCCAGTGCGGACGCGGCCTCCTGCGCCTTCGCGAGATCGCGCGATGCGATGGCGGCGATGGAGGAGTATTGCCCCTGCTGCATGCCGGGGATGACTTTCTTCAATCCGATGTTTGCGGTGCTGAGGACGCCCCAGCGAACTTTCCTAGCCATGGGGGCTAATGATAATGGCTGAGGCAGCGGTAACGCCAAGCGCGTCAACAGGCCCTAGCGTGAAATGAGGAACGAAATCCCGAAAGACGGCGTTGTAGGCAACTTCGTTTGCCCGAGTTTCATACTTGACCACCACCGAATTTCTGACAGGGCTTCAAGGAATCGGCTATGATGGCGGCGCTGGGAAAGTGACTGTGAGGAATCGACTATGAAGAAGCTGCTATTTGCCTGTGCCGCGCTGATCCTGGCATTTGCTCCCGTAACTGCACTGGCCGCCACCGATGTTTCGGGAACCTGGACTGGAGCGATGGGTGGGGACAATGGAGGAATGCAACTCTCCTTCACCTTCAAGCAGGACGGCACCAAGCTGACCGGCTCCGTGCTGACTCCCCAGGGCGGCGATCCCATCGCCATCAGCGACGGCAAGGTTGACGGCGACAAGATCTCGTTCACGGTCGTCATTCAGGGCGGCATGACCATCAGTCACGAGGGCACTCTCAACGCAGCCGGCGACGAGATCAAGCTGACCACGAAATCCGAGGGCGGCGATTTCCCCGGCGGCGAGATAATTCTGAAGCGCGCGAAAGCTCCCCCGGCAACCAACTAGCCTGGCTAACCTGGCCTGAAGTTACGAAACCTGCGCGCGAATCAGCGCCTCGATCCGTGCCCATATCGAGGGATCGTTCTCGATCTCGATGTGCGGCTTCATAAAGGTTCGCGCAAACCACGGAAAGCCGGCGCACGAGACCGGATGGTCCCGATAGCTCGACTCGAAGTTGCCGAGGATGGTCGTCTGCTTCGGATCCATCGCCGCGATCGCCTTGCGGCCATGCAGCAGTCCTTCGCGCTCGTAGAAGTTCACGGCCTCGCGCACATTGGGCGGAATGCTGCGGTCGTCCTCGTTCGACTTGGCCACGCTGTCGACCTGGATGGTCAGCAGTACGGGAATTCCAAGTTCGTTCAGCCTGCGCGCCAGCGTCACTGTCTCCGAGGCTCCCCAGCTATGGCCATAGATGACGATCCGCGCCGCGCTCTTCTCCGCCGCGCTCAGTTGACCATCTCCCTTCTCGTCCAGCAGCGCGAGCACACGTCGCAGCGCGGCTTGCCCGTCGTGGTTGGCAAACACCGCCGCGCGCAGGCCTGAGGGATAGCTGCTCTGCAACTCCCTGGCAAAGATCGCCTCGCGATGAATCAGATTGCCCGCGCTGACATTGCCGCCCATGAACCCGATCACGATGAGTCCGCCCGGCGCCGGAGGATGTTTCTGGGCTGCATCGTCCGCCGGCTGCGCCCGCACGCACGGTGGGAGCGTGGCGGCCAGCAACAACGCAGGCAGAAGGCGGGACATTCGCATCCGATTCTCCAGCACGCACTCCAGCGTGCGTCGCGTACACGACATTACGCCCCATCGCAGACTCTTGGCGAATGGGCAGTTGGCTGCAGGGAGAGACAGGGAACCCAGGAGGGCGAATGCAGACAGGAGAATTCGCACTCGGAGACCTCGTGCGCCGTACGATGCCTCTCTGGAGGGCAGAGGCACTTCCCCAATTGTGCTAATTCTTCCGGCCATATTTTTGGATTCGATTGCATCAAAATGCTCTAGACTCACCTCTGTACGTTCCACCCCAATCTTTCGACCTGATTTTGCAATGCGATACGCGTCTGGAGCAATCAACGGCATGAAGATCATCGTAGCCATCAAGCAGGTGCCCGAACGCGACGCCCAGGTGTCGATCGCGGCGGATGGCAAATGGATCGACGAGAGCGATATCGGCTACACCATCAACGAGCCTGACGCCTACGCGCTGGAAGAAGCGCTGCAACTGAAGGAGAAGAATGGCGGCGAAGTCATCGCCCTGTGTGCTGGGCCCGAGCGCGTCGCCTCTACGTTGCGCGAAGCCCTGGCCAAGGGCGCCGACCGCGCCATCCACATTGCGGCCGAGGACCTGGCCCAGCGCGACACGTTGTCGCTGGCGCGCCTGCTCGCCGACGCCATCCGCGCCGAATCTCCCGACCTGATCCTCACCGGCCTGCAGTCCGACGATCTCGGCCTGGGGCAGACCGGCGTTGTTCTTGCCGAGCTGCTGCAGATCCCGCACGCGACCATCATCATGCAGGTGGAGGCGACTGCCAGCGGCCTGCGGGTGAAGCGCGAACTGGAAGACGGCTGGTTCCAGCACGTGGACATGCCGCTGCCCGCGCTGCTGACGATCCAGTCCGGCGGCAACAAGCTGCGCTACGCCACGCTGATGGGCATCAAGAAGGCGAAGACGAAGCCGACGGCGACTTTCTCGGCCGCGCCGTCGACCAGCGCGCCTGCGATCGAGCTGGCGCGAGTTTACCTGCCGGAGAAGCAGAAGCGCACCGTGATGCTCACCGGCTCGCCCGCGGAGATCGCGGCGCAGCTCGTCGACAAGCTCCAGTCCGAGGTCAGGGTGCTATGAGCGGGGTCCTCGTCGTCGTCGAGCATAAGAATGGGAATGCGGCGCTGAACCGCGTCAGCCTGGAAGCGCTCGCCGCCGGTCAGGCGCTGGCGAAGCGGCTCGGCGCAGGGTGCTCGGCCGCTGTGCTGGGCGAAGGCATCACGCCGCTGGCGGAGGAGCTCCGCGGCAAGCAGCTCGCGAACGTTTACGCGGTCGAGCATCCTTTGCTAGCGCAGTACACGGCCGACGGCTACGTGCATGCGCTCGAACAGGTCGTCACCAAGCTGGCTCCTGCGTACATCGTCTTCCCGCACACCTATCAGGTCCGCGACTTCGCCCCGGCGTTGGCGACGCGCTTTCAGCAGGTGCTTATTTCCGACGTCATCGCGATTCATGACGGCCCGGGCGGGAACCCACTCTTCGTGCGCCAGCTCTTCCAGGGCAAGCTCAGTGCGGACTACCGCCCTGCTGCCACGCCCTGCTTCGTCTCCGTTCAGGCCGGAGCCTTTCGCACCGATTCGCTGGAAGCGGCGGCCGCACCCGCCCCCGTCGAGGCCCTCGCGATCGAACTGACCGCGGCGCAGATCCGCACCACGCCGTCTGCGCCCTTCCGCGAATCGGCGCACACGGTCGATCTTGCGGCCGCGCCGGTGATCGTCTCAGTTGGCCGCGGCATCCGCGAGCAGGAGAACATCCCCCTGGTGCAGGCGCTGGCCGACGCACTCGGCGCGGAGCTCGCCGCCTCGCGTCCCATCTGCGACGCGGGCTGGCTGCCCAT
>OBLU010001265.1_pt1 | contig 23575 bp, 12 predicted proteins | sample 1518681 | NCBI WGS metagenome assembly OBLU01 (sample SAMEA3539304, study PRJEB22396) | soil metagenome | biome: tundra; feature: field; material: soil | place: USA | collected 2010-05 | depth 0.15 m
CGGTGCCGGCCCGCGCGTCCTTGTAGCCGGAGTAATATGGCTCGCCGTTTAATGCCGGCTGGGGGTGCCGGGATCGGAAGATTTGTGTCAGGTACCAGTAGTAGTCGTGTTCCCGCGCATTCCCAATCTGATGAAGATTCACCCATGAGTCCTCACCCCAATTGAGGAACGTGGAAATGGCCGCGTTGGCCGTAAGGAGGTTTCCGAAGGGCGGCGGCCCATACTTCCTCAGTACCATCTGAATTGCATCGGAGAAATCAGCCGTCGGAATTGCCGCGTACGTGGTGTCCAGGTGTATCGGGCTCAAGATGGTGTTGTTGGCGTGATACCTTGCGAAGATGTACTCAATGAACCGCGAATACGAGTCCGGCCACTTATAGAATTTCTTCCAGGACTGACTCGAATCTCTACGCGACACCTCGATAAATGGAATAAAGCCCTGCTCATTCAAGTAATCGATCTTCCGGTCCAGGTAGTCGAAATACTTGGGATTGATGCGATCGACGTCGGCGAAGACGTCTTCGTAACCGGGCACCTTGCCGGGATAGAGAAACGGTCTTCCTCCTTCGTTGTCCATGTTCTTGGCGTTCTTGTCCGTTCCGAACTCCACCCAGGCTCCGCGAACTACGGTTCGTTCCGCGTCGTCCAGAACAATCGAGGCTGGTTTCCCGTCAGTTGCCCAGTTCGGAAACGCCGCAATGATTCCAACAAGGTTGAAGCCCTGGGCTTTGCGATATCGCACGTAGTCCTTGAAGCCGGCCGTCGGCCCGATCGGCCGCTCCTGGTTGTCGTCATACCATCGAAAACAATTCGTTCCGGTTGCCCACCACGTGTCGCCCAGGATCACGAACGGCGTCCCGTCTGCCTGTTCCACACCATGGTGATTGGCGGTCGATCGAAGGAATCCGCGCCTGAGGGTGTTGCTTCGCTTCTCTTCTTCGGTCCAGGCGACCGCAGTGAACGAGCCGCTCTTGCCGCTAAGGCCTTCGTCAGCAGGATCCGAGCCGCTCTTCCACGTCCACTCACCTGGCTCGGTTGCTACCACGCGCACGCGAAATGTACGCTCTCCGTCCCAAAACCCGAAAACGCGTTTCTTGAAGTTGGGGCCCGTCAGTTCGACCCATACGGTAGCCTCGGTGTACGGATTCGAAAACGATCGCGCAGAAGTGAGTGTGATCTCCTGCTTCTCCCAGACATGTACCGGCGCGGCAGCCGGTGCCGTAATCGCTGCCACTGCCGCAGCGAAAACGATCCATCCCGTTTTATGCATGGTGTTCATCAGGTGTCTCCTGTTCACTTCTCACTTCTTTAGAAGAAGCCGCATACCCCAGTCGTCGTCGGAAGGAGGTGCGGGAATACTGACCCAGCCGTTCAGATTTGCCTTGAGTGTTCCATTTCCGACATCCAGCCAGACGCCCCGGCGCGGGTCAAACCACTGCGCGTGATAGCTCGCGCTGGCAATCAGGCCCCGCACGGTGGAATCGGGAGATCCAGGAATACTCGGAATCTCCCCGATACCTGGATACATTCTGGGACGTTCGTTACCACCGTTGAGATGGGCGCCCTTTTCAAAATAGACCAGGAAGAAGTCTTTCTCCTTCGTGGCGGCGGCGTAAGCCCAACCATCGAAGCTGATCACGTCGCGGGTGCGGCTTGGAGTCACCAAATCGAAATTCGGTATCAACTCCTGGTATCGTTGACCCTGGCTAAACACAAATGTCCGCAGGTGCTTCATGTAGGTCGCCGCATCCCAAAGGAATGCATCCCACATCTTCACCGGGAAGCCGGCCTCAATGTCGGCTCCCCAGATCGCTTCTGATCCGTACAGATAACCGCCAAGTCCGCCCGAAAGAAAGCTGCCATACATCGCGGAACGCACGTAGCGTGAATCCACCTCGGTTCCGCCCTCCGCGCCGTGCCCGTTGAACCCGGTTCTCCCCGCGTAATAAGGCTCGCCGTTGAACGCGGGCAGGGGCGGCGTCGCGAAAAATTCTTCGGTCAGAAAATAGTACGAACCGTGTTCGCGAGGAAGGTTGCCGATCTGGTGAAGAGTCAGAAACCTCGAATCCATCCCGGGCTGTTGCCACATGACCAGCGTCGACGGGTCGGTGTTGGTGGTAACCAGGTTCCCAAAGGGTGGCGGACCGCATTTCTTAAATTGTAAGTTGATCGCCGGGAGGAAGTCGTTAGACGGCATTCCGGTCGGATTCAGGTCAAGATGGACAGGGCTCAACATGGTATTGTTGGCCCCATACCGGGCGTACATGTACTGAAGATAGCGGGCATACGAGTCCGGCCATTCGTAGTACTGTTTCCATGCTTCCGTCTGATCGCGCCGCAACGCTTCCATGAACACGACGAAGCCTTGCTCGTTCAGATAGTCGACTTTCCTGTCGACGAACTTGAAAAATGCCGGGTTGATGCGGTTGACATCGGGATAGACGTCTTCGTAGCCCGACACGCGTCCTGGAAACAAAAACGGCCGTCCGCCTTCGTTGTGTTCCTCCTTAGCGGCGGGTCCGGACCCCGGTCCGCAACACTCTACGCCCTTATCGGTCCATGGCCCGCGCACAAATACATCCCGATCCCCTTTCTTAATCAAAATATTTGCGGGCTTGCCGTCGTGAGCCCAGGCTGGGAAGGTGAGCATCATCGCCGCAAGGTTGAACCCCTGTGATTTGCGAAGCCTGATGTAGTCTTTAAGCCCTGCGCCCGGACCAATCGGCCGGGGGGTGTCATCGTCAAACCATGGGAAGTGAAAAGTCCCCAGGGACCACCAGGTGTCGCCCGCAAGGAAGTATGGCGTGCCATCGGCATACTGCAGGGCATGTCCGTTCGGCGTCGCACGAATGAATCCACGCCGGTTGGGGTTCGCTTCCTTTTCGGCGTCGGACCACGCCTCGGCGCGGAAATGGCCGGACTTGCCGCTGAGACCGGGGTCCACCGGATTTGACCCGCTCTTCCAGGTCCACTCGCCCACGGCCGTCGCGAGCACCCGAACCTTGAACGTATCCTCGCCGTCCCAGTACCCATACGCCCGCTTGTTAAAACCAGGGCCCTTGAGGTCCACCCAAACGTCAACCGAGACGTAAGGATTTGAGTAGGTGTGCTGTGCTTTTAGGGTGATTTCCTGTCTCTCCCACACATGCACTGCGGAGCCCGTCGTTGCTCCCGCCTGTGCCCCAGCCGTAAAATTGACCGCGGCGAACAGCAGCGCCGCGACAAGCAGTCTCGAACACCTGTACATATCGACTTTCTCCTCTCAGGAGCGGAGTACGCTCCACGCAAGTACTACACATGGGTTGGCCGCGGTGTGCGGCGCGCCGGTCAGACCGTCACTTTCTGCGGCGCAGGGACGACGACGCCATCCGATGCGCGCACCAGGAACCAAAAACTCGCGGCGCCGGCCAGACAAGCCGCACTGGCGCCTAGAAATGCAAGGGCGAATTCGCCGGTCTGGGCCACAATCCAGCCTGTGAGCGTCGGAGCCACAATGCCGGCCACGTTTCCGCACGCGTTCTGAAATCCCGTCCAACGGCCGGCGGCCTCGGCTCCGGCCAGCGTCTGTGATAGCGACCACAGGTTCGATGCGTAGATCCCGAAACAGAAGCACGTCAGCAAGAGCCCGGCAAGCGCCCATTCGATGCGGGGTATCAACACGGAGGGCATCAGCAGGGCGGTCAGGAGCAGACCGATGGCCAGGAAGTTTCTGCGTACTCTGACGGGGGAACCGCCGCGCGCAATCAGGCGATCCGCCAGAGCGCCGCCGCCAATCGAGGAAACTGCCATCAGCAGATACGGCGCAGCCGCCCAAATCGCCATCGAGTTCAGCGAGAAGTGCCGTTCCTTGACGAGGTACGAAGGCAGCCAGCTCAACAGGAAATACCAAGCGTAGTTGGCGCCGCAAAGCCCACCGCACGTGCCCCACACGGGCCGCCGCCGGAGCAGCGGTCCCCAGCCGCCCTTCTGATTCACGGCCGGTTGATTCTTCGGTGGAGCCATGGCCGGAGCCAGGAACAGCCATGGGATTAGCCAGAGCAGTCCGATGCCGCCGGTCAGCCGGAAAAGCCAGCGCCAGCCCAACCCGGCGACCATCAACCCGCCGCATAGCGTGCCAAAGGCAGGCCCCACCCTGGCGCCCAAATCGATCACCGAGTTTGCCAGCCCGCGGCGGCTCTCGGGAAAGGTGGCGGCCAGGATACGCGAACTGGCGGGGTACGCCACCGATTCCCCAAGTCCCAGCAGTAATCGCAGGATCAGGAGTGTCGCGAAGGACACGACAAGACCGCTGCAAAACGTGGCGAGCGACCATAACAGAAAGCCCGCCGTGTATACCCAACGCACGTCGAAGCGATCCACCAGGGAGCCGGCCCAAATCTGACAGATGGCGTACGTCCAGTAAAAGGCGGAAAGGAGGACCCCCAGCTTGAGTGCCGATAGTCCCAGTTCGGGGCCGAGCACCGGCGCGGCGACCGCGAGATTGCCGCGATGAAAGAAATTGATCGTCATCGCGATCGCCAGCAGGCACACAAGTCCCCACGGATGCCGCACTCGCACAGAGGTCGATATGCTCATGACGTCGGAGTCCCTTGACGTGGTGCAGCCAACGTCAATGCAGCTTGCCGTTCCATTTCGCCGAGTTTGTCGACGCGCCGCCGGAACTCCGGCTCGGTGCTGAACGATGCACCCAGGAAAGAGAGCAGGCACTCCTGAGCAACGTTCGGCCCAACGATCTGCGCGCCCACGCATGCCACATTGACGTCGTCGTGCTCCACGCACTGGTGCGCCGAGTAGATATCGTGGCATACGGACGCGCGAATTCCCGGGATCTTGTTGGCCGCGATACAGGCGCCCACGCCGGTTCCGCAGATCAGAATGCCCAGTTTGGCCCGCCCGTCGCGCACGCGCTGGCACACCAGCCGCGTAATATCCGGAAAGTCCACGGGGTTCGGATCGTACGAGCCGCAATCTTCCACGGTGTGCCCCTGCCCCCTGAGGAATTCGATTAGAGGACCCTTAAGTGGGAATCCTGCGTGGTCGCCGCCAATTGCCAAAGTAAGTACCTTCATAACTTCTCCTTTTGTCTATCGATCCGGAACGGTCAGGTTAGCGAGTCGCGCGCGTCGCCGGACCGGCGTATGTCAAGCGCAACCCCCAATCGTTGTCCCCGGGGAAATCGGGCAATGGTATCACCCCGATTGTGTTCGATTGCAGCCAGCCGCTGCCCGCCTCTATCCAGGTCCCCACGCGCGGATCGAACCAGTCCGCGCGATACGTGCTCCGCGGCCGGATTGCACGAACCTGGCTGCGCGGACAGGCCTTTTCAAAGTAGGCCAGGAAAACATCGCTATCCGGTGTGCCCGCGCAATAGGCCCATCCTTCATACCCAAGTGTGGTGTGCGTCTTATTCGGGGAAATCAGGTCGGGTTTGGGGACCAGGTCCTGATACCGCTTGCCGATGGAAAACGCGAACGTGCGGAGATGCCGCATTTGCGCCGCCGAGCGATATTGAAACACCTCCCACATCTCCGGACGCGGATAGGGCGCAAGAACCGCGCCCCACAAGGCTTCCACCCCGTAGATGTGTCCCGCCAAACCGCCCGATAGAAAACTGCCGTACATGCCGGAGCGGACAAACTGATCGTCCATCTCCGTCCCGCCCTGGGCCTTCCCGTAGATGCCCGGGTAATACGGCTCGCCGTTCAAAGCCGGACGCGGGTGGATCGATTCGAAAATCTGCGTCAGGTACCAGTAAAAATCGTGTTCCCGCGAGTTACCGATCTGGTGCAGGGTGACCCAGGAGTCTTCGCCCCAGTTCAGCAGCGTCGAAGGAGCGGCATTGGCCGAAAGCAACGTGCCAAATGGCGGCGCGCCGAACTTCGCCAGCACCATCGTAATTGCCTGTTGAAAGTCGGAGGCGGGAATGGAACGGCTCTCGGTATCGAAATGGATCGGACTGAAAATCGTATTGTTCGCCTGGTAACGAGTCCAGATGTATTGGATAAACCGTGCGTACGAATCCGGCCAGGAGTAATACTTCTTCCAGCACTGGCTCGAGTCGCGGCGCGAGACTTCGATGAACGGGATAAAACCCTGCTCGTTGAGGTAGTCGATCTTTCGATCGATGGCCTGGAAATACTTCGGATTGATCCGATCGACGTCGGCGTAGACATCTTCGTATCCGGGCACTTTCCCCGGGTATAGAAACGGACGTCCCCCCTCATTGTCCATGCTCCGGGCGCTGTTGGTTCCGAACGCGGGCCACGCTGACCGGACCACCGTCTTATCGGGGTCATCCATGATGATTGTCGCGGGGCGCCCGTCTGTGGCCCAATTCGGAAACGCCGCGATCATGCCGATCACATTAAAACCCTGGCCCTTGCGATAGCGGACGTAGTCCTTGAACCCGGCATCCGGCCCGAGCGGCCGCTCTGCGTTATCGTCACGCCAAAGAAACTGATTGGTTCCGGTGGACCACCACGTATCCCCGAGGATAAAAAATGGCGTGCCGTCTGTCTGCTCCAGGGCATGGTGATTCGAAGTGGCGCGGAGGAAGCCCCGCCGGAGCGGGTTCTTCTGCTTCGCTTCCTCGCTCCAGGCGACCGCCGTGAACGAGCCGCTCTTGCCGGCGAGACCTTTGTCCACCGGGCTGGAACCGCTCTGCCATGTCCAGTTTCCCGGTTCGTTCGCCAGCACGCGAACGCGAAAAGTCCGTTCGCCATCCCAGAAACCGTAAACCCGCTTCTTAAGGTTGGGTCCGCTCAGATCGACCCAGACGGTGACCTCGGTATACGGATTCTGGTACGAATGCGCGGCCGCAAAGGTCAGTTCCTGTTTTTCCCAAACATTGGCCGTGCCCGCGGCGGAGGTCACGGCCAACCAGATCACAGCGAGAGTAAGCCAGGCCATCTTCTTCAGCATCGTGATCCTCCTGCATGAGTACGCCGCCATCTTATGCCCCGCTCCGCGCGGCAACGGAGGTGTCGAGAAAACGGCTTATCTCTTCGCGCCAGGGCAGCGAGGCTTGTGCTCCGCTTTTGCCAACGGAGAGAGCGGCAACGGCATTGGCAAATTCCGCCGCATCGACGGGTTCCTTGCCTTCCGCAAGAGCGATGGCAAAAGCTCCATTGAAGGCATCTCCCGCGGCAGTGGTGTCGATCGCAGCGACGGAAAGGCCCTCGATCCGTTTGAGCATTCCCCGGGTGGCTAGCAGGCAGCCCATAGCGCCGAGCTTCATGACAATAGCGGTCGGGCCAAGCGCCAGCAGTCCGGCGGCGGCTTCCCCGGCTTCGGCGAAGTCGCAGATCTCGCCCGACGGCTTGCCGAGAAGAGCTACGGCCTCCGACTGGTTGGGCGTCAGAAAATCGATGTTGCGCAGCAAGGCTAGGGACAACGGCCGCACCGGCGCGGGATCCAGAATCGTGATTGCACCGTGGGAGCGGGCCCACCCTGCCACGGCCTCGACGGTCTCCATGGGAATTTCGAGTTGCAGCAGAACGTAACCCACGGCGTCCAATTTTTCCAGGCGGGAAAGAGCGGCATCGGGATCGAGGGTCGCGTTTGCCCCGGGAGAGATCACGATCGAGTTTTCTCCGCCGGGCAGAACGTAGATGGAAGCGCATCCCGTCGTGCCTCCGCTAACGCCGACATCACTGGTCTCGACTCCGGCCGTGTTCAGGCTGGCGACCAGTGCCGAACCGAATGGATCGCTGCCCACCTGGCCGATGAATGACACCAGTCCGCCAAGCTTGCCGGCCGCACAGGCCTGGTTTGCTCCCTTGCCGCCCGGGAACAACGCCATGTCTCCACCGGCGATGGTTTCGCCAAGAAGCGGGAGACGGTCCAAGGGTATAACCATATCCATGTTCGCGCTCCCGACGACGACAATCCGCCGCCTATGTTTCATTTCATCCTCCGTCTGCCTTTCCGGCCGGCCCCGGTGAAAATTTTTCTGAATCGGTTCAAAGTAATTATGCATTTCAGAAGAAAAGATGTCAAAATGTTTTTTGGTTGACTGTGCGGCTCCGATCGGGATGCGCCGGGAGAAAGGTCCGTTCAATGGCTACGATTAGGGATGTGGCGAGGCAGGCTGGTGTCTCGGTTGGCACGGTTTCCAATGTCTTATCGGGAGCGGTTCCAGTACGCGCCGCACTTCGCGAGCGCATCTGCGCGGTCATGGAGAAGCTCGATTATCACCCTAACCTCATCGCGCGCAGCCTGAAGGCGGACAAGACAAAGACCTTGGGCATGATCATCTCGGATATTACGAACCCGTTTTTCCCACAGCTTGTCCGCGGCGCGGAAGATTCGGCACTCCAGCACGGTTATGTGCTGATCACCTTCAATACGGACGATCGTATCGAGCGCGAAAGACAGGGTTTGAGCGTGTTGCGTTCGCGGCGCGTAGATGGCCTGCTGCTGGTGGTGGCGGGGCAGGGCACCGATGTGGCCCATATCAGCAACATCATCGCCTCCGGCACACCGATAGTGTGCCTGGATCGCGTGCCTCGCGGCATAGCACTCGATTCGGTTACGGTGGACAACGTCGCCGGAGCGCAGGTCTGCGTGCGCCACTTGATCAGCCAAGGCCACAGGCGCATCGGAATCATCACGGGTTCGCTGAGTTTGCAGACCGCTCGGGAGCGCCTTGAAGGTTATGAGGCGGCCCTGCGCGAAGCATCGATCGAGACGGCCCCTGAGTTGATCGTCGAGGGCGATTTCCGCCAGACGTCCGGGTACCGCATGGCGAAGGGCCTTCTGCTGCAGCACCGGCGCCCCAGTGCGCTGTTTATCTCCAATGGCATGATGACGGTGGGCGCCATGCAGGCCCTGGAAGAGATGGGGCTTAACTGTCCCTCCGACATCGCGATCGCATCCTTCGACGACATTCCTTTTGCGGGGTTTTTCCGGCCGCACCTGACGGCGGTGGCGCAACCCGCGTACCAGATCGGGTTCGAGGGAGCGGAACTTCTGATCGGACGCCTGCACGGCAAAATCACGGCGCGCAAACGGGTAACCATCCGCCTGGAGCCGGAACTCAAGATCCGGGAATCGAGTGGGGGCCGGATCGGATCCGGCGTTCTGAAGCCCGCTTTGGGACGTGCTTAAGCTGCTCCGCGCCTCCGTGTGCTTTCCGGCCGGCGGGAGCTCCCGCTCCGGAAAACAGGATTTCAGAGTAAAATACCTAGATTACTCTTGACATCGGCAACGTGTCGACTTAGGATTGAATCGGTTCAGTCTGCTAATCGGCGGGCGGGGTCCTCGTCGACAACAAGCAGTTGCGCGGTTGTGTGCAAGAACCGGACCGAATGGCGCAGTTGGTGCCGGTTTCCTTTTTTCGAAATTCTGTCTTGTTGCGAACGAACTCGCCGGCACCCTGGGTGGGGTCCCCTGAAGGGCCGAGTCTTTCTCAATTTGGAGTTTACCGAGCAAAAAGGAGAATTTATGCGAGCCAGCATCTCGCGCTTGTGCGTATGTTTTGCTCTGTTCCTCGTGGCCGGTTGGTCGCAGGAATCTCGTGGCACCATTGCCGGAGTCGTTACGGATGCTCAAGGGGCGGTGATCCCGGGAGCCAAGATTACCGTAGTCCAGGTTGGAACCGGGTCCACGGTGAATCTCACGTCCGGGGCTGCCGGAGATTACCTGGTGCCCCGCCTGCTTCCTGGTGAATATTCCATCGCCGTGCAGACGGTAGGGTTCAGAGGGTACAAGCGAGACGGCCTCCAACTCAGCGCAAACCAGATCGTCAGGGTAGACGTGGCCCTTGAGATCGGCGAAGCCACCGAGTCCGTCACGGTTACCGCCGATGCGTCCCTACTGACCACCGCGACGGCGTCGATTGGGCAGCCGATCACTCAGTCGCAACTGGAAGACCTACCGTTGTTCGGACGCGCGGCACTGGCGACGGCGACGCTCTCCATGGGTGTGGTGGGCGGCCCGCCTTTGTGGTTGTCCCGGCCGTTCGACAGCGGAAACTCGGTGACCTATTCGATCGGCGGCGGCCTCATGTCGCAGAATGAGGTCCTGATCGATGGCGGACCGAACATGTCGCAAAACCGCCGCACGGGTTACAATCCGCCGATGGACAGCGTTCAGGAAGTGAAGGTCGAGGTCTTCCAGGCGGATGCGGCCTACGGCGACACCAGCGGCGGGACGCTGAACGTTATTACCAAGGCCGGCTCTAACCAGCTTCACGGCTCGCTGTCATGGTACAACCAAGTCTCCAAACTAGCCGCCAACAATTTCTTTACCACCGGCTCAAGCACCACCAAGGCTGTCACCCTTTGGAATCAATGGGGCGTATACGCCAGCGGTCCGGTCGTGATCCCGAAGGTGTTCAACCATAAGGACCGGGTTTTCTGGTCCTTCGCTTACGAGGGCGTCAAGCACACTATCCCACAGCCGTTTACCTTGACGGTACCCACCACGGCCATGAAAGGCGGCGACTTCTCCGCCTTGCTCAAACTCGGCACGAATTACACGGTCTACGATCCCGCAACGGCCGTGGCCCAGGGCACCCGCCGCCAACGCCAGCCGTTCCCTGGCAATATCATTCCGACGTCGCGCTTCAACCAAGTTGCCCAGAATTACCTGCAATACTATCCGGCGCCGAACCAGGCGGGCCTGGCTGACGGTGAAAACAACTTTCTGGCCGGCACGCGGCGGCACGACGATTATTTCACGGTAATGCCCCGCTTCGATTTCAACCTATCCGATAAGCACAAGTTCTTCTGGCGGTATTACAACGCGCACCGCACCGAGTACATCCGTAAATACTTCGATAACATTGCCACCGGAGAGATGCGGCCCCGTAATACCGCGGGATCCACGTTCGACGACGTTTACACCTTCAACGGCACCACAGTCTTGAACGTGCGCGCCAACTGGAACCGGTTCTGGGATGCCGAGCACCGGCAGAGCGACGGGTTCAAGATGACCACGCTCGGCTTCCCGGCCTCGCTCCAGGCGGCCGCGCAGATGGCCGTTATGCCGCCAGTCCAATTCGGCGATACGACGGTGCCTATCGGCGCCACCAGCGCGTCCTTCACCATCTCCGAGCCGGCCACCGGCAATCCTGGCAGCGGCTTTGTCGTCCCGTTTGATACCTGGCAGCTCTTCGGAACGTTGACCAAAGTGCAGGGCTCGCATTCTCTCAAGTATGGCGCCGAGGCGCGGCTTGCCCGCGAAAGCTCCTACAACGCCAACCTGCCGTTCAACGGAACCAGCGGCTACCCCGCCGGTAACTACGTCTTCGGCACGGGCTGGACGAATGGGCCGCTGGATAACGCTTCAGCCGCCCCGAACGGCCAGGATTTTGCGTCGTTTCTACTCGGCCTGCCCACCAGCGGCGAGTTCGATAATTACGGCGGGCGCAGGAACCAGGCTTATTACATCGCGGTTTTCATCCAGGACGACTGGCGCATCAGCCGGCGCCTCACCCTCAACCTCGGTCTGCGGTACGAAAAGGAAACCCCCACCACCGAGCAATACAACCGCACCCTGGTGGGCTTCGATCACGCCACGGCGAATGCGATTACGGCGGCGGCAAAGGCTGCCTATGCGGCGAACCCGACTGCGCTCCTGCCGGTCTCCGCGTTTAATCCGGTCGGGGGGCCGATTTATGCGAATGCGCAGAACCGCGAGGTTTACCACACGGACAGCACCGGCTTCAGCCCGCGTTTTGGCTTTGCCTATACGCCTGCGATCACCGGGGACAAGACGGTGATTCGCGGCGGCTTCGGGATCTTCTTCGCACCCTACAACACTACCGGCGTACAACAGCCTGGTTTCACCCAGGTAACGCCATTCGTAGGGACGCAGGACGGCTATCTGACGAACTACGCAAACCTGAGCAATCCGTTCCCTGGCGGACTACTTGCTCCGGTATCGGGCACGGCCGGGCTCGGAATCAACACCTTCCTTGGCCAGACTCTCAGCTTCACCAATCCTCAACTCCAACTGCCGTACAACCTGCGTTGGACGATGACCGTTCAGCAGCAATTGCAGCAGGACCTGATGCTGGAAGTCGGCTACATCGGCAGCCACTCGGTGCACTTGCCGGAGAACCTCGACGCGAACCCCATTCCAGACTCGTTTTTGAGCACTTCGCCGGTGCGCGACCAGGCAACCATCAACGCGCTGACGGCGAACGTTGCCAACCCGTTCCAGGGCCTGCTGCCTGGCACCACCTTGAACGGCAGTACGATTGCGGTGCAGCAATTGCTGAAGCCGTTTCCACAGTTGACTGGATTGACCCAGAATCTGGTAAACGCAGGCTACTCCTACTTTGAGTCACTCGACGTCCAGTTGCGCAAGCGGATGTCGCATGGGCTGAATTTCCTGACCAGTTTCAGCCTTTCGAAAAATATGGAAGCAGTCAGTAAGCTGAACCCCGGCGATGCGCAATTGGCCAAGAAGATCGCGAGCGCAGACCGTCCGTACCGGTTCGTTCTCAGCGGAAGCTACGATTTGCCGTTCGGCAAAGGCAAGGCTGTAGCACCCAACGGCCGGTTTCTGAATGGACTGGTGAGCGGGTGGGTGCTCAGCAGCGTCTTCATGTGGCAAGGCGGCGCAGCGCTCAGTTGGGGAAACGTCATCTATTACGGCGGTCCGCTGAACTACGATGCGCACGCGGTCAACGGGGCGTTCGACACCACCCAGTTCAACAGGGTCTCATCGCAGCAGCTTTCCTCCAACCTCCGAACCTTCCCCCTGGCGTTCTCGAACCTCCGGGCGGATGCCATTAAGAACCTCGATGTGTCCGTGAGCAAGAACATTCCGCTGAAGGAGCGGGTGAAATTGGAGTTCACGGCGCAGGCATCCAACGTATTGAACCGCCCGCAGTTCGGCGGTCCCACTACGAGTCCGACTTCAGCCAGCTTCGGCCTGATGACTAGCACGGCGAATGCCCCAAGGGTGATCCAGACGGGCCTTCGCCTGTCGTGGTAGATAGTGGCAGGCATTTTCGACCAGACGGATGCCGGATTTTGAATCCGGCAACCGGGAAACAAGACATCGAGAGGACTCAATGAAGAAAACGACACAGAACTTAGCGTGGTGGTGCTCGCTGATGGTGGCCGGTCTCGCCGGAACCGCACTGGCGGCGGCCCCGATCCATGTATGGGAAAAACAGGAAGTGACCCTCAAGGCGGCAGGTTCGTACAAGAACGCCTATACCGATGTCACCGTCTGGGTGGATCTGGCAGGCCCGAACTTCAGCAAGCGCGTGTACGGATTCTGGGACGGCGAGCAGGTTTTCCGCGTTCGCGTGGTTGCAACAGAGCCCGGGACCTGGACCTGGAAGAGCGGCTCCAGCCCGGCGGACGAGGGCCTCGCCGGTAAGAGCGGCTCGTTCACTGCAATCGCCTGGACCGAAGATGAGAAGCAGCAGAACGCCCTCCGCCGCGGCTTTCTACGGCCGACCGGGAACCACCACGCCATCGAATCGGCGGATGGCACTCCCTTCCTGATCATCGGCGACACCTGGTGGTCCACCGGCACCAATTGCTTCCGCTGGTACGACGACGACCAGGAACGCCCGCTGGGTCCGACCGCCGGCCTCAAGGACTACGTCCGCTACCGCAAAGCCCAAGGCTACAACCTGGTTGGGATCATTGCGGCTTTTCCAAACTGGCGGAACGACGGCAAGCCCGCGGCAATCACCATGGACGATCCCGAGAAGACCGTCATCCGGCAGGCCTGGCTCGAATTCGGCACCACCAGCGCCAAGAACATGGAGAACGAAGGCGGCCAGCCTTTCCTCTATCCCGGAAAAGTGCCGGGATATGAAGACGTATTCGCCGACGTGGACCGCGTCAATCCGAAATACTTCCAGTACATCGACCGCAAGATCGACTACCTGAACTCGCAAGGCTTTGTCGCCTTTATCGAGACGACCCGTAGAGACTCCAGCCAGGCCTGGAAGAAATTCTATTCGTATACCGAGTCTTATGCGCGCTTCATCGAATACGTGTTTGCCCGTTATCACGCCAACAACACGGTGCTGAGCCCGATTCATTTCGATACCGCGCACGGCTCCATCCCGACAACCGAGTTTCAGAAGCCGATTGCCAGAATGCTGGAGAAATACGGCCCCCCGCCGTTCGGCAACCTGCTTTCGACCAATCCCGCCACGTCCACCCTGGAGAACTGGGGCGATGGCTCCTGGATCGGACTCCACCAGATCGGTAATGCGCGCGAGCATGATTTCTACTGGTATCTCACCGAGATCTTCAACGCCGTGCATCCGCAGCCGGCGCTCAACGGAGAACCGTATTACGCCGGGTACAACGATGCCCGCGGCCGTCCGGGCGGCGGCTATCGATACGGCGCGGTGGGCGGAACCGAGAAGGACGACCAGTACGTACGCTCGGGGATTTACGGCAGCTTCCTTTCGGGAGGCTTCGCGGGGCACATCTACGGGTCCGAGGCCATCTGGGGCGCCGACGTCCAACCGGCGGCACCGGTCAAGATGTGGGACGCGTTTCAGTGGAATTCGGCTTCCCAGATGAAGCACCTGAAGACCTTCGCATTTTCCATCGGCAAGCGCTATCAGGACTTGATCCCCAACGCCGATGTGGTATCACCCAACAGGACGCAGACGATTCACGGGTACGAAGGCTGGGCCTATTCCGCCAACACGCGCGAGAAAGACATCTTCCTCGTGTACTTTGAAAAAGGCTGTCCCCGCAGCCAGGTTCGCGCGTTGCGCCCGCTGAGCACGTACCGGGCGCAATGGTTCGATCCGCGGTCGGGCACGTGGCTGGACGCCGGCACCGGCTGGGTTCAGTCGAACGCGAACGGCGGGGTCACCCCGTTACCCGAATTCCCTGCAGACAACGACTGGGGATTGCGCTTGATTTACGCAGGTTCAGCGCCGTACTCGATCCCCGTTGACTCGATGGCCATCGCCCACTCCGCCCGGTAGTGTGGCGCGCGCGGCGTCCGGTACGAAGATCCGGCGGGCCTTTCCCGCCGGTGGTGCGGACGTTTTTTGGAGTAAGGACGGAACTGTCCGATTAGAAAGGAATGAACCAATGAAGAGAATCGTGTTGTTTGGGATCGCCGCCGCAATGGCCTGGGGGCAAGCGGCAGCTCCGGCGCCGCCGTTCTCGCGTGAGAACCTGAAAGTGCATCAGTACACCACGGACGAAGACGCGCGCATTCTCAAGTTGTACGAGGGGATTCGCACGATCGATATTATTGACGCCCTGGATGTAGTGGGCCTTCCGGAGATCACCCTGATGGACCGGAACATCATGCCGATGTGGCGCGACGAGCAGAAATTCGCGCACCGCATCCAAGGCGTGGCGGTCACCCTCCGCGTCGTACCTGCCCAGGTGTCGTCTCCCAAGTTCGCCTCTCATGCCGCCGAGCGTACGTGGGAAGCCGGGGGTTGGGCTCCGCCGGCCGAGATGCAAGTGGAAGGCCCACCAAGGGCCGCCAACGGCTATAGCGCCTTCGTTCACGAGGGCACCATTCTGGTTGTGGATAACCAGGCCCGCGATAACGGCATCTTCGGCTCGAACAATTCGCTGGCGATGGTGGGCCGCGGACTGCGCGGCATCGTAGGCAACCAGGCCTGCCGCGACAACGACGAAATGATTCTCACCCGGATCCCGTGCTACCAGGATCCGCTGCAAGCGCCGCGGGGCATTAACCAGGGCAGAATGTGGATCGAGTCTTACAACCAGCCGGTCACCGTGGGGCATGTGCTGGTAATGCCCGGCGACATCATCGCAGCCGATACCGACGGCGTGGCGGTTGTGCCGCGCGCGAAGGCCGAGCAGGTGGCGAAAATCGCCCGCTGGATCTACGAAGACGACGAAATCAAGCGCGGAAAGATATACGACACGATCAACAGGCCGCGCGACTGGACGGTCCAGGGACATACGACGCCTCCTCCTGCCACTGACACGCCAATCGATCCGAATCCCGTCTGGAATAAGCTGAAGCAGTAAGTTCCGCCCGCGTGTAAGACGATGTAACGTAGCGCAGCCGTTTCACGGGGCCGCCGCGATGGTGGGCCGTCGTAGAAAGGCTGCGCTACTCTCCGTTAGTGGGCCCCTCCCAACCGCACCAGCATTTCCCGTGCCTGTGTCATTTCCGGTTTTATCCGCAGCGCGGTTTGAAACTCGGATATCGCGTCCGGCAATCGTCCCGGAACTTTCAGCAACGTATTGCCGAAATTGTAGTGCATTTCCGCTGAGTCTGGTCTGATCCGCAAAGCGGCCTCATAATGGGCGATAGCTTCCGGCAGACGCCCCTGGATTTTCGATAGAGCGGCTGCCAGATTATTGTGGGCGTCGGCATAGTCGGGGCGGGCTCGCAGGGCCGCTTCATAGTGCGGAATCGCCTCCGGCAAGCGGCCCGGGATCCTGGACAGGGCGTTTCCGAGATTGTTCTGTGCGTCGGGGTAATCGGGCCGGAGCCGCAGTGCCGCCTCATAGTGCGTGATCGCCTCCGGAAGGCTCCCTGGACTCCTCGACAAAGCGAGCCCCAGGTTGTACTGCGCGTCCGAGAGATCGGGTTTGATGCGCAGCGCCGCTTCAAAGTGAACGATGGCTTCGTTCAGACCGCCAGGTACGCCAATCAACTCGCCTCCCAGATTGTTGTGCGCGAGCCAGGACGCGGGATTTCGCGCCAATGTTTCCCGGTAGAGCGTCTGGCTGTCGCGGTAGGTGGCGGCCTGGCGCCATGTCAGCGTGCCCAGAACTGCCACCAGCAGACCCGCCGATGCCAGGCCAACCCCACGGTGAACGACCGGAATTCGGCGGCTTGCGAGCACCAATCCCGCTGCCAATGGAACGATAATTCCCAGGCTTGCCAGGTATTGAAAGTGGTCGCCAACATAGGAATTGACGAACGGGTAAACGTTCAAAAATCCCAACGCCGGAAACAGCGTACCGGCGAAGAACAAGAAACCGGCCGGCGGACCGCGCCACCGCCGGCTCAGGAGCAGCAGTCCCACGCCCAGCGCAACGACGCCTAGCGGATACAGGTATTGCCACCACGCGCACGAATTCACAGTCCAGCGGGGATACACGAACATCAGGTCCGTGGGCCACACGAGTTTGCCCAGGTAAAACCAGATCGCCCGGCCCGCGATCAGGCAGCGTTCGACGAGCGTCAGAGCAAATTCCGCGCCCTCGGCTCCAATGAACCTCCGCTCGACCCATGCGCTGAAGAGCCCGCCGCTCGCGCCGAGTGCAAACCAGGGAAGCAGCGGAAGCACGTCGCTCCTCCCACGAAGCCGGCCGCGTATCCACCAGAAAATGACTAGCAGGGCGGCCGGCAGGGTCGCCGCCACAGTCTTGCTCAACAGCGCCAGCACGAAGAGCCCCAGAGCCACGAAGTACTGCGGTCGCAGCCGCGTCCGGTCAAATCGCAGATAGGCGAGCGCCGAGCCTAGGTAGAGCACAGTCGAAAGCGTGTTCTTCTGTTCGGAGATCCACGCCACCGACTCCACCGAGACCGGGTGTAAGGCAAAAACGAAAGCCGCGAGCCACGCTCCCGGCAGCGAGAGCCGCCGCAGAATCAGGACGATCAGACAACCCGCCACCGCGTGCAGCACGAGGTTCGTAAGGTGGTAGCCAAGAACCGCATCGCCCCAGAGCCTGTGCTCGGCCCAGAACGCGCTATGCAGCAGCGGGTAATACTGCTGGGTCGCACCCAAATCAAACCAAATACGCCACAGACCGTGGAGAGACCGCAATTCCGGCCTAGTCACATGGTTGTTATCGTCCCAGACGAATCCCCCATTGAGGGCTGGCAGATAAGCGATCACGATCACGCAGAAAAGGAACGCCGCCGCCGCAATGTCCCGAAGGCCAAATGTCCCGGGGTTTGCGCGCGTAGGCGTAGGGGCGCTTGCCACAGCTTTCTTCGTTCGCTTCTTCACCGCAGGCCCATTCCCCAATCCCGAAACAATAACCTTAGCAATTCTGCGAGGCGCCAGTTCCAGTGGGCGTCGCCCCTCACACTGCGACCTTACTTGGAACGGTCCCACACTTAGCGTCTCGCCTCTTAGGGAATTGGTTATCGTGGTTCCCCACAAACCTCGAGAGGGCACCCAAAGTATCGACCCGCAGACATTGAGCCAGCGACCTGGCCCGATATTCGTGGGCGAGGCACTTGTCTCGTCTGTGCCTCGTTTGGATCGACTGATTTGCAGAATGCTGATTCGGCGAGGTGTTGCAAATTCAGGAATTCGCAACAGCAACGCGCAAGTGATTTAGATCCAACAAACGCATGGATTCCCAAGCTGGACGTCGCCGGCTTGGGTTGTGGAACATGTAGACTGACTGGTGGTCAGCCGGCAATTCTGCATACGCCTATGGAATCCGGTTTTCGCCAAAGGCGTTATGCGCTGACTGTGTGCCGAGCGAATGGCGTCGAACGGAGATCTTTATGCTCGAGCGAATGTTGGATGAACTTGGGTTCGGCGCACGCAACTGTGTACACGAACCTCGTCGGACCCACGCAGGGCCCAACAAAACGCAGCGGGTCTCAAGTTCGGCGACTAATGCAGCGACTCGGTGGCTAGGATACAAGCACGGAGCACAAACCTCGGCTACACCGAATTTCCGAGAAGGCCAGGGGCTTCCCACCCTTATTACCAGGAACTGCACCCGTCTGATACGGCATCACCAACGCGGACGTAGATGTCGAATCGATTGTTTCGATGCCGCCTCAGGGGAATCGATGATCGCGCGTGGAGCGCCTACGTTCGTTGTGTGCTGGTCTTCGCAACCAGCACCGAGCAGGACGCGTGGGTCACCACACTCTGGGACACGCTACCGACGAAAAACGTTTCCAGACGGGACTTGTCGCACGAACCCACCACGATCAGGTCTGCCCCCCATTCCTTCGCATAGTCGGCGATCATACTCTTGGGGTCGCCTTCCGGGCTGGCACCATCGGCGTGGAACCCCCGGCTGTGCAGGTGGGCGACGGCGCTGGCCACGGCATTCGCGGCAACGTTGTCCGCCGCATGCTGGACATCCGAGACGTCCCGAGCACGTTCGAGCAGTTGGACCACCGGCGGGTGAACGTTTTCGGCGATCGTAAGCACGCGGAATTCAGTTCCCTCCGGCCAGGGAATTGAGGCTGCTGCCGCTACCGGGTCGGAGGACCCATCGTTACTTCCGCTGACGGCGATCAGAATGCGCATATCTACCTTGGAGTCTAACAGCACCTGCCACACCACGACCCCATGTTTTCACTCAGGGAAGTATGGGCCAGCACCATCGTTCTCAAAAGCGTTTCGGAAGCCCATCTGTGGAGAAGGCAACGCCGTGAATCTACAGCGAATCACCGACCCGCGTCCGCAGGTCCCGCGCACCGGCGACCACGCTATTCGACCGCATGGCGATCCGCCCGGGCCCGTCCATTCATGAGATTGTCAAATTCCCCATGTTCCAAAACCGGAATTTGCCGTGGTCACTTGGCGGGGGCGGAGCCGGCAGCCGGGTTGTATTTCGGATTGTCCGGATTTTGCGGCTGGTCGATGGGTTCCACGCGGGGCACCGGCCTGGCGCTCTCTACCCAGGCGGTGTACGCCAAGTCCCGCAGGAATGCCGCGCCAGCCCCCAGGCGTTTGCACGTCAACTCCCGCGCTTCCGCATCGTCCTTTTTCGCGAATGCGCCGCGGAGATCTAGGCGGTAGACCTCTTCCGTGAAGTTGCGGGCCTCGATCGAATGGTCCAGCACAGATCTCCAGACGTCGTCCAGGAGTCGGGGTTCTTTAGGCACGTACCGCAGCACGTCCTCCTCGGTCACGCCGATGAGATCCACGTACGCGCTTTCGAACCGGCCGTGAATATTGGGGTCGCGCGTGTACCCTTTTGGATCTGCTCCAGACCAGCCGTCGTGATGGATGGAGTTGTGAAGTGGCTGGGCGGCGTCCGCCACGTAATGCCCGACCCAGCCCATGTAAAACGCGATGTCGCTGGTCAGCATCTGCTTTACCTGGGCCGGATCGCGGAAGAGGGGCGAGATGCTTGCGTAGATTGTCCCGAGATTGGCGCGGCCGGACTCTTGCGGATTCGATAGGGCGCGATACAATCGCATGCCCGCCTTGATCCGTTCGTAACCCTCCACGATTGAGTAAGCCTGCAGTCCGGTGTACCGGATGTTCAGCAGTTTGGCACGCTCGCGATCCTTGGATTTTGTCTTCAGATACTCGTCGTAGACGCGGAGGATGAATTCGGTGCGGGAGTGCGGGGGTTCGGGGATAAAGTCGAAGCCCTCGGTGTACCAGCCATGGTTTGCGTCCTCCGAGATGCGCAGATAGGGCTCGGAGGGACTGCGCCAAGTGTCCGGAATAGTTCCAAGGTGCCCGATGTATGCCTTTTGTGCCCGCAGGAAAGCGGGCCCATTTTGTGGAACGCCCTCAACGGCAGCAAGGTTGGCGATGGTGTGGCCGCGAGCGCCCCATGCCGCCAGATGCTGTGTCTCAAGCAAGGACACACAAACTGCAATGATGATCGTTGACTTCAAGATTGACCTCCGCAAGCGATGACCTCGCCTACCAGTAGAGTTTCAAGCCCAATTGAATGCTCCGGCCGGGCAGCGCCGAGGTGATGACGCCGAAAGTGGAGTTCCCGGCTCCCCCGTCCGGCGGGTTGTAGTTGACGTGGTTGAACAGGTTGAACAGGTCGCCGCGGAACTGAAAATGGCGCTGCTCGGAGATGGCGAAATTCTTGGAGAAGGTGGTGTCCCACGACTGCAATCCCGGGCCCCAGATGGTGTCGCGTCCCACCGTGCCAAACGGGCCGGCCGCGGGAGCGAACGCCTTCACGTTGAACCATGCGCCAGCCGAGGGATTGGCAAGAGCCGGATCGACGCCGGGAACCAGATCGGCCCGTTGCGCGCGATAGCCGCCGATCTGGCACGAGGAGCACGACGCGCTCGTAATGGTGAGCGGCAGGCCGGAGCGCCAGGTCCAGATCCCTGCCATCTGCCAGCCGCCGGCGAGATTCTGCACCGGACGCGAGGGACTGGTCATGAACTGGCGGCCCCGCCCGAAGGGCAGTTCATAGACGAAGCTCAACGTAGAACTGAACTTCACGACGTTGGCGCTCAGTCCTTTCTCGCTCTTGTAGTCGTATGCGTTCTGCGGATAGATGTTTCCGTTGACGTCGTTCCAGGCAGCGGCGTTGTCGGTGCCTCGCCCCCACGCAAAGGAATGGAGGAAGCTGAGTCCCTCGCCAAATCGCTTGTCCAGGCGAGTCTGGAACGCGTTGTAGAAGCTGCTCCCGCCGGCATCCATGTACTCGATATCCGCGTATGTTGGGAACGGCCGGCGAGCCTGCAGGGTGGCCGCGCCGCCCGCGGTCAAGGCCTGGTTGCCATTCCAGAAGCGCGTCAGATGCAAGCCGCGATTCCCCACGTACCCGGCTTGAAACAGAACGTCCTTGGGAAGTTCGTACTGCACGGTCAGATTGAACTGCTCCACGAAGCCATCGCGTAAGTTCGGATCGTTGGCGCGCAACCCCTGGTCGGTAGTCAGCGCAGTCTCGAAGAAATTCGCCGGGGGCCCGCTGTCGAGCGTGATGGGAGTCGCGCTGCCCGGAATGATGCGTGTGAGATCGTGGACGAAAGGCGGATTTTCGCCCAGCAGACCTTCGCGCCCCTGGCGATTGGTCATGTTGTAGAACATGCCGTAACCAGCGCGAACCACGAGTTTGGGCATAGCCGTCCAGGCCAGCCCGATACGCGGCGAGAAATCGTCGCGCTTGGGATGCACCAAGGCGCGGCTGTAGGCGCTTCCGTCCGCGGCGAAGACCAACTGGCCGGTATTAAGGTTGAAGTTGGCAAGGTGATTGTTCTTCTCCACGATGGGCGTACTGTACTCGTAGCGCAGACCGAGATTTAAAGTGAGGTTGCGCCGGATCCGGTAGTCGTCCTGGAAGAACCCGGACATCAGCCATTTTCGGTTGTAGATTTCGCTGTACGAAGTCTGGGTATAGGCGTAGGGATGGCCAAGTAGGAAGTCGGCCCAGGGATTGCCCGTAAGCCCGGCGGTCGATCCGGGAGTGGTCTGGGCGAAGGTAAAGGTGCCGCGCAACGAGGAGACGTCGAGAATCGCGTTCTGGATGAACTGCTGTTCCCACCCGAATCGGATGCCGTGCGCACCGCGCTGCATGGATAACGTGGCGCTGCCAATGTAGACGTTGGGGATTTGGAACTGTGGCTGTGACGTCGTGCTGCCGAACGCGCTCATTCCGCCGATGCTGAATTTCGGCCAACCGGCGTTCAGGTTGGGACCGGCCGGCATGTTTGGAATGCCGAGGAGTTGGGTAGAACTAGGCGAGCCGAAGTTGGGCGGGAACACGTTGCCGGACATCCGCGTGTAGGCAGTCCGGAGTTCGAGCAGTGTGCTAGGGCTGAGGGTCACAGTGTTGCCTACTACGGCGTTTTGCCCACGGATAGGGCTCGTGCCAAACTGATCGTTATTGGACCCCTCCGCGTACCCTTGGAAAGGCGCCGGTCGGAAAATGCTGACGTCCGAGATGCTGTAACGGCCGAACAGACGCCATCGCGGGCTCATGTACTGGTCGATGCGGGCGTCGCCCTTGTCGGCGCGAGTGGTGTTACCCACTGTGTTGATGTAAGTCCCGGCAATCGGAATCAGCGGCGTGGGCGTCGGCTTCGGAAACATTGGATAGGCCAGGATGCGCGTGGAGACCGCGCTCCACCGGCTGACTGGGATGACGTTGTTGGGGAACGGTGCACCACTGGTGGGATCAACGGGAATCACCTTCAGCGCCGTCGACAACTGCGGCGAGATGTGCGAGAAATCGCCGCCTTGGAGATCGGGCGTCGGGACAGAGCCCTGATAGTTCACTCCCTGAACGTCGCGCTCGCCTTCGTAGTTGATGAAGAAGAACGTCTTATCCTTGAGGATCGGGCCGCCCACGTTGCTGCCGAACTGATTGAATCGTAGCTCGGGCTTAACACCACCCAGCGTCGGTGTCCAGCCGTGGGCGTCCATATCATTGTTACGGAAGAATTCCCAGCTTGCCCCATGATACGCGTTGGTGCCGCCTTTGATGGTAACGTTGATTACGGCGCCGGCGCTGCGGCCGTACTCGGCTGAGTAGGAGTTGGTGAGTACCTGGAACTCTTCCAGCGCATCCACTGACGGACGTACGACATCGGCCCGCTCGCCGCGATAACTCGTCGCGTTCGAGTTGTTGTCCACGCCGTCTAATAAGTAGTTGTTCTGAAGCGTGCGGTTGCCGTTTACGCTAATGGCGCCACCCAGGCGCTGGGCTGGGTTGTAAGTGGTGCCAGGCACGAGTAATACGAGCTGTGTGTAGTCGCGCTGATTGAGCGGCAGTTCACGCACCATGGTCCCTTGAACGACCTGGCCCAGCGAACTGGTGTCGGTTTCGAGGGCGTTTGTGGAGGCGTTCACTTCCACCTGTTCGGTGACCTGACCGGTATCGAGCTGAACATCGATGCGCAGGTGGTCGCCAGTGCGCAGGGTAAGGATCTCTGTCTTCGCGCTGCGGAAGCCCACCTGCTCTGTTCGCACCGCATATTGACCGGCGCGCAGGCCGGGAAACGA
>OBLU010001266.1_pt1 | contig 23558 bp, 20 predicted proteins | sample 1518681 | NCBI WGS metagenome assembly OBLU01 (sample SAMEA3539304, study PRJEB22396) | soil metagenome | biome: tundra; feature: field; material: soil | place: USA | collected 2010-05 | depth 0.15 m
CCGCGAGGAGGACTTTGAGATGTCGACCGCAGCGAGATTAAGGTCGTTCCTGTATCTGAACGTGATCTCTCGGCTCTTTCCGCCTGGAACAAGCAGCTTCAGACGAACCTGGGTTCCTACTCGTTCGTAGGCATAGGGTTGGCCATCGACCAGCACGTCCATAGGGAGCGCGAAGTCTTCTTCCTTCTCGATGAAGAACGTCGATTCGCGCTTTTGGGTGTTCTCCAGGTGAGTTGAGCCGGTGTACAACCGGACGTCGTAGGCCCCATCGTCACGAAGCTTTGTCAAATACAGATGCTGCGCTATGTGGCCCAGGCTCCGCCATTGCACATCTGGTTGAAGTTCGGTCACCGTGTCAGCAGTCCTGTTAAACGAATCGATTCCAGCGGCGAAGAAACCCTGGTGAACGTAGAACAGCATCGGATTCCCTATAAACGCGTCGATAGCGAGTTGAGACTCCGGTATGGGCACTTCTGCGGAGTATCGCCGCAGGCTCGGAAAGTTCGCAAACGCTTGGGTCACGGCTCTCAAAGCAAATTCCTCATCCGGCGGAGCACTGGCATCCGAGGGCACGTTGAGGGAGTTGGCTGTCGCCAGGAAGTTGTAGCGTTTCAGAGCTGCCAGAGTTGATTCGGGGGAGATGGAATGTGGGAAAACCATCACTGGAGAATATGGGATGTGAGTGAGCTCGCTAAATCTCTCCATTCTGGCGAGCGCCTGTCTGATGTCGTCCACCTGCTTATTCAAAGGATGCGTCTTGTAAAGCCCAAACTCCTGGTGATCGTGATTGTTCCCGTGAACGGTAATTGAGAACCTGTCCGGGTGCGTGCGAAACAGGGAAATCATGGCCGGCTCGCTGCGGTCGAAATTCCAAGGAACGAACGCAACTGTCACGTGGAAGTTGTGCCCTTGAGCTTCCCGCAACAACTTTACGTAGTCTACATACCCATATCGCTCGCGTAACCACGCATCGTCAATGGTTAGATTGGCGTAGCTCGCCGGGCTGTGCCACGCCCTTAGCCCGGCTGCGTAACGCAGAAACATCAACTGCGGCGCCAAAGTGGCGAATACGGCCTGTTCACGAAAGGGGTCCGGCGAGACCGGAATATCGTCAGCGCGGGTCTCCGTTGCGAAGAACAACACCTGGTTGCCGAGCGCAACGTTGGCAAACACAGGCAGTTCCACGCTGTCTAACTTCGCCGCCATCAACAACTGCACGCCGTGCCGTGCGTCCATTATCATGTAGCGGATGTCTGTTTGGTTCAGCGGGAACCTATGGCTGCTAAGCTGCCGGGTGATATCGGTGACGCTCGAAACTGTGTACGAGCCCCGACCTTGCGCGATCGCCGATGTCTTGCAGCCCGCAATCGCGCCAGCCGACCATTGCCTGAGCACGGCCGAATCGGTTTGTTCCGTAACCCCCACAATCAGCACCGGGATGCGGTGCCCATGTTTCCTCAGCGCGGCCAAAACCTGTTGTTGGTCCAAGGCGGAAAGAGTATTTGCAGTGATGACAACGGCAACGATGTTCGGATCGCCAATCGCCGCGACAGCGGATGCAGTATCCCTGCGTCCGGTGAGGACAGTTTCCTCCATCTCCAGGCCATAGAATTTGGCGGCTGTTGCCATCTGTTGGCGCGCGTAAGACTGCCCCGAGGCCACGTCGATATAAGACACTTCCGCGGCGGGAGCATTCGGACCTGTCGCCGCCACGGAACAAACGGCAGCTACGATCAGCCAATATGTGAAGCCTCGCGATGTCATGGGATCTGAATCTCAGTTCAGAATATACTTGACTCGGTTGTCCTGCAAGGTTGCATAGGCTACCCTGGCTCGCTCGGCACCAGGACCTTCCACGCGCCAGCCTTCGTTTTGGGGTACCAGGTTCATCTTGCTTCTTTGTCGCCACCAGGTATCCACTTCCCTAGGCAGAGGGGTCCACAAGTGTGCCTCCGCCCGCAAATCAGCGAGATGCTTTAGCAGAGCGTAATAGGTGCCTTGGGCTTCGGGGGAATCCAGGTAGTCGGGATGCACAATGAAGCTAATGAGTCCATGCTGCTGCATGATCTGGGAGACTTGCTGCCGCCACAGATCGATTGAATAGGCCTCGAGGACGTGAAAAAGCGAGTAATCTTGCGTTGTGGTCACCGGCAGTTCAAGAATATTGCCGACAAAGTAAGGCATCACAGTGCAGCATCCCCCGGGTTGGGGATCGAGATGCCCTACATTCGGCACTGACATGTCGTAGGAGAATGTGAATGCGCTGTACCATTCCAGATTTCGATAGAGGGCTCCTGACCGGAATCCCTGGCTGCGGTAGCCAAGCGCATGTTCGTTGACTCGCTCCGCCGATTGCAAGAACCTCTGATGATCCTCAAAAAGATGCCCGTCATGCTTGAGATCATGGACGTTGATTTCAAAGCCCCTGTCGCGGATTGTCGATAAGACATCTTCGGTGACGACATACCTCGCTTCTGGAATGATTTGGAAGGAGCTCTTGATTCCATACGAATCGTCGATGTCCATCAGCTGAGGGGTAAATTCCAGTCCCGAAAGGGTCTCGACGTCGTGAGTCATGATCGCACAGCTTGATTTTCCTTCGGGCCAGAACCAGACGAAAGGTATTCGGGCTTGACCGGATGCCTGCAGTGTCAGGCGCATTAGCGTCTCAAACATCTGATCGACTGTTCGGTCCACGGGCCACCGGGGAAACGGCCTCTCGTCCCAGCCCTTCAACCACCTTCGCTGTAAATGGCGCCGAACGGAAACCGACAGAGCGGGACGCAGTGAGTAGTAGACGCTGCGGGTCAGTTTTTTCCAAGCTGGCTGACGCGTCCCGTTGAGGTAGCGCTCATACCGCAGGTTGTCGGCAACATCGGTCGGGTTGAACGGAAGGGTGCAAGTAGATCCGTCGACTCGGACTTGAGCCATGGCGTCCGGAAGTGAATCAGTTGCGCTTTCACGGCCATCAACACTGGCGACTCCATAACAAGTCAGGCCTGAACCAAAATGGAAGTAACGTGGACCGCTCTCGTTGAGTTGTCCCCCCGCGTACCTGAAGTTCGCAAACCGATCGGGGCAGCGATAATAATCGAGAAAGGCCTGCTGCATGAAAGGATCTTTAGAAGGACTGAGCGCTCAAGACTAACCGATATGCCGGTAAAGGAACCGGCCGACCCCGATGAGTAAAGGATCAGGCAGCTTGGCCAGCGCCGAACGCGCCCATGAGGTTTGGGCTTTCGATGGCGCTTTCTTGGCGCGTGGGGCTGGACTTTGGTAGTACCTCAACTCCGAAGCGACTCCGCCGAGGTGCTCCTTAAAGTCAATCAATCCGGGATCCTCATAACCCGACCGGCCGAGATCAAACTCCTCGGCGCCCATTTGCTTGCCTTGCTGAACGGCCTTCCAAAATAACAGTGGAGTCCCCCCCAAATTGTGAAACCGCGCATCCGAGCAACCGTATTTGTACATCAGAACTTTCTTGTAAGAGAGCGTGATGATGCTGGCGATAGGAGTGCTGCCGTTCGACAAAACGTGGATGGTTAAGCGTTCACCCAGGCATCGCACCAAGTTATTAAACCAAGCAGCCGGCTGCGGTGGTAGCTTGTGGCGGCGCCGCGTAAGCAGCAGGAGGTGCCGGAATTTCTTCAGGAGGTCTTCGGACCGCCCGGCTTCGTAGGTCAGCTTCTCGCGCTCCGCACGTTTGATCTTTCTACGCACGCAACTATCGTGGAACCCGCGATAAATTGTATTCAAGTCAGGGCGCAAGTCAATCTTATGAAAGCTGAACGTCTCCCCGTTTCCGATTTGGCCATGCGCGTTGCCCATGCCCTCATCGGACAATGGCCGCACCTCTATGTATCTCCAACGCTTCGTTGCTCGATCGGAGTGTAGAGATGCCATGATGGCGGTTAGATCGGGCCCACTCGCGAGGGGCTGGCAATGATCGGAAAAGGGAAGCGAAACCAACCGCTTGCCGGTCAACCAGCTCTGGACTTCGCAGAAGATTACCCCGTTAGATAGTTCCGCCCCCGTGGAAGTGGTGAACACCAGCGGCCGGTAGCCATAAGTCAGTCTTAAGGCATCCAGCCATTCCGGGGTATGAAAGATGGACGCCTCAGGATGCCGGTCGACAAACGTCCGCCATCGCGAATCAGTAAGGGGATCTAGCTTTTGTACATTCACTGGCATTTATTGTTGTAAACGATTGTCTGAAGCTGTTAGTTGGCGGTCAACAAGCAAATGTACTCATTGCCAAGCCAAGCCGCCCTGTTACGAGGCCATTTCCCAAAGATCAATGACACCATTCTGTACAGCATGCCGTGACCCAAGATCCGCTCAATCCCAGGAATTGGGATGGTTGCGTAGCGGAAGGCCGACACAAGCTTCAGATGATGGCGACTGAAGAGTTGGGAGACCTCGCCGAAAGAGAGTAGGTTCGTCCGATACTTGGGAGGCGCCACGATCTCCTTAACGCTTCCGATTAGCCGTCCCAGCCTTCCTGTGAGATGGCGGGCATCCGTGAACTCGATAATCAGGCTGCCATCGGGCCGCAAGAGCGCAGCGAGCTTTGAAATGAACTCGTCCGGAGAGTCCACATGTGCCAAGACGCCCACCGATACGATCAGGTCAAATGATCGGCCGTCCAGGTTTGCCTTATTGAAATTAACGTTCTGGAAATCCACATTCGCTTCCAGGCCATCCGGAATGTTGCCTTTGGCGGCTGCAAGCATGCTTGCCGACAAGTCCAGCAAAGTGCAATGAGAGTGGGGAGTTAATAACGGCAGCGAGATACTGCCGTCTCCGCAGCCAACGTCCAACATCCGCTTCCAGTGAATGCTCCGAGCGAACGATCTGACGGTCTCGGCGCGAACTCTTATGTCCACTCCCTGTCTCTTAAGATAATGAGGGGCATTCTCGAAGACACTTCGAACCTTGTCGCTCTTGCTGACGGTCGCCAATGTCGCAGTCTCCATCCGGTCGCGATCCGTGGCGGTTTTCTTCGTGATCATTCCGTTGTCCCTTTGCAACTGCTTGGTGCGAGTGGAGCGGCTTACTTCCAGATAGTCTTTAACAGCAAGAGCCGACGCATCTGCTGATTCCGTATGTAGTTGATAAGCCGCTGGTCGGCCACTTGCGATGCGCGGTCCAAATAGGCGCTCAGAAAACCCCAAAAAAGGCCCGCCGAACCAAGCACGTAGGGCTTCGCGAATATACGCCTGATACACTTGAGCATCATAAAGAGCGGATGATAGCCGGTAATGTAATTAGCTCGACCGTTTTTGACACAGTCCTTCCAGGCGCCATCCGCGGACCCAGTGAAACGAAAATGAACGAGCTGGAGATGCGGGAGGGTTCTCGTACTCCAGCCCAACATATTGGCTTTGAGCTCATCCACAGTGTCCCAACCAGGGGCGCGCAGCAACCCGCCAATCTGATCCCAGCATTCCCGGCGGTAGATCTTGGTCGCTCCTCGAACGTGAAAAAGAGGATTCGGCTCAAGTTTCAAGCCGCCGTTTTCCTGGTGATAAATGCCTCCTCCGGCTATGCCGAGGCGGTCATCCTTTGCGAACTCAGCAAAACACGATTCAAAATAGCCGGGAGTGAAGTTGAGGTCGGCGTCCAGCTTGACAATGAAGTCCCAGTCGGAAGCTTCAAGTTTGGCGTAGCCGTCGTAAAACGCATTGATCACACCTCCGCCGGCTTGACGAAAGCCACGATTGGAGCGATGCAGCGCTTGTATCCACGGGTATAGCGCAGCGTACCGATCGATGATGGCCCCGGTCTCGTCCTGAGAGCCATCATTGACGATGATCCATTGAACCGGTCGAATGGTCTGTTCGACAACGGAAATGATGGTCTTTTCGATGTGGGCCTCTTCGTCGCGTGCAGGCGTGATGATCACATACTTTTTCATTTGTGTTTTGTTGCCTACCTACGCTCTTACGCTGCGGGCCACCAGAGAATCAACCAGGCCGAGATATTCGTGCTTGCGGGCATCCCAGTTGTTCTCCCGCACATACTGCTTGGCGTTTGAGACCAGACGCCGGCACAAGTCCGGATCATGCGTCAGGCGGAGAATCTGCTCCGCGAGTTGCGTTTCATCGTCGTTTTCGTAGTATTGGATGATCGAGTCATCGTAGTAATAGGCGTGAATTCTAGTCTTCGACGCGATGACTGGAACACCGAGCGCCATAAACTCCAAAATCTTGGTGCTCAAGGCTTCATTCCCGAAAGCCGACGTCGCACGTTTCGGCTCAATCGCCAGGTGGGTTGCGGCCATGATGCGGGCAATCTCGCGGCTGGGAAGGAAATCGTGAAAGACCACTCGTCCTTCCATCTTGAGCTCATTTGCCAGCGTGATCAGCGAAGGCTTAGCGGGCCCTTCACCATAAATGTGGAATTCGGCCTTCGGTATTTCGGAAGCGATCCTAGCAAAGGCTCGGATCGCGACGTCCAGTCCCTGGTGCCCATTCAGCGAACCGGGGTATGTGAGCCGGAACGCTTCTCCCGTCCGCCGCTCCTCGGCCGCTTGCTCAATAAAGATTGCAAGGTCGGGATGATTTCGGACCACACTGCACTTCTCCGGCCGGGAAGAGCGCGCCACCAGGCGATCGTGCCACAAATGGTTGGCGATGATGACATGCGTGGCAAATGCGGCGGAACAACGCTCCACGAAAGTTAACACTTTGAAAAGCAGGCTCGTCGGACTGATCTTAAACTTACTGGCATAAAACTCCGGTAGAAGATCATGAATGTCGAGGATAACCGGGACCCCCTGCCACTTGGGGAAGGCTGCGCCGAAGACCAGGAAATCCGGCACGTTATGCACATGCACGACATCGTAGGCATGTAGACGCTGTTTTCGCCGCAAGAATAGTGTGGAGCGCAGGAGAAAGCGCAAGATTCGGCTGGCGTAGGTGAACAGCCCCTTCTCGTTCACGGTTCGAGATTGAATCCGATAGACGTTCACCCCGTTGATTATTTCGAAGTCGGGCTGCGGGTCGTTGCGCTTTAGCGCTACGACATCCACGATGTCTCCGCGCTGTCGAAGTGCGGTAGCGTACTGGAGAATGCGAGTATCGCTTTCGTAGAAAGCGTATCCTAGCATGCAAACCCGAAGTGGTTTCCGTTCACGGCGCGCTTGCGGCGCTCGAGTAGATCCAGAAGTCGTTGCGCTTTCAGCTAATTGGGAAGGCATGTTCTTTTGCAAACCAGAGTGTTGCTACCGGCCCGGCGCGCTTCGCCCGCTCAATGGGGTGATGCCCGCGTTGAGGACTACGCATTCTGCTGTGCGACCCAAGCCTCAAGAGGGGAGGGGCGTAATTGAGGAACGGGTAAGCTGCGGCTTGCCGAGACATTTGCTGGATCATTCTCCTGGCGCCGTTCCCGCAGTACCGCTTCAGGATAAACCACCGAGAGTGAGATCAGTATCCATGCCATGAATCCCTGCTGGCCCCAGCCGTAGCCGGCTACGCTCAGCAGCAGGAAGTAGAATGTCGCGAGGTTGATGAAAAGCACACCGCTAAAATACCTCTCTGGCCGCGGTAAGCGCCGATAGTTCCGGAGTGTCCTTAGTAGAGGGCTGAGAAGCAATGCGCCGATAATCAAAAGTCCGCCATAGCCAGTCTCGTACAGAAACGCGGCCCAGTTGTTGTCGCACGTAAACCAACGCTGCGTGACGTTCAGAAACTTGATTTCCAACCCGAGCTCTCGAAACGTTCCCAGCCCGTATCCAAAAATCATTCGACTTGAATCTTTCTGAACTGCGTCCCTAACAGAATCATTCAGCGCGGCCCGGTATTGATAAGACGACCCTACCGGGCTGGATGAATCGGTGGTTGATTCGTAGAGATTCTCAATAGTCCCCAAGACCCCGGGTCGTGTGATCAATGCGACCAGCGCCAGCACAGCAATCGCGATAAGGTATTTTCTCACTCGGTTCTGTACCAGCAAAAAGAGCATGACCGCTGAGACGGCCACGCCGATCCATGGACCGCGACTGGAAGTCTTGTACACTGCCCAAAACATAAGCACGACCATCCCCCACAGCGCAAAGCGCTGCCGACGTTGCTTCCAAAAGCTCAATAAGAATAGAGTGAGAGGAATCCCCATGGCCAGGGCGTCGCCGAAGAGAATAGGATGAGGAAAGGTTGAACGGATTCTTAAACCTCTTCCCCACTCGATGTAAAGCGGATCGTGACCTCCGTCATAGGTGGTCCAAAGATTGGAGGGGAAAACCCTTAGAATACTCCAAGTTTCGTAAGCTTCCAACATGCCGAAGACGCAGCACACGCTCAAAGCGATCATCATGGCGTACACCATTTTATAAACTGTGTCGGTATCCGAGATGATCCTGATTAGCATGTAGTAGAGCAGGTAATACTCGACAACTTGCGAGAGTACTTGCTTCGTGCTGGTGGCCACCGAGAGCGAAATCGCAGTTGAACAGATTACCCAGCCGAGGTGCAAAAACATTAGATTCTTGAAGGGAATCTGACTGCGGCGGATACGGTCGCCTGGCCGCGTCAGGAACATGAGCAGCAGGGTGACAACCGCAACACGCTCCGTGCTGAGATCGAAGAGTCCCGGGATTACCAGCCTGGATTCGAACGGCACCAACACCAGAAAGAAACAGAAGACCGGCAAGGCATTCTCCAGACGCTTGCGGCCAGCCCGGAGCATGCTTAGCACGACAATCAGGTCTATCAGGAGAATGAGTGCCATCGGGTTTTGGAGACACTTGGATCAGCCCGAACGCCGCGCATCGCGCTCTTCGTTCACAGTCGCTCCCACCAGTTGCATTGAGCGATCGGCCTCGCGTCCTCCCTTGGGTTTTTGCTCTATTACGCGCGCGCTTGCGCGAGGCGTCGCCACCCAGACTTTCCGTCCGAGAGACCAGGCTAATACTCCCCACCATTTGCTGACAGCGCGGGTGATAAACTGGCGACCCCGGCTGTAAATCACTAGCGGCAAAGCCAAGATCAGCAGCAATATCCTGCCGGCTGCCACCAGACCCATGCTGGCCCGGTAGAGCCTCGCATACAGTTCCCCGCGGTGCAATTCCATGAATCGGGTCACCGATTCGCGCAGCATGATGCTGCTGAAATTACTCTCCTTGCGTGAGGAACTGCTGCCCCCAGCGTGATGAACAATGCTAGCGTCTGGAATGTAGTAAATCTTCCAGCCGAGTTTGGTGATCTTGACGCAAAGATCCATGTCCTCGGAATACATGAAGTAGTCTGTAGTGAACCCGCCCACACGCTCGATCACTTGCTTTCTTCCGACCATGCAGGCCCCGGAAATGGCTTCCACAGGAACAGGCATCTGGGCCGCCTCAAACAGGGGCCGCATCCCCCATATCCGCCATTTCGGAAAAGCCTTCCTAAGATAATCTGAACTCAACGCTTGGTTAAGGATGGAAGGAACCGTTGTGACGCACGTGGTTTGCAACGAGAGGTCTGAGTTTAGGAGGCGCGCTCCCACCATCCCCGCCGCAGGGATCGATTCGAGTCCGGAAACGAGCTTTGTCAGTGCGTCTCCCTGAATTTCGGTGTCGGGATTGAGAAACAGCACATTGCGGCCACGACATTGAGACAGCGCAAGATTGTTCGCTCCGGCAAAGCCCAGATTGTCCTCGCTCTGGAGAAAAACCACATCCGGAAATTGTGACTTCACCATCTGCTCACAGCCATCGTAAGACGCGTTGTCAACAACGATGACTTCGGATGTTAAGTCGCCGGCGTTGGCGAAAATGCTCGTGAGACACTGCTGCACAAACGCACAGGACTTCCAGTTGATGATGATGATGGAGAGATCTACGCCCTTAGTCATGCCGCCGTACCAAATCCGAGGAGAAACTGTCGCACGGGACGCGGAAGCCGGTCCAAAGAGACAAGGTTAAGAATCCGACGGAGCGAGTAAACGCTGCTCGCAAGGAAGGTCAACGTTCCAACCAAGACCGCCCAAGCGAACGGCAGCAGGCTGAACCCTCCAAATACCAACGCAATTAAGGCAAGGAAAAGCAATGCCGTGCGCTGGTTTTCCGTGGACCATCGAAACCCGCTCACCTGCCGCACGATCGGATAGATCAGGAACACATGGAAGACATACGCCGCGAAAAAAGCGATGCCGGCGCCGTTTAGGCCGAATGATCTTATGCACAGCCAGGCGACACCGATATAGAATACGGTCCAAACCAATTCGCTCCAAAAGAAGAGATTTTGTCTTCCCTTGGCCAGGATGATGAAACCCATCGGCCAGGTAATCACTTGCAGCGCTGTTCCAAGACAAAGCCAGCGCAGCAGCCCTACCGCGGCGCTGAATTTGGCCGAATAGAATAGTGCGATCACCACGGGAGCGAACGTCAGTGTCGCAGTTACGCCCGGGCCGGCTAACAATAGGCCGACCCGCGCCTGTTCGTTGACAATACGGTTGCACGCAGGATGGTCATTCGCCTGGGCGGTCAAACGAGGATAGAAGTCGGCCCCCATGGCCTGAAGGATGAGCCCAACATACAGTCCAGCCAAGGTCCAGGCGGATTGATACAAACCAGCGGCTTCAACGCCAAGCTGGTGCAGTATAGTGATTCGGATAAGAAAGGCGGCGCCCACTGTCATCAAACCCGTCGCCATAAACGCGAATCCGAGTTTCAGAAGCCCCGCCGCTTCATGACCGACTTGAGAAGCGGACATCCGAGGCGCTTGTATTTCCACTTTGCGGCTGTACCACCCCGAAGTCAGAATGGTCATCGCGGCTACGCACACCAGCGATGGCACGATACCCTGCTCGCGAAAGAAATAAACCAACGGGATGCTGATGAGCGTTCCGAAGAATGCGCCTAAAACCCCCATCTTCGCGAGATCGGCGATCCGCCGCATGCCTTGTATCAATGCACTTTGCCCTGCGGAGATTACGCGGAACAAAACAGCGATCGACAGCAGGGACACTGCGCCCGCGTAATGATCGTTGCCAAAAGTCACCCGGGACACTTGTCGCGAGAACACGAGCAGTAAGCTGGCTCCCAGCAGACCCAGGATCAACGAAGTCCGCCTCAGGACGGTCGCGGTTAGAGCAATCCGCTCGGTGTTATCCGAACCTACCGCCTCGGCGATCTGCCGTACACCGCTGCTGTTAACGCCCATACCGGCTATGCTCAGTCCGAGATCCGAGATCGAAGTGTACAGGCCAACCAATCCGACCCCAGCCGGACCAAGCAATATCGCCATTACCTTCGTACGAACAATTCCAATACCGATATTCAGGACTGAAGAGCCGCCGATCAAAGCCGAGGACTTGAGAATCTGGCCGTAGGTGTGCTTCTCGGCCGGAGCGGCCTGCGCTGCCGGAGTCACAGATTCTAGTGTCGGCGCGGACAGCCCGCTGCTAGCGCTGGATGACATGTGAAGTACGGTGGTAGCGAAAATTCGGCGCTATTTCATTGCCGAGTGGGCAATCTCTTCGAAACACTCGATAACATAGTCTTGCTCGTCTTCCGTCATCTCGAAGAAGAGTGGCAGGATAACAGCGGTATCTGTCACCAGATTCGTCACCGGTAGGCCAACATCCCACTTCTCGTTGCGGTATGGCGCTTCGCGGTGAATTGCCATAATCCCGCGGCGTGAGGAAATTCCGCGGTCGAGTAATTCCTGCATCAGTTCATCCCGGCCGATGGGAGCATCACTCAGGAGCCGCACCATATAGGACTGAAAGTTGTGACGGCTTTCTGCCGGTTCGGCCGGCAGCACCAGCCAAGGGAGAGAAGAAAGCCGTGATGAATAGCGCAGAGCCAGTTCCCTTCGCCTGTCAATCATTTCTTCGATGCGCCCCAATTGCACCAGCCCGATCGCGGCCTGCAAGTCGGTCATTCGGTAGTTGTAGCCAACCTCGTCATAGCTTTCAATCACAACTTTGCTTGAGCCGTGCCGAGTCAGATCCGAGATCGTCATGGCGTGCTGCCGCAGTCCACGAATGCGCGCCGCCAGCTCCTTGTCACACGTCGTGATCATTCCACCTTCTCCGGTGGTCAGCACCTTCCGTGGATGAAAACTGAAGCAGGCCATCGAGGTATGTGGCAGTCCAATGCGCTGGCCCATGTATCTGGAACCAATGGCACAAGCTGCGTCTTCAATCACCAGCAGACCATGACGGCTCGCGATGTCATTGATCTCGTCAATGGCAGCAGGCAAGCCAATCTGGTGAACCGCCAAGATGGCTTTCGTCCGAGGAGTGATCGCACGCTCGATGCAGCTCGGGTCAATGTTATAAGTCGATTCGTCAATATCAACAAAGACCGGAATTGCGCCGGCGTGGACAATGACGTTAGCAGTAGCTATGAACGACAGGCTGGGACACAGAACTTCGTCTCCAGGTCTGACTCCAGCGGCCAAAAGGGCCAAGTGCAGAGCCGTGGTGCAAGAAGATACAGCTACGGCGTAGGAGGCGCCAACATACTCAGCGAAGTTGCGCTCGAACTCAGCGGCACGGGGACCTTGGCTAACCCAGCCGCTTCTGAGTACCGCTACAACTGCATTCTCTTCATCCACCCCAAAGGAGGGCCGAGCGACTGGAATGGTTTTCGATGGAGTCGTGGTAGTCATTAAGCCTCCGCACCGACAGTTGCCATCGCCTTCGTCGCCTGCCTCCATCGGATTAGTTCGCCCAGACCCTGTTCCAACGACACGGTGGCTTTGAAACCCAGCATTTTCTCCGCCTTTTCAACGGCCGCGCGACGCCTTTGTACATTAGCCACGGCGCGCGCTTCGCGATGCTCGGGACGCAAGGAAGAACCAGTTAGGTTCAGTAGCATTTGGCAGAGCTCGTTGAGGCTGGTTTGAATTCCAGTGCCGATATTGAAGAACTCATCAGTAACGTCACTTTGCGCCGCCAGAAGGTTCGCTCGGGCCACATCTTCGACATATACGAAATCCATGGACTGCTTGCCATCGCCAAAAATTAGTGGCGGCCTGTTAGCTTCGATCGCATCCAGCCAACGGACCAGCACCTCCGTGTAAACGCCCGTGATGTCCATTCGAGGGCCGTAAACGTTGAACGGACGGAACGCGATGTAACGGAGGCCAGAAGTGTCACAAAGAGCGCGTAGTATCTGTTCGGTTGCAATCTTGCCGGCTCCGTACATCGTTCGGTTGTTAAAAGGATGAGACTCGTCAATGGGCAGATAGGTCGGTTCACCATAAACGGAAGCGGATGAAGCTGCAATGACCTTCTTGACCTTGAATTTCAAGGCTGCTTCTGCTACGTTTAGCGTGCCGTCTATCAGCACCTCCACCGCCTCTCGGGGAGCCTCGGCGCATTTCGTTATGCGAAGTGCCGCCTGGTGGAATACATAATCCACGCCATCGGTCGCCCGATCGACAACAAGGGTGTCGCAAATGTCTCCTTCGATCACCTTAACGCGCCCCTGCTCCAGCGCCGGCGTGAGGTTGCCCCAGCTTCCGCGGACAAAGTTGTCAAGGACTCGAACCTCAGAAGCTCCCGCGGCTAGCAACTGATCTACTATGTTGCTTCCGATGAAGCCCGCTCCACCTGTTACAAGGCAGGATGTACCTGCTAAATCGTTCATTTTTCCTCCCCCAAATAGCTCACGCGCCATGCTCACTGGATTCACTGCCTTCGATCACGCATCAGGCGGGCGGGTACACCGGCAACAATCGCGTACTCGGGAACATCGTCAGTGACGACCGCTCCGGCACCCACAATTGATTGGGCTCCGATGTGCACGCCCGGCAGGATACTGGCGTTCATCCCAATATCCGCGCCGAATCCGACCGTCACAGGTTTGATCACCAGGGCCGTCGTTATGATGGGTTCATCATTTGGTTGGCCCGTGTGAGCCGAACCCAGGACCTTTGCACCCGGTCCCCAACCCACATAGTCTTCCAGAACCAGGTTCCGAGCATCAAAGTAGGCCTGTGGCCCAATCCAAACATGACTTCCGATCTTGCACATTCCATCGAATCGCCCTTGGATCATGGTCTGCGCTCCAATGAAGACGCAGTCGCCAAACTCCATGGTCTCTGGGTGTTTCAGGACGACGTTGGGTCCCACTTGAAGATCGTTGCCAACGCGTTTGCACAACGCCCGCATGAGAACGCGACGCATCATCGCGTCAAAGCTGTTCTCTCCTGCTCTAAAGCGCGCGAAGAGGTCGAGCAACTGTTCTTTGGGATGAGAATCTCTCAGGAAGACCGCAAAGTCCTGCTCCCAGGCAGGGTCCTGCCGCTTTTCACGGCGGCCGAAGGTGGCTTCGACTTGCCGGATGCCTACTTCTACAGCAATGCTTGGTTCGGCGTTGATCATTGCAGGGCCTCAGTTTTGCTTATACGGTTACAGGTCTTCCTCGGTCCTTTAGAGACTTTTCCGCCGCTTCCAGCATCGTGACAACCCGAAGACCGGCCACGCCATCGTTCATCGGCCGAACGTTGTGAGATACACAATCAACGAAGTACTTCGCCTCCGCCGCCAGGGCTTCAGTGTGCTCAATTTTTGGCGCATACATATCGCCCGAGCGATAACTCACAAGTAATTCGTGCACTTGCTCTCCGTTGTTCAGCTTGACGCCCTTGTCGTAGATTTTGATCTTCTCATCCGCATCAAGGTCATTCCATACCAGCATCTTCTTTTCGCCCCCGATAAGAGTGGTTCTCACTTTCACCGGCGACAGCCAGTTGACATTAATGTGGGCGATCATTTTATTGCCAAAGTAGATTGTGATGTATGCCAGATCCTCCAAACCGTTAAGATGATTTTGCCCTGTGGCAACGACAGCTTCCGGCGTGGCGTTGAACAGATGGTCAACTATGGACAGATCGTGAGGCGCTAAATCCCAGATCACATTGACGTCGTGCTGAAAAAGTCCGAGATTTACACGGGTCGAATCGTAATAGTACAAATTTCCAAGCGCGCCCTCCTCAACCAACTGGCGAATTTTCTTGACGGCGCCCGTAAACAGGAACGTGTGGTCCACCATGATCTGAAGGTTCTTGGCGATGGCCAAGTCGATCAACTCCTCGGCTTGGGCAGCAGTCGATGTGAATGGCTTTTCCACAAAAACGTGTTTCCCGTTTTGGAGCGCGGCCTTGGCCAATTCAAAATGCGTCCAGACTGGCGTCACTACGGCCACAGCATCGACATCCGTTGCCGTGATCACTTCGCAGGGATCGGAAGTCACGTGGACACCTGGGTATGTTTGCTGGACTCGACTCAGCGCCTTCGGGCTCCTATCACAAACGACTGCGACTTCGCAGCCCTCAGTGCCGTGAAAATTCCTAACGATCTGTGGCCCCCAGTAACCATAGCCAATCACACCAATTCGAATCATACGTTTATATTCCTTTTTTGATAGAGAATGCCATAACGTGCTAACCAACAGGTTGCCTGTCCGGTGACAGGTTTAGTACGCACCTTCCCCGGAGAGGACAGCGCGAGGAGTCCGCAGGAGGATTTTGAAGTCCGTCCAAGGCGTCCATGAACTCGCGTACTTCAGATCCATGCGGACCATTTCATCGAACGTGGTTTTGCTTCGTCCGCCGACCTGCCACGCACCGGTAATTCCCGGTTTCACCGCTACTAACCGCTGCCTATGCCACATCTGGTAACACTCGAACTCGTAGGGGACCGGCGGCCTCGGTCCTACCAGTGACATCGAGCCGGACAAAACGTTCAGGAATTGAGGTATTTCGTCGAGACTCGTCTTTCGCAAGAACTTCCCCAATGGAGTGATTCTTGGATCGTTCGTCAACTTGAAAACCTCAGACTTACGGCCATTTTCCTTTTCGCCGTCTGCGGCCCCTCCTATTAAACGCTTCACGTACTCCTTGTGAATTGTGTGATCGCTAGCGAAGTACATAGACCGGAACTTGAGGAAGGTGAATTTTCTGCCGTGTTGACCCACTCTATCCTGTCGATACAAGACAGGGCCCCTGGAAGTGAGTTTGATGATAGCGGCGATCACGATGAACAAAGGAGAGACCAGAACCAGCGCCAATAAGCTGCCGGCAATGTCCATCGATCTCTTCACAATGCGAGCCCCACGCTTGGGGTCAAAATCCCAATCGAGATCGGGGTATAGAGTGGCGTCAGTCGGACCTTTGCCGTCTCGGTGGTGATGGTTTGGGTCTTCGGGAAACACATGGAAAGAGAGCCGAATCTCGTCAATTTGTTCGATGCTGAGCGTCTTACAAAGCGCGTTCGTGACCCTGGTCAAGAGGGCGCTTGTCACAGACTTCCCGACAGCGCTACCGATTTCAGTGAAGATAACGCCAAAAACGACATCGTCCTCGTACCAACCCTTTATGTCCGTCTCCCTGGTTGAGTGAGAGAGCGCATCTAAGACGCTTTCGAATTGCTCCCCATTGTTCACCGCCTTGAGTAGCCGGCGGGAGTCGAGCAGCATAAGAACGAAGGGCCTTTGGGATCGCTCCGTTCTTTTCCGTTCGAGACGGAGCATTCTTACGAAGAGTTCTTGATCGAGGATCTCGAAGCCCGGATCATACCCGGTAGGTTTCGTTTGGGCGTTCTCTAATAGCGAGGCACGCTTAGGCGGCGCCACGTTCGGCATAGGTTTACTCCCTCACAATTGCGGCATCAATACCGCAGGTTCAGAGCTGCGATCATACACTTCGTTTTCAGTGGAGTGTAAAGAACGGCCCAAAGAGAATCGGGCTAGGCGCAGGTCGCACCAGAGAGCAGGCTGTTCGTCTGAACCATGCGCTTAGATCGGCCGGCGTACAACGGCCTGGCCCAATGTCGTTCGATCTCTACGGCAATCGACCGGCTGAGCAGGCTCACGGACACAACGATCCGCTGCTTCCTGCGGATCTCTACCAGAATTCCTTCGGTCCCTGTCAAAGGCCCTTCCTCGATCCGAACTTTCTGACCGACGTCCAGGAAAGGCCACGGCTCGGCCGAGAGCCCTGACTGGATCGCGGCTTGAATGGCAGCCACTTCCCGGTCGTCGATTGGCACTGGAATCTTTCCGATACCCACAAAGTGCAGGACACCAGGAATGGTCAGAATCGGAAGCCGGCTCTCTTCATTCTTCAGCCGGCAGAACAAGTAGCCGGGGAAAAGCGGGAGGTCCACCCACTGAAAGCGATCTGACCAGCGGCGTCGCGCCTTATAAAGAGGCAGAAACTCCTCGAAGCCCTTGTACCGCGCTATGGTGGCGACGACTCTTTCTGCCTGAGGCTTGACTCGAATCGCGAACCATTTGCCCGGATGATGATCGAAGATTTCTTGATTTTCCATTGATGCCTGCTGCGGTTTGGACAGAGCTGCCGCCCAGTGAGTCCCAATGTCCGACTCATCCCGCTGGACTGATTTATCCTGTGCGCATCGGATTGCAGTTCGAGTGCCAGTAAGTCCGATCACGACAAAGAACGTACTCCCAAGCAGTTACATTGCGGCGATGAGCTGCTCATGATTGAAGACGATTAGGAATTGCTCCCAATTTATGAGACTAAAGTCCGATCCGGGGTTCGCTTCGATTCCCCTACTCTCCTTGGCGAGGTCCTAAAACCACGGCGCGGAATTCTCAATCGCCCCGTTGCTTAACTGGCCTAAACGTTTGGAACAAAGAGGTAAATCCAACAGCGATTAAACTCCACCCGCCTTTGAAGTTCTCCCTGGCAAAGAGAAGCGGCAATTTCGACATGATGTGGTCCTATGGTTGCAACGCTTAGGGATTGTGACTCCATCGTCATATTCGAATCCGACTCTCTCAAGGAGCGTTTCAGGAATACGTTCGAAAGCGATTTTTCCAGCCTGGAGAGTTGTTCCCTTCGCACTCACGATGTTGTCCTTGTCCGCTCCGGCCGCTATCTCATCACAAATATCGTTATCCAATCAGTCAGCAGCTCCCGGTTCCAGCATCTTGTTTCCAGTGACGTTTGCGTCAGAGGGTGCGTCCATAAGCGGCATCCAGTTCGATTTGGAGTACGACGGTAGCACCATGAGCTTCGCCACGACGCTTGGTGATGCCCTTAGGCAGTCTGGAAAGAATATGTATTCCGCAGATTTGGCGTCGAATCGGAAACGCATCCTGATTGTAGGGACGAACCAAAGCCAAATTCCTGACGGTGCTCTATTCAACCTATTCGTCAACGTCAGTGCCAGTGCTTCTCAGGGCTCATACCCGCTGAAGATCGCGGCAGTCGTCGGAACGGACCCAAACGGTGTGCCAGTAGCAGTGCTTGGTCTGGCTGGTACCCTCACGGTTAGCGCTTCTGCTACGATCACAAGGCTCCAGGTAAATGGAGTCCTGAACGCCGCGAGTTGGTCCGCTGACCCTGTCGCCCCAGGGGAAATCGTTACCCTGATTGGGTCTGGAATAGGCCCCTTGACCCCACGGACCCCAACGTCTCCCAGCGCAACCGTTCTCGCTGGCACAAGCGTTCTGTTCGATGGTGTTCCCGCGCCGCTTCTCTTCGTCGGTCCGAACCAGATCAACGCTGTCGTTCCGTATGAGATCTACGCGAAAGCTAACACAGAACTGAAGATTACACTCCAGCAGCAAACGGTAGCCGCAACTTCTTTGACCGTGGGTGGCGCAGCCCCCGCGATATTCACCGTAGGCTATAGCGGGGTCGGTCAAGGGGCGATCCTGAATCAGGACTTGACGATCAACTCGCCAACTGATCCGGCGGAGAAGGGATCCATCGTGACCCTGTTTGCTACCGGAGCCGGGCAGACTGATCCGCCTGGACAGGACGGTCAACTTGCAGGCGCCGTCCTGCCCAAACCATTGCTGCCGGTCGCGGTCCAGATCGGAGGCCTCGATGCGGAGGTACAGTACGCGGGGGCTGCACCCGGGCTCATTTCGGGACTTCTTCAAGTCAACGCCAAGATCCCCGAGAAAGCACCTTCAGGCGCCGCTATTCCGATCGAACTGATCATCGGGCAGATTAGCAGCCCGGCCGGCGTGACTCTCGCGATTAAATGAGTATGCATTGCCCTAAGGTCCCATTGACACAAGTTGCGATAGCGTTTATATTTTTGAGATGTGTGTTCGATGTATTGTCGGCGCGCGCGCGGTTTATTACAGCATTCGGAGGAAATTATGAACATCAATAAGCGAAGTTTGATTCGGGGTTTAGGACTGGTGGTCGCCGGTCTGGTATCGGTAGCGTGGGCCGCTGATACTTTGACGGTTCAGAACGTCGGTGCCGGCGCCGTGATGGGCGGTGTCTACACAAGCCCTTATGGACTATCGGTCAATGGTACTCCCACGCTCTTGATCTGCGACGATTACGAGACCAATATATCCCTGGGCGATTCGTGGTCCGCGAGTCTGACAACACTGGCGCAAATCAGTAGCGCTAATGTGAACGGGTTTAAATTTGCCAGTTCTCCATACAGCTCGGCTCTTCTGCAGGGCACTACCGCAGCCGAGGATTACGCGACTGCAGCGGTCCTCGCCGCCGAATTAATGACGTTACCAAACATTGGCACGCCTACCGAGAATGCTGAGACGGCTGGTGAACTCAGCTTTGCCATTTGGAGTGTTTTTGATAATTCCTTATACACGAAGCTGAATTCCTCAAGCCACACCTCCGGCTACGGCTCGCTAACTTTGACTGAGGTGAATGCTGTTGACGCCTACATTACAAACGCCCAAGCCCTCGTCGCCGGCGCTACAGTCGCGGGAACTACGAATCTAGGCGATATATCGGTCGACGGCCAACCCGTTACCAATCTGGCGGTCTATTCTCCGAATCCTCTAAGCACATCGCAAGAATTCTTAGCTGTCGACACGGTCCGCGCTGCTGAGCCGCCTTCCCCGGTTCTCCTCGGTTTGGACCTGCTGGGTCTAGCGGGGCTGATACTTTTTGCCCGTCGGCGATGGTTGGCTCGCTGAATTTGACACAAGCAAAAGTCGTTCAGATTTCCAGTCTTGCGATCTACTGCTAGCTTGCTCAGGGTCGCCCTGAGCAAGCCAGTCCGCGGCTAAGCAGTTGAATAAAACTCCTTGTTTTTCAATCATGCAAGCCGGGAAGCGTCTCGTGCGTTCCAGATGACGTCCCCGGACTATAACGTTGCCCCAGGTAGTACTTAACCCAGAGTTGAGCGATTCCATTCTCTAATCTAGAAATGGTACGGTAATGTGCAGCATTGATCGCACCTCCGTGACCGTGCCTATGAAGATTACGAGCATCAAAAGACTGAGCATTCTGGGTTTGGTTTTGGTGTTCTTAGTCGATTGTTCAACCGATCCCAATAAACAAAAGCTCAAGTACCTGAACAGCGGCGCAAAGTACGTCAAACAGAATAAGCTTCAAGAGGCCGTCATCCAATTCCGCAATGCCATTCAGATCGATCCCAGGTTTGCCGAAGCGCATTATCAGCTCGCCCGTGCTTACCTTGGCCTGAAGAACCCCGAAGCAGCCTACCGCGAACTCATGGAAACAGTGACGCTGTCGCCCCAAAACTCCGAGGCGCAACTTCAACTCGCCGCTCTGCAGATTGCCCGGCGCCAATACGGCCAAGCCCAGGCAACGGCTAAGAAAGTACTCACCATCGACCCAGGGAATGTTCGCGCCCATGAAATCCTGGGAGAACTCTACACCATGGCCCGAGACTTTCCGCGCGCCATCCTGGAGTTCCGAAAGACGAATGAACTTGACCCGCACCGAATCCCCGGCTATGCTGCGCTCGGCGCAGTCTATCTTGCTGCCGGTCAACCCACGGAAGCAGAAACCGCCTACAAAAAAGCCATCGAAGTCGACCCCCAGTCGGCCCAGGCCCACGTCGCGCTTGCCCAATTCTACATGTCTCAACGTAAGATCGCCGCTGCCGAACAGGAACTACGAGCGGCCGGCGAACTCGATCCGCACAGCGTTCTATCCCGGATCTTTCTGGCACGCATCTATACCGAAACTGGCAGGCTGAACGATGCTGAGAAACTCTATACGCAGTTGAAAACAGTTGGGCCCGATGATCCGGCGGCATATCAAGCTCTCGGCCTCTTCTTCCTATCGACTGGGCAAAAGCAAAAGGCGGCCGCTGAGTTTCAAGCTCTGCTCGCTTCCAAACCGAAAGACAGCTCAGTGAAGTTGCTTCTGATCGAGACGCTGATCGACCTCAACCGGATTAGCGAAGCCGCGTCCCTCACACAGGAAGTCTTGAAATCAAATCCTTCCGATCCGCGCGCTCTTTTGGCGAATGGTCGAATACTCATTGCACAGCGTAACTACAAGTCGGCTATGGAAGCTCTCCAAAACGCCCTCAAGTCTGAACCCAAGTCCGCCGCAACGCTGTATTCTTTGGGTATCGCGGAGAACGCCCTCGGCCTGGCCGATCTGGCCAAGTCTTCTTTTTCGAGCGCTCTGGCCTTGAATCCTCAAATGGCCGAAGCCGCGGCAAACCTGGCGAATCTTGAATTCAAGCGGGGTGATTACGACGAGACACTGCGCCTTGTAGACCAAGCACTTAAGGCTAATCCGAACCTCCCCTCGGCTTACTTAGCCGGCGCTCAGGCCCATCTTGCACAGGGCGAAACCAAGCAAGGGCAGACCATGGTCGACGAGGCGTTAGCGCGCGATCCTGGTTCTCTTCCCGGACTCGCGGTGCTCGTGAAGCTCTACGAAAGTCAAGGTCGCTCTCGAGAAGCCGCCGAGCGCCTTTCTAAGCTGGTCCAGCAGTCTCCCCAGAATCCCGGTCTCCTCTTTTTGTTGGCAGTAACTCAATTCAGTTTGAAAAACCTGGATCAGGCGGAAGCCAGCGTCAGGCAGGCGCTCGCGCTTGATCCGAAGACTCCAGAGGCATACACCCTATTAGCCAATATCGATTTCGCCCGTGGCACGGTTGAAAAAGCCAAAGCCAATCTTCGCAAAGCGATCGAGATAAATCCACGCAATGTATCAAACTATGCGGCCTTGGGAACCGAGTTTGAAAAGGAAGGCAACTGGGAAGAGGCGAAGAAACTCTTCGAAAAGGCCCATGAGCTCGATCCCGGTTCCCCGTTCGTCGCCGACGAGTTGGCCTTCCTCTATCTTGAGCACGGGGGGGACGTCAACGTTGCGCTCAACCTGGCGCAGTCCGCAAAACAGAAGCTGCCCAACTCTTCCATCACAGCCGACGCGCTCGGTTGGGCTTATTACAAGATTGGATCCACTGAGTCAGCGGTCGAACAATTGAAGGATTGCGTTCGCGAAGCCCCTAAAAACCCGCTGTTCCAGTACCACTTGGGGATGGCGTATGTCGCCGCTGGGCATATGGATGCGGCGAGAGGATCTCTACGGAAGGCGCTCGAGGACGACCCTAACTTCGCCTATGCGGCGAATGCCAAAGACACGCTCGCGAAGATTTCCAATCGATCCCGTTGATTTCACGTTGACCAGTACTTGGCCTAAGTAAGTACCCCCAAGGTCGTACGCCTCGATTCGAGCGGTCCCTCGATCAATTAACCATTCAAGTAGGGTATACCAGCGATAGGAAGAACGTCGTACGGGTACTATATTCGATCTTTGATTAGCCTCACAACAGTACCCCAGACCAACGGTTTTCGACGACTGCGAAGACTGTCCTCGGCCCAGGCGGGCCTTGTTTTTGTTCTCACACTCGTCGGCATAGCAACCTGCCACGGACAGGACGTTACACTGTCAGTCGCATCGGGTTCTGCAAACCGCGGCGCGACCGTGCCGCTGAACATCTCTTTGGGTGCATCGACCACGCAGCCAGCCTCCCTGGAATGGACCCTTAGTTACTCCACAGTGGATTTTTCGTCAGTCACCGTCGCCCCAGGCCCCGTGTCAACCGGAGCGAACAAGTCGGTTACCTGCGCTACCAGTGGCGGAATCTCAAGATGCATCGTGTCCGGGTTAAACGACACCACCATTCCGGACGGGGTCGTGGCGACCATTTCTCTCACAGTGTCGACCTCGACGACGGACACATCGTCCCAACTGCAGTTCATGAGCGATATAGCCGCTGGCGCTGGTGCTACGACTTTACCGATCTCCAGCAGTGGCGGCATAGTGACAATTGTGCCGGGCCCTGCTCTCAACGGCTTTTCATGCACCCCGGTAGCAGTGAGCCCGGCGACGGGATCAACTTGCACCGTCGCATTAACTTCGGCCGCTGGAAGCGGCGGGAGTACGATCAGCCTAAGCTCGTCTCCCGCGGACGTCAACATACCCTCGACCGTAACGGTTCCGCAGGGCTCTACTTCCACGACGTTCTCGGTAACCGCCGGCAGTGTAAGTACGCAAACCGCGGTCACCTTGACCGCTTCCTATTCCGGCGGAAGCGAGACGTTTGGGCTCACCGTCAATCCGCCTCCCGCGGCCCTGAGCGGTATTTCGGTGTCACCGGGAACAGTAATCGGCGGCCAGTCAAGCACAGGTACTGTCACTCTTACGGCAGCCGCCCCTGCCGGCGGAGCGGTTGTCTCTCTTTCCAGCTCGAATACATCGGCCGCCAGCGTGCCAGCTTCGGTGACGGTTGCTCAAGGCTTGACTTCAGCAACTTTCTCCGTGACCACCGGGAGTGTAAATGCCGCAACGTCCGTGACCCTGACCGCTTCCTACGCCAGTGTGAGC